>OBYM01000341.1_pt1 | contig 27209 bp, 26 predicted proteins | sample 1538191 | NCBI WGS metagenome assembly OBYM01 (sample SAMEA2580165, study PRJEB22360) | human gut metagenome | biome: human gut; feature: human-associated habitat; material: faeces | place: Denmark | collected 2008/2010 | reverse complement strand
GCCACTTGGAAGCGGTGGTGAAGTCGGTGTAGCGGGTGCCCACGCCGATGACCACGTCCGCCTTCTTGGCAATATCGTTGGCGGCGGAGCAGCCGGTGACGCCCAGGCCGCCCAGGTTCAGGGGGTGGGTCCACTCGATGGCGCTCTTGCCGGCCTGGGTTTCGCCGAAGGGGATGCCGGTGGCCTCTGCGAAGGCCCGGAACTCCTCGTGGGCCTCAGAGTAACGGACGCCGCCACCGCAGACCAGAATGGGCCGCTTGGCCTTCTTGATGACCTCCGCCGCGTCGGCCAGAGCGGCCTCGGTGGCGGGACGGCGCTCCAGACGCCAGACGCGCTTCTTGAAAAAGCTCTCGGGATAGTCATAGGCCTCGCCCTCCACGTCCTGAGGCATGGCGATGCAGACGGCGCCGGTGTTGGCGGGGTCCGTCAGCACCCGGAAAGCGGAGATCATGGCGCTCATCAGCTGCTCCGGCCGGACGATGCGGTCCCAGTAGCGGCAGACGGCCTTGAAGGCGTCGTTGGTGGAGATGGAGAGGTTGTTGGTCTGCTCCACCTGCTGGAGCACGGGGTCCGGCTGGCGGCAGGCGTACACGTCGCCGGGCAGCACCAACAGGGGGATGTTGTTGGCGGTGGCGGTGCCGCAGGCGGTGACCATGTTGGCCGCGCCGGGGCCCACGGAGGAGGTGGCCACGCAAATCTGCTTGCGCTTCATCTGCTTGGCGAAGGCCACGGCTGCCTGGGCCATGCCCTGCTCATTCTGGCCGTGCCAGATCTCCAGGTGCTTGGCCTCCTGGCTCAGGGCCTGGCCCAGGCCCACCACGTTGCCGTGGCCGGGGATGATGAATACACCGCGGACGAAGCGGCTCTGTTCGCCGTCCACTTCGATATACTGGTTCTCAAGGAAACGGACCAAAGCCTGCGCCATGGTCAAACGAACGGTTTTCATGGGGTGATTACCTCCTGTCAGTGATTGGGATAGATGTGGTCGTTGGCATCGGCCTTCCACAGCCAAGCGTGCTCCGGATCGTCGATGCGGGTCTTGTCCCAGGGATCCCCCTCCAGGTGCCGGATGCCCCAGGCGTAGCACATGGCATAGCCCGGCGCGGCGGTCTGGGAGTGGAAGCCATGGTTGATGACGGCGCAGCCATTGTGCTGCGTCTTGAAGATCTCGCCGTTGGCAAAGCCCGCGCCGAAGCCGTCGGGATAGTCGAAGCGGTAGAAGTACACCTCCGGCTGGGGATGGTGGTGGGGCGGATAGGAGCTCCACTTGCCGGGCAGATTCAGCACCTCGCCCAGGACCATCTTGGAGAAGGGGGCGTTGTCCAGGTCGAAGAAGGTCTTGATCTCCCGGGACATGCAGCCCATCAGCTCGCCGCCAAAGCCCTTGTGCTCCACCTGGACCTTGTCCGGGGTGTACATGACGGCCTCATAGGGCGTCTCGTTGACAGTGGCCTGGATATACAGCTCACTGTGGGCCTTGGCGGTGATGGTCACCTTCGTGCCGCAGCCGGCCAGCAGGCAGTAGGCATCGTGGTGGAAGCAGTCAGGGCGGTCGGCCTCCACCTTCTTCCCGTCCCACTCATAGGTGACAGAGCCGGAAAACAGGAGGATTGCCACCTCTTTTTTGGCATCCTCATAGACGTAGGTATCCCCCGCCTCCATCAGCAGCAGGCCCACGTCCATCTGGGTACCCATGTCGTCCACAGAGGAGTCAATATAGGCATTGTACCCGTTCTTCAGCTCGGCGTTCTTGTTCATATAGGCCATTGGAGTCATCTCCTAAATAAAGATTGTTGCTCAAATTCCATTCGCGCCAGCGGCGCGATGCATTTCAACCATTTTCGGCAGGACATGCGCCTGCCGAAAATACATTGACTTAGCCGCCCTGGGCGGCGTCCCCAGTGACCGACGTCACTGGGGAGGGGGGCGGTCGAGGGGGGGCGCAGTCCCCCTTCGAATTAAAGTCCCGTATGCTCCCGGATGTACTTCCGTGCCTTCATGGCATACTCCAGCGGATTGGCCTTGGCAGGATCCTGTTCCGCCTCCACCAGCAGCCAGCCCTGGTAGCCGGCATCCGCCAGCACCTTGAACACAGGATCGAAGTCCACGTCGCCGTCACCGGGGACGGTGAAGGCGCCATTGCGGACGGCCTGCAGGAAGGACCAGTCATTCTTCCGGGCCTCTTCCACCACGGGCAGCCGCATATCCTTCAGGTGGACGTGGCCCACCCGGTCCACGTACTTCTTCAGCATAGCCAGGGGGTCCTCGCCGGCGAAGGTGAAGTGGCCGGTGTCATAGCACAGGAACACATACCGGGGATCGGTGTTGGCCATCATGCGGTCCGTCTCCTCGCTGGTCTGGACCACGGTGCCCATGTGGTGGTGGAAGCACAGCTTGAAGCCCCGGTCCGCAGCGATCTTGCCCAGCTTGTTCAGGCCGTCGCACAGGAGCTTCCACTCGGCGTCGTCCATCACATGCTTGTGGCCACCGGTGAGCACGGGTACGTCCATCTTGCCCTGGATGGAGTAGCTCTGCTCGCTGACGTTGATGCGGTTGGCGCCCACAGCAGCCAGGAAGTCCAGGTTGGCGATGAAGTCCTTCTCCTCCTCCTCAAAGGGGCGGGTCAGGAGGAAGGATGAGTACCAGCGGCTGGCGATGCGCATGCCGCGCAGGTCCAGGGCCTTCTTCAGCTCGGCAGGATCCTTGGGATACTTGTTGCCGATCTCGCAGCCGGTGAAGCCCGCCAGTGCCATCTCGCTGACGGTCTGCTGGAAGGTGTTCTCCCCGCCCAGCTCCGGCATATCGTCGTTGCACCAGCCGATAGGTGCAATGCCCAGGAATACGTGGTTGGAATCAAACATTGGAATTTCCCCCTTGTGAAGCCTCAGAATTTTTCCAGCGGTCCCGTGAGAGCGGGCCGCATGTTTTGCACACTTCTCTCCATTCTGTGTTCGTTCACAGAAATGTGGAAAGCAATCACACGCCTCTCTGCGTGCTCTCTTACAAACTATCATTTTTAGGGAGAAAAATCAACTTCTTTTCCAGGGCCTCCGCCATTTTTTCTATTTTAGCCAAACGGCTCCTCTCTTTTTCGTAGATATAACCGTACTGTCTCCAACCCCCGCAGCGGATGTGCCCGATTTCTCCCTCGTTTCGTCCGCAAAAGACTCTGTCCGCCGGAAATCCGGCCTCCAAAACATCATGGCGAAATTGCATCTGGCTGTACGCTCCCGGAAAAAGGCATCGGCGAAATCGACACTCTGAAAACCGGAAAGTCACCCGATAATCGGTGGCACATTCGCGCCATACCCCCGAAAGATTGCTGTCCCCAAGAGTACGACAGGCACGGAAAACAGTGAATGAAGGCCGCCCGTCCGGAGCTTTTCTCTGTTCAGCAGAATCTACGTTTTCTCTATGGAGTAATAAATTTTTCTAAAATCGGAAATGACTTCTATTTTGCGGTAATGTGCATAAACTAACAATGGCCTCTTGTCATTTGCCGCTGCCAAAATATAGCCATGCAGCTCATCTAAAGACGCTTTCCCGCAAGGTTTCCGACATCACGTTGCCAGTCCGCATACTGGGGAAATCGAACGGAGCTGCCCGAAAAATCCTCCATACCGCAGTTCCGATTGGCCACTGACCTTGAGTTTGTAGCCACGCACACGAGGTTCTTCACGAACGCCTTGGCAAGGAGCTCCATCATCCGCATACCGGATGGGGACTGTTGTTTCCGGCGTTCAGCATTGTGCATGCCTAATCAGGGAGGATGGGAGACGGATAATTTTTTTGAGGGGGACGTATCATGCAGCTGCTTTGGCATATATTCCGATGGTTCTGCGGCGGAGTCGTTTTCTGCGCTTTACAGCTTCTTTTGACCGGAAACTGCCATTGGACCGATCTTGCCGTATTCTCCCTCCTGTGTATCCCTTTGGACGCTGTCAACGAACGAATGCCCTGGACATTTCCGCTGTGGCTCCAGGCAGTTTTGGGAGGGATCGTGCTGATTGTTTCCCAGTTGACCGCCGGGCTGGTTTTCAATGTCTGGCTTGGTTTGGGGCTTTGGGATTACACTTCTCTTTTCGGCAATTTTTTGGGGCAGATTTGTCTCAGATATGCGCTTTTATGGCTGCTGTTGGCCGGCCCGCTCTTGATTCTGTTTGATATGATCGGATTCCGATCTGGCGGTCCCTGGCCGCACTATAAGCTTATTTGAAAGAGCACGAAGCCCGTTGGGGCTTCGTGCTTACGTCTGGAATTCTTTATGGAGAAGCAGCGCTTTGCTTTTCACAATTAAAATGCAGCTGGCCCAAACCATGCTTCCCAGAAGGACACTCATGGCTATAGATAAAAGTCCCGGGATCAAGCAGCAACTATGCAGCCCCGCAAAGAAGACCGCTGCCAGCGCAGCAGTTGACACCGATACCGTGATCGAGCGCAGCAGCGGCCATCCCCGCATTGCCAGCGTCAGGATGGTCATCAGCCCCAACAGCCCCGCTGTTCCCGCATATAACATCTCCTTCATAACAGGAGAGATCCCCTCTAATACAGCGATCTTTCCGGCTGCGTCAAGCGTTTCCCAATTTTCCAGGAACCGCTGACAGAGGCGCTCAAAAACCGGATGGCTGAAGGCGGATTGTGTAAGGTGCGGCAGAATACAGGCACTGAGAAGGCCAATCCCTGCGGGCATCCATGTTCGGATTGCAGACAGCCGGCGCCGGTCTCTTCGCGCGGCTCCTACCCATCGCAGTAGGAACCAAATACCATACGCGATTGCGGCTCCCGCCAAATCGACCGCCACATCTCGTGCAGCTCCACTGCGCCCTGGAACAAACGTCTGATGAATCTCATCCAGGGCTGCCAGGACGGCACAGAAAACTCCCGCGGCAGCAGACCGGCGCAGGATGTTCCGGACAAAGGGCGCAAGCGCCGCTAACAACAGGATGACCAAAAGGAAATACAAAAACATGTGGGCGGCTTTTCTCTCAAAAAACGAGAGCACCTCAACAGCTGCCCCCTGAATATCGGCCTCGGACCGGGCATACGCAGGCGACAGCACAATTAAGATGCGATGCAGAAGTCCATCAGATACTTTCCCGGAGGCAGACGCTGTCTGGGCGGAAAATCCCCAAATGATTCGATACCAGAGCAATGGAGGAATCCAGAGCAGGAATCTGGCAAGGGAAAAATGATTGGTCATAGAACTCTCCTTATATCGTGTAGGAAATCTGTCCTGAAAAAACCGCCATGCGCTGACATTTCGCATGGCGGTTTTTTGAAAATTCTGATCTTTATCTGAAAGCAGCCTGTTGCGGAATGCGGACCTCGGCACCTTGCCCGCAGTTCACCTCTTCCGGCTCATGGAAAGTTGGCACAACCCTGTGCAGCGCCTCCCGAATGCAGGAGGAATCATCCTTCTCCAGGGCCTCCTGGAGAATCTCCAGCTTCTCTCTCAGCTCACCAGGAGTAATCGCCGGCTGCCGCTCAATAAAAATCTGGCTGTTCTCCGTCTGCTCAATGTCCCGGCTGGCAATCAACAGCTCCTCGTACAGCTTTTCGCCGGGCCGCAGCCCCGTCTCCACAATGTCAATGTCCCGATACGGCACATACCCGGAGAGTCTGATCATATTTTCCGCCAAATCCAGGATTTTTACAGGTTGTCCCATATTCAGAACAAACAGCTCGTTCTTCCGGGCCATGGCACCGGTCTGCAGCACCAACTGCGCAGCTTCCGGAATTGTCATAAAATAACGGATAATGCGCTTGTCTGTTACCGTGATCGGTCCCCCCGCGGCGATCTGCCGCTGGAACAGCGGTACTACGGAGCCGTTGGAGCCCAGGACATTTCCGAATCGAACCGCCACGAAATCTGTGCCGCTGTGTCCTTTCATGGACTGAAGAATCATCTCGCAAAGCCGTTTGCTGGCGCCCATTACAGAGGTGGGATTGACCGCTTTGTCTGTGGAGATCAGCAGGAACTTCTGAACACAGAACTTATCCGCGGCCCGCACGAGGTTCAGTGTGCCAAATACATTGTTGCGGATCGCCTCCTGAGGGCTGTTTTCCATGAGCGGTACGTGTTTGTGCGCAGCGGCATGAAAAACCACATCCGGCCGGTATGTAGCGAAGATCTGCCGCATCCGCCCCCTGTCCCGTATAGAAGCGATCTCCACTTTCAGATTGAGCCGCCCACCATACTGGTACAGCAGTTCCTGCTGAATATCATAGGCGTTATTCTCATAGATATCCACGATCACCAGCTCTTTGGGATCGTGCTTGACAATCTGGCGGCACAGCTCTGAACCGATAGAACCGCCGCCTCCAGTGACCAATACGGTTTTTCCAGAGAGATATGCATCCACAGGCGCTGGGTCCAAGTACACCGGCTCACGGCCCAATAAGTCCTCAATGCGGACCTCACGCAGTTGAGAGCGCATCGGCTTTTGGCGGATCATGTCCAGTGTACTGGGCAAAACAGAAATTTTGATCCGCTCGAGGCCGGACAGTTTCTGTAAAATCTCGTGGCGGCGGTTTTCCCCCGCAGATGGAATCGCCACAATGATCTCCTGAATATCCATCGCGCGCAGGCGCTCCTGCACTTGGCTGATCGTCCCCTTCACTTCCACGCCATGGATTCGTTTTCCCAGCTTGCCAAGGTCGTCATCAAAAAAGCATTGCACACTGTATCGGCTGTCTGGATTGCTCTGGAGCTCATCCAGCAGCTGAACGCCAGCTGCTCCTGCACCGACAATGGCCACAGGGATTTGATGGCTGCCCTTACTAAATAGTACCCGACTGCGGTAAACACGGTAGGCAAAGCGCAGCAACAGCATTCCCAAAACCCAGAGGCTGGCCACACAAGTCAGGAGCATAAAGGAAATTATGCTCTGCAGAAAAATGCGGCTCAAGACCTCGTAGAGGAAAAATCCGCAAAATGCAGCCATGAGCAGCGACAGGTATTCCTTACTCTCAGCGTACCGCCAAAGGCTGTCATACGTGCGGAATAAAAGTTGGAAAAGCACTGTGCAGGCATAAAGCAACGCAAAATTTTGAATCAGCTGAACGGATTGTCCAACTGCATCCGTCAGATCATATCGCAGAGAAAACCACGAGAAAAAAGTCGAAAAAACAATTAAAATCAGACTATCACACAAAAAGAGAATCTGTTTTCGCAGATGATTCATCTTGCCCATACGCTCCTAATTGCATTATGTGTCGTTCCCCATCTCATTTAGGTTACGATCATATAACAAATTATACAGCGTTATGGTCAAAATTTAAAGAAGAAATTTTTTCTCTGATGTGTTTTATAATAAATTTTTATTTATCACCTTATTTATAATTTAAATCTATATTTTTTAGTCGAACGAAGATACTCCTTTTTCTCTGCAAATTGGAAAATATTATCTTCCCGAAAAAGGGGGATCTGTCCTAATTATCCTGGTCATCCACATAAATACCAGAATGTCGGTATTCCTCTTCCGAGGGAGCAGTGATGAGGATGGCCCGGTTCCGGCCATAGTACACAAAGAAGCTGCCCGCTGCTGCGGCGTGGGCGTGGCCCTCCTCCAGCACGGCCTGGAGGTCTTCCCTGGAGCCGCAGCCGCCGCTGGCGATCACCGGGATGGAGACGGCGTCCGCCACGCTGCGCACCAGAGACAGATCATAGCCCTTCATCTGCCCGTCCCGGTTGATGGAACCCAGCAGGATCTCCCCGGCTCCCAGCGCCTGGGCCGTCTGCGCCAGTTTGATGGGAGAAAAGGATGTTTTTTCCCGCCCGCCCCGGATATAGCAGAAGGAGCGGCCCAGCACGTCGGTCTTCACATCGATGGAAGCCACGATGCTCTGGCTGCCCGCGTAGGCCACCGCCTCCCGAATGAGGTCCGGCGTCTCTACCAGGGCGGTGTTGAGGATCACCTTCTCGTAGCCGATGGCAAACAGGCGCTGGATCTGCTCCAGGGAGTGGACTCCGCCTCCGTAGCTCAGGGGCATGAATGCCTCTGTGGCGATGTCGTGCAGCAGGTCGTAGTCCGGCTCCCCGCCGGTCCGGGGAGCGCTGATGTCCAGGATGCACAGCTCGTCCACGCCCTTGTTGTTGAAGATCTTTACGGCGTTCACCGGGTCTCCCAGATACCGGGGCTTATCAAACTTTTGGGTCTTCACCAGCCCGCCGTCCTGCAGCAGGAGGCTGGGGATGATGCGGGGACGGCGATACATGCTCAGCACCTCTCAGCAAAGTTTTTTAGCAGCTTCATGCCGTACAGATGGCTTTTCTCCGGGTGGAACTGCACCCCGTAGACGCTGCCGCCGTATACGGCGGAGGGGAACCTGTATCCGTATTCGCACTCCATCAGCACCAGGGCCGGGTCCTCACAAGCCGCGTGGTAGGAGTGGACATAGTAATACCGCTCCCGGGGTTCCAGCCCCTCTGTCAGCGGCGTTTGGATGCGCACGTAGGTCCGGTCCCAGCCCATGTGGGGAATCTTCAGCGCTGTCTCCGGTGGGAAGTCAAACCGCTTGCAGGAAAAGGGCAGCAGCCCCAGGCCGGGGAGCGTTCCCTCCTGGCTGTTCTGCCCCAGCAGCTGCATCCCCAGGCAGATCCCAAGCAGGGGCTTTCCCCGCTCCAGGGCATGCTCCCGGATCAAATCCGGCAGGCCGAATTCCCGCAGGCGTTCCATGCCCGCGTCAAAAGCTCCCACCCCGGGCAGGATCAGCCTGTCCGCACGCCGGATGTCTCCGGCGTCCCGGGAGATTGTTACCTCCCGGACCCCGATCTTCCGAAGCATATTCTGAATGGAGCCCACATTGCCCATCTCATAGTCCAAAATGACGATCATGCCAGGGTCCTCTCCTGCTTTAACGGAATTTCTTCTTCTCCACGCCCAGCGCCCGCAGCACCACAGTGCCAAACTGGATCAGCCCCCAGCTGTTGCGGTAATCCCGGAAGGTCTTGTTCTCTCCGTCGATGATGGTTTGGAATTCCTCCACCGTGAGCCCCAGCTTCTTGGCGATGTATGCCTTGTCCTCCTCCATCTGCTGAGGATCGTAGGGCGGCTGCTCCAGCTCCGCCAGAGCCTCCTCCCGGGTCATGGTGCCCGCTAGGATCTCGTTGGAGAAATAGCACTTGCGCTTGTCGTAGCCGAATTTATGGGGCAGGTAGTACCCCTCATAGAACCGGGTGAAGACGTTCTCGTAGTGCTTGTTCTCGTAAGGCTGCCAGCCGAAGCGCTCCTGCAAAAAGAGCTTCACCTTTTCCTTGTTGTACTCCACCATGTCCAGGGGAGCCACCCGTTTCATCCCCTTGAAGATGGGATAGTACACCCGGTACTTCACCATGCCGCACAGGGGGAAGGTCTTCAGGGGGCGGGTGCCGAATTTGTGGTGGATGTCCCGGATCATTTTCAGGTCATTCATATACACCCACTCCACCGGAGAACGGATGCATTCCGTAGCGCTGTTGGCTCCGGTGAGCACATATTGGATGCCGTGCTTCACCGCGTAGTTATAGAGTCCGGCAAAGATGGCGTGGTCCTGGGGCGTGTCCTGATAGGGCACCTGGGACTTGAAAAAGGCCAGCTGCAGGTCCTTCATCTCGTTCCAGTCCACCACCTCGGTGTACATGTCCAGGTCCAGGGCCTTCACGATCCGCTCGATGTTCTCCACCGCCACGTTCAGGTTCCAGCCGGTGTCCACCGAATAGACCAGGGGATTGAGACCCATCAGCTCCTTGGCTACGTAGCACAGGTAGGAGCTGTCCACGCCGCCGCTCATGCCGATGATGCAGTCATACTTACGCCCCTTGGAGGCGGCCTTGATCTGCTCCGCCGTGCGGCGCAGCAGGTCCGGGTCCTTCAGTTTGTCCTGCCAGGAGGGCTGGATGTTCTGGTAAAAATCGTTGCAGAAATCGCACACGCCGTGCTCGTCAAAGGTGATGGCGCTGTCGGAGGTATCCATCACGCAGTTGGTACAGCGTTGGTAGGGACGGTGGGTATCGTTCATAGAAAAAAGTCCTTTCCTTGGTGAAAAATCGATCCCGGGGTCAAAACTTCCACAGGCCCAGGGCATAGAGCGCCAGAAGCCGCACGCCATTGGCCAGGATCGTGGCCCAGCAGAAGCCGGTGAGGCCGTATGCCGGAAGCAATGCCATGGCCAGCAGCAGGTACGTCCCGCCGTAGACCAGCTGGATGGCCAGGATCCAACGGGTGGAACAGCATTTGAGGATCATGGGCTGGGCCATGTTTCCGGCGATGGAGACCACCGCCCCCAGATTGGCCAGCAAAATGTAAGGCGCGGACGCCTCATACAACGTGGGATAGAGCAGGCGTGTGAACCAGGGGGCCAGCAGCCAGCAGCCCAGGAAAAACACGCCCAGGCATGCCGCTGAGATGCCGTTGACCAGCACAAACAGCCGCCGGGAGGCCCGGAAACTCTTCTGGGCGAAATACCCCAGCAGTACGCCGGCAATGGGCGTCATGACGATACCGGCGCTCTTGCCGAAGAACGAGGCTGTGGAGTAGTAGGACACGCTCTCCGGTCCCAGCACCGGGTAGATGATCATGCGGTCGGCGTACAGCAGCAGGTTTCCCACCAGGCTGGAGAGCATGAATACCACGGCTTTCTGGGCGGTCTCCCCGAACAGCGGAGTACGGCGGCAGGGCTCGTGGACGAAAGGGGTCCGCAGGGACACATAGAGAAGGCCCGCCCCCTCCCCGATGAGGAATACCATGGGCCAGAGGGATTCGGTGGCAAAGGGAAACGCTGCGGCGGTATAGGCCAAGCTCACCAGTACGTTGCACCAGAAGATTCGCTTGAAATTCAACTCCAGACGGAAAAACGCACAGGCGTACTGATAAAGGTTGGAGACCATGAGATAGGCCGTCAGCAACAGCGCGGTCACGGTGTCGTAGGCGAACATCTGCCACAGCACGGCGGAAAAAACCACCGAGCCCGCACAGCCCAGGGCACACAGAAGATTGAAGTCCCCCTGGATCCCCCGTTCCTCGTACTGGCTGTTCTGCACCAGCCGGATGTTGTTCAAAGAGTTGCCCACCAGAGCGGTGCAGACGTTGACTAGGCCCGTTACCGTCAGCAGCGTGCCGTAGGTATCCTCCGGCAGCCGGGCCGCCAGCAGCGGGAACACCACGATCTGCCGGGCGAAGGTGTAAATTACCGAGGCGAGGATGTTGACGGCAAAGTCTCCGGTGATGCGGCCCAACTGACGCTTACGCATGGCCGTCGGTTCCGGCTTCCGCTGCTGCCTGTCTCCGGCTGTCTTTGATGAACGTATACAGCAGCACGCCGAAGCAGGCAAATACGAAGCTATATGCGGCTGCAGTTCCCACCGTTTTGACCAAGATAGGCCGCTGCTCTGGTTTTTTCATAACAGTCTGCGCAAACTGGGCGCTCTCGGTGTACTGGACCGGATCCGGTGTGAAGCTGCTCTCGACTTCCATATCCGTAATCTCCGCGCAGTAAGAAGTCCGGCTCACGGTTTGGAGATTTTCCAGATACGATTCCAGAATTTTTTTTGCAGTCGATTCCTCCAGGCCCGTGATGGTGAGGTTCAGCCCATTGGCGCCGTCAGCGTCTATCTGGAGATGATCGCTGACACTCAGCGGAGTATCCGACGTGATCAGCTCTCCTTGCTCGTCTATATAGGGAGGTTCCAGAAACTCATAGGCTGAAATGTCCTTTTGGACATTTGAAAGCAACAGAGCATCCTGAGGCAGCTGTGTAAGCTGAGACTGGAACGAGGCATAAGCCTGATGCCCATAGAGCTCGGAAAGAGAACGTGTTTTCTCCTGGGTGGATTCTCCGGCTTCCGCTGAAAAACGCTGAATAAAATTGGCTTCCCGCTTGGCGGCCTCCACATATTCTGAAATATCCGTAACCGTGTAATCATACCCGACAGAGACGGTAAGCGTGCCGGTCTCTCCTGTGGGGATCGTCTCTGTGGTATAGGCTTCATAATCAGCCAGAGCCTTTTCATAGGAAGCCCTGGAGGTAAAAACAGAAGCACCGCTGACGAGAGCCATGACCAGAACGATCACATACCATTTTTTCAGTAGAGCGCGGACGAGATCAAAGACGCTGTATTCCATTATCTGCTCCTTTCGAGCTTTTGCTCAGATAGATCAAAACCAACAAAAACGCAAGGAGCATTCCATTGGTAAACAAGGTGGTCAGCAGGGCGTTATCATTGAGCATAATGAGCTGGATGGAAAACATCCCTGCCAAGATGGGGAAGACCTCTTTTCTGTCATACTGCTGAATTCCCCGTAAAACCATGGCAAAGAGCAGAGCCATCAGCAAGATTCCCCAAAAACCCATCTGGGCATAGGCGTCGCCCCAGTACCCCGTACAGGAGTTGGAACCAAGAAATTCTCCACCATCATAGGCGTATATTACTTGTCCGCTTCCACCGGCATAGGGATAGGTCAGTCCAAACATAGAACCGATCTGGCCGTCACCGAAGTATAGCTTGGGATACTCACTGAAGCAGTTATAGAACAGAAATTTGTTATTGGCTGGGCCAAGGAGCGCCCGGACGGCCACCATACCACATAACAGGTTTCCAATCGAATGGTTGGTGAGAACATCCATCTGATAAGTTAGAACCGTTACCAAAGAGAGTACGGTCATGCCTGCATACATCATTTTGATCAAATGCCCTAGCTTGGCAAAGAAGTAGATAAAAAGAATGGGGAATGGCATAAAGAGCAGCAGTTTATGTCCGGTTTCCAGGAAAAAGCAAAATTGCGCCAGCAGGCAGAAAACCGCCAGCAGATATTGTTTGCGCTCCAAAAACATGACGAGCCCAAACGGCAATACAACCTTTGCCATCCAGTTGAACACAAGGTCAAAACCCGGAGGGAACTCCATGGTATCACGGATATGATACACATAATCGATTCCCTGTTCCTGAAATCCGCTGATCAAAGCAGGGATATCCAGGATCCCATTATACAGAATCGGAGTGATGAGGCAGAATGCCACCAGGATTCCAAACGCCACAGTCACATAGTTTTGAATCCCCCGGATATAGATCTTGCTATGTGGGGAAACCGGTCTTTTCAGAAGATAGATTTGCAGGATGGCACAGACGAAAACAAAAAGCATATACGCCGTGCTGCGGTCCACCAATCCGTAAATGGTCATCATAGGAGCCAGCGTAAACACAAATTGCAAATGCAACAAAAATGCAGCGATGTTTTTTTCCTGGCGGGGCAGATACGCGAGCACCAGGAGATAGAGGATGTTGGAGAGCAAATATTTTAATCCATTGGGAGCGTATATCAACCCACCATAGGAAAATGCCGGGCTGGCCGCCCAAATATACATAGCATCCAGGGACAATTTATAGAGGATCCCGAATGTCCAGTAAATCGCGCGGTCATGACGACAAATCCATCTGTCGCAATAGGTCCATAGCTCCATCAGCCGTTGCGGCATTCCATGCAACCTCGCGGTTGCGTAAGATATTCTCATGTGTGTGGAGTCCTTTTTCTTTGTTTTTTGATATCCCTGAAATTCAGAACGTCATAGCCATATCCGTGCTGGCAAAGTCCTGAAGGGGCAGCTTCACCGGCGCGCCGGTCTTCTGGCTCTTGTAGATGGCCAGCACCATCTCCAGAGCATTGCGGCCTGCCACCGCGTCCACGTAGGGCTTGCGGTTTTGCTCGATGGCCTCCATCATGTCGGCGAACAGGCTGGTGTGGCCATTGCCGTAGACATTGCTGGTGGCCTCCTGCAAGCCCTGTTTATCCGTGTCTCCGGCCTCCGCATCCGCGAACTGCCAGACGTCGATGTTGTTGGTGGAGGTACCGCCGATCTTCACGGTGCCCTGTTCTCCGAAGAGGTAGAGGGTCTCCTCCAGGTTCTTGGGATAGACGTTGGTGGTGCCCTCAATGGTGCCCACGGCGCCGTTTTTGAACTTCACCACCGCAAGGCCTACGTCCTCGGCCTCCAGGTAGTCGTGGAACTGCTGCCGGGTGACGCCGTAGACCTCCTCCACCTCATCTCCCATCATCCAGCGCAGCAGGTCGATGCCGTGGATGCACTGGTTCATGAGGCACCCGCCATCCTGGGACCAGGTCCCCCGCCAGGGAGCCTGATCATAGTAATCCCGGTTGCGGTTCCAGCGCACGTGGATGGCCCCGTGGGAAAGGCGGCCGAACCGGCCTGCCTCCAGGGCCCGGCGAGTTTCCTACCGGCAGTTGAAGCGGTTCTGGTGGCAGGCGGCTACCTTGACTCCCTTGGCGTCACTGCAGCGGATGATCTCCTCCGCGTCCGCCATACTCATGGCCATGGGCTTTTCAATGATGACATTCACCCCGGCGTCGATGCAGTCCAGGGCGATCTGGGCATGGAGGCCGCTCTCCGTGGCTATGCTGGCCAGTGTGAGGTCGCTTTCCGCGAGCATCTGCCGGTAGTCCGTGTAGCGTTTGATGGATAGATCCTCCGCCAAGTTGTATTTTGCCAGCAGGGCGTCTATTTTCTCCGGGACTACGTCGCACACGGCGACAATCTCCAGGTGGTTGTTCAAGGCGGCTTTGATGTGATTGACCGCGATGCGGCCGCAGCCGATGAGGGCGTATTTCATGACGGCAAATCTCCTTTACAGTGTTTCCAGGACAGCTTTCACGATTTCCTCCTGCACGGATTCCTCCAGATAGGGATGCATGGGAATGGAGATGGTCCGGTTGCAGTACTCCACCGCATTGGGATAGGTCTCTCCGTATGTCTCCAGTGCCCGGAACACCGGTAGCATGTGCATGGGAGTGGGATAGTAGAGATTCGTGGGGATACCCCGCTCTTTCAGATGGGCGATCAGCCGCGCCCGCTGGGCGGTATCTGCCGCCAGAAGGGTGTACTGATACCAACTGTGCTGGCTATCCTGTTCCACCGGAGGAAGCACGAACTTCCCCTGGAAGGCGGCGCTGTAGCGGCCTGCGGCAGCTTCCCGATCCCGAATCTCGTACTCCTCCAGGGCTTCCAGCTTGGGCAGGAGGATGGCGGCCTGGAGGTTATCCAATCGGGAGTTAACGCCCGCCCGGATGTTGTCGTACTTGCCGCCGGGGCCCTTGCCGTGGACGCAGATAGAGCGCAGCAGATCCGCCAACGCGTCGTCGTCGGTAAAAATGGCGCCTCCGTCTCCGTAGCAGCCCAGCGTCTTGGCCGGGAAGAAGGAGGTAGTGGAGATGGTGCCGAAGGAGCAGCACATCTTTCCTTTGTAGGAGGCGCCCATGCTCTGGGCAGCATCCTCCAGCAGAGTCAAGCCGTACTTGTCGCAGATGGCGGCAATGGCATCATAATCACAAGGATTACCCAGGAAATCAACCGCCACCACCACGCGGGGCTTCAGCTTCCCCTCCGAGAGCACTGCCTGGATCTGACGCTCCAGGCTCTCGGGGGCCAAATTGTAGCTGTCTATGGACACGTCGCAGAACACTGGGGTGGCACCCAGCATGTTTGCGGGCTCCACCGAGGCGATAAAGGTGCAGTCCGGGCAGAAGACGGCATCGCCCTCACCAACGCCCAGGGCCATATAGGCCGCCTGAAGGGCGTCGGTGCCATTGCCGCAGCTGATGCAGTGCTTCCGACCCACGTATTCCGCCAGTTGTCGCTCCAGTTCCTTCACATAGGGACCGCCGATGAACTGCCCGGCATCCAAGACCGCCTGAATGTTGGCGTCGATCTCCGGTTTCAGTGCACGATATTGTGCTTTCAGATCAATAAATTCCATTCCATTTGCCTCGTTTTCGTTTGCTGCTCCGCATCTGACCTCGCTGCCCTATGAAGCAGCGTCAGTCGTCTGCAAGAGAAGCCTTGAGATTTTTCAGGAACTGCCGGTGATCGATGGCGAAATTTCCTGTTACGGTGGCCCCGGCGGGGACGTCCTTGGTGACCACAGAACCAAGAGAGACCCGGGCCCCGTCCCCGATGCGGATGCGGTTGGAAATCGTGGCGTTGACGCCGATCCAGACGTCGGATCCAATCCGGCAATTCCCGGCAATATGTGCACCGGAGGCTACAAACGTCCGTGCACCCAGTTGGGCGCCGTGTCCAATATGGACCAAATGGTCCAGCTTGACACCTTGCTCAAGCAGCGTAACATCTGTGGGGAGAATGCCCTGGGCCACCCCGCTTTGGGCACAGATTTCCACAGAATCTTTAATTACCACGAATCCCATATCTTCTAAGGTGATCGCTTTGCTTTTATACCGTGCCGGAGAGAAACTCTTGATCCCAATGGTAGCCCCTGCACAGATGCGGACATCATCGCCAATGGTTACAAAAGATTGAATGATGGCACCAGGTTCAATCACTGCGTTTTTCCCGATTGTCACATTATAGGGCGCAATGTATGCAGTGGGGGAAATCTGCGCATTTTCTCCAATTTTCGTGGGAATTTGCAGGCGCACGGTATTTTTTGCCAGAAAATTGTATAAACTGTAAAAGGCAAACTTCGGTGCATCTGATAAGAGTAATCCTGGTATATGCACCGAGATTTTGTCCGCCAATTCTTTGGTGCAGATGACTGCGGAAATTCCGGGATGGTCCAGGCAGGGGAGAAATTTTTCCTTTTCCAGGAAGGTCAATACCGCTGTACCCCGGATGTCCGCACACAACTCTGCGCTTTCCACCTCACAGTCCCGCACCACCTCCGCCAAGTCTGTACCTGCATAGACCGCCAGTTCAGAAAGTCTCATCAAAAAGTCCCTTTCCCTTCTTACACGCCTGTGCCGTAATGCTCGAAGCCAAAGGCCGTGACCTCTTCTTTATGATAGATGTTGCGCAGGTCAAACAGGATAGGCTGTGCCATTTCCGCTTTCAACCGCACAAAATCCAGCGTACTGAACTCACCCCATTCTGTGGCAAGAACGATAGCATCCGCATTTCGTACAGCATCTGCCAGGGAAGTGCACCAAACGATCTCGGGATGGTTTTCACCCAGAGCCGCTTTTGTGTTTTCCATAGCCTTGGGATCATACAGCCGCAGGTCAAACCGGCCGCTTTCCATCAGGGCTTGGGCGATGGCGATGGCCGGAGATTCCCGGATGTCATCCGTTTCCGGTTTGAAGGACAAGCCGAGCAGCGCGATGGTCCCCCCCTCCGGGAAGCGGGACATCACTTTTCGGGCCGCCCGCTGCTTTTGCCGCTCATTGGCGGCGATGACGCTCTCCACCACTGTCAGCGGGGCGTTGTACTTCACGCCGGTGTCCGCCAGGGCCTTGGTATCCTTAGGGAAGCAGCTGCCGCCGTAGCCGGGGCCGGGATGGAGGAACTTAGGACTGATGCGCCCGTCCTTCCCCATGGCTGCGGCCACCTCCAGGGCGTTGGCTCCCACCTGTTCGCAGAGATTGGCGATTTCATTGATGAAGGTGATCTTGGTGGCCAGGAAGGCGTTGGAAGCGTATTTGATCATCTCCGCCGTTTCCGGCGTGGTGACCACAATAGGCTTGTTGGACCGGGAGAACACTTTATATAAGGTCCGCAGGCGTCGCTCCGCTTCTTCGCTGAATACGCCCAGCACGATGCGGTCCGGATTATTGAAGTCCCCCACCGCACGGCCTTCCCGCAGGAATTCCGGGTTGGAGGCTACATCAAAGGGAATATCCTTTCCCAGACGAGCAAGACGGATGGCCATGCGTTCCTTCAAAGCACGTGCCGTACCGACCGGAACGGTAGACTTGTCCACCACCAGCTTGTAGCTTTGCATATAGTCTGCGATCTCGTCTACTGCGCTGTATACATATTTCATATCTGCGCTGCCGTCCGGTGCCTCCGGTGTTCCCACGGCAATGAAAATCAGTTCGCCGTGCTCCACGGCCTCCTTAACATCGCAGGTAAACCGCAGACGCCCACTGGTAAGCCCGTCGGAGAGCTGAACCTCCGCGCCAGGCTCGTAAATGGGACAAATCCCCTGCTGCAGCTTTTGAATCTTCTCTGGAATTACATCCAGGCATACCACTTCATTGCCCCATTTGGCAAAGCCTAATCCAGCGATCAGTCCCACATAGCCGGTTCCAATGACCGTGATCTTTTGCATCATTTTCTCTCCGATCTTTTCTTATCTATAAAGTCGGGCTGCCAGGGTCCGGTAATCCAGCAACTCTCTGGCGCACCGCTGGGAATTGCGCTGTAGGGCCGGCAGATCCACCTTTCCACAGGCGATTTCTTGCAGTACAGCGGTAATTTCCGTCTCGTCCCGCACCCAGAGCATGTTTCCATAGTCGTAATCCTTTACATATCCGGAATGGGGATAAAGCAGGATGGGACATCCTGCGCAGACTGCATTTTGCATGATGGCCGAGACTTTGCCGGGTTGACAGTAAAGGTCGGCAGCACAGAGGTATTCCATCAGATCGTCACTGTTTTTCCATCCCAGGTAGATCACACGAGAATCAGAATCCATCTGAGCGCGAAGCTGGGACTGCGTTTCCACCGGAATGGAACCGATCACCGCAAGCTTTGCTTTCAGCTCCGGCACCGCGGCAAAGGCCCGTAGGAGGCTGTCTGTCTTTTTGGCCGGCTCCAGCTTGCCTGCGTGTACCAGCAGTAACTCATCCGGTACAAGGCCCAACTCCTCCCTGCGGCGTTGTCGTGCCATGTCATACTCCTCCGGACTGGGAATCATACCGCCCAGAGGATAGAACTCCGTCAGCGATTCCGGCACGCCGTAATTCTCGATATTGAACCGGCGACACTCGTCGGAAATGCAGAGATATTTCTCTAGATACGGCAGAGCTTTCTGCACCAGATGCCGATAAAAGATCCGGTGCAGCACATGCAGCGACAGCCAGTTGGTTCCGGAGGTGTAGTAATCCGCGTGGGTATCGGCATAGAGCTTTACTTCTGGGTGAGCCTTTTTGTAGCTGATGACATCCAGTACAGACCAATACCCCAAATCATGGGAGAGAATCACGTCGGGGGCAAAGTCCACCAGCAGCCGATACAGCCCCTTTACCTTACGGAACTTATCCGATACAAAATGATTTCCGACAAAAACATAAGGTAATCGAATGAGCCGGACGCCGTCTGGTAAAACATAGTCGCAAAACCCGCCTTTTACCAGTTCGCCGTTTTTAAAAAAATATTCATTTGAAATATACAGGACCTCGTGACCATCCAAGGCATTTTGATGAGACAAAATGTTATCTTGGTAAGACATATTTTCAGTAAAAGGCCCTGCAACACCTACATGAGCGATTCGCATAACCTTTCTCCTGTTAAGTTTTAGAGATCCAAATGTTTCTTCATAACAGCCCATTTAATGGGAACATAGACATTCTCAGGTAAAATAGTACGGGCAACCCCCATCACGCAGGATTTCGTCCGTCCAAACCATGTCTGTGTTCGGGTATCCCAACTGCCGACTCCGTGATGAACCGCATAGGTTTTGCAGGGATCGATTTTAAATTGAACTTCCAACGGGGCATTTTTGTTTCTGGATTTCCGATACGGTCCAAAGTAAGCAGAGGGAAGTAAATGAACATTCCCATGGGCAATATAGGAATCGCCCATTTTGAAATTCCATTGCCGAATGCTCATCGCAGTTATGATCTTGTCATTTTCCATAATATCCAAGGTCCCATCCGGAAGGCGAAAATGCCGATTATCATAATAGGATAAAAGATCCTGGAGCCACACATTTCCCTTTTCTGCAAGCATGATTGCAGCAGGAATGGTACAATCCTGATAACTCGTAACGACCCCGCCTAAAGAGAGCAGGTCATCCAAATTTTTCAGCAGTTCAATATCAGAGTCCAGATAAATTCCGCCTTCAGTATACAGTGCATATAGCCGCACGTAATCTGTAACAAAGGCCCATTTTTTTTCTTCATAGGCCTCTTTTACAAAAGTATTTTGACCAATATCAAAGTTATCCTCATTCCACACTTTAATTTGATAATCCGGACAATATTTTTTCCAGGATTCCATGCATTTTAATGCAACAGGCCCCATCTGTCCTCTGCCGAACCAGCAATAGTGTAAAATTTTGGGAATCATAGTTCTCAGTCCTAACGTTTCAAATTTCTTTCCGCCACACCATCTTGTTGACCACGCCGGTATAGCTCTGGATGATCTTCACCACTTTCGTGGAGACGTTCCCCTCCACGTAGTCCGGCACCGGGAGGCCGTAATCTCCATTTTGGTGCATGGCCACCGCCGTCTCCACCGCCTGGAGCACCTGCTCCGTGGTGATGCCTGCCAGCACAAAGTCCCCCTTGTCCAGGGCCTCCGGCCGCTCGGTGGAAGTGCGGATGCACACCGCCGGGAAGGGATGCCCCACGGAGAGGAAGAAGCTGGATTCCTCCGGCAGGGTGCCACTGTCGGACACCACGCAGAAGGCATGCATCTGCAGGCAGTTGTAGTCGTGGAAGCCCAGGGGCTTGTGCTGCCGCACCCGGGGATCAAAGACAAAGCCCCGCTTTTCAATATACTTGGCGCTGCGGGGATGGCAGGAATACAGAATCGGCAGGTCGTACCGCTCCGCCAGGGCGTTCACCGCGTTCATCAGCGAAAAGAAGTTTTTCTCCGTGTCGATGTTTTCCTCCCGGTGGGCGGAGAGCAGGATGTACTTCCCCTTCTCCAGCCCCAGCCGCTGGTGGATGTCGGAGGCTTCGATCTTCTCCAGATTGGCGTGGAGCACCTCCGCCATGGGGGAACCGGTGACATAGGTGCGCTCCTTGGGCAGTCCGCACTCATGGAGATACTTCCGGGCGTGCTCGGAATACGCAAGGTTCACATCGGAGATGATGTCCACGATCCGCCGGTTGGTCTCCTCCGGCAGGCACTCGTCCTTGCAGCGGTTGCCCGCCTCCATGTGGAAGATGGGAATGTGGAGCCGCTTGGCAGCGATGGCGCTGAGGCAGGAGTTGGTATCCCCCAGGATCAGCAGGGCATCCGGCTGCTGTTCGACCATAATACTGTAACTTTTGGCTATAATATTGCCTATCGTCTCTCCCAGATCCGCGCCTACGGCGTCCAGATAGAAGTCCGGCGCCCGGAGGCCCAGGTCGTCAAAGAACACCTGGTTGAGCTCGTAGTCATAGTTCTGGCCGGTGTGGACCAGGATCTGATCAAAGTAGCGGTCACACTTTTTGATGACGGCGGAGAGCCGGATGATCTCCGGCCGGGTGCCGATAATGGTCATGAGTTTCAAGCGGGACACGGTTCAAACCTCCTCAAAGTAGGTGTCGGGTCGCTGGGGATCAAAGCGCTCGTTGGCCCACATGACGGTCACCAGATCCTCCGTATCGGAGAGGTTGATGATGTTGTGGGTGTACCCGGGCAGCATGTGCACCGCCTGGATGTTCTCCCCGGAGACCCGGAACTCCAGCACCTTATCGGAGCCGATCTCCCGCTCCTGGATCAGGGCCTGGCCGGAGACCACCATGAAAAACTCCCATTTGCTGTGGTGCCAGTGCTGGCCCTTGGTGATGCCGGGCTTGGAGATGTTCACGCTGAACTGGCCGCAGTTGGCCGTTTTCAGCAGCTCCGTAAAGCTGCCCCGCTCATCCACATTCATCTTCAGGGGGAAGCAGACCGCCTCCTCCGGGAGATACGAGAGATACGTGGAATAGAGTTTCTTTGCAAAGGAACCGGCAGGGATCTCCGGCAGCAGCAACGTCCGGGGCTGGTCGTGGAACTGATGGAGCAGATCCACGATCTCCCCCAGGGTGGCGGTATGGGTCACCGGCACGGCGCAAAGACCGTCCGCCCCCGCCGTCTCCTCCCCCTTCAGGGCCCGGAGGAACTCGTCCACCACATCGTCGATATAGCAGAGGGTCAAGCTCACCGCCGGATCGCTCACCGTAATGGGAAGATCCCGGGCGATGTTATGGCAGAAGGTGGCCACCACGCTGTTGTAGTTGGGACGACACCACTTGCCAAATAAGTTGGGCAGGCGGTAGATCAACGTCTTGGCCCCGGTGCGCGCCCCGTAGGAGCGCACCAGATCCTCCCCCGCCAGCTTGCTGCGGCCGTAAGGATTGTCCCGCAAAGCCTGGATGGAGGAGGTCAGCAGCACCGGGCAGGGATTGCCCGCTTTCTCCAGCGCGGAGAGGAGCCGGGCCGTCAGGTCCCGGTTTCCGGTGAGGAACTCCTCCTCCGTCTCCGGCCGGTTCACCCCCGCCAAGTGAAAAACAAAATCCGCTTCGGCGCAGTATGCCTCCAGCGTCCCCTCGGGAGACTGGCGGGTGTACAGCAGCAGCTCCAGCTCCGTGGGAAGGCCCCGGGTCCGGTCCTTGCCGTCCCGCACCGCTTTCAGGGTCTCCGTCAGGTTCCGGCCCACAAAGCCGTGGGCCCCGGTGATGAGGATCTTCATGCCTGCTTCTCCCATTCCGCCAGTTCCTGCTGAATATAGGGCAGCGCCAGCAGCTTTTCTTTCACCTGCTCCACGTTCAGAAGGGCGGTGTTGTTGGAATTAAATTCCGTCAGCGTGTTTCGGGTCTGGTCTCCCTGGGTAAAATACTTATCGTAGTTCAGGTCCCGCTTGTCGCAGGGCACCCGGTAAAAGCCACCCAGATCCAGGGCGTGGGCGCACTCCTCATTGGTCAGCAGAGTCTCATAGAGCTTTTCCCCGTGGCGGATGCCGATGACCCGGGTCTCCGCCTCCGGACAGAACAGCTCCCGCACCGCCTGGGCCAGCACGGCGATAGTGCAGGCCGGAGCCTTTTGGACCAGGATGTCGCCGCTTTCCCCGTGCTCGAAAGCGAAGAGCACCAGGTCCACCGCCTCCTCCAGAGACATGACGAACCGGGTCATCTCCGGTTCCGTGATGGTGAGGGGCTTGCCCGCCTTTATCTGGTCGATCCACAGGGGCACCACGCTGCCCCGGGAGCAGAGGACGTTTCCGTAGCGGGTGCAGCAGATCTTGGTGCGCTCCGGGCTGACGGTGCGGCTCTTGGCCACGATGACCTTTTCCATCATGGCCTTGGAGGTTCCCATGGCGTTGACGGGGTAGGCCGCCTTATCGGTGGAAAGGCAGATGATGGACTTCACCTCCGCGTCGATGGCGGCTGTGAGGACGTTGTCCGTGCCGATGACGTTGGTCTTCACCGCTTCCAGGGGGAAGAACTCGCAGGAGGGCACCTGCTTGAGGGCCGCGGCGTGGAAGATATAGTCCACCCCGTACATAGCGTTGCGGATGCTGGACAGATCCCGCACGTCGCCGATGAAGAAGCGGAGCTTGTCCGCTGCTTCCGGCATGGCGGCCTGGAAGGCGTGGCGCATGTCATCCTGCTTCTTCTCATCTCTGGAGAAGATGCGGATCTCCCCGATGCCGGTCTTCAAAAACCGTTCCAGCACGGCGTTGCCGAAGGAGCCGGTCCCGCCGGTGATCATTAAGGTTTTTCCTTGAAACATACGCTTCAGCGCTCCAATCCTCGCATGATGATCTCATAACTCTGCTCCGCTGTATAATGAGCAGAAAAATACATTCGTCCCGCATCGCCCATGGCAGCGAGATCTGCAGAGCAGGCGCGTTCCACCGTCCGCACAAAAGCGGCTGGGTCGTCGCTGGGACACTTCCAGCCAAAGCCGCCCGCCTGGGCAATGTCTCCGATATCGGTAGCCGGATCTGTGCAGGCGATCACCGGCAACCCCGCCTGGAGATAGGAGAGCAGCCGGGAGGGGAAATTGGGAATGGTAAACCGGTGGTCCAGAAACAGCAGTCCCACATGGCAGGATCGGACCAGCTTATCATAGTCTGCCCGGGGCAGGCCGGATAATAAGAGGAGATTGGAATACTTCTCGGCTTCCACGAAAGTCCGGAGCTTTCCATACTCCGTTCCGCTACCGCAGATAACGAAAAAAGCGTCCGGAACGTGAACCGCCGCTCGCAGACATTCGATCACAAAGGGAATATCCTGGGGACGGCCCAGGTTCCCGCCATACAGAAAGATCTTCCGCCCCTGGGGGATGCCGTACTTCGCCCGGATGGCAGATGCTTCTTCCGGAGACACGGTCCAAAAATCCGGTTCCTCGCTGTTGGGACAGACCTCCACCTGCTGGGGCTCCAGAGCCGGATTGTGCCGGAGCACATACTTCACATTGGCGGGACTCATGCAACCGATCTGATCAGCCAGAGCGTAGAGCTTTTTCTCCTTGGCACGGAAATACCGGTACACCGGACCGCTCTGGGAAATAGCGCCCAGGTCGGCGATCCCTTGAGGCCAGATGTCCTTGAGAAGCAGGTAGAACTTCGCTCCGTCCCGCTTTTTGATATAGGCCACCACGCCCACCAGAGTGATAGGCGGCGTGGCCATCAGGATGAGGTCATAGCGCTCATTCCGGCAATGCCGGTCCAGGGCCCGCCGGATATTGGGGCCGATCTGCAAAGACGCGATGCCTTTTTTGAGGAGTCCCACCTTTTGCATCTGGGGCGTTTGCACATGCAGAACGGCATAGCCCTCACGGCGATCATCATAGGTGGCGCGATCCGGTTGGACGGAAATGATGCGGACAAAGTGTCCGTTTTTGACAAAGATCCGCAGAAGATCCGGATAGATCCCCCGGTCCTCCAACGACGCAATGGGTGCCAGAGACAAAAATAATACGTTCATAGAACCTTCCCGTTATCCTTTTTTCCGCAGCAGCATGAAAGCCTCGCTGCTGCCCATCGTTATCGAAAAACCTTCCCGTCCGTGTTCTCCCGTACTATCCGGCAGGGAGAGCCGTAGGCCACCACATTGTCGGGAATGTCTTTTGTCACCAAACTTCCCATTCCGATGATGCAATTTTTTCCAATGGTGACCTGGTTTCGGATGACAGCTCCTGTCCCAATGTAGGTGTCCTCCCCGATGGTCACTTCCCCGGAAACGATACAACCGGGAGACAGCATGGAAAAATCCCCCAAAGACGTATTGTGCCCTATTTGGCAGCCCAGATTTACATAGGAGCACAGTCCAAAGGTGTTGTTACCTCCCAGGATCGTCCCCTCTGTCAACACACAGCCCGGATGCAGCGTATCAAATTCATCCAGATACACCTCCGGAGAAACCAGGGTCTCCAGAGGGATACCCTGTGCCGCAAGCTTTTCCCAGAGCTGCTTGCGGACCACAGTCTCACCCGTCGCGATCACAAAGACATCGTCCTCCCGGCGCTGGGCCAGATACACATCAAACCGCAGAACAGGCGCGCCATTGATTTCTTTTTTCAGACAGCCATCATCCACAAAAGAGATTTCCGACCACCGGGTACTTTCCCGGTTGATCCGCCGGGACAACCGAAGAACATCTCGGCCCAAACCGCCGGCACCGTAAATGAAAAGTCGCTTACCGCTCAACCTTCTCACTCCCTCTGAATTCTTCCCGCACATAGCCGCCATAGTCATGCTTGTTTCTCACCAGAACCCGCTTTACCGTCAGAACGACGATCTTCACATCCCCCGCAAGCGTCACATGGTCTGCATAGCCCACATCCAGCTGGAACTGCCGCTCCCAGGTCATGTCCACATCCCCTGCCGCCTGTGAAAGCCCCGTCAGCCCCGGACGCACATCGTGGCGGTGACGCTGCTCTTCATTGTATAGGGGCAGATACTTCACCAGCAGCGGCCGGGGGCCCACAATAGACATATCTCCCCTCAGGATGTTCCACAGCTCCGGCAATTCGTCCAGACTGGTGGAGCGCAGGATCCGGCCCAGCCGGGTCAGCCGCACCTCGTCCGGCAGAAGCACTCCGTTTTCGTCCCGGGCATCCGTCATGGAGCGGAACTTGTACATTTTGAAGATCTTCTCATTCTTCCCCGGGCGCTCCTGGCAGAAAATCACCGGACTGCCCAGCTTTGTCCGCACCAGCACCGCCACGATCAGCAGCACCGGAGAGAGTAAGATCAGCGCACAGCCGGAGAGCAGAACGTCAAAAAAACGCTTGAAAAACTTCCGGTACATCAAAACAGCCCCCGGATCACAGAAATCACCCGCTCCTGATCGGAGTCCGCCATCTTGATGTCGCTGGGCAGGCACAGTCCCCGGGCAAAGATGTCCTCCCCTACATTGTCGCCCGCGGTAACGAAATCATGCGCCGCGAACACCGGCTGAAGGTGCATGGGCTTCCAGATTGGACGGGACTCGATGTTCTCCTCCTCCAGCGCCAGGCGAATCTGTTCCGGCGTCACGGTGCAGCCGGGGTCAATAGTCATACAGCTGAGCCAGAAATTAGGCTGGCTGTAAGGCAGATGGGGGTTCATCCGCACAGGAAGCCCTTGAAATGCTTTTTCATAAGTCCGGTAGATGGCCTCCTTCTTCGTTCTGTGCTCAAGAAGGTGAATGAGCTGCCCGCGGCCGATCCCCGCCACGATATTGCTCATCCGATAGTTATAACCGATCTCCTTGTGCTCGTACCACGGGTAAGGCTCTCTGGCCTGCGTGGCCCAAAACCGGGCCTTGGAGATGCCCGCCTCATCGTCGGACAGCAGCATTCCGCCGCCGGAGGTCGTGATGATCTTGTTGCCGTTGAAGGAAAGGGCGTTGTACTGCCCAAAGGTACCCGTCTGGCGTCCTTTGTATGTAGCAGACAGGCTCTCCGCCGCGTCCTCAATGAACACTGCTCCATGCGCATCGCAGATGTCCCCGATTTCATCCAGCTTTGCAGGTGTTCCGTACAGATTGGCCGCGATCACACAGCGGCAGTCCGGATACCGCTCAAACGCCCGCTCCAGCGCCCGCGGGTCCATATTCCACGTCTCCCGCTCGCTGTCAATGAAGACCTGTTCGCCCCCCTCATAGCTCACGGGATTTACGGTTGCGGAGAAGGTCAGGTCGGAACAGAACACCTTGTCTCCCCGCCGGACGCCAGCCAGCTTCACAGCCAGATGCAGCGCAGCGGTTCCCGCATTCAGCGCCGCCGCAGACTTGACGCCGACGAATTCCGCAACTCCCTTTTCAAACTCATCCACGTTCTTCCCCAGAGGGGCCACCCAATTGGTATCAAACGCCTCCTGGATAAAAACCTGCTCCTCCTGGTGCATGGTCGGAGAAGCCAGATAAATTCTGTTTCCCATATCGCTTTTTGCTCCTCATTCAAAGTCCGCCGCTGTGATCACCCGGCCGCACCCCACAAGGGTCCCGTCCGGGATTTTCACATTTCGATCAATCGTCGCGCCGCTGGCGATAATACAGCCATTCCCGATTCGCACGCCGGGCGAGACCGTGGCTCTGGCCTCGATCACAGTTCCGTATCCAACCGCCGCTGGCCCAGTC
>OBYM01000340.1_pt1 | contig 27275 bp, 21 predicted proteins | sample 1538191 | NCBI WGS metagenome assembly OBYM01 (sample SAMEA2580165, study PRJEB22360) | human gut metagenome | biome: human gut; feature: human-associated habitat; material: faeces | place: Denmark | collected 2008/2010 | reverse complement strand
GCCTTATTCTCCATTCCTGACTCCTTTAGGAGTCAACTTATTTCAGTACAAGACAACCACTGCCCTTGCCTCTCAAAGCAATCAATTTTTTAGGCGCCCAGACAGAGCATTAGGTTCTGTTTTTGTTGTTCCTCAGCAGAACGGCAATAATTTTTCTCTTCGAGATTTAAAGGGAAAAAGCGTCTGCGCCGTCGCGCCGAATGCTTACGGCGGTTTATACATTGCTTTAGGTGAGCTCAATCGCAGAGGCTTTGATCCGGATAAATTTTTTAGTTCTATTCACTATTCCGGCTATCCCATGCCAAAAGTTCTTGAGGACCTGAAAGCCGGCAAATGTGAGGCTGCGATCGTACGAACATGCCTTCTCGAGGAACTCTCGTCTTCCGGACAGATTAAAGGCAATGAATTCAGAGTGATCGAGCCTAGGCCCACAAGTTCAAAGGAATACTGCATTCGATCGAGCGATCTTTACCCCGGATGGGTTTTTGCCGCAACCAAGAACACTTCTGAAGCACTCAGAAAAGAAACCACCAAAATCTTGTTTTCCCTTCCTGCCATTCAAGGCAATGAATGGAGTGTTCCTAGGAACTTTGCCGACCTGGACAATCTCTATAAGAATTTAAAGGTCGGACATTACGAATATCTGAGAAACTGGGACTGGAAAGAATTTATTCGGAATTATTGGAGCTTTATTCTCATTGTTTTCGTTGTGATGATTGCGGTTTTCCTTCACAACCTCATCTTGAAACAACAGATTGAAAGGAAAACCGAGCGTCTGAGACAGACGATGAAGGAAAAAATGGCGGAGCATCAAGCAGCCGTCAGCGCGAATCGTCACTTACATGACATGGAGAAAATCAACCTTGTCGGCATGCTTTCGAGCATGATCGCGCATGAGCTCAGACAGCCGCTCACCGTTATCAGAAACTACTCCGAAGGACTCAGAGATATTCTTCATTCTCAGGATTACGATGCGAAACTTCTGGAGGAAGCGCTCAAGGTCGTTGATGAGCAATCCATCAGGGCCTCTTCGATTATTGAGCATATGCGAGGACTGATTAAAGGAAAAGAATCGAAGGTTCGTGAAGTTGATTTGAATTCGTCGGTTCCGTCTATCCTCGAAACTTATAAAGAGCTAGGCGGAAAATATGAAGTTAATCTCGTTGCGTCGGACAACGCTCCGGTTTATGTCCGGATTGATCCCACTCAGTTTGAAATTGTTTTACTCAACTTGCTCAATAACGCTTCCGAAGCCATAACGCAGCAAGAAACGAAACCGATTATCACCTTAGAGATCTCCGGTGAAAACGGTGAAGCCGCCGTTACTGTCGCCAATGAAGGATTTTTAGAACATGAAGAATGCTTTAATAATCTGTTTGCCGTGAAGAACTCTACTAAAGTCAACGGTCTCGGACTGGGATTAGCAATTGCGGCAAGAGTCGTAGAACGCTGGGGCGGTCAGCTCAGTATTCGTCAGCACAATAAAGAGGTCATCGCATGTATCCTTCTTCCGAGCCTATAGATCTATCCGTCCTCCGCTTAGTTCAGGGAAAGTCTTTAGTCAGAATTGTGGACGACGATGAGACTGTCGCGAAATCCTATGAATTTATGCTTCGTTGTTCCGGCTGGAACTGCAGGATCTTTAATAGTGCGGAAGATTACCTTGCTTCTGAAAACGTTCAAATCGGTTGTCTGATTCTTGATGTTCGGATGCCGGGACTTTCAGGTCTGCAGCTTCAGCAAAAGTTAGAGATTCTCGAGCGTGAGATTCCTATCATTTTTGTGACCGGACACGGAGATGTTGATATGGCCGTGCTTGCATTGAAACGCGGTGCTCAGGACTTCATGCTGAAACCGGTTGATCCTCAGAGGTTAAAGGGGGCAGTTTTTCAGGCATGCCAAAGTGACTTGCTTCACTTCTTAAGAAGTCAAAAGGAAGAAGCTGAAAGAGAAGCGACGAGCTCTCTTTCACAAAGAGAGCGAGAAGTCGCGCAGCTCTTGGCGCAAGGTTTACTTTACAAGCAAATCGCTGAACGTCTCGGTTGTTCGGAAAGGACAGTGAAATTTCACAAGGCCCGGATTGCTGAAAAATTAGGTGTTAAAACTTCAGCTGAGATTGCTTTAAGACTCTCCAGTACTGCTAAAAATAAATGAGATATATGAGCATTAAGAAACTGGAGATGTACAAAAAGTGTTTTGTACAAAATCAGCCACCCTGAATTTATTTTTTTCGATTAAGAATTGTGTCCCTATAGGAACATAGGAGGAACTCTTGACCATCCTGATTTATGCAGTGACTTTTGTCAGGTTGTCGAAGTACCGTACTCAGATGGATCAAACTTATTAGAAGCAGAATAATTTCATTTTTTTTGGCGTCTTTTTCCGCTTCTCTATTAGTCAGATTAGCGGGCCTGTTAGCTTCTATTTCTTGCCGTTCACAGAATGCGGCTTCTTCTGCATAATCAAAACCGCTACTAACTCGCTGGCAAGAAGTACCGCCATTCCGAAAATTGCCGACAAGCTCAATCGCTCATTAAAAAGCAGGACTCCAAACATTACCGCAAACGGCACGCCGGAAAATTGAAAGACACAATTAAGTAACGTCGAGCCTCTTCCCCAGCCTAGGGTGACACAAAACTGCTGAAGTACAGTAAAGAGCGCCAACAGAATAAAAATAGGATCGAGAAAACTTTTATAGGGTTTACTTTCTAACGGGAAAAGGACTGCCGCAGTGATACAGCACGTCAGCGAAAAATAAAAAATTGTTCTTTCACTAGGTTCCCCTCTTTTACCTAAACCCTTGAGAGAAAGACTTGCAAGTGAAAGGAACAATGCGCTCAGTAATGCGGCTGAAGAGTAGCCAAAACCAACCTCGCTAAAAGAAGGACGGTTAACAAGAAGAACTCCGAAGAAGCCAAGAGGTATTAAAGGAAGAATCTTTAACCATACCGAACGCTTTTGATTGAAAGCATGCAAGCAGAAAAAGAGGCTAGTAAATAGCGGTGCCGTGTAGTACATCGTCTGAGCGTTGATAACCGGAATATTTTGTGCAGCTTCTATAAACAGAACAACTGCACCGATACCGCATAAACAGCGAATCGTTGTCAGAAGTGCGTTAGGAGTCTTAATGGAAACGTGAGAATGCTTAAGGAGCGAGTATGAAATTAAGGCCAGAGGAAAATACCGAACGAATAAAATTTGGGATAAACAGTATTCATTGTTGGCAACATTTAGACATGCGGTAATACTTGCTGCAAAAAAGCCGGAACAAATTACCAATAGGCTGTAACTTGGATTCGTGTTCCGGCTTGGGTTCATATTTTTAGAATTTATGATTCATACCAACAGCAAGCTGCCATGCGTTAACCATATTGGCCCGGAAAGGTAAACCGCTTGCTTTCAAAGAAGCAGTTCCGGAAAGCAACTTTCCGCCGTCAGCATAGCCGGCGAATCCGTACACGTAAGTTCTCTTGCTCAGAGGATACTCATAGGCAGCATTGATGTTCCAAGAATTGTATTTATCTTCCATACCGGCCTTCTTAGCTTTTCCATCCAATTTACCCAAAAGCAACTTGCCTCCGAACTTTAACGTACCACCAGCCAAAGGAGTTGCGCTTGAGAGAAGAATCACATGCTGTTTGCGTTTATTGTCCTGGGTTCCGTATTGATAACCGAAGAAGACTTTGGTCATCGAGAACTTATAGGAACCGCCGGCAGAAATCACATAAGCCGGTTTAAGCGCTTCGGAAGACTTATTGTCGAGAGTTTCAAAAATAAGCTCTGCATTTAACGGTCCCTTGTCATACATCGCCCCGATTCCGTAGTAATGATCGTTGTGAGACCACTTTTCGTCATCTGTTGTTGTACCGTTAGAGTACATGGCTTGGACTTTAAAGCCGTCGAAACTCGGAGAAACGTAGGCCAATGCGTTATTAACGCGGCTTTGGTTAAAGGTATAGCCAATAAAAGAGGCTACACCGTAACCGATTCCAAAGGGGCTCCACTTCGCCATATTGAAATCACCGGTACCTCCGCTAAGTGAAACCATTCTTCCGAAAGCAATCTTGCCAAACGGACCCGTTACATCTAAATAGCTCTGGCGATTGAAGGCACCATTCTGTACTACACCGTCTTTGCTCCAAGTATTGAACTGAGCTCCTGTGTCCAAAAGGAAGCCCTGTTCCAAATCAAATCCGACAGAATAGCCATTACCTAAATCTTCTCTGCCGCGAATGCCGATACGATTTCCCATTGAAAAACCGGATGTAAATTCCAGCACTGCATCCTGCCCTTTGACCTTATAGCCGGTGACAGCTGCATCAATCACACCGTAGACCTGAACATTGCTTTCTGCTGCATAAACCCCGGTCATGAGTAAAGCAGCCGCAGATAAAGCAAGAACTTTTTTCATAACTTTTCCTCGTATTGTTCGAGGAGACAACGTATCCGTTGTCTCCTATGTGGGTTTGAAGATTAGTTCCAGGTCAGAGTGTGACGTGTTGCGATACCGCACATATTATTAGGCTGGAGCATAAAAAAGCGGTTCCAGTTCGGCTGAACGCTGATGTAATTCTTGCCGTTGGAGTCAACACCCGTGTATGTGATCATGTAACGATCCGGCATATCAGCAGCTTTACTAGTGTCTTCCCAATAAATTGCCTGACGTTTTCCGTTTGCTTCTTTTGCAAGTTTCTCTGCTTCAGCTTTGGTCAGCATCTTTCCGCCGCCGTTGTACATTTTCTCTATCTTTTCTAAAGCAGCAGGCAAAGGTTTGGCATTAGCTGCAGGTTTTGACTGTCCGAACACCTGTTCGTTTTTATAGGCCACTAAACGATTAATAATATTGTTCGGAGAAGAAGCTGGGTATTTTGCATCCAAGAACGGATATTCAGCACGGCCTTGTTTGCTCACGGTATATGCGCAGTTTGTATCTCTCAGTGCTTTTTGATATCCGGGAGCTTCTTCAAGTTTGAATCCGGGTTTGGAAGAATCAATACCATAGTCGCCGTAGACAAAGGCGTTTTTGGGATTGACCATTAAAGGACGATAGAAGTAACCGATGATGATCATCTTCTTGGGATTCACGACGTAGACGTCTTCATAAGACATGAAATCGCGAATCGCATTTTCTTTCGCTTTTGCCAACTGCTGGGGATTCAGATTAGGATCGAAGTGCCAAAGGAGATTCCATTCTTTAATGGTCGTCAAGGACTTGCTCATAATGGCTTCAAGCTTCTTCAGAGCTTCAGCATCTTTCTTCGGATCTCCAGTATTGATCGATTTAGAAGTGATGACTTCTACCGGACCGTCAAACTGCACGCCATAGCTGTCGTAGTAGTTATAGCCATGATTTTTGATTTCATTTTCGCGAAGCTGCTTGACCCAAGCAACAGAAACACCTGTTCCGGACTTGCTTGCTCTCAAGATCTTGCCGCTGTCTTTGGCAGTTGTTCCGTAGAAAACAAAAGTTCCTTTAGCCGGATCGTAATCTGTCGTCAACTCTGCAGTGATGTTTTCCGGTCTGTTGCCGTAAGAAGTCGCGATTGCGTACATATTTCTACCGCCACCGATTTTCTTTCCGTCGAACGTGCTGGGACCGGTATAAAGGAAATCAGCTGCCATATCTGCCAAAAGTTTTTTGCCTTCGGCTGTCTTGGTTAAGACAAATGCTCCAGAAGTTGCTTCACGCTTCTTAGTAGCACCGGAAATTTCCTGAACTTGGGGCGATGCGGCACTCACGGCTTGTGTTTTAGCAACTTCTTCTGCGAAGGACGAGCCGCAAGCTAACGTCAAAGCGGAGGAAACGAGGATGGTAATTGGGGCTAAAGCAAAGGTCTTCATATATTCTCCTTGGTAGATGTGTCGATACACCTCCTGATTCTATGAAGTTTGTTTACAATTAGAAATAGCAAACAAATCAACCTTGGAATTGCGTTTTTTGTAAATTAGATGCCGTCCAAAAAAGACCCCTTTAATTCGGATCATATTGATTTTCTGTTAACTATTGCGGATACCGGCGCGATAGGCAAAAGCGGAGAGAAATTCAATCTGTCTCCCTCCGCTGCTACACGGCTGCTCGATCGGTACCGGTATTTTTTCGGCGATCCATTATTTGTTGTGTCTAAGGGCGTTTTGCTCCCCACCTCTTATTTCCACAACCTTAGACCGAAGCTCGAAGCTTTCCTGGAACTCGCCTCCACTATCCGTGAGCGAGATTTCGATTTAAAACACTGCCGGCGCCACTTTAAATTCTCCTGCTCACCGGGTTTTGCTCCTTCTATGATGGCTTATGTTTTACCGAGAATACTTTCCGAAGCTCCTGAATGTACCGTTGAACACGTCAGCATCGGAGAAAGTCCTATCTCAGTACTCATGAGCGGAGATATCGATCTTCTGATCGGGAGAGCCGTCGGGCTACCACAGCAAGCACATTACGCCGACCTAAAAACGGGACATCGCTGTTTATTGGTCAGAAAGGATCATCCATTGGTGTTCAAGGACAAGATCACAGTTGATGACTTGACTCAGTACAAACGTGTTTCGTTATCTTCGGGACGCAAACAGGATTGGCGATCGCCGGACGATGAGATTTTCTCAGGACGGAATAAAAACGACTCCGTGTTTTTTAAAACCGATAGAGCCGACATGGCTTGGAAGGCTATTTCGGAATCCGATCTTATTTTGATTAGTACCGAGGAAAGCGCAAAAACCGCCTGCACCCTTTATCAGAGCCTCACAATTGTCGATCTAGTCCCGCATCTCAAATTGAACAGTCCAAAGATGGCCATCATTTGGTCAGACAGTAAGCATAGGGATCCGGCTCACCAATGGTTTAGAAATCTTTTTTTGCAATGGAGACAAGATTGAGGACGTCTGTTATCTTTTTACACTTATCAAGAGCTATAAAGTTATTTAAAATCAAAACGTTAATTTACAATAATTAATAACTTAATTTGCAAGCAAAAAACAATTTTTAGGGCAAGAAAAATGAACCGTCCCATCATTTATCCCCCTTAGTTCGTCAAGCTGAGCTTCTTCTCGTTAACTGAAAGAAGGAAACCAGATGGATTATTCTCCCGCTGATTACAAAATTAACCAAATAAACGATTTCAAATAAAAGTGAAACAACCGGATTGAAAAGAACTCCTCCAATTTCATGTCTAATCAACCCGGCTGCCCTTAGGTGGAAGATTTATACGGACCTATAGTTTTGATACTTCTTGAATAGAGCCTCCATCTTGTTAGGATCGACCAAATTATTTACGTCGAATAGTTCTTCAATGACAGAGTCCGGAAGAACATTAGCTTTTTTAGCTGCTTCTTTGCACGTGATTCCTTCGTCGATCGCGATATGCGCAATCTTAGTTCCGATTTCATAACCGAAAAGAGCCGAAACCATTGTTGCTAACGAAGTCGACTTTTCGGTCATATCCAGACAGTGTTTCCGATTTGCGGTTATTCCTTTTATGCATTTGTCTGCGAAAACACGCATAGTTCTTGAAATCAGATCGGCACTTTCAATGAAGCTCTTAATCGGAATACCGGAAGATGTTCCAAGCTCAAGCCAGCCGGATAAAACGCCTGAAACCAGACCTGCGTGATTGGCACAAACACGATCAGTAGACAAAAAGACCATCTCGGGAATAACGGGATTTACCTTTCCCGGCATGATCGAAGACCCCGGTGCCACCGCCGGAAGGTTGATTTCTCCAAACCCGGCTCTCGGGCCCGAACCCAGCAGTCTGATGTCACGCGCAACTTTCCAAACTAACGTTGCGAGGGCTTGCAGATGTGCGTGTGCAATCACCAATCCGTCTGTTGCCATCATTCCATCATACAGATCTTCTTCTGTATGAATCGGACGGCCGCAAACCTCAGATAAGTGTTTATCAATCACGGCTCTGAATCCGGGCATACAGCCCATACCCGTGCCTACACAGGTTCCACCGATACAGGATTGTTTCCATCTGGCTTGCTCTGTTTTAAGCCGTTTGACTAATCGTTCGGCGGCATGGGCAAAGGCGCCGAACTCTTGCCCGAGCGTCATCGGAACCGCGTCCTGCAAACAGGTTCTTCCCATTTTTATAACGTCTGCGAATTCGTCTGCCTTGCTTCTTAAAACTTCGGCAAAATACTCCGCAGCTTTGATGACTTTACCCATTTCGTCATAAACAACCATTTCCTTGGCACTCGGAATAAGGTCATTGGTTGACTGGCACATGTTCACGTGAGTGTTCGGGTGGATCGTTCCCTTCGCCTTATCTCCCGTCATCAATTCGTTAGCGCGGTGTGCGATAACTTCGTTGACGATCATGTTGGCAGGAGTGCCGGATCCTCTGTAAATGTTGACGACAAAGTTTCCTTTGAGTTTTCCCTCGGCAACCTCCCAAGCTGCTTTTTCAATAAATTTGGCTTTTTCCGGATCTAAGGCCCCGATTTCTGCATTAGCACGAGCACAGGCGATCTTGCACAATGCAATTGCACGGATATATGAAGGATAGTTATCCAATGTCAGAGGACCCACATCGAATGCTTTTCTGTTCCTTTCGGAGACAATACCCCAATAGGCCTCCTCAGGAAGCTCCATCTGGCCCAAACCATCATGTTCTAATCTCATATTGCACCTATTAATCAATTTTTCTTAAAGAAGAATATTTGCGGAACATCTCGATAGTTTCTTTTCTATCGGCCAGCTTTCTGACATCAAATAACTCTTCTGCAATCTTCGGATCAATAAGCCCCTCCTCAAGGGCGACTTCTTTACAGGATTTCCCTTCATTGAATGCCTTATGGGCAATTTTTGTACCGATGGGGTATCCGTATAAAGCAGAAACCATCGTTGCCAGAGAGGTACTCATTTCAGCGTTCTTTCTAGCTAATTCGGCGTTAACCTCGATCCCCTTGATGCAAAGATCCGCGACCAGTCTGAATCCCTTTTCAATTAATTCGAGAGATTCCATAGCGCCAAGGAAACTACCGCAAGTACTCGAGCAAAGGTCCAAATCAGATTCATTTACCGTAAGAGTGGCCATCATGTCGTGGGAGATGACTTGCTGCATGATCTGCAGAAGCATTTCCGGCATGTAGGGGTTGATCTTTCCGGGCATGATGGAGGAGCCCGGAGCGATCGACGGAAGGATAAACTCTCCGATTCCAGTTCTCGGGCCAGAGCTGAAAATGTACAAATCATTTCCAATTCTGCCTCCCGCACAGGCGATACATTTCAAAACCCCAAGAAGGTAAATAAATGAGTCATTGTTTTGGGAGCCGTCAAACAAAGCGGAATCTTCGATTACTTCGTCCATATTCTTAGCCTGACGCATTTCAAAGCCGACAATATCACTGAGGTGCTTGTAGACGGCTTCGTTGTATCCGGGCATTTCACCCATACCGCTGCCGAGAACCGTTGCCCCAAGGATTGTTTCCTGATATTCCGGCAATAATTTCTCCAGCCTTTTACGATTTCTTTGGACCAGAGACTGCCAAGCAGCAAAAACTTGACCGAAAGTCATGGGAACAGCATCTTGCATACATGTTCTGCCCAGACGCGGGAGGTCTTTAAATTCGATCGCCTTTTCTTTAAGCGCATCCTCGAAATACTTAACGGATTCCACTGTCTTCTTAATCATCCGGTAAAGGACGATCGCTTCTGCGGCCGGATAGGTATCGTTGGAAGATTGGCACATATTGACGTGCGTGTTCGGATGAACTTCATCGTAACCTTTGCGGCCCGTCAAAATTTCGTTAGCCCTGTTCGCGATGACTTCGTTAACGTTCATATTGACCCCGGTCCCATGGCTGCGCCAAATATTGACGGGGAATTGATCGGAGAGTTTTCCTGCGATGATCTCATCACAGGCTTGAGCGATTGCATCGGCTTTATGAGCTTCGAGAGCCTTGATTTCTTTATTGGCAAGCGCCGCGGCCTTTTTTACTTCAGCAACCGCTCGAATCACGTGAGGAAGTTCGTTGAAAGTATGATCCGTCACATCATAGTTTTGAGCGCATCGGACAGTTTGAATACCGTAGTAGGCTTCTTCCGGAACAGGAAGTTCGCCTAAGGCGTCTTTTTCTATACGCATGAATTAACTCCTTAGAACACGAAATAGGAAATAACAAGACCGAATAAAATCGAGCTGATACATGTCACAAAACCGGGCAACTGGAAGCTGTGGTTCAAGACATAGCGGCCGATTTTTGTCGTCCCGGATCTATCAAAAGTGATGGCTGAAATAGCACTGCCCGTTGCCGGGAAGAAGAACAGTCCGTTTACGGCGGGCGCAAATGCCACCAAGGAGCCCAGCGGCAGCCCTAAGGAAACACCGATCGGCATGATGGATCTGGTTGTCGCACCTTGGCTAAGAAGAAGAGCGGACATCACGAAAATCATCACTGCAAAGAGGATTGGGTACTCTCTTACAATTCCGCCGAGACTATCAATAACAAAAGCCTTGTGTGCTAAGAAAAACGTATCCGTCATCCATGCGATACCGAAAATTGCGATTACGCCTGTCATACCGGCGGAGAAAACGCTGCTCTTAGCGATTTTTCCAGGCTGTAATTTGCAGGTAAATACCATGATGAAGGATGTTAGAAAGGCAATGATTTCGATCGCATTGGGAATTGACAGATAAGAGACTTTTCCTCCGACGTTCCAACTGGGCATCAATGCCTTGACGCTGCCCAAAAGGACAATGAAGAAGACACCTAATGCGAATAACGTTACGGAAAGGACGGCTTCCTTCGTCGGTTTGTAATTTTTAGATTCACCGGAACCAAAGGTAATATCCCCGTTTTTGACGAGCTTTAAGAACTCAGGATCTTTTTCGAGTTCTAGTCCTTTTTTATAAACACTCAAAGCTCCGACAATAATTCCCAGGAAAATAGCCGGGAACAGAACCATCATAATTTGTCCGAGGCTTACCCCGTGAGCGGCTAAAACAGCCAGCAGAGCTGCCGTGGAGGCAGAAACCGGACTCGCGGAAATTCCATGCTGACTTGCCACCAGCGCGATTGACATTGGTCTTTCCACTCTTATCTTTGCTTCCAGAGCAACTTCGCAGATAACGGGATAGACGGCCAGTGCCACATAACTCGTACCGGTGAAGACTGTAAACAAAAATGTGACGATAGGCGCCATGAAAGTAATTCTGTCAGGGCGACTGCGAAGAACTTTTTCTGCAAGATGGACGAGCAAATCCAACCCGCCGGCGACCTGAAGCGTCGCCGCCATGGAAGAGACTGCGATGATGATAAGCAGAACGTTGACAGGCGGAGAAGCCGGTTTTAATCCGAAGACAAAGACCAAAATAAATAGTCCGACACCTCCGGCAAAACCCATAGCCACACCGCTCTTTCTGGCGCCTAGCATGATACAGGCCAGAATAATCAGGGCTTGAATCCAGATCATAAGATTTCTCCAGGAATTTAAGGATTGATCCAAAAGGATCTTTTTTATCTTTGAGCCGAACTCGGATAGACTGAGACAATCCCAACTTAAATTAATATTTAGTATGCGTTAAACTCAGGTTGGATATCCGGACGGTAATTCCGTGAAAAAATTAATAAACCCACCTTACCGCGGAGGACTCTATGGAACAGAAAAAAGACTTCTCGAACCTGTTTCTAAGTCATTCGGCTTTAATTTTCTTAAAGGCATCGGAAACACGGAATTTCAGTGAAACGGCCAAATTTTTTAGAATCACTCAGAGCGCAGTTTCCCGATCCATGAGGGAATGGGAAAAAAGCTGGGGATGTCCCCTTTTTGATCGAAGTTCTCGGCCGATATCATTGACGGCTGAAGGAAGAATTATTAATCAGGAGCTTCAAAAGCATTTGAAATCTTTTCTTGATTTAGCAGATTCGATTCGAAAAGAGAGCAACTTGAAGCCGGTCGTTAGAGTCGGCTGTGTCGAGAGTTTGAGCGTGGACCTCCTGCCTAAACTTATCCTGCGGCTCAGAGATAAAACACGTCAAATCGTTACGATTTTAGCTACTTCCAATTCACTGCACCGCGAGCTGCTTGAGGGAAAACTTGACATCATTATCTCCTCGGACTCCACAGCGGAACTTTCCGGCTTGAATAGGACATTGATTCTTCAGGAAGGCAGTCTCCTCGTACTGCCCAAATCATTAAAAGACTCCAATTGCTGGAAATCTTGGAAAGGCCTTCAATTCTGCGGTTTGCCCTTTATCAAATATCACCATGCTTCCGGAGGAGGCAAATTAAATGATGTTTTTATGCGAACCGCAGGAATCTCAGTAGCTAATCAAATAGAAGTTGACAGCAACAGCACGATGCTTTCTTTAATTGCCCAGGGGGCCGGATGGACGATTTCAAGGGCATCTACGATCCTCCAAAACAAAGGGTTGATGAATGAAATTTTGTATTTACCCATGCCCGAACCTCTGCTGGTCAGAAAAGTTTATGTGCTCACTCGCCAAAATGAACCTTCGGCTTTGATGCAGGAATTCACGCAGTTAGCCTGTTCCATTCTCAAAGAATCAGTTGCCCCGGAATTAATAAAAATTGCCCCGTGGTTGGAACAGGATATTTTTGTTCTTGATCCTACAAGCGGTGTGATGGTTGATATGACGGGTAAAAGAGCCGAAGAAAGATAAATCCTGAGTTTTGCTCATGATTAACATGAGCTGAAGTGTTTTTTGTTCGACCACGCTGCATTCCCAATAACAATGCTGTTCGTACGAAATTATTTTGATTGTTATGATCAACAAAGGCCCGCTCTTAATTCTTCTCGGTTCGGTTTGTTTTAGTTTTTCCGGAACCTTTCAGCAATTTGCACCTAGTGGTGCGACGCCCTTTACCATCACCGAAGCGAGGATGTTAATCGGCGCGGCGGGATTACTATTTTGGTGCCTTTTATCAGGAAAATTCAGTGTTTCTTTCGGCAGTTTAAGGTGGAAGTATCTCGTTCTCATGGCCGTGAGCTTACTTTCCTTTCAACTGCTTTTCTTCTCGTCGGTCCTGAAAACAGGCGTTGCGGTCGGAACCGTGGTTGCCATAGGCTCTACACCTATTTGGACGGCGATCATAGAAAAAACTGTTTTTAATAAATCTCCCCGCAGTGTTTGGTTCATCGCTACAACAATCGCCGTCGTCGGAATAATCCTGTTAAATCTTCAGAACTTTTCGGGGCAAGTAAATATTCTCTATACCTTCCTCCCCTTGTTGGCCGGGCTTGCCTATGCATTGGAAATTGTTTTTGCAAAAGAGGCTATGCAAGGCTCTTCTTCCGAAGTGTGCATGATGATTGTTATGGCGCTTGTCGCCCTTTTCAATCTTCCATCGTTATTCTTCAATGAGTTAACTTGGGCCTTCACATCCAGAGGTATTTTGGTTTGTCTTGGACTAGGCCTTGTGACAGCGTCCATGGCGTTTGCGCTGTTTTTTGGAGGCACAAAGACCACACCTGCTGCCGTTGCTTCCACCTTAGGTATGGCCGAACCGCTCGGAGCCGCTTTATGGGGAATAACCCTTTTGCACGAGCCGTGCACTCTCACAACCCTCTCCGGAATTGTGCTGATTTTGTTGTCTCTTATTCTTTTGATCAAACCCGAGAAACAAACTGCCTATTCCACGCAATAGCGACGGGTAGACAGTCTGAAAGCTGTGAAATAAGTATTTTCCACAATCAAAAAATTGATGATTTTGGAGCTCGCGACTTTAGCTTTGATGACTAGCTGCTTCGCATCGAACAATCTTGAGGTATTGAGGACGTAGTTAAGGCAATATTTACCGACCTTGTCTTCTGTGACAATCACGAAAACAACCTAATCTTGAAAAAAGCCGGCATCTTTGCCGTTTAAATTCATTTTTATCGAGCTTGTAAACTTAATAGTCTTATAACTGCTGTGTTTCAAAATACAGGTTCTCCCTCCATTGACTCACTTTCTCAGCGATCTGAGAAAGTTCGCAGGGCGCTTTTGGTTGGGCTACATTTTCCAATTTATCGTCTTTTTTCCTCTTTACCCAAACAGTAAACCCATCCAATAGAGAATCATGTTCTAGATCGGATCTTTGAGGAGATAATAGATAATATCTAACCGTAAGTATCAATGGTTTTCAATCAGTTAGGGAGCCCGGAGATGAAGCGGCTGCAGCACCAGCTCCTCTTCCAACCTTCACCACATTTGTTGACGCTTCAAATATGTTTTCTGATCCAGCAATAAGACTGCAAGCCATTGTAAATGGACTCCACTACCTTTCTTCTTAAGTGTAGAAGTTTGATCGCTCCTTGTAAATTAAGACAACAAAAAGATTTTTTACAAATTTATTGACTTTTTTGCATATTGTATACAATATGCAATATTAAAACCAATATTGCTCTTTCCCATCGGAGTCGATATGAAAAAAAATCTCGGTTTTCTCTTAACAATAGCCATAGGTCTAGTCCTATGGTTTTTACCAATCCCTCAAGGCGTAACCCCCGAAGCTTGGCATGTGTTAGCTGTTATGGTTGCGACGATCGCAGGTTTTATTTTTATTCCCCTACCAATTGGTTATGTAGCAATTTTCGGAATTACTGCTGCAATTCTCTTTAAAGTTCTTCCTCTCAAAGTAGCCCTAGCAGGTTTTTCTAACAGTCTCCTTTGGTTGATTGTTATGGCCTTTATGTTCTCTCGAGCCTTCTTGAAAACCGGATTAGGAGAAAGACTTTCTTTAAAAATTTTGAGTCTTATCGGTGACAGTACTTTGAAAGTTGCTTATGGCTTGACAATCAGTGGTTCGATCTTAGCCGCTGGCATACCGTCAGGTACCGCTAGAGCCGGCGGCGTGATTTATCCGATTGTGAGAAGTATGTGTAAGGCCTTGGACAGTGAGCCAGATAAAAATCCTGATAGGGCTGGCAGATTTTTAATTCAATCATATTTCCAATCCGAAGCCTTTATTTCATATCTTTTTATGACAGCCATGGCCGGTAACGTACTCGTGATGCAGTATGCAAAAGATCTGGCTAATTTAGAGATGACATGGGGAGGCTGGGCCTTAGCAGCTTTACTCCCAGGATTAGCTTCTATCGCGTTAGTTCCTCTTGCTACTTATTACTTAGTCCCTCCGACTTTGAAAAAAACACCTGAGGCAAAGAGAGAAGCTCAAAGAATGCTGGATGCATTGGGGCCAATCTCAGCAAAGGAGATTATTCTTTGCGCAATCTTCATCCTCTCCATAGCGCTTTGGATGCTTGGCGATTACACGGGAATTGGGTCCACTCTTGTTGCCTTCATTGCGGTTTGTGCCATGCTGTACTTCCAAATCCTCACTTGGGATGATGTTCTCGGCGAAAAGGGAGCATGGGATACTTTGATTTGGATGGGTGTATTAGTCTGCATGGCCGGTGCGCTGACAGAAAAAGGATTCATGGTTTGGCTCGGCAATGGGCTCGGGAGTATATTCGTAGGTGCCGAATGGTGGATTGTTGCTTTAGCAATCGCAGTATTTTTCAATTACACCCAATACGCTTTTGCCAGTTCTACCGCCCATATGGTTGCGCTTTACGGAGCCTGCCTTACCGTTATGTTAGGCGCAGGCTGCCCACCTCTCCTGTCTATTCTTATGCTGGCCTTCATCGCCAATACTCCTGCCTGTTTAACCCAATATACCTGTGGTTTTGCTCCCATCTATTTTAATGCCGGATATTTCACTAACTCTGAATGGTGGAAGATCGGATTCGTGATGTCTTGGCTGCATCTGTCAATCGTCCTCGTATTTGGAACCATTTGGTGGAAGGTCATTGGCCTTTGGTAAGCATCTTAATAACTTCGTCATTAACTTCAACACAAGGAAAGTAAAATGAAAAACAGAATGCACTTTTTTGACTATGAAATGTACGAAAATGGGTTTGGTAGTCAGGAAATGAGAGACCTCTGGAGCGAAAGAGGAATCTTGCAGCAATGGGTCGATTTTGAGGTTTATCTTGCGCAAGCTCAGGCAGAGCTCGGAATGATCCCTCAGAAAGTCGCGGATGAAATCACAAAGAAAGGCAATATTGATTTAATCGGAACCGATAAAATTGCTGAAATTTTTGGGACGACTAATCTAAACACCGTTGCACTCATTAGAGCTTACAAAGCCATCTGCGACAACGAAGCCGGCGAATTTATTCATTATGGCGCCACTTCCCAAGACGTTCTCGACAGTACTTTGGCCTATCGGATCAAAATGTCTCTGGATAGTTACAGAAAAGACTTAGTCAATATCGTTGCCACTCTCATCCCGATCGCCGAAAAACACCGCAATACATTAATGGCCGGTATTACTCACGGACAGCACGCCATCCCCGTAACTTTTGGCTTCGTAGTGGCTACTTGGATACAGGCCTTTAAAGAACATATCGAAAGAATCAATCAGGCAATGCCTCGAATCTGCACTGGAACTGTCTCCGGAGCTGCCGGTAACTTTGCGTCTTACAACCTTTTGTTCGGGAAAAAGAGTTGGGATATGCAAGTAAAGGTTTTAGAGCGATTCGGTTTAACTGTTCCTCCAATTTCCGTCCAACCGCGAAATGAAAGGTTCTCCGAGTATATGTATCTTTGCGCTTTAATTGCCAATACTTGCGAAAAGATAGCGGATGATATTGTCTTCAATCAAAGAAATGAAGTTATGCAGTTAGAGGAACCGTTTGATACAGAACATCAGATTTGTTCCAGCACAATGCCGCAGAAGAGAAATCCGGTTTTGTGCGAAAACATTAAAGGTTTGGCGACATTAATTCGTTCCAACGCAACCGCTCAAGGTGAAATATTCCATCGGGATCTTCGGGATGACACACCCTTCTTCGTCGAAGATGTCAGAATGCCGGAAACGGCAATCTTAATGGACAGCATGCTGAAAGAGATGTTAACCGTGTTCAAAGGGCTTAAAGTCCATGAAGATAAAATGAAGGAGAATCTGGACAAGGATGAAGGATTGCTAATGGCCGAACCTTTAGCTTTGCTTCTTTCTATTAAGACCGGCAAGAAAGATACGGCTATGAGGATAGTTCACAAAATAGCCATGGAATCCTTCGAGAAAAAGATTCCATACGAACAATATGTCAAGGAAATGCCCGAACTTCGTGAGTACCTCACGGAACAAGAAATACTTGATATTTTGAATCCTGCCAACTATCTCGGTTTAACGCAGAAGGCAATCGACAACGTAATTAAAGGATAATAAATGAGCGATATTACCAAGGCGTGTTTGGATTTTGCTTTTAACTTGAAGTATGACGACACAGCGCCGAACACGCGCGAACAGATGAAAAAGTACATCTTTGACCTCATTTGCTGCGCTGTGGCGGGTTCTAAGACAAAAGATGTTGAAGCTTTCAAGTATCTATGTTCTCTCGATAACGTTGAAAATGGAGTAAAACCGCTTCAATTGAAAGAACCCACTTCTCTCTATTATGCTGCTCTGTTGAATGGCGCTTCAGGGCATGCTTTGGAAATGGACGATTCGGACAGAACCGGCCTCTCCCACCCTGGCGTCATGATAATAACTCCAGCGTTGCTGTCAGGTTATTTATACCCTTCTACAGGAAAAAAGCTCCTCACAGCTTGCATTGCAGGGTATGAAATAATGCTTCGAGTGGGTACCGCCCTTGGTCTACCACATTATGCTCTTTGGCATACCACCGGCACCACGGGCCCGCTGGGAGCTGTAATTGCTGCTGGGAAACTTTTTAATCTCAACAGAATTCAATTAGGTCACGCTTTTGGAAACGCCGGTACGTTATGCTCAGGCCTTTGGGAGTTCAATGCTACTCGGGCCCAAAGTAAAATCCTCCATGTAGGTCATGGAGTTGCAGATGCACTGATGGTTTGCCAATTGGCAAAGCAAAATTTCACAGGAGCAGACAAAATCCTGGAAGGTAAACAAGGACTCTTTAGAGGTTTCCATGAAGAGGATTTTGACAAAGGACTATTTGAAGACTTTGGCTTAGTGTGGAGAAGCGATACAGTCTCCTTCAAACCCTACCCGTGTTGCCGTCACACCCATGGAGGGATTGATGCAGGGCTGACTCTTCATAAACAGTTAGCTGACAAATCTCTCAAAAAGATCAAAGAGATTCAGATTGAAACTTACCAAGCTGCATTTGACGTTGTCGGCAACAATACTGTCTCCACAATAAAAGATGCAAAATTCAGCCTGCCATTCACAGTGTGCTCTGCAATAATCGATGGCGATGTCTCAGACAAAAGTTTCACGGAAGAAAGTATCACAAACCCCTTGAAACAAAGCCTGCTAAGAAAATGCAAGATATCAGTTTCTGCGGATATTCAAGCTATCCACCCCTTTCATGAACAAAGTCGTGTAACGCTAACTTTGGAGTCCGGAGAAATCCTTTCGGCTTTCATCGCCGACCCTCTGGGAGAACCAGAAACGCCCTTAACTTGGGATGATCTGTTTTCCAAAGCAAAAACCTTACTGCCTGATCTTCCCGTTGAAACCATCCGTGAACTGCAAAACAAGATCAGAAGCCTTGAAGAAACCGATACAAGGAATCTTTACGAATTTATGCACTCTCTTTCTCTCCACTAACTAAACTCTATTCAGTCAGAACAGTCTTTCTCGGGTAAAGACTGTTCTGTTTTTTTGATATGTTCTAGTAGAAGTTCACAACCCCTACGTGTTGTTTCCGCATCTATCCGGCATAAGATTTCATCATCTGAATCTGGGTCAGATAACAATTTGAATTGCTCTTGGTGACTCTTTAATGAATATTCAAAATTGGCAGCATGGTATTGATAATAGAACCGATGCCACTGCATAATCTTCCTTAAGTTATAAAGTTCTTTCTCAAGCCAAGAGTTACCAGTTAAGGAAATTAGAGTAGAGTGGTATTTTTCGTGCCTCTCCATGAAATCCTTAGCATTCTGAGCCTGAAGCGCTTCTTCCATCCCCTCCAATTCTTTTTTTAATTTTTTCAACCCTGCTGAAGTCATTCTTTGATGGGCAAGCTTTACTGCCAGTGTTTCCAGAGTAATTCTGATTTCGCTAATGTCAGATATCTCACGGATATCAATTTTTTTGACAAAACTTCCTTTTCTAGGAATCGTTTCAATCAAACCCTGAGATTCCAAAAGGCGAAGGGCTTCCCTTAAAGGCGTCCGACTTGTCCCAAATTTCTCTTCTAAATCTGCCTCTTTTAACCTACTTCCGACCTTAAACGTACCGTCCAGAATCATGTTTTCAATTAACCCCGCTAGCTGAGGAACTAATGTATTTGTTAATAACAAGCTCATTGAAAATTAAACCGAAAAAATAAAGTGAGTTAACGGAATATATAAATGGATTACCCTTAGATTATCTCTAAATTGCGATGCAATTCCAAGTTGGAACAAACGTTATAGATGAGTTCTTCCGATACGGCCTTGAGTTCAATGCCGTTCTGGTTAACACTTCAATAAGCTCGGGAAACTTTTACTGCAACTGGCTCGGACTGATTATCGCAGCCGTTGCGATGCCCGCACTTGATGACCTGCGTAAGAAGGCCTTAGGCAAAGTCCGTCAGAAGTACTTCCAGAGCATTCGCACAATCCGAAAACAGCTTTTACGTATTACAGCTGAGAAATACGATGGCGTGGGCAGATAATTATCGAGCGTGGGCAATTTTCAAAGACTTACTTACACGGCGCCGTCCTTGAGCAAGATCATTATGTGTTGATCCCCAGAATCGGCCTCAAACTACATCCAGGTACGGCAAAAGAAAGCTAAAGTTTTTCCAGAGAAAATAAAGACGTTAAAAAATAGTTCTAGCGTAAACGCAAGAAGTTATGAAAAGTTCTGCCCGGCTATATTCCAAATTGCAGAGGTTTAGACGCGCTCAAATGGGCAATTATCGAAAAGCAACCTATTGGCGTCACCCCACATTTAGTGGGTAATGAAATTGACGCCGGCAAAATTATTGAGGAAGACTGATTAAAATCTATAAAATTGACACTTTTCACGCTGTAGCCCAACGAGTTTATGAAAATGAAGTTGCAATGCTAGTAGAAACATTAGACAAGTACCACTACTCTTATTTACAGAATATAGCGGCCGACTCCTATCCCATTCATAAAAGAATGCCCATAGAGACAGAACAAAATCTCTTAAAACGATTTGAAGAATATAAAGCCCTTTTTGCAAAAGATCGTATCCCAGGCATATCTTGATTACCTGCGGAAAGACGACGGCCATCAAAGCTTACCAAAATCATTATTACCCCCCCCCGCAGCTGCGTCTCCTCCATCATCAACAGCCTCGGTAACTGAGGCACAATCTAAAATGCCTCTACCCTTCTTAATTGACAAATCATAAGGAGAGACTATTAAGTGATAGTTGTCGGGTAGAGGTTTCTTTTCCAACAAATCTATTCCAAAACTCTTCTTTGCTACATCTGTTTTTACGTTCGGGTCATATATGTCAACTTTTATGCCATTTTGTTCCAACATCCTCTTTAAATAGGGCACCTGAGAATTTCTTAAATCTGGTACGTGCGGCTTAAAAGACAAGCCATTAATTAGCACACAGCTAGAGGTGTAAGGGAACTTCAAATTTCTTAGGATCTTCCTGTAAAATTTGATGACTACCTCTTCATTTGTCTTCCTTGCCTGAACAATCAAGGGAAGATTAATTCCAAACTGTTTTGCAGCATCCAACATGTAATATGGATCAACAGGTACGCAATGACCACCAACTAAACCGGGATGATATCTACTGAAGTTCCATTTTGTAGAGGCTGATTTCAAAACAGAATCCATTGAGATGCCCATCTTATCAAAACAAAATTGAAGTTCATTAAGAAGAGCGATATTGACATCTCTTTGGATGTTTTCGAGCAGCTTCGAAGCTTCCGCAACCTCCAGCGATTCAGCCTCATGAATAGACGGGACGATCTTTTCGTACAAACGAGTTACAAATCTAAGGCTTTTGTCATCCAAACCGGAAACAACCTTGGCAACCTTACTTAGGGCATGACTTTGGTCTCCGGGGTTGATTCTCTCAGGAGAGTAAGCCAACAAAAAATCCTTACCAGCCTTTAATCCCGATCCTTTTTCCAAAATTGGTAAACAAACATTGCGAGTACAACCAGGAGACACCGTAGATTCAAAAATCACACAATTACCCGAAGATAGTGATGAAGAAACCGTTTGAGCAGCGTCGATTAAACAAGACAAATCAGGCCGATCATTCAGTACAGGAGTCGGGACGGCCACAATGAACACGTCAAATCCCTTCAGTTTTTGTTTATCAAAACTGAACGCTACCTCGGCCTCTCTCACTTCCTTTGCTGAATAATCACCATTTCTATCAATAAAACTCTTCAATTCTTTGATTCGGGATTGGTCGATGTCAAAACCTAGAACGGAAAAATGCTTAGACAATTCGATAATTAAGGGAAGTCCGACGTAGCCGCAGCCTAGGACTGCAATTTTTAATTTTGTCAATTTATTCATACTACTTCACTGACTTTTCTTTAGAACTTATGTACTCTTTTACTTCGCCGTCTGAAAGAAAATAACGATACCCAGTCTTTTTACATTCTGCCCAGCCGTCTGAATCAAACTGCAGTTTCTCTCCATACCGACCTACCCAACCAAAATGAACTCCAGGATTTCCGGCAACCAACTCAAAATCCTTAATCGATTTAGTAACGACAGAACCTGCTCCTACCATTGCATATCTTCCAATTTCATTTCCGCAGAGAATGACCGCATTTGCTCCGATAGAAGCTCCCTTTTTAACCGTAGTTTTTAAAAATTGGTCCTTTCTGTTGACTTCGCTTCTAGGTGTCAGGATATTTGTAAAGACACACGACGGTCCTAAAAAGACATCATCTTCAACAATCACGCCGGTAAAAAGAGACACGTTGTTTTGGATTTTTACGCGCTGCCCAATAGTAACTTTCGGCGCAACATAAACGTTTTGTCCCAAAGTACATCCTTTACCAATACTTGAGTCGCCGGAAATATGACAAAAATGCCATATTGTGCAGCCCTCTCCAATCAAAGCGCCTTCATCAATAACCGCCGTAGGATGAGCTTGATATTTATTCATGATTTCTGGAAAATTCACTTAATGCGAGAATTACACGATCTTGCTCGGCTTTCTCCATAGAAGGAAAGAGAGGCAAGGACAAAACACAATGAGTTAGTTTCTCTGCATTGGTAAGAGAGGAGCCGCTGCGTATGCGAGATTGATAAGCTTTTTGCCAGTGCATCGCCAAAGGGTAATAAATTTGCGTGGAAATTCCTTTCTCCCACAAAAAGCTCTTTAACTGTTGCCTGAGCTTCGGCTTGACCTTAATCGTAAAAACGTTGGGAATGTTAAGAGGATTATGAGGAAAAGGCGGCAATTCAATCCCGGAAATCGCTCTTAACTCCTCTTGATAACGTCTGGCGATTTCCACGCGCTTTTCATTCGCATCTCTCAAATACTTCAAAGCATGCCGCAACACGACGGCCTGCAAGGTGTCCAAGCGCGAATTCAAACCAAGAATTTCATGCAGGTATTTATCGCGCTGTCCGTGATTCAAAATCATCCGGATCTTTTGTGTAAGTTGTTCATCATCCGAATTAACGAAAACCGCACCGCCGTCTCCCCAGCAGCCCAAATTTTTTGAGGGGAAAAATGAAGTACAGCCCAGCCTCCCAACCGTTCCTGCCTTTCTGCGTGTTCCTTCGATTTCCACTTCCGCTCCTAAACATTGGGCTGCATCTTCAATAACAGGAAGCCCGTGTTGTTCAGCAAAGTGAAGGATGTCGTCCATCGGTGCCGGCAGTCCAAACAAATGAATGGGCAGAATTGCTTTCGTCTTGGAAGAAACGGCGTCTTTCAGCAAACCAGCCTCTATATTAAATGTCTGCCAGTTAACATCCACAAGAACGGGCTTCAAACCCAGCAAACACATCATTTCCACAGCAGCGGGATATCCGTATGCCGGCGTTATCACCTCATCGCCTTCGCGAAGATCCAGAGCCATCAAGCACGCCAGAAGAGCGTCAGTTCCGTTCCCGGTCGTTATCACGGAATGCGTCTGAAGTTCTAAACAAAGCTCTTTTTCAAAGGCTGCCACTTCACAGCCTTTAATGAACCTACCCTCTGCAATGACTTGAGAAAGAGCGGACTGAAGTTCGGGCGACACACCCCCTTTCACAACCTCAGGGCGAAATATAGGCACGACATTACACATTTCTTAGTGCCTTATTTCGTTCTTCGGATGCTCTCGCAAAGCGAGACGGCCGGCAATGCTTCCTGAAGTCCAAATCCTCTGCCAGCCAGAATTTCCTCATAACTTTTTGTATGGAGATCTGTAAAACCATTTGTGAAATCAAACGGCTCTCCGTCAATCATCATTTGTCTCCAGGATCTTTGATCGGAATTTCTTACTTCCTGCGGCAAATCTTCCTGTCTAATGCTTAAACAAAATTCAATCTGCGCCAGAGGGCAATCCAAGGTTCCTTCAAGACGCTCCGGATCGTTTTCCTTGATTGAAAAAGATGTCGGATAACCAAACAAACGAATCAGCATATCGAAAAAATGGATTCCGATATTGCTTGCAATTCCTCCGCTTTTGCTTTCGTCAAACTTCCAACTCTTTTTATACCAAGGCCCTCGCGACGTCACATAATTCAAAGAGACCTGAAGCTTTGATCTCTGCCTATCACCCGCAAATAAGTCTTCCACTCTTGTTTTCAATTTTTGGATCTGAGGATGAAGACGGAGCTGAAGGATACAAAAGACTTTTTTTGCATATTGCTTTTCAAGTTCCTGCAGCCGGAATAATTCATTGGAGGTCAGAACCAAAGGCTTCTCACATATCACGTTCATCCCATGGCTAAACCCAAATGCAATATGAGAAAAATGGAGATAGTTAGGGGTACAAACCGAAAGGAAATCAATATCCGGCGCTTTTGATTTCTTTCTCTCATCTACATAGCTTTCCAATTCGTTCTCAGAAAGAAAAAATTGGCAATGAGGAAATCGACGGTCCAACACACCAACACTATCTGACTTATCGCATGCGCAGCAGAGTTCACCGCCAACACTGTAGATCGCCTCTATATGACGAGGCGCTACAAAACCAGCAGCTCCTAATAATGCAAAGATAGGACTTTCCATGACTTAGCGATAAGGACAATATTGATACGGGTAAGTTAAAATTTCAGACAAATAATATTATGCCAAGAGTGAGCATTATGATTCTGCCCCTTCCGACTTGTTTTAGCGAAAACCCCAAATCTCCCTTGATTCGAAACGGAATTCGAAGTCGCATAAAATTCTCGAAGAAACAACAGGATTATTTACCCCACTTATATCATCTACATAAAGATTTATCATCTTCCAATCACACATTGATACAAACCACTCAGTAGACCAAGAACCGTGTCATTCATTTAATCTCATAAAGGAAAACTACATGACCGCCCAACAAGAAAATAAAGAGATCACAATTTCCGTCATTGTGCCTGTGCATAATGTTGAGGTCTACTTGAATGAATGTCTTTCGAGCCTCCTCATTCAATCGCTCGAGTCGGCGGAATTTATTGTCATTGATGACGGTAGCACGGACAAAAGCGGACAAATTTGTGATGAATTTGCGTCAAAAGATTCTCGCTTCAAAGTTATTCATCAGGAGAACAAGGGAACCCTCGCTGCCCGTAAAACAGCTTTTGCTGCTGCCAAAGGAAAATGGTGTATCTGCCTAGACGGCGATGATAAACTGCCGTTTAACCGGGTCCTTGAAATCGAGGTTGCATTAGCGAACAAATACGATTCGGATATCCTCCGTTTCGATATGGATGCTTTTGGGACCACTCCGGAAAGAATACAGGCTTACTTCAGATTCAGAAATCCATGGTACGGGATTATCAACACACCATACGAAATCATTAACGCCGTCTTCAGTCAGGGGACCATCGGCTGGGGGATGGCGGATAAAATATACCGCACATCCATTGTTAAAAGAACGCTGCCATTCGTCAATGATACTTTTTTAATCTGCGGAACCGACTGTTATCAATTCTTCCTTATTTGCTATTTTTCTTCTACGTTTCAATCTATAAAAACTGAACCGCTTTATAGTTATCGTATAGGGTGCGGGATTTCAACGAGTTCTCCTGATGCCAACAAGATTAATGAGCAATCGAAAATTCTTTTAATTCCAAGCTATCTTAGTCGCTTTCTTGAGTCGGAAAAACAAGAAGAAAAATACCAAAATGTTCTAAAGAGATTGACTGAACGATTACTTGATCAAGCCGTCACACAAGTTTCACGTCTCCCTATTGCAGACAGTGCTACCGGTTTCGATTCATTATTTGTAAACCCAGACCTTCGGGACTTAGTTGTTGATTATCTAATTCAAAAATATTGGTCTTCTCCCGCCCTCTTATCCAAAAAAATCAAAGGAGCACGCTTCCTGGCACCTCTTCCCAAAAAAATCAGAAAAATAGGGATTTTCTATCACAGGATTTATGATGGAGGCGTCCAACGAGTAATCTCTCTCCAAATCCCTCAATTCTTAGAAATGGGATTCAAAGTAGTTCTTTTTACAGAAGAAATAAAAGAAGAACTTGAATATAACCTTCCCTCAACGACCGAGAGAGTGATTCTACCTTCCTCTTTTAAGCATGGCCGAGGTGCGAAATTGAGGAAATATTTAAAAGAACACAATGTTGATTTACTCATCCACCACGCAGCTCATTCTAGCAACTTATTTTTTGACGGGTTGATCACAAAATCTTTAGGAATACGCTTTTGTATTACTAGCCATGAAATCTGCACCCTCTTTTTGCTTGACAAGTGCAGTCAGTTATCTCAATTCCCATTTTTTTATCATATTGCAGATGCCATGGCTGTACTAAACACAATGGACTTAAAGTTCTATTCTGCATTGGGAATTCCGACATTTTATATTCCTAATCCTATCCAATTTTTACCCCTCACTCCTAAAACAATTAAACCAAATGATGTAAAAAATCTCGTATGGATTGCTCGACTTGATCAATTTCAAAAAAATTATGTTGATGCTTTAAAAATCTTTAAGCTAGTATGCGAACGGCTTGATGACGTTGTTTGTCACATTGTCGGACGTGGAGAAACAGCTGATGTTGAGTATATAACTAATTACATCAAAACCAACGGACTAGAAAATAAAATCATTTATGAAGGTTTTACAACCAATTTGCATAAATTTCTCTCTACCGCGGATGTCCAACTCATTACTTCGAGCTTCGAATGTTTTCCTATGAACCTGATCGAAGCAAAGCAATACGGTATCCCTGTTGTTTTGTTTGAACTTCCTTATGTTGAACTCATAAAAGATCAAAAGGGAATAATCCCGGTCCCACAGCATTCCGTTAAAGAAGCAGCAGAAGCGATTATTGAGTTACTGCGCAATGATTCTAAACGAGAGGCTTTGTCGTTAACATCGGAACAATCGTTAGACACATTCAAAAGAAGAGTTCCTTCTCATATACGGTCGTGGAAAGACATTATCGACAAATTAGAATCAAGAGAATTTACCCCCCCCCATAACCGCCACGAACCCTTTGATCCTGATTGGTATAACTTTTGGCAAACAATTCTCTTTTTCCAATCAGAGAACAAACAAAATAAATCAGAGGTAGTTAATTTATCAACGTACGATAGAAAAAAAATAGAGCGATACGAAAACTGCTTATCATTTCTTTTAATATTTTTTCCGCCTCAGACTCTTCGCTACAGACTTATAAAAAAAGCAGCGAGAAAGATCTACAATTTCATGAAGAAATACGTTCGTAACAAATAAAATTTAGAACCTGTTAAACAACTGTCGCAGGATACGGTCTTTGAACAATATTCTCAGTTCCGCGGAACAGGTTCTGACTTTTTTAATTAGTCTCTCGGGGTAGCGACTTAGTTCGAGAGACCGTCTAGCCTTACGAACGCCGCTTCCTTAGCCCGTATCCGTGCTAATGCTCGAGGGGATTCTCCTTTCACTCTCTCAAATAGTAGAAACCAAGAGTTCTGTCAGCGATACCATCAGCGATGTATTTTTCGCCTAACCACTCGTACCAATCAACGCATGGCCTTTAACTGACTATGATCGTGGACAAGTTATCGGCACGACTTTTAGTAATTTCAAAGACGAGGCTTTGCTCCTGAGCAGTTAGAGTCCCCAGACCAAAGCCATCGATTGTGAGCAGGTCCGCTTCATTAATCTTCTTTAGCGCCTCAGATTTTTTCCCGAGTTTGATAGTTGTTTTTGGGCCTAACCCAAGCCTAATATGGGTTTGAGCCCAAAAATTTT
>OBYM01000335.1_pt1 | contig 27548 bp, 19 predicted proteins | sample 1538191 | NCBI WGS metagenome assembly OBYM01 (sample SAMEA2580165, study PRJEB22360) | human gut metagenome | biome: human gut; feature: human-associated habitat; material: faeces | place: Denmark | collected 2008/2010 | reverse complement strand
TGCGCTGCTTTCCTCCCCCCCGCCACTCCCGCAAAACCCGCCGGTTCCCACAAGAAGCAGCTTCCGTCCCTGAAAGCTCTCCGGGCGGAGTATGCCGAACTGCTGGCGATGAAAAAGGCGGCATACCCGGAATACTATCGGGCAAAAGATGAGTACCGGGAACTGCTGACTTATCAGGCAAATCTGGCCGGGCTGTTCGGCATTGAAAATGTCAGAAGCGCGCCTCAACGCGAACACCAGCAGGAAGAAAAATAAGCGCCGTCAGGTGCGCCGCCGAAGATGAAATCTTCGATCATTGGGGTTTGGGGATTGTCCCCAACAAGCAGAAACAGAAAGTTCCGCCTCCGGGCGGAATCTTTTTGTTTTGAGCCTTTCTGATCAGGAAGGCATTGCTTGCCAAAGAAGAGTTCGTTCCATAAAAATTTTGATGGATGTGTTTTATGACACACCATGAGATTGAATTGTTCACACTTTCGTGCTATAATAAAATATGAATTATACTAACCACTTGCCGAAAATAAGAGAGGGATAAATTATGGCTGTAAGCTACAAAAAATTATGGAAACTCCTTATTGACAAAGACATGAAAAAGAAGGAACTGGAACAACAGGCAAAAGTAAGTCACTACACCGTCAGCAAAATGTATCGCGGCGAAAATGTTACTATCGATATTTTGGAGCGGATTTGTAAAACGCTGGATTGCTCTCTTGATGACATAGTGGAGTTTGTTCCTGATCCAGATCCAGACGAAGAAAAATAAACTAAGAGTGCGGAGCGCGCATACCTGACGGGAGAGATATATAAATGAAAGCAATATCTATTAAAAATCCCTTTGCAACCCAAATAATGCGAGGGACGAAAAATATTGAATATCGCACATGGGATACAAAACATCGCGGAGATCTGTTAATTTGCAGCAGTGCAAATCCTCAAGTTCCCGGGATGATGTCAGGCTGCGCTCTTTGTGTTGTTGAGTTAGTTGATACACAGTATGATTCTGCAAATGATGTTTATGAGTGGCACTTGAGCAACGTCAGAAAAATCAAAGCCTTCCCTGTAAAAGGAAAGCTCAATTTCTTTGAAGTTGACGATGCACTGATCCATTTTGCGGATGAAGAACATAGAAATTCCCAAACATCTGTCCCGAAAGCAGCTAACACGCCAGCCGCAGCCCCCGTTTTCCCTCAGATGCCGGGGATGCCCAAAACGATTGATAATGTGACACTTCGGGTCAAGGACGATCTGGAGGAAACCATTACCCGGAAAAGCAAGCTGAGAATTGCAGCGGCCTGTTTCTCAATCTATGCCTACGAAGAATTGAAAAAGAGCCTTTCCGACATCGATGAACTGAAATTTATATTTACCTCTCCAACCTTTACGACCGATAAAGCTGAGAAATCGAAGCGTGAATTCTATATCCCTCGCCTGAATCGCGAGCAGAGCCTTTACGGCACTGAGTTTGAAGTGCGGCTGCGCAACGAACTGACGCAGAGAGCCATCGCCAGAGAGTGTGCCGAGTGGATTCGCCAGAAAGCTACATTCAAGTCCAACACCACCGACCAGGTTGTCCCCGGATTCATGAATGTCGTGACTGATCAGGATCAGTATACCTATATGCCGTTCAACGAATTTACTACGGTAGGGCTTGGCTGCGAACGGGGAAACTATGCTTATAACTTTACCCAGCGGCTCAGCTATCCGATGAGCAAAAGCTATATTGATCTGTTTGAACAGCTCTGGAATGACAAGCAGCACTTCCAGGATGTGACCGACCAGGTGATTGAAAATATCACAGCGGTATATAATGAGAATTCACCGGAATTCATCTACTTTGTTACCCTGTACAATATCTTTAATGAATTCCTCGATGATATATCGGAGGACACACTGCCCAACGAGGCAACCGGTTTTAAGAACAGCAAAATCTGGGGTATGCTGTTCAATTTCCAGCGTGATGCGGCGCTTGCCATCATCAGCAAACTGGAAAAGTTCAATGGATGCATTCTAGCTGACTCCGTTGGTCTTGGTAAGACCTTTACGGCGCTGGCAGTTATAAAATACTATGAATCCCGCAACAAAAGTGTTCTCGTCCTCTGCCCGAAGAAGCTGGCAAACAACTGGAATACATATCGGGATAATTACACCAACAACCCGCTGGTGGAAGATCGATTCAACTATGATGTGCTGTTCCACACCGACCTTGGAAGAACGCACGGAACCTCCAACGGAATCGACCTCTCCAGACTGCGCTGGGATAACTATGACCTTGTTGTGATTGATGAATCCCACAACTTCCGCAACGGCGGCAAGCTGGATTCTGAGAGCGACGAAAAAGATAACCGCTATACCACGCTGATGAAGCAGGTCATTAGGAAAGGTGTCAAAACAAAAGTCCTGATGCTTTCTGCAACGCCGGTCAATACCAGGTTTAACGATCTTAAAAATCAGCTTCAGCTCGCCTATGAGGGTGACAGTTCTCAGATTGACAGTAAGCTGAAGACTACTCGCTCGATTGACGAGATTTTCAGAAATGCCCAGAAGGCGTTCAACACATGGAGCAAGTGGGAGCCGTGCGACCGCACGACTGATAACCTGCTGAAAATGCTGGACTTTGATTTCTTCGAAGTGCTGGACAGCGTAACCATTGCCCGATCCAGAAAGCACATCGAGAAATATTATGATACATCTTCTATCGGAAAGTTCCCAGAGCGGCTTGCGCCAATCTCACACCGTCCGCACTTGACGGATTTGAAAGATGCCATCAGTTACAACGAAATCTTCGAACAGCTGACAAAGCTGAATCTGGATATCTACCGGCCATCGCATTACATACTGCCGAGCCGTATGGAGAAATATGCGGCGCTCTATGGTGATAAGCAGGGCAAGATTGGATTTAATCAGGTTGGCCGTGAAATGGGTATTCGCCGCCTGATGGCAATCAATCTGATGAAGCGAATGGAAAGCTCTGTCTATTCCTTCAATCTGACCTTGTGCCGTATAAAGGAACTGATTGATACTACGATTGACTCTATCGATGATTTTGAAGCATCGGCAGGAGCGAAAATTAACCTCACCGATATTACAGATGCCGATGAATACGATCTGGACGATCAGAACAGCGATGATTTTGCGGCTTTCGGCAAAAAGGTGCAGATTGACCTTGCCGATATGGACCGGATTTCGTGGAGGGCTGAACTGGTAAAAGATCAGGAAATTCTGGAGCTTCTGACCCTGATGGTGGCCGATATTACTCCGGCACACGACAGCAAGCTGCAGGAGCTTCTGACCGTTCTGCGGGAGAAAGTAACCCATCCGATCAATCCCGGAAACAGGAAGGTCATTATCTTCACTGCATTTGCCGATACTGCCATGTATCTTTACGAGCATGTCAGCAACGTCATGCAGGATGAATTCGGGCTGCACACAGCAGTCGTAACAGGATCGGTAGACGGCCGCACAACGGCCCGTCTGAAAAAAGCGGATATGAACACTATACTGACCTGCTTCTCGCCCATTTCAAAAGACAAAGCACTTTTGAACATGGGGAATCTGCCGGACATTGATATCCTGATTGCAACGGATTGTATCTCTGAAGGACAGAACCTGCAGGATTGTGACTACCTGATCAACTACGACATTCACTGGAATCCTGTCAGAATCATTCAGCGGTTCGGACGCATTGACCGTATCGGAAGCAAAAACAGCGTGATTCAGCTGGTGAACTTCTGGCCGGACATTACTCTGGACGAATACATCAATCTGAAATCCAGAGTGGAAACCAGAATGAAGATCGTGGATATGACTGCGACAGGAGATGACAATATCCTGTCGGATGAAGAAAAGCATGACCTGGAATACCGCAAGGCACAGCTGCAGCGACTCCAGGAAGAGGTCGTCGATATCGAAGAAATGTCTTCCGGTATTTCAATCATGGATCTGGGACTCAATGAGTTCCGGATGGATCTGCTGGAGTATATCAAGCAGCATCCGGAAGTCGAACATACGCCGATGGGGCTCCATGCCGTAGCACCTGCCAGTTCGGACTGCCCTCCGGGTGTGATCTTTGTCCTGAAAAACCGCACGCAGAGCGTCAATGTGGATAACCGGAACCGGCTACATCCCTTCTATATGGTCTACATCAGTGAGGATGGCGAAGTGATCTGCGATTATCTCCAGCCCAAGAAGCTACTGGATACGATGCGGCTTGTCTGCAAAGGTAAGGATAAGCCGATTGAGGTGCTGTATCACAGATTCAACGAAGAAACCAACGATGGGCGCAGCATGGGAGATATTTCGGAACTGCTGTCCGAGGCCATCAATTCCATCATTGACGTGAAGGAAGAAAGCGATATCGACAGCCTGTTTTCGCCGGGCGGCACATCTGCCCTGATGTCGGCAGTCTCCGGGCTGGAGGATTTTGAGCTGATTTGCTTCTTGGTAGTAAAGTGAGGGAAAATACAATGGACTTGATTGGAAAGAAAGTACAGCACAATAAGTTTGGTGAGGGACTCATCACAGAACAGGATGCATCCTATGTTTCGGTCAAGTTCATGTCTGAGCCTGAAACAAAGAGATTCCTATATCCTTCCTGCTTTAAGACTTTCTTGAAGCTATTAGATGCAGATGCAGCCGTTAAGACAGATGAAGCTGTGAAACGGTATGAGGAAGAGGAACGCCAAAAGAAGCAACAGGAGATGGAAGAAGCAGAAGCGCGCCGCTTCGCGAAAAAGATGCAGGAAAGCAGTAGCAAGTCCAATAAGACGGTAGAACTTCGCCTGTTTAACTCTGTTGATGGATTTTGCGATGAGTATAAAAGAGCGATTACTTCAGAGGTTGTTTATCTCAAAAGTACTGGTGGTAAACGGCAGCGTATTTTCGACGGTAAACGTATTGAGTTTAAGAATGGACGATATGTTTACACCTTTGAAGCAGATGATGAGCTGAAGTATCCGGAAGGAACCCAGATTAGCATTTGGCAGGGACAAACCAGTATTCCGGGTCATATAGTAGGGTGTGAAGATTTCACAATTATCCTTGCTTCCAGTGCTGATTTGGGAGCAGATGTTCCTGCACTGGAGTTTTCGGCAGAGCCATGGCGACTGTTAAATGCCTTAATTGAACGGCTGGACGATATGCGAAACAATCCGTCTGGGATAGTTAAAGCTTTGATTTGCGATGGGCAAAAATCTATTGACTATGGCAATTCAAGAATTACTCGTGGCCAGCAGGAAGCAGTAAAAATGTCAAAAAACCAGCCAATTACGTTTGTTTGGGGGCCTCCAGGAACTGGCAAGACGCAGACCTTGGCTAAGATTGCTTTGGCTCATATTGAGCAAGGTAGCCGCGTGTTGATGTTATCATACAGCAATGTTTCCGTTGACGGCGCAATTATGCGTGTCTATAAAATGTCATCTCATACAGAGCCAGGGCTCCTTGTGCGATATGGTTACGCAAGAAGAAAGGATTTACTTGAACATGAGTATTTGACTTCTTACAATTTGGCAATTCATAATCATCCGGAACTTCTTTGTGAGCGTCGTGATCTGATTGCAGAACGTAAAAGGTTATCGAGGACTTCACAGAGATATGTGGAAATCGGGCGCAGGCTTACGCAGATAAAAAATGAATTGTCGTTCGAGGAAAAGGAAACGGTGAGAAAAGCAAAGTTTGTTGCAACTACTGTTTCCAAAGCTGTTGTGGACAGCGCTGTTCGCGATAGTCGATTTGATGTAGTAATTTTCGATGAGGCCAGTATGGCGTATATTCCGCAGATTGTTTTCTCTGCAAGCCTTGCAAAGAAGCATTTTATCTGCATGGGCGACTTTCGTCAACTTCCTCCTATCGTACAGAGCAGCGGAACTTCTCCGTTGAACGCAGATATTTTTCAGTATTGTGGAATCACATCTGCTGTAGACAGTGGAAGAAACCATAAATGGCTGTGTATGTTGGATACCCAATATCGTATGCACCCCCGCATCTCTGATTTTGCAAGTCAGACAATGTACGGTGGATTGCTCCGTTCTGCTGAAGATATGGAGAAAAACCGTCAAGGCGTGGCCGCTCAGAATCCTGCTGCGGGATATGCAATAGCTTTTGCGGATTTGTCTGGCATGATGTCAGTTTGTACCAAGACCGGTGATAATTCGCGAGTAAATGTACTTAGTGCCTTGATGTCTTTCTCTCTGGCTTTAGAAGCTGCTAAGACTCAAGAGGTCGGGATTATTACACCATACCATGCACAGTCGCGTCTTCTTCATGCAATGGCACGGGATATAGCGGAAGCAAACCCGGAATTGAAGCCTATTTCCTGTGCAACGGTTCATCAGTTCCAGGGTTCTGAAAAGGATGTCATTGTATATGATGCAGTGGATTGCTATCGCATGCCGTATCCGGGAATGTTACTGACTTCAACCGGAAACAATTACGCAAATAGATTATTTAATGTCGCTTTGACACGAGCGAAGGGCAAGTTTATTGGCGTTGCAAATATCGCGTACATGGATAACAAAAATCTGTCCAATAATCTCATGTTTGAGCGTATGATCGAAACCCAGCGCAGAAAGCCAAGCTGCTTGAAAGGAACTGAGCTGACGCATCAGCGTAAGTCTATAAGTGGCAGCCCAATGAGTTTCTTTGATAATAATGAAGGAACCCGGCAGTTTCTGAGCGATATTACTGCAGCGCAGCGCGAAATAAGGATTGATATTCCTGATAAACCTGTGGACGATGTATATGCGAGGCAACTTGCTACTGCCTTGCAGACTGCCAAAGGAAAGGGCATCACGGTATTCGTAAGAGCAGAAAACAAGCAGTCCCTACCGGTTGTATTAAAACCTCTTGCGATTGAAAATCCGTTTCTTGCGAACCCGGTGGTTCTGATTGATAAAAAAATCGTATGGTTTGGTATGCCTGCGTCCGATGCCAAGTTTAAGTCGGAGGGTAGTGTCCTCCAGACGAATTACCGACCGATTATTCGATTTGTTGGTAAATATACCGCCTCGTCGCTGTATGGCTTCATGGAGATGAGTAAGACCGTGGATCAGAGTAATTCAATTACTTTTGACGATGAGGGGAAGGCTGTTACAGAAAATTTCGCAAGTTATGTCCTTGCGAATAAGAAATGTCCATCTTGCGGCAAACCAATGAAACTTCAAAAAAGCAAGAAAGGAAAGTTCTTCCTTGGATGCACTGGTTATCCTGCCTGTCAGGAAACATCTCTTGTAGATGTGGATTTAGTGGAACGGTATTTCTATCGTAATGGCGGTACAGGACAACATTGTGCTCGTTGTAACTGCTCACTGGAAGCGAAGTTAGGGCCGTATGGCTTATACATCCAGTGCTGCGGTAGTATGCATCATAAGTACAAGCTGGACGAAATCTGAAGGAGGTGCGAAAATGCTTGATTTTCCAAAGTCCACGGAATTCAATAAACGAATCCCGAAGCAGAAGTTCTATGAGAAGATAGATGTTTCTCCTGCCCTCAAAAAGGTGTTCGTGGAACAGATTAAGCTGATCCATTGGCGAAATAAGCTTGCTGAATCCACATTGAATATTGCTCCTGGGCAGACGGTAACGGAGATTGAAGTAATCGAAATCAAGCTGACACAGCCGCAACTTGATGAGGCGGTGCTCCGACAGATTGACAAGGAAATTCCCTACCACATTCTCTTTGTTCTCTCCTACGGGAACAAAGTGCAGGCGTGGACAGGATACAAAGAAGCGGCAGAATCCGGTAACAATGCTTTTAAGGTGGGCAGATATTACCACACCGAATGGATGCTGGAGGATGAGCTGACCCTTGAAATTGAGGGGCTGAACATGGATGCCGTTTGGGACAACTTCATTATTCAGGTTGGCGGACTGAAAATCACACAAGGGAATTCTCTGGAAGAGCAGATTGCTTTGGACGAGCGCAAGGCGAAGTTCACAAAAGAGATTGAAAAATTGGAAAAACAGGCTCGGAAAGAAAAACAGCCGAACAAGAAGTTCCAGCTTGTCCAGCAAGCTAAAAATCTAAAAGCAGAATTGGAGGATCTGTATGATAAATAGAATAAAAATCAACAATATACCTCCATATCTTGGCGAAGAGCAAGCTATCGAAGCTAAGCACGTCAATTTTCTGTTCGGACTTAATGGTAGTGGCAAGACGACCATTAGTAAATTTTTGAGATCGCCGTTGTTACCTTTATATAGCGACTGCTCTGTTGAGTGGGAAGATGCTCCAATCAAATGTGAGGTATATAATAGGGACTATGTAAGAGAAAATTTTAGCGAATCTGCAATCCCGGGTATCTTCACTTTGGGCGAAGAAAACATTGAAATCCAAGGTCGGATTGAAGTACTTACTGCAAGGATTAAAGACCTTGGCGAACAACAGACATCGGCAGAGAACAAACTTAATGGTACTGATAACGGTGTCGGTTTGAAAGCTAAACTACAGGCTTTGGGTACTACATACACGGAGAAATTTTGGGCTATGAAGCAGCAGCTCGACAAGGAGCATAGTCCATTACAGTTAGCCATTGAAGGTTTTAGAGGAAGTAAAGAAAGCTTTAAGCGAAAGATAATATCTGAGTATCGAACTAACAATTCTGAACTGCTGGAAAGGGCTGAATTAGAACGACTTTGCACCCAGCTGTTTGCAAGCAACAAAGAAAAGGCTTCTCTCTTATCTGTCCCGTCGTTTGACAAGCTGATTTCCTTTGGCGAGAATGAGCTGCTTCAAAGAGTAATCGTCGGCAAGGAAGATGTTGCCATTGCAGGTCTTATTAAAAAGTTGGGGAGTGACGGGTGGTTCAGGCAAGGCGTACCATATCTCGAAGAGAGCAACGGCTTATGTCCGTTCTGCCAAAGGCCGCTTGATCAGGAATTCCTTGACCAGGTTGAAGAATACTTTGATGAAACATACCTTTCTGCCCTAAATGATATTGGCAGACTATGTGACGATTATACGCTTGTCGCAGATGCATTAGTGAACAATCTGACCGCGATGGCAGAAAAACCGTCAGTTTTTTTGAAAACGAGCGATCTAAAAATTGCGGTTCTTCAGTTGAAATCGGTGGTTGAAAACAATAAGAAAAAGCTATCAAACAAAAGAACCTCACCGAATACGATTGTCCAGTTGGAACCAATCCACGCCATAGCAGAGACCATCGCGCAGCTCTTCACAGAGGCGAACGCAGCAATCGTTACATACAACGAACGTATAGACCACATAAAGGACGAAAAGGAGGCGTTGATAAGCAAAGTCTGGAAATATATTATCCACGCTCAACAAAACGACATTGAAGCTTACTTAAAAGAGGAAACTGAGCTAAAGCAAGCAATCGAAGCAACACAGGCGGAAATTCAAGCGTTGGGGAAAGAAATCGCTGATGAAAGTCAAAAACGGCGTTCTCTTGAGCAGAGGTTGACAAGTGTTGTTCCAACAGCAAATGGTATTAATGCTTTGCTTCAGAACTATGGTGTGACAGGGTTTTCGCTTCGGGTCAATGACTCTGAAAACAGTTATCAGTTTGTCCGCGAAAACGGAACTCCTGCATACGAATCGTTGAGCGAGGGCGAACGTAACTTCGTGACTTTCCTCTACTTTATGTATTCGCTCAAAGGAAACAGAGATGAAAGCGGACATAACGATGATAAGGTGGTTGTGATTGATGACCCTGTTTCAAGTTTAGACAATGATGTTCTTTTCCTCGTTAGTTCCTTAATTCGTGATTTGTTTAAGGATATATATGCAGGAACGGGAACAATAAAACAGATTTTTATTCTATCTCATAACAGTTACTTCTACAAAGAAGTTTCTTATAAGCAAGGGATAGATAAAAAGAAAACCGGATATTGGATGATAACAAAATCAAACAATATTTCAAAGATTACTGGTTACAAAGAGAATCCTGTAAGCTCGACTTACGAAATGTTGTGGGATGAGGTGAAAGCCGCAAGTAGCGCACCATCTGAATGTAACTCTATAACACTGGCAAATACGATGCGTCGAATCATTGAACACTACTTTAATCTTCTTGGAGGCATCGATTTGAGCAAATTTCATTTAGACTTTCCAGATGGAGAAAGACAAGTGTTCAAATCACTAATATCTTGGGCAAACGCAGGATCGCACTCGGCTTTTGACGATTACTCTGCAACACCCCACATCTACAATACAGAAACGTATTTGAAGGTGTTTAGAGACCTGTTTGTGAAAACAAAGCATATTGCGCACTACGATATGATGATGAAAACGGATACGGAGGCAAAAAATGATGGACAAGCTGAAAATGCACAGCCTTGATGGTGTGGCGAGGAATATAGAACTGATTGGCAACCTGTTTCCGGGTGCTGTTACCGAAGTGATGCGGGACGGTAAGGTGGAGCGGGCCATTGACTTTGATGTGCTGCGGCAGGAGCTTTCTGACTGCATCGTGGAGGGCCGGGAGGAACGGTACCAGTTTACCTGGCCGGACAAGAAGAAAGCAATGCTGGCGGCCAACGCGCCCATTACGGCCACGCTGCGCCCTGTGGTGGCGGATAGCGTGGGCAAAGACGGCACGCCCGGCGGCTTTGACAGTGAGAACCTCTATATTGAAGGCGACAACCTGGAAGTGCTGAAGCTCCTGCAGGAGACCTATCTCGGCAAGGTCAAGATGATCTACATCGATCCGCCCTACAACACCGGCAATGATTTTGTCTATGAGGATGATTTTGCGCTAAGTGCAAGCGAATACATGGCGAACAGCGGCCAGTTCGATGAAAGCGGCAATCGCATGAGTACAAATCTTGAAACAAATGGGCGTTTCCATACTGACTGGCTTAATATGATTTACCCACGGTTGAAATTGGCGAAAAGCCTTCTTACTGATGATGGTGTTATTTTCATAAGCATAGACGAGAATGAAGTCAACACGCTGAAGACTGTCTGTGACGAAATCTTCGGTGCAGCCAACTTTATTGCTGAATTGATATGGTCCGGAGGACGTAAAAACGACTCAAAGTACATTTCTGTATCCCATGAGTATGTGCTCTGCTATTTCAAAGATGCACAATACATAAAGGACAATAAAATTGTATGGCGGGAAAAGAAGCAAGGATTGGATGCAATCTACGCAGAATATGCTTCGCTTAAAAAGACATATGGGTCTGATTGCGAATCCATTGAAAATGAACTAAAGCGGTGGTATAAGAATCTGCCAGATGGACATCCCGCTAAAGACCATGCCCATTATAATAGAGTGGATGAAAGGGGCATATATTTTGCGGACAATATTTCTTGGCCAGGTGGCGGTGGTCCTAAATATACTGTCCTACATCCTGTGACAAAAAAACCGGTTAAGATTCCTTCTCGTGGTTGGCTTACCAATGAGAAAACCATGACGGAGTGGATTGCACAAGGAAGAGTAGCGTTTGGAAAAGACGAAAATAGTGTTCCAACGCTTAAGTCTTATCTTGAAGATAGAGAATTCAGCGTCCCGTATAGCGTCTTTTATAAAGATGGGAGAGCTGCCTCAAAGCGTCTCGCAACTCTTATGGGTGAAAAAGTTTTTGAAAACCCAAAAGACGAGGAAGTTATCCAGAGAATTATTCAGTTCTGTGGAACGGAAGATGGTGATGTGGTCTTGGACTTCTTTTCGGGATCAGCAACCACAGCACATGCGTTATTCTTGGCTAACGTAGAACAAAACATTAGACGCAAGTTCATCCTGGTGCAGGTTCCGGAAGAAATTAACCCGCAAAAAGAAAGTTCTGAAAAAGCGAAAAAAGTGGCACAAAGCGCTGTGTCTCTTCTTGATTCTATTCATGCACCGCATAACATCTGCGAAATCGGCAAGGAACGCATCCGTCGTGCCGGACGCAAAATTAAGGAAGATTCCGGTCTGACTGCCCCTGCTGATCTGGATATTGGTTTCCGCTGTCTGCGTCTGGACGAGAGCAATATGCAGCAGGTGTACTATACGCCCGACGAGGTAACGCAGCAGGATTTGTTCTCCATGGTGGACAATGTGAAACCCGACCGCACGCCGGAAGATCTGCTGTTCCAGGTCATGCTGGATCTGGGAGTGCTGCTGTCCAGCACTATCGAGGTGACGGAAATTGCCGGGAAGAAAGTGTTCAATGTGGCCGACGGCTTCCTGCTGGCCTGCTTTGACCATGATGTGACCGATGAAACCGTCAAGGCCATTGCGCAGATGAAGCCCTACTACGCCGTGTTCCGTGACAGCTCCATGGCAAACGACAGCGTAGCAACAAACTTCGACCAGATTTTTGAAACTTATAGTCCGGACACCGTAAGGAAGGTGCTGTGATGTCGCAAAGCTCTGTAAACACCCAAAATTTCATAAAACAATACTGGAATTTTTTCGAGACATTCGAAGATGATTTCATTGCAACAGAACGATATGTTTCGCTGGACGAGGAGAACTTCGATACGTTCTCTATTGAATATAATAGGCTCTATCAGTCCGTGTGCAGCGAAATTGATGTTGTTGCCAAGTATCTTTGTGAATTACTGGGAAATAGCAAAGCGAATAATATTGCTCAGTATTGTGAGGTAATAACTACGCATTGTGGTATGTTTGCCTCTGAGGAGGTTGCTGTAAAGCATTTTATCACGATAAAACCGTGGGACAAGTGGACAGTTATTGGAAAAGCGAAATCAAACAATCCAGAATGGTGGACTTTATATAACAAGGTAAAGCATAACCGCCAGTCGCTTTGTACGGATAGCAATTCCAGATGGAACAACAAACCATACTACAAATGCGCCACGCAGGAAAACGTATTATTATCTTTAGCTGGACTATATGCTTTAGAGTTTTATTGTATGTTGATAATATGCAAGAAAGATGTTATTGCGGATGATGATGTGGCAAACTCTGTATATAATGCCATGTTACCGTTGTTCGACTCAAAACTCTTTAGTATGCCATCGTGGTGTGGTTGCCATTTAAGCTTTATTGGAGAATACATTGATAAGAATATTATCGAAAATAAAATGGTTGAACACCAAATTATAATTTAGGAGGTGCGTTCGGTTTGAAGTTTACATTTAAGATACAGCAGTACCAAACGGATGCTGTTGATGCGGTTGTGCAGGTATTTCAGGGACAACCTTATACCGCCAGCACTTCCTATATGCGGGACATAGGAACGCTTTCCAATATGAGCGGACAGATGAGACTTCTTCCGGGATTGGAAGATGATACTCAGCTTGAAATTGAAGACCTAATGTCCGAAATCGGCTACAAAAATGAAGCACTCCAGCTGACCGACGATCAGCTGCTTCAGAACATCCGCAGTTTGCAGCAGGAGAGCAATATTCATCAGTCTGACGCACTGGTGGCTCCCCTTGGCCGGGTATCGCTGGATGTGGAGATGGAGACCGGCACCGGCAAGACCTATGTATATATCAAAACCATGTTCGAGCTGAACCGACGCTACGGCTGGAGCAAGTTTATTGTGGTTGTGCCGAGTATTGCGATCCGTGAGGGTGTTAAAAAGACCTTTGAGATTACCGCTGACCATTTTATGGAGCACTACGGCAAGAAAGCCCGGTTCTTCGTTTATAACAGCAGCAATCTGAATCAGCTTGACGCCTTCTCCAGCAATTCCGGTATCAATGTGATGATTATCAATACCCAGGCTTTTGCAGCTTCCATGAATGAAGATAAGAATGTGGAAGGCCGCAAGGGCGATGCTGCTGCGCGTATCATTTATACCAAACGGGACGAATTCGGCTCAAGACGCCCCATTGACGTTATTGCCGCCAACAGACCGATCCTGATTCTGGACGAGCCGCAGAAAATGGGCAAAGAAGATTCTGCCACCCAGAAAGCGTTGAAACGGTTTAATCCGCTCTTCACGCTGAACTATTCTGCAACCCACGCCAAGCAGCACAATCTGGTCTATGTGCTTGATGCGTTGGATGCCTATAACAAGCGTCTGGTCAAGAAAATCGAGGTCAAGGGCTTTGAGGTCAGGAATCTGCGTGGAACCGATAAGTATCTCTATCTTGAAAATATTGTTCTGAGCGCGAAAAATCCCCCTATGGCACGGATGGAGATGGAGATCGCGCATAAGACCGGAAGCAAACGGGAATTCCGCACACTGGGTGTGGGAGATAATCTGTATTATATCTCCGGTGAAATGGAGCAATACAAAGGGTTTGTGATCTCGGAAATTGACCCATTTACCGGGGTTGTAACCTTCACAAACGGCGATGAGCTGCGCAAGGGCGATGTAACTGGTGATGTATCGGAAATGGATATGCGCCGGGTACAAATTCGTGAGACGATTATTTCTCATTTCCAGAAGGAACAGGAACTATTCAAACTGGGAATCAAAACGCTGTCCCTGTTCTTCATTGATGAAGTGGCGAAATACCGCCAGTATGACGAAGATGGGAATGAACAGCTTGGCGAATATGGAAGGATCTTTGAACAGGAGTACATCTCTGTTCTGAACGAGTACCGCAACTTTCTGGATGCTGACTACATGAAGTATCTGGATGCTGTCGATGTCCATGAGGTACATCGCGGCTATTTCAGTATTGATAAAAAGACCGGCCGCAGCGTGGATAGCTCGGTGAAACGTGGCACGGATATGTCTGATGATATTTCTGCCTACGATCTGATTCTGAAAAACAAAGAACGGCTGCTGTCCTTTGAAGAACCGACACGGTTTATCTTCTCTCACTCTGCTCTGCGGGAAGGCTGGGATAACCCGAATGTGTTCCAGATTTGTACGCTGAAGCACAGCGACAGCACCACACAGAAGCGCCAGGAGGTTGGCCGCGGCCTGCGCCTGTGCGTCAATCAGGCAGGCAATCGCATGGATGCGGAAACGCTGGGCGATAAAGTCCATGAAATCAATGTACTTACCGTCATCGCCAGCGAGAGCTATGCACCGTTTGTTTCTGACCTCCAGAAGCAGATTAAGGATGTCCTGTATGATCGTCCGACAAAGGCGACAATTGAATATTTCTCCGGGAAATCCATAAAGATTGACGGCAAGCCTGTTAAAGTGGATGACCGGCAGGCACGCGCAATTTATCAGTACCTTGTTCGCAATAATTATGTGGATGAGGAAGATCGGGTAACGCAGGACTATCGGGATGATGTCCAGAACAACACCCTTGCCCCTGTTCCTGAAGTGCTGAAGCCGATTGAAGAAGGTGTTCATGCTCTGGTGCAGGCGATCTATGACGACTGCCTACTGAAGAAGATGTTTGAGGACGGCAATAAGCCGAAGGTTCTGGATAATCCACTGAATGAGCGCTTTGAAAAAGAAGAGTTTCAGAAGCTATGGAAGACAATCAACCACAAGTATGCTTACACTGTGGACTTTGATTCCGATGAGTTGATTTCCAAAGCCATTACCCATATTGACAACGAGCTGTATGTAAGCCAGTTGCAATATACAGTTACTTATGCCGGTCAGAAGGATGTGATCAGCGCAGATATGGTTCGGGAAGGTTTAAGCTTCAACGATGCCAAAAGCAAAACATCTATGCTGAAGCACGCGCATACCAGCCAAGTGACCTATGACCTGATCGGAAAAATTGCTGAAGGAACCGTCTTGACACGGCGCACAGTGGCAAAAATTTTGCAGGGTATTCGTCCGGACACGTTTGCAATGTATCGAAACAATCCGGAGGAATTCATCACCAAGGTGATCCGGCTGATTAGAGAGCAGAAAGCCACCATGATCGTAGAGCACATTACCTATGATACGATTGAAGGTAGCTATGACAGCAGCATCTTCACTGCCGAAAAATCCTCTTTGACGATGGACAAGGCATACCGCGCGCAGAAAGCCATTCAGGACTATGTATTCACGGATGGTCTGGCAGAAAAGAGTGTTGAGCGTAAATTTGCGGAGAATCTGGATGGTGCTGAGGAAGTTTTCATCTATGCAAAGCTTCCCAAAGGGTTCTATATCCCGACTCCCGTTGGTCACTATTCACCGGACTGGGCCATTGTGTTCCACGAAGGAATGGTCAAGCATATCTACTTTGTGGCAGAAACAAAGGGTACAATGGAGAGCCTGAATCTGCGCCCGATAGAAAAAGCAAAGATCGACTGTGCCAAAAAGCTCTTTTCCAAGCTGTCAAATGGAGCTGTTACATACGATCATGTTGATAGCTATCAGGAACTGCTTAACAAAGTTCTGAGATGATCTCCATGATATGGTGATTGTATGAACAGGCAAGAAGTATTCGACTGGTGCAGGCAGCGTTATGGTACGGAGCCGGATTATCCGTGGAACGACTGGAATGCTGTCCTGCGCCACACAGATAACAACAAGTGGTATGGCGTCATTATTGAAGTGAACCGGTCTAAGCTGGGTATGGACGAAACCGGTATGGTTGATGTCCTGAATGTGAAATGTGACCCGACCATCATTGGTATGCTCCGGATGCAGCCGGGATTCTACCCTGCGTACCATATGAACAAGGAAAAATGGGTTTCGATACTGCTGTGCGGACCGTCAGCTGATGATGAGATAAAAGAACTGATTGAATTCAGCTATCAGCTGACGAGCTCCCGGAGAAATGAGCCGAAGCGTACCAAAAAGCAGTAGGAATCTTCAAAGTGGGTTCGCGAAAAAAACATGCGCTCTTATGAGGCGAATATCATCGGCTCAGTAAAAGCACAATGGGAGGATTATACTATGGGAGAAATTACGCGAATAGATGGCACGGAAAGTCCTTCGGAAGGGCACGAAGTCATTCCTCATCAGGCAGATCTTATTGAAATCACAAATGGCATCCTGATGGATACACGCTCAGAGCTTCCGGCGAAGGCTTTATTCAGTATGCCCATCGCACAGCTTGCAACTTTGGGGGCTGGTGTATCTTCGCTGATTCCGGCGCTACATACCGTGACGCAGACGACAACGGTGAATGCACAGGGACTATATTATCTGGCAAATGCCGGGGTTGGCGATGCGCTGAAGGTTGCACGGAACGGAAACTTCTGGGGTGCATTCAAATGTGCCGATGGTTCATCAAAATTTGCGCAGCTCCAGTCTGCGGGACCGTTGACTGCAACAAGCACAGCCACGATGCCGATTGACCCTGCTACAATGCTGATGGCGGTTGCGCTGTTCTCCATTGAACAGAAACTTGACAGCATTGCAGAAATGCAGAAGCAGATTCTCACATTTCTTGAGATCGAGAAAGAATCAGAGATTGAAGCAGATGTCGAGACGCTGGTCAGCATGATCGGTAAATACAAATACAACTGGGACAACGAGCACTATCTTCAGAGCAATCACAAGATGGTTCTGGATTTGCAGAGAACTGCCAGGAAAAACATGCTGTCCTTTCAGAAACAGGTCACGGAAGTGCTGAATTCCAAACAACTGGTTGTCGCACAGATGAAAGTAAAATCCACATTGAAAGACCTGTTGAAGAAATTCAAGTATTATCGGCTATCCCTGTACACCTTCTCACTGGCTTCCCTTCTGGAAATCATGCTGAGCGGTAACTTCAAGGAAGAGTATATCACCGGAATCAAGGGAGAAATCGAATCGCTCTCCATGACATACCGTGATCTGTATGGCAAGTGTTCTGAATACCTGGAAAGACTGGGGAATTCTGCACTTGAGGCAAATCTATTGAAGGGAATCGGAAGCGCCAGTAATGCCGTAGGCAGATTGATTGGCAGTATTCCGAAAATCAAGGACGGACAGGTTGATGAATTCCTGCAGGATAGTGGCGAACGACTGAAAAACAATGCTGTCGGCATGGAACGGAATGTTGTAAAAGCATTTGCGGAAATCAGCAATCCGGGGACCGGTGTGTTCACAGAGAAAATGCGGGATATGATTCTGATCTACAATCACACTGCCGAAATCTGTTTTGATGACAAGCAGATTTACCTGATAGCAGAATAAAAATCACTGCCGGGAGGTTGAGCAGATGGCAACAAAAATAGCAGTTCTTTCGGATACGCACGGCCTGCTTCGCCCGGAAGTACTGGACAGAATCGCCGGCTGCGATGTAATCATTCACGGTGGCGACATCAACAAGCCGGAAATCATTGACCGACTGAAGGAAATCGTGCCGTTCTACGTTGTTCGCGGCAATAACGATAAAGAATGGGCAGAGAACATACCGGAAAGCCTGACCTTTCAGATTGAGAAAAGCAGATTCTTTGTGGTGCATAACAAGAAATTTGTGGCAAAAGATCTGTACGACGCGGATGTGGTGATCTACGGTCATTCTCATAAATACGCCGAGCAAATGGTGGATGGCGTCCTCTGGCTGAACCCGGGAAGCTGCGGCAAGCGCCGGTTCGATCAGGAGATTACATTCGCCATGATGACCGTTGATGGCAGCGAAACAGCAATCGAAAAAATCACAATTCCACACACCTGATACATTCAAAGGACTTACCCTGCACAGTCACTGCTACGGTGGCTGTGCTATTTTTTTGCCCGCATACCTGCGGCCTGATGCCGAACGCATACTCCATGCAACATAAACGCACTCCCTGCCGGTCGCCTCCGGTCATTGCAGAAACAATAGAAATTGTATGCAAATTGACTTGGAGAGTGAAAAAATGCGTGAAATAAAGATAATTCGTATGCTTTTAAGGATGTATGTTCTTAATTGTGAGCATACGCTCATGTACAGGTGCAGAAAAATACGCCTATTCGCGGTAAAATATATATACAAGATAAGACGAAAGGCAGGTGCGTGAACATGGACAAGGAAATGAGCCTCAAGAATCGGGACAGACTCATTCAGCTGGGCATAACCATTTCAACGTTCAGAAAGTATCGCGGCCTGTCCCAGGAGCAGCTGGCAGAACGTGCGTCAGTCAGTCGTTCTCTTATCAGTTCAATCGAGGCTGCGGGTATAGCCAAATCCTTTTCGCTTGAGGTGTTCTATAACATCGCCGATGCGTTGGAAATAGAGCCTGCAACATTGCTGAGCGCACCGACACAATTCGATAACCTTTTGAAACAGAACACCTGACCTCATCCTTGGGATAGCTGATATAGAATCATTGCAGCACAGACTGCCGGTATCATACACTGGCGGACTGTGCTTTTTTTCGTTTGGGAAATGTATCTGCTGTTGGTCCGAGAAAGGAGAGGGATATCATGGCAGGCTTATTTAAGAAAAATGGAAGGGCGCGCCGGATTCCGGAGAAACTGGCGCAGTATGATGATGAATACCTGCTGTACTGTGTGGAAAAGGATCGTGTTGAAACCGTTCTTGAGAGCACACTGCATGAGACCGATGATCCGAAGGAGATCATTGATGTCACATTGAAAACGGTATGTGAGTTCTATGGCGGGGACTGGGCCGGCGTCATGGACATCGATATGGATACCTGCCTGTGGAGGCCGGTCTGCTGGTTCCGCGCGGGAGGTGCAACCGACAGAACGCTTTACAGACTGAGCGGACTGGAGGATGCCGAGGTCATGCCGCGCTGGCTGGAATCCATGCACAGCGCCATGCCTATTGTTCTCACGGATACAACTGAAATCATGGAATCCAATCCGGCAGAATTTGCATTGTATGAACGCCTGGATGCAAGAGCCATCCTGGCATCCCCGTTCTCTCCGGCACCGACCGGCTTTCTTGTCATCCGCAATCCGTCGAGATATCTGGAGCGGCCGGAAGCGCTGTACATCTTCGCCTATGTCCTTCACCGCGCGCTTGCCCAGCAGAATGTCATGGAACGTGAGAAGATCATCGAGGCCATGAACCCGATGGAGCCGACCTATGACGTCTATATCAGTTTCTTCCGCGACCTGGAAATCCGCACGGCAGGCGGTACGCTGACCGAGCAGATCATCAATGCACCGAAAACCATTCAGCTTGTGGCCTATCTGTTGCTGAAGCCGGAACGCGCCCACTCGCCGAGAGAAATCTTTGAGCACCTGAACCCCGGAGAAGATTTTGACGGCAATACGAATGCGATCCGCGGCAGTATATATCGGTTTTCCAATATGTATGCAAAGCGCACCGGACAATCCGCAAGACTGATTATCCGCGAAGGCAGCGGGTACAGGCGAAATCCGACTCTGAAGATTACGACCGATATCGAGCAGTTTGACCTTCACCTGAAAGCAGCCGAGACGGCATCCGGAAGCGCTGAAAGAATTGAGGAGCTCCGCAAGGCGGTAGAGCTTTACAAAGGCCCGGTTTTCATGTGCGGCAGAGACCAGCTGTGGCTGAATGATATTGTCAGTCAGTATGAGGTTCGCTATATCAAGGCCGCAGATGCCCTGATGCGCGAGCTGGCAAAGCAGAAAGACTATGCGGGCGTCATGGAGTACGCTGTTAGGGCGCATGAGCTGTTCCCGGGCAACGGCCTGATCTGTTACTGGCTCATCATGGCAACATACAGTCTGTCCGGTGCCGATATGGCGAAGAAGGAATATTTCCGCCTCAAAGACGATATGACACAGGAGGAAATCGATGTGGTGACAGAACATCTGAAAAAGAACAGCCTGATTCGATATGAGGAGCTGTTCGGCGTGTAACACATCCGGCGCACAGAGAAAACACCCGATTTTTTCCAAAACACAGAGGGTGCACAATCCAGCAGTAAAATAGAATAGAACGAACAGCCGTGACACTTCAGCTGCACAGCTGAGGAACCCCCGTAAGTTAGCCTTTTAGCGCAAAAGCTAAACGACAACTTACGGGGGTTTTCTTATGTCTCCGGTACAATTTCATCATAGAGAGGCTTTTGTTCCGGCAGACAAAGACCTCTCTATTTTTTATACCCAAAAGCGCAGAACGCGCTGCCGTTCTCCTCCTCCGGTTTCTGAATTCCAAACAAAATTCAGAAATTCGGAGGATAAGACAATGGCATACAACAAGGCCAGTGAAGAAAGAAAATGGCGGCTCTGGAAAGAAGCCGAGGAAAAACAGCTGCGCGAGCTTGGCGTCAGCGAGGACAGGATTGCGCAGCTTCGTGCCTACGATTGGGAGATTTTCAATTCTGACCGGCGGTATTACGAACATCATGCGGATGGCGGCGATTATCTCGAACAGCTTGCAGCAGATGAGGAGAAACCGGATGTGAAAACCGTTTCGGATTTTCTGGACGGCATCGACAGCCCTGCGCTGTTCAGTCTGCTTTCTGAAACCGACCCGATTACCGTTCTGATTGCGCTGAGAAGATCTCAGGGAAAATCATTTTCCGAGATTTCTCTGGAGATCGGGTTATCCGAAAACACTGCGCACCGGCGCTGGACACGCCTGAAAGAAAAAATCAAAAAATCTCTTTGAGCCTGTCCGAAAACAAGCTTTCCCACCGGCTAAAGGGTGAGAGGAGCAAATGGGTCTGTCTGATAAAAACGATTCGTGCTCTGCTTGCTGAACCTTGAAAATTTCATACACATTCATCAGGTACGTTCCTGTGCGGGAGAGATTCTCCAGCTGCATGATGGTGCGCGATGACACGCCTGCCCGATTCGGGTGATTACGGAAAGCAAGGCGGTGAGCGATTCCGAACCAATCAGAAATATCCGGCTGCAACGGATAAGGCCATGAAACGCACAAGGGATAATGATACTTCCGTAATTCGCGGCCCGGCCACAATGAAGGCGGGGAGGTTAGATTCCTATGAGGCAGCTTCGCAGACTGCCGCCTGGTGAGTTCCCCGCCTCCGGGAGTCGTGGACGAATGGGAGGCAGTATATAGAATTTGAGGTTTGGGAGGTGAAGCCATTGCGGAAAAACTGGGAGTACCGGCGCGGAGACGTCTATCTGGCGAACCTCGATCCGGTTGTGGGTGCAGAGATCGGCGGTATCCGCCCGGTGATGATTCTTCAGAACAACACGGGTAATTTCTTCAGCCCCACGCTGATTGCCGCGCCGCTCACCTCCAACATTGATAAAAAGCCGAATCAGCCCACACATTTTCTGTTGGAACATGTGCATGGCCTTAGCCGGCCGTCCGTAGTGATTCTGGAGCAGCTGAAAACGCTGGATAAGCGCCGAATCATCAAATATCTGGGACGGGTGGACAGCAATATTCTGTACAGCCCGGAATTCTGTAAGTGCCTTGCGGTGAGCCTGGCGCTTTATTTGTAATATGCAGGCACTCGCGATGAGTGCGGAAAGGAGCAGACCATGACACTGGATGAAATGAGAAAAGTGGACATCCGGACGGTAGACCCGGCAACGCTTCATGACCGCCGGGATGTGCGCATCGACAGCCGTCAGCCGAGAGAAAAACGCATTGCGTCTTATCTGAAGCAGATCGGCAATCCCTACTGCTACGTTGACGACGGTGTTGTCGTCAAGATCGGGTTTATGAACACCCGCGAAACGATAGATGACCGGCTGGAAGGCTATGCCCGCAGTCAGGTCAGCAAGGGATGAAACAAATATCGACATCATCGACTGTCCCGGATGATTTCAATACAATGATAGCGGAGGTGATTAAAATGCCAGACAGAATCTGGAACGCAGCAGAATATACCCGTCTTTCCCGCGATGACGGCGACAAGGCGGAGAGCAATTCCATAACGAGTCAGAAGGAGATCATCCGGGACTATGTGCGCAGGCATCCGGAATTTGTGATCGTTAAGGAGTATGCGGATGACGGCTATTCCGGCGTCAACTTTGAACGTCCGGGCTTCAAGCAGATGATGGAGGACATCAAGGCCAAGAAAATCGACTGTGTGATCTGCAAAGACCTCAGCCGGTTTGCCAGAAACTACATCGATGCAGGACGGTATCTGGAAAAAATTTTTCCGTTCATGGGCGTGCGGTTCATTGCCATCAATGACAACTACGATTCCTGCGGCGAAAAGGCGCAGTCCGATGCGCTGATCGTACCGTTCAAGAACCTGATCAACGACGCCTACTGCCGTGACATATCCGTCAAAATTCGCTCTCAGCTGGACATCAAGCGCAAGATGGGCGACTTCATCGGAGCCTTTGCACCCTATGGCTACCGCAAGGATGAGGCAAACAGAAACAGGCTGGTGGTGGATGAAGAAGCCGCCCGCACGGTGGAGCTGATCTTCCGGCTCCGCATACAGGGACTGTGCAATTCCGCCATTGCCGACCGGCTCAACAGCATGGGCGTCCTGAGCCCCATGGAATACAAACAGGCGCAGGGCTTCAATTACTCCTGCGGATTCCGCAGCAACGAACAGGCAGAGTGGAGCCCCATGCTGGTGAAGCGAATCCTGTCCAATGAAATCTATATCGGAACGCTGATCCAGCACAAATCCGGCACTCCGAACCACAAAATCAAAAAGCGCGTGGAATATGACCGGGACGAGTGGATCGTCATCGAGAACAATCATGAGCCAATTATCTGCCGCTCGGATTTTGACACCGTTCAGAATCTGATGCTGCGGGATGTCCGCACAGCGCCGAAGCAGGAAAAGGTTCATCTGTTTTCAGGCTTCGTGTTCTGCGGCGACTGCAAACACACTATGGTGCGAAAGACCGTCCCCAGCGGCGGGAAAAAGTATCATTATCTGGTCTGTTCCACTAACAAAGCGGGCAAGGGCTGTTCTCCGCATACATTCAGCGAGGACAAGCTGAAGGCCATTGTGCTCCGGGTGGTCAACGACCATATTGAACTGATCGCTCAGGTGGAACAGGTGCTGGATTACATTGCATCGCTGCCGGAGCAGGAGCGGCGCATCATCAACTATGACGCCCAGATGACGGCGCTGGAAAATGAAATCAAGCGGTATCAGGATTTGAAAATCAACCTGTATTCGGATATGGCGGACGGCGTGATCAGCCGCGAGGAATACAAGGAGTTCCATGCGGGCTATGACCGCAGGATTGCGGACAGGCAGCGCCAGCTCGGAAAGCTGAAGGATGAGCGCAGTCAGGCCATGGAGAACAGCTCCGGGAACATCGAGTGGATTGAACAGTTCAAAAAGTACCGGCATCTGACGGAGCTGGACAGGGAGTGCATCGTTCACCTGATTGAGAAAATACTGATCTATGACGGCAAACGCATTGAAGTGTGTTTCCGTTACAGAGATGAGCTGGAAAACGCATTGCAGTATATAGAACGGTTCGAGGATGTCCTTCCGGCCGAGGAAGGCGTAACAATACCTGAGAGGAGGAACGCATAATGGCAAGAAAGAAAAGACAGTATTTACAGCCGGAGCAGGCGCAGGAACCAGTCAGCGCCATGCTGCCGTCCGTCTGGGAGACGGCCATCTACGCCCGACTCTCGGTTGAAAACAGCAAAAAGAACGACGACGGCGATTCCATCGAGGGACAGATTGAAATCTGCCGGGATTATGTATCGGAGCACCCGTACCTTCATCTGGCGGATACCTATGTGGACAACGGCTGGACTGGAACCAATACGGACCGCCCGGAGTTTCAGAGACTGCTCTCCGACATTCGGGAGGGAAAAATCAAGGCGCTGGTCATCAAGGATTTCAGCCGCTTCTCCCGTGATTATATTGAGGCAGGCAACCTGCTGGAGAACATCTTCCCGGCCATGGGCGTGCGGTTCATCTCGGTGGTTGACCGCTATGACAGCTTTGAAACGGACGGCTCCGCCAGCAGCCTGCTGATTCCGCTGAAGAACCTGATCAACAGCTTCTATTCCAGAGACCAGTCCAAGAAGGTGTCGCTGGCGGTTCATGCCAAGCAGCTGGCCGGCGAACACATTCCCAGCATGATTCCCTACGGGTACCGCAAATCGACCACACAGGAATACCGGTTTGAACCCGATCCGGAGACCGCACCGATTGTCATAAGAATCTATGCACAGTTTCTTAGCGGCACCGGAGCGCGTCCCATCGTGCGCCAACTGAATGAAGAAGGAATTCCTTCTCCCGGCAGGCTCCGCTATCTGCGCGGGCAGACAAAGCGGGCATGTTATTCCGACTGCCTCTGGACACAGCAGGTTATTAAACAGATATTGATGAATCCGACCTATATGGGCGACCTTGTCTTTGGGCGGATGCCGACGGCGCTGTATCTGGGACAGCCGGATTACCACTATGAACCGGATGAGAGTAAGTGGCGTATTCTGCCGGATATGCACGAAGCGCTGGTCAGCCGGGGTGACTTCTATCAGGTCAGAGAAATTCTGGAGGCAGGCCGCCGCGAGAATGAGGCCAAACTGGAAGCCAGCCGGAATTACCGCGAAAAGCATCCGCAGATCTTCAGAACCGGAATCGTCCGGTGCGGGCACTGCGGCTCCAATCTCGGTTACAGTCGTCACGGCGAGAAAAAGGAAGGTCGGTACAGCTGCCGGAACAAGCAGTATGGCCGCTGCGATGTTGCCGTTGGCATCTCTGAGAAAAAGCTCGCGCCGATTGTCTGGAACGCAATCCAGACGCAGTTTGCCCTGTTCGCGGATTTTGAGGAAGTGGCCGGGCGGCTGAAGGACAGCGGCATTCAGACAAAGCGTCAGACCGAGCTTCAGCAGGAAATGCTGGAAGTCAGCAACCAGCTGTCCGGTTATCAGAACAAACGGGAGCAGCTCTACAATGACTATGTGGACGGTATTCTCTCTGCCGGAGACTATATCGAGCTGAAAACCCGCTTTGACACCGCGTATCAGGAGCAGAGTTCCCGCCTCAATCAGCTGTCGGTGGAGCTGGCCAGGCTGAACCGGATGCTTTCTGATGAGAACAAGTGGCTTGTGAACATCCGGAATATCCGCAAGGCACGGAAGCTGACGCCGGAAATCGCCCAGGCCATGATTGACCACATCAACGTATATAAAACCGGTTATGCCCAGCACCGGCTGGAGATCATATTCCGCTTTCAGGAGGAACGGGACGCGCTGGAAGCGGCTTATCACGAATTGGAAGGAGGCGAAGCCCGGTGAAGAAACTGTACCTGTACATCCGCCTGTCGGATGCCGACGATGACCTGAAATTCAAGACTGAGAGCGAGAGCATCGCCAATCAGCGCACGCTGCTGTATCGGTTTATCCGCGCCCGCCGGGAGTTTGACGGCTATGAAGTGGTTGAGTTTATCGATGACGGCTACTCCGGCACCAACGGCAACCGTCCGTCCTTTGAGCGGATGATTGAAAGCCTGAAAAACGGCGAGGCCAATGTGGTTATTTGCAAAGATTTCAGCCGCTTTTTCCGCGACTATGTGGAGATCGGCGACTATCTGGAGCGTATCTTTCCGTTCCTGGGCGTTCGCTTCATTGCCGTCAACGACGGGTATGACAGCGATGATTACAAGGGCTCCACTGCCGGCATGGAAGTGGTCATGAAGTACATCGTCTATTCCTATTACAGCCGCGACCTGTCCCAGAAGATCAAAACCGTCATGAGTACCAGAAAGAGCAAAGGAGAGTTCGTGGCTTCTCAAGCCCCATACGGATACATGAAAGACCCGGATGTGAAGCGGAAGATTATTCCCAATCCGGATACCGCGCCTGTGGTGCGGAAAATCTTTGACCTTGCGCTGGAGGGAAAAACGCCGGCAGAAATTGCCGTTGTTCTGAACGATTACAAGTTGGAAACGCCGTCGGCCTATTATATGCGGATGAATCCTGACAGCAAAAAGTTCCGCACTCCTTCTAAGGAAGCCTGCTGGACGGTCAGCAATGTGCGGGAGATTCTGAAGCGCCGGGAGTATACCGGTGTGATGGTCATGAATCAGCGCCACTGGAAGGGGCTGGACAATCCCCGGACGGTTTGGACGGATGAATCCGAATGGCAGATCATTCCGGACTGCCATGAAGCCATTGTCAGCGAAAGCGAGTATGAAGAAGCGCAGAAGGTGTTCCGCAAAATCCGCAAGGGGTATGATCGGAGCCCTGATCAGTATCTGCTGCGCAGTCTGGTTCACTGCGGGGCCTGCGGACGCACCATGCAGCGGCAGAAACACTCCCCGGTGGTTTACTATACCTGTCTCAAGTCTGTTTCCAACAGAGAGACTGCCTGCCCGGTGGGCGAACGGTTCATTGAGGCTGACCTGGAGCGCATCGTGAAAAACGACCTGCTTGAAAAGCTCCGTCTGCTGGTAGATGCAGATGATCGCCTGTATGCGGCGGCAGCTGCCAGCGAAGGCACAGAGGAAAACCTCAGATTTCGGATGGAACAGATTGAAAAACGCCTTAAGCAGATATCTGTCGGTAGGATCAGTGCTTACGAACGATACGCTGAAGGCAGACTTCAGAGGGATATATACCTCATCGAACGCGATAAAATGAACACAGAGAGCGACAGCCTAAGTGAGGAAAAAGAGCGGCTGGAAAAGGAGCTTTTATCCCTTTCACAGAGCAAGAACCGTGAATTGACGGAGACCTGCGGCATGGCCCGCCGGACGCTTACTGCGGACGAGCTGACCAATGAAATGCTCCTGTTCTTTATCGACCGCGTGAATGTATACAGCGGCATGAGGGTGGAGATCATCTATCGCTTCTCCGATGAGATTGCCCGGTTGATCGGGCAGGAGAATACAGCAGAATAACAGGAGGAGCGGACCCTGGATTACCGGGTACCGCTCCTTTGTATGTGGGCTTGAACAGCCCATATTTTTTAGTCTTTGCTTAACATCAGCAAATCCGCCCTTTGGCGTGGAATGGAAGAAAGTTGAAAAATTTATCAAGGACGAAG
>OBYM01000327.1_pt1 | contig 27981 bp, 31 predicted proteins | sample 1538191 | NCBI WGS metagenome assembly OBYM01 (sample SAMEA2580165, study PRJEB22360) | human gut metagenome | biome: human gut; feature: human-associated habitat; material: faeces | place: Denmark | collected 2008/2010 | reverse complement strand
ACTCTGGACCGGTGGGGGCATAGATGCCGCCGCTGGTCCGGCAGCCTGCCAGGGGAAGCTGGCTGTCCCTGGTGAGGACGTGGCCCATCTGTTCCCAGTGGAGCAGGTCCCGGCTGTGCCAAAGGGGAACGCCGGGGAAGAACTCAAAGGAACTGTTCACCAGGTAGTAATCCTCTCCAACCCGGCAGACGCTGGGATCGGGATAGAACCCGGGCAGAATGGGGTTTGTATAACGAATCATTTCAATACACTCCTTTCTTGTTCATTGTAGCACACCCCCTCTGGACTGTCGAGCATTTTCCAGGGACTTTTGCCTTGACAAATCCCCTCGGTGGGGTATGATAGGCATGCAAGTTCAGAACAAGGGAGGAACGTGTATGACGTATACCATTCTGCCTCCCCGCTGCCATCGTGACAGCGAGGAGTACATGTTGGAGCCTCTGGGGGACAATCGGTACCAAGGAGGCGGCTTTCAGGTAACTTTGCAGGCAGAGCCGGTGAAAGAGGGCTGTGTGAAGCTCACCCACACCTGGGTGAACACCGGTTCCCGGACGGAGAGGTTTCAGCCTGAGCTGCGAATCCGCGGGGAGTTTGCCTGTACCCACTATGTGATCCCTGGAGTGTCCTATGACGGGAACCACTGGGGCAATGGTCTGGAGCCCAAGGGCCTGGAGCGGGACGGAGCCCCCTGGGTCTTTGATTACCGCCGGACCACCATTCCTGGATGCACCATCAGCGAAGATGCGGAGCAGTATTTGGCGCTGTTTGCCTCGGACGAGGACCCCATGTCCCTGACCTGTTCCTGTTCCATGGTTCCCCAGGAGGACGGCAAGATGGTCCACCGGCTGCTCTACCCTGTGATCGAGCGGCCCCTGACCTATTCCTCCCGGGACCGGTATACAGAAGCCTATGAGAGCTTCCTCACCCTGGAGCCGGGAGAGACCTTCACCGCCCGGGCCTATGTGGCCCAGGGCCGTCCCGTGGCGCCTCGGTACGGCAGCGCCAATGTGGAGGATCTGGCCCTGGAGCTGCTGGGTAAGGACTATCCCCCGGCCTATTCCATGGAGCAGCTGCAGGGGCTGTGCAAAAGCCATGCCCTTCACTTGATGAAAAAGGATCATGACAGGCAGTTGTTCTGCATTGGCTTCCTGCCGGAAGGCGGTATCCAGCGGAAGCGGGAGGGCGTGGAGTTTGGCTGGTGCGGGCAAAACGGCATGTACGCCCGGCTCTTTCTCCAGGAGGCATTGGAGACTGGGGACCAGGAGCTTTTAGAGATTGCCCTGAGCAACCTGGACGCTTGGACTCAGGAGGGACGTTCCCCCACGGGCCTGGTGTTCACCCAGTACGAGCGGGTGTGGGACGCCCAGCCCGCCATTGTGGACACCTGCAATCAGGGCTTTGCCATGGTGGAGCTGCTGAAGGCCTATCGCCTGGCCAAGGACGGGGGAATCCAGCGGGAGGCCTGGCGGGAGACGGCCCTGGGCATCGCGGACTTCTTTTCCGCCCATTGGTCGGAGACCCACGGCTTTGGAAAATCCTGGGACGCCCGCACTGGGGAGCCCAAGGATCCCAATGGCACCATTGGCGCGTACTTGATCCCCGGCCTGGTGGACGTGTACCAGGAGACCGGAGAGAGCCGCTATCTGGAGTTGGCCAAGAGAGCCTACCGCTTTTATGCCCAGCGGGACTTGAAGCAGTTCCTCTGCACCGCGGGAGCTCTGGATACCTATTGCATTGACAAGGAGACCTCCGGTCCCATGCTGGTGGCAGCGTTGCGGCTGTACGGTGTGGAGCCTCAGGAGGAGTGGCTGGAGTGGGCCAAACGTGCGGGGTGGTACTTCTGCTCCTGGATGATGCACTATGACGCACTCTATGAGGCGGACCGGGACTTCACCAAAGAGGGGTACCACACCTTGGGAGGCACCACCGTGTCCGCCCAGCATCATCACATCGACCCTTGGGGAGCCTTGATGGTTCCCTCCCTGACACAGCTGTACCGTCTCACCGGGGATTGGCATTGGCAGCGCCGTGCCCGGCTGATCTGGGCCAATGCCATCCAGAATATTGCCCCTTGGAGGGGAAAGCTGATCCATGGTCTGTGGAGATACCCCGGCGCTCAGAACGAGGCCTATCTCCATTGCCGTTGGGGTGAGGTTGCCACCGGGGGCAACTTCAACGATTGGCTGGTGGCTTGGCCTCAGGCCTATTGCTGGAATACAGCTACGGTGCTGAAAGATGAGGATTTGCAGCTGCCCCGTTGACCGGATAGCGTTCAGCCGCAGCGGGTCACCGTGAGATAGAGCCGTTGAATATCGGGGAGGTCGGGTTTTTCCACTTGGTATTCCGAGTGAATCAAAATGCAGTCGCCAAGGGCGTTTTTGAGAAAGGTGTTCTCCTCAAAAAAGATGAAGCAGTGAAAGTGGTTTTCCGCAAAGCTGGGAATGGCATAGTAGAGCCGGTTGACCAGACGGTGCTCGTCTTCAAAGACGTCAAAATCCGCGATGGGATGATTTAGCAGTCCTGTGATTTGACTTGTTTCGCAGCTGCCCACCCACCTGAGATAGGTTTCAAGGATTTGAGCTTTTGTCACAAGGATTCCTCCCCAAATCATTGGCTGAAGATCTTGGGATAATTTTCCAACATTGAAAAAGTATAGCACAATCTTTGGCACTCTCTAAAGCGAAATCTGTCGAATACATGCTGGGATTCTCCCAGTAGGGCAGGTTTTTGCGCTGACCTGCACTGCTTTTGCAGAGGCAAGAGCTTTTGCTTGGAAAGAGCGGAAAAGGCACAGGATAGGAAGAAACCGCGGGCATAGGCCAGCGGTTTCTTTTTTGTTCATGGGTTTGATTGTTGCAGTGAAAAGAAAGCTTGACAACGGGGACAAACCTCTATATAATTACCAAAGGTAACTAAATGGAGGGAAAGGAATGGACATTCAAACCATCAAGGCCATGTTTGATGCGTGCTATCAGGCCAAGCGGATTCGGGACTTGCTTCCGGCGCTGCCAGAGGGCGTGACGCCTTCCTACATTCACTATCTGGATACCATAGAATCCCTGGAGCAGCGTGGGGAGCGGGTAAAGGTGTCCGATATCAGTGACGCATTGCAGATTCCCCGTCCGGGTGTGACGCGAACGGTGAAGGAGATGGAGGCCAAAGGCTATCTATGTAAGCGGACCTCCCCGGACGATGGCCGTATCACGTATATCTCCATTACACAGGCCGGAAAAGAGCTGTCTCAAAAATACAATGAACAGTATTTCAACCGGCTGGCGCCCTTTCTGCAGGATATTTCCCAGGAGGATGCCCAATGCACCATCCAAACGATAGAGCGGTTCTATCGCGTCATGTCTGAAAGGAGAATTACGGTTGAATAACAAACAAGCAGATTTCACACAGGGCAGCATCCTCAAGAAGCTGTTGTGGTTCATGGTTCCCATTCTGGGAGCGCTCATTTTGCAGGCTGCATACGGAGCCGTAGACCTGTTGGTTGTGGGGCGGTTTGGTTCCACATCGGGGTTGTCGGCGGTGTCCACAGGCAGCCAAGTTTTGAACCTTGTCACATTTGTGGTGACCCAGTTGGCCATGGGTATCACCGTGTTGATTGCCCGGTATTTGGGCGAAAAGAAGCCGGATAAAATTGCCCCTCTGCTTGGCGGAGCAGCCATTGTGTTTGCGATGATTTCCGTGGGGCTATGTGTTCTATTGGTCTGCTTGGCTGAGCCAATTTCGGTATTGATGCAGGCTCCAGAGGAAGCGTTGGATCTCACCGTGAGCTATGTGCGGATCTGTGGGTGCGGCATTTTCTTTATCGTGGCCTACAATCTGCTCTCCGCCATTTTCCGAGGGCTGGGAGACAGCAAATCGCCGCTGCTGTTTGTTTTGGTGGCCTGTGTGGTCAACATTGTCGGAGATCTGGTGCTAGTGGCAGGATTTCGCATGGATGCGGCTGGCGCAGCGCTTGCCACGGTCTTTGCTCAGACCATCAGTGTGGTGTGTGCAGTTGTCATGCTTTTCAAAAAGAAGCTTCCCTTCTCTCTTAGAAAAAAAGATTTTCGGCTGAATTCACAGTGCAGCAGATTTTTAAAAATTGGGTTGCCCCTGGCCTTGCAGGAGTGTTTGACCCAGCTTTCCTTCTTGGCTTTGTGCGCTTTTGTCAATCGTTTGGGGTTGGAAGCTTCTTCCGGATACGGTGTAGCCAGTAAAATTGTCAGCTTTGCCATGCTGGTTCCCAGTGCGTTGATGCAGTCCATGGCGTCTTTTGTCTCTCAGAATGTAGGGGCGGGAAATCCAAAGCGTGCCAAGCATTCCATGTTTACAGGAATTGGCATGGGGCTTGGATTTGGCTGTGTGGTATTTGCGTTGGTTATGTTGAAAGGCGATGTGCTATCCAGCTTTTTCTCCAATGATCCTGGGGTGATTCAAAAAGGGTTTGACTACTTAAAAGGGTTCGCTCCGGAGACCATCTTAACAGCAGTTTTGTTCAGCATGATTGGTTACTTCAATGGAAATCAAAAGACGTTCTGGGTTATGGTTCAGGGACTGGTTCAAACGCTGCTTGTCCGTCTTCCCATGGCGTATGTGATGAGTATTCAGCCAAATGCCAGCCTAACCATGATTGGTCTTGCTGCTCCGGCGTCCACAGTGGTTGGTATTTTGCTGAATGTGGCATTTTACCTGTATCTGGACCGGAAACAGAAAAACAGATTGGGGACAGCACGTTCCTGACTCTTGACTTCAGGAAAAAGAAAAGCTGCATTTTGAAAAATCAAAATGCAGCTTTTTTCTTGTGCCGTGTTGGTTCAAAAGATTTCATGGATCGGATTTACGGATTTCCCCATCTTCAATGAAAAACGTCTGGCCATTGATGGTTACCTGTTCATTTCCGAACCAAGAAATCTGCATCTGATAAGAATTTTCGATTTCCATGATCTGTTCTTTCTCTCCCGGACGGTCAGCCCACTCCACGTATACTTCCCCATCATAGCCCTCCCAAAAGCTGAAGTCTGTTTTATAGATCTGGATGGTACAGCTTCCATCACTGGAGGAACTTTTCATAGCTGGTTTCAAGGTCTCAGAAGAATTGGAGAAAAATAAAAAAATATACACTAAAACTAGCACAAACATCAAGAGCGTGACGAAAGAGAAGAGGGTGGCAATCCGGTTTCGAGTGGTTTGCTTCCAATGGATCTGGAACCCCAGAATCAGATAAAACATCATGTTCATCATGCACCAGCCAACCGGTACCAGTATCAAAAACACCAGAATTGGCAGTTGTCCACCCTGGAAAAAAGCAAGTACCTGAGAAAATGCTCCTAAGGCAAAGAAGCTGATGAGCACCCCAATTCGTTGTTTTCCCGTCAGATGGCTGATCCACTCCATGACAGGATTTTTTATCAGGACATTTCGCAAAGTAATCTGCCTCCCGCTAGAAAAAGGATAGTACCACGATGGCTGCCGTAAGTAAAAAAGTGAAAATATTAGCAAGTAGGTTTCTTGTTCTTTGCTGCAAATGGACTTGCAGACTGAGGATTAGATAACACCACATGACAAGAGGAAGCCATATAATGAACATATTGATGACATGTGACAAGAAGCCGACCGTAGTACTCGCAAGAAATTCCCGGATCACATAGCAGGGAATGAAAATAAAGATTGGAACAAAAAAGTACAAGAGCTTTTGAAATCCCGAATAAGAAGACAGTGCTTCTATCAGGGGATTTTTAAATAGAAATTCTTTATACTTGTTCATTCTTACCTCGCAGCACGGTTCGTTTTGAAGTCTCGGAAAACTAAATCGCAAAATAGCTACTGCATATTAAAAACAAAGCACACAAATTATAGATGGAAAAACTATTTCTAATTTTGTCTTTGTGTTGTACTTGTTGTAGTCAGAGCTATTATATCGTCTCTTACTCCAAATTGCCAGTACCAGATAAAGTTTCGTCAAAAATCGGTTCAAAGAATTTCATTTGACATACACCGGAAGCGCATTTCTGTACCCGTATAAATCATGTCACCGCCACAGCCCCAATTCTTCTTCGGGTCTATAAATTTTCCCTTTGGGAAGGGCGCTGTCTTTTAGATTATAGTGTCGCCGGTCTTTGCCACAAGTGACATAGGAAATATCTAAACATGGGGTTAGGTCTCCATCCAACACATTCATACCCAAGATGAAAGTCTTAAGCTTCCTCATCTTCTTGAGAAAATGCAAATTGGGAAGTGAATTGCTGCCCGTCAGCCAGAGGTACTCCAAATTTTCCAGTTCTTCTAAAACGGTAAAATCGGTTATCTTGGGACAATTTTCAATGTAAAGTACCTTACACGTGTCTTTAATCTTCCGCAAGGCAGAAATATCGTTCAAAGAACGGTTATATGAAAGCTCAAGACATTGCAGCTTCGGTGCTTTTTCCACGCCGTTTATAGACTGGATATTGCTCATAAATAAACACAAACACATAAGTTCCTTGCTGGAAAAAAGCTGTGTGACATCCCGGCTAGAACTGCGGTACCGCGTGGTATAAAGCTGTTTCAGGGTTTCAATATTTTGGAAATTCTTGGTCCCTTTGTTGACCTCTACCACTAAATTGACTAACCCAGAGATCCGAGAATAATCAATTTCCTTCAAGTACTGGTCCCACTCACCATACTGGGTGCGGCACTCCAGAGAGCGAATCTCCGGCATCTCATACAGCGGAGAGAAATCAAAATTCCCTGCTGCTTGCTCAGAAGGAATGATCACCAGATCCTTTAAGGAAGGGCACTGGGGTAACCAGGAAATATCATTGAGAATGATCGTTGCCTTCTCTAGCTGGCGGCTTTGGATGTATTGGATGTACTCCTCACGAGTGTGAAGAGGAACATCAAACTGCGGAGTGTGGCAATCTGATTCTCCGGGGCATTTCACAATGAGGGCGTCAAAATTTCTTTTGGTATCTATAAAGGTATAGCCATAGTTATTTGCAATCTTGCAATTACACAAAAGTGTCACCTCTCTAGAAATTTTCACGTCTTAATTTAACGAGTATCGCATATCTTAGGGGCGGCTGTTGGGCGGTTGTCGGAGGAAAGGAGTTTTCCCCAGAAATCATAGTCATAAAATACCAGTGCGTTGTTGTGGACATCCTCAATGTGGGTAATGTCGTTCTGCTTATTATACTAAATATTCAGATAAGTTAAAGTACTGGCGAAGATAAAATTTTAAGTGTTAAATTTCCTCGATGTACGCAGAGGTAAAATTATTGGTGAGTGCATTTTGGAAGAATAATTGAGCGTCTTCTTTGCTATCGGAAAGTATTTTTACATACTTTCCGTCTTCAACTTTCACTATAATTTTTTCGGTCTTATTTTCAGAATCCACACTCACCACCTGGTCCCGTGTGCAATCTAAAGCTATCAACTTCACTGAAACCACATAATACATGGAGGATTTAATTATTTCAAGAAGTTCATTTCCTTCATAACAAGATTTGTCAAACAAAAAATCATTATTTTCGTTTACCAAAAATACTTGATCTTCATTTTCATCGTTAAACCAGGCGTACTTTTTCACAACCTCGTTTGGGATGATAGAATCAAGCATTTTATATTTGGTATCTTCATTGGAAGAAGTGAAATTAACTGAAAACATTAGCCATCTCCTTCTTTTTAACTGATTGCAACAATGATTGTCCATGATAGATCTTCTGGATAATAGTTTTCCTTATTCACTGTATCTCCTAGAGAATGCATATCATTTCTTTCGATTGCGGTCTGTGAGAACATGCTTGCTTATGATGAGTTTGCCTAGGGTCGAATCTTTTCAGTAGGGTGTAATTCATTCACAAATGTGGACAAAAATGAACCCCTGCCCAAAAGATAAGGTAAGAATCCCAGGTTTTACGCAGATTTTAAGGCTTTGTTTTATTGAACGGTCTTCACTGAACAAAAATGAAATCACTTTCCGCGGTTGGTCACATTACAGAATCAAATGACTGGTGCAAAATAAGGCCACAATGCGGATAATGAGAGAATTTATCTGCACTTCATACTTTTCTACCTCGATAAAGATCTTTTGCACACCGTAGAGAATGCCATCGCCCAAAAGTAAAGTGTAAGGAATATTGTAGAGATGGAAGAATGACCTTCAAGTACAGACAAGAGGCCTTCAGGAAACTACTGGGAGATTGTTGTTATTTGGAGGAAATCTCCGGAATGGCTATGACCTGCTGTTGATCTCCATAAAATTTTCTTGTTTCACCGCAACGAAACAGTCAACAGGATGTTTAGTTTTCCTTTCCACACTTACCATTTAAGAATTCAGACAACAAATTTTTTACCCGGTCAAATAGTAAAGGAATTCCTGAAACAGGAATCCTCACAGATCGGTTCGAGCTGCCAATTCCCCCGCAAATTATTTAGTCGCTTTTCACAGCGCCTGATGTAGTCTTCATCTTTTGCGTAAAGCTCAAATTCGCTTGCATCGTATACAAGGATAACTGCCAGACAAGAACCTGAATAAAATTCCTCAAATATTTTTAATGGGTTCTGTACATTGCAATCAGGGTAGCAAAAGAATTTTCCGCAAGTTAAAAGAGAATAGCTATCTGCTAGAAGGCTGGATAATTCCCGGGAAGATAAGGGAGCCTCCAGTTTTACTTCCTGATCGTTGACAATGTATTCGCAATTAGAAGGAACCCACATGGCCTCGGAAGCCATTTCTTCAAACAGAATTCCCAATCCATCGTAAAGGCTTTCCGGTTCCTCTAAACATTCGGAAAAGTTTCCATATAGTCCCATCATTGTTCTTTTTCCCTTTCCTGAATCAATAATTGCAATCTTAATGCATCATGGCAAACCAAACCACAGATACCGATGATAGTTACGCCCCATTAAACCGGTGGCATTTTGCCAGTATAATAGGGATATTCCCTCCGGTAGTTCTCGTAAAACTGTCGGATCTCCCCCTGATGGTACCCTTGTTCTTTCCAAAAACTTTCCAGAGGATAGGAGAAAGAGCGGTTCAGACACTTTAAGTAAAGTGCTGCTTTTTTCTCTGCAGTCACTGCGGAAAAATGAGGATCTTTGGGATTATTGGTGAGCGCGCGCTGAAACAGATCCCGAATATCTCCCAGAAAAAACTCCAATATCAGAGAGAATGCCTCCTCGCCGGAACAATGCGAAACATAATCCATTCCCTCCGGAAAGAGGATCTTCCCCAATTCCTGATCATACCTGACTTCCGTAAAGGATATCGGTGACTGCTTTGTATAAGCACAGTAGGCGGCCAATCGGCTGCGCACCTTTTTTATCAGAGCATTGTCTGGTTGTTTGCCCTGCATAAGTTCTCCATCTATACAGTCGGCAAGCCAGTCTGTTTCAGCCATAAACCAGCTGCACAGTTCTTCTGTCATTTTATTATCTATCACAGATATACCTCATTTCGAAATCAATGATACACCTTGATTAAAGGTGGCATAGATTGGGGGGAGAAGTGCTGCGTCATCAATTATCCCCACAATGCTCAGATCATTTCCCAGCACGTAGTATACCGTGCCGACGATTGCTCATCCAACTAGCACAACACCGATGACAGGATCCCAATTAATAGAGGAACTGCTGGAATGAGAGCGTACCTTTCCATTTGGATAGACATGGTGGTGGCTATCATCGGGGTGCTGTACTACCCATCCCGGACCACCGTCCATATTATTGTCTGGAACCCAAACATTTCCATCTATATTTGGCCATCTTGTACCAGGCCCATTAGGATTGTTTACTTTTCCTTTTTTATAACTTTTGTTTAACCCTTTTTTGGGCAGCTGTTATCCAGTCCCTTCAGGAGAGGGGGCTTTTAGGATCCACAGTTGCTTGATTGACAGCATCCAGTCCGATCTTGATTCCGGAGAGAGTCTCTCCGATCAAGCCGGGTCTGCCGTCATTTGCCACCAGTTGCATCGTTCCTTGCGGATCGCTGTAATTCACGGGGTTGTTCTGGCAGTAAGCAAACATATTGTAGGAAAGCAGACCCGTACCCGTGGAAGCGTACTTGTCCGCGTTGATAAACCGGGAAAACACAGGGTCGTAATAGCGGCTTTGCAGGTAGTAGAAGCCCGTCTCCGTATCGTAATAGTATCCGCGGTACCGCAGGGGATTGATGTCCGCCAAGCTGCCGCTGGAGGAAATGAGCTTGCCCCAGGCGTCATACATTGTTGTGGTCAAAGCCATTATACCGTCTCTTGCCCTAAATTTCCAGAACCCGGTACTAGATAAGGTTTCATCAAAAAGAAAAAACCCGGCGTTTGCCAGGGTTTCTCCTCTTTTTCAGTACTCTTTTACTTTTTCTTCTTCGGCGGCATGCCGCGTTTTTTGGGTACCCAACGTTCATAGGGCATATCCTCTTTGTAACTCCAAAACATCAGCCTTAAAAGGAGCATCCAGACAGCATCAAATATTACAAGAGTAACTGTCATGCAATGCCCGAAGAATGGATAAGGCCCCACAAAGTGTTGTATCACCCATACAATTAGCACGGCCGCATGGAAAAATACTATCACAAAGTACAGACCCAGGAAAAATTTAGGCATTTCCTCCCGGTACCTTGTATACAGGAACCACTCCCGAATGGTTTCGCCCTTTTTTCTTTTCTTCTGCGCACTATTATTCAGCGGGTAGGTTTTAATGCCCCACAAGTACCACCGAATCATCCAGAAGGACAAAAATGAAAGGCCGAGAATAACAAATATCTGATCGATGTAAATAAAGCCGTCATTCATCTTTCATACACCCGATTCAAAAACCTGTTATTACCTGCTACAATACTTACGGCTGCACCAACAGCGATCGATGAAGCTATGTCTTTTGGCACGAACCTTCTTACATAATCACGATAGAATGTTTTCGTACTTTTGCCATAATAAGACATTGCCTTACCTGCTTCCTTAATTCCGGATCTTATTCCATTATGTTTTACTGCTTTATAGACCCTGGATATTGTTTTATTACTGAGCTTATTAAGCTGAGATAATCCATTTCCTTTGCCTCCCAAAGCACCGGAAATCCCCCCAATAACCCCGCTCGTCACAATGTCACTTATGTTAATTGTTTTCTCGCCACTATGTGTTTGGTCCCACCATTCCTCAGCAGCGGAAATTAAAGCATTTCCATCGGACATAATTGCAGGAACATAAGAGGCGATTTTAGCGGGCCAGGCCACACTGGCAAGTGCTCCACTAGACGCACCTGCAACAAAACCTGACGCCATTCCTTTTAATAAAGGTTCACCGTTCATGTAGTTAACAACACCTTTAGTGATGACGTTAATAACACCTCCAACAGCCGCACCAACCAATACATGCCAAAACCCACCTTCATTATCGGCACGCATCACAGGGTTGTTATCGCAATACGCAAAGAGGTTCTGGTCATAAAACCCATTTGCGGACAGCACAGCATCCGTACTATCAGCATTGATGAACCGGCTTACCTTGGGGTCATAATAGCGGTTGGACAGGTAATAGAACTCAGTTTCGGTATCGTAATAGTATCCACGGTACCGCAGGGGGTTAATTTCAGCCAGGCTGCCGCTGGAGGAGACGAGCTTGCCCCAGGCGTCGTACTCGTAGGTGGCCAAATTTATTATATCGACTCTTATCCTAAATTTCCAGCACAATAGAAGGGTTTATAAAAAAGGAAAGCCCTGGTAATCACCAGGGCCCTCGCTTTTTTAGTGCTCTTCACTTTTTCTTCTTCGGCGGCATACCGCGTTTCTTTTTGATCCAGCGGGAGTAGTTAGGAGTTGAGCCATGACCGACCCAAAACGCCAAGATATACAGCAATAGCCATGCCAAGTCAAAAATAGCTACCCCTTTTGAGAGAATCCCTCCAATCCCATCGAATGGTCCTAGAACATGAAGAATCAAGCAGGCAAGTAGAATTAATGGATGAAGTATCAAAATGATAAAGTATAGGTACAAGAAAACTTTGGGGATTTCTTCACGATATCTGCTGTAAAAAAATCTTTCCCTGAATGTAATCCCCTTTTGTCGCTTTTTAAAGGCACTATTATTCAGTTGATACCCAATAATACCTGCAAGTATCCACCGAATATAGAAAATTGCCAAAGCCCAGCATATTATAATTAAAACAATTTGTCTTTGCAGGCTCAATATCATCTCAACCTTTCATCGTAATGCAAAGTAGTAATATCCACCACCAGAAGCACCTCTTCTATATCGCGCCCGTGCATTTCTAGATCGGATGAAACTAGAAGTCACCCTCGATGTCACCTTTGACGAGGCGTCAGTTACGACATTTTTTATTGATGAATATAGAGAATACGTGTTTAGATAGTAATTTCTTGTGCTTCTTGAATAATACTTAAAGGCTTTGCTGGCTTCTTTTATTCCTGCCTTAATTCCTTTATGAATGGTCGTGTTGGAAGTTCTCTTCACTGTGGAAACACCTAGATTCACCAAGTTCTTAGTGCCATTTCCTTTTCCGCCGATAGCGCCAAAAACTCCGCCAATAACGCCTTCTGATAGTACCGCTCCAATATCTATTTTTTTCCCAGAAGCGACTTGATCAATTGTCTCACTGGTTGCAGAAGCAAGTGCGTTGATACCAATTACAGCTGTGAAACCAAGGCCAGATGATGAAACTGCTCCTCCGATTGCTCCCGTAGCTACTGAGCTAAGGAGTCCATCATTCCATTTATTCCCAGTAGCTACATTTGTAGCCACCTGGACAGCTCCAGAAATAAGTCCACCAACTGCAGCCCCCGCTAAGTCGCCATGCTGCCGCTGGAAGAAATCAGTTTGCCCCAGGCGTCGTACTCATAGGTGGCCAGCACGTTGCCATTGACATCCTCAATGCGGGTAATGTCGCCCTGCTGAGTGGTCATGTAATAGCCAGTTACGTTAGACCCTGTGGCAGGATGGTACCAGAAGCCAATGGGAGCGTTAGACTCATCATAGAAGAAGAACATCTCGTTGCCGTCCCATTCCTGCCAAACTAGCTTGTCACCGGCATAGGCGTAATGGTACGTGGTCCCGTCCACTGTTTTTGTGGAGCGAAGGCCAAACCGGTATACACGTAACTGTATCCAAGTCTATTATAACTTCTCTCATCTCAAAAGGCCAACAGAAAATGAACTGCTATCAAAAAGAAAAACCCCGGCGTTTGCCAGGGTTTCTCCTCTTTTTCAGTGCTCTTTTACTTTTTCTTCTTCGGCGGCATACCACGTTTCTTTTTGATCCAGCGGGAGTAGGCTGGAGCAGAATCCCGGCTCCAAAACATCAACGCATATATAACTGTCCAGACAATGTCGAAACATCCCGCTCCTTTCGCCAGAATACCTCCAATTTCCGGATATGGTCCCACAAGATGTAAAATCAAGCAAGCAAGAAGAACTGATGGATGCCCGAAAGCAATCACAAAATAAAGGAGTAGGAGTATTTTGGGAATTTCTTTACGGTATCTAGCATAGAGAAACCACTCAGCGAAAGTCTGGCCCTTTTTTCGCTTTTTGCTGGCACTTGAATTCAGTTGATAGGCTATAATACCAGAAAGAAGGGATCTGATAGATATAAACGCCAAAATCCAACAGATAAGTATTAATGCAATTTGTCTCTCTAAACTCATAACAAACTCATTGAACCTCCAAATCTACCACCACCTCGCGAAGGACGATTGATACGGACAGGCGAAGGTGAAATTATAGACTCCACTTTATCAGAAGTCCAGTTAGACGCAAAATTTGATGCAGCGTCTTTTGCATACGAACGATAATTAAAGGTAGATTTATAATATTTACTACTGCTTTTGACATAATAAGAAAAAGCCTTAGTTGCTTCTTTGGCTCCGGACTTTATCCCTTTGTGGACAGTAGCATTTGTCGTTCTCTTAACCGTGGACACTCCAAGGTTAAATAGACGTTTTGTTCCACTACCTTTGCCTCCAAGAGCCCCAAAAGCACCTCCAATGACTCCATCAGATAATACAAGTGCAAAGTTAACGCCGTTTCCTGATGTTCTTTGCTTATCCCAACTATCAATTGCTGAGACAAGCGCATTAGCACCAAAGATTGCTAATCGAGATAACCCTGTAGCGGACAGTGCTCCTCCAATTGCTCCCGTAGCAACTGAGCCAAGGAGTCCATCACTCCATTCTTTTCCAGTAGCTAGGTTCGTAGCGACTTGGACAGCTCCTGAAATGAGTCCACCAACTGCAGCTCCCGCTAATATGTGCCAAAACCCACCTTCATTATCGGCACGCATCACAGGGTTGTTATCGCAATACGCAAAGAGATTTTGGTCATAAAGCCCATTTGCGGACAATACAGCATCCGTGCTATCAGCGTTAATGAAACGACTAACTTTGGGATCATAATAGCGGTTGGACAGGTAATAGAGCTCAGTTTCGGTATCGTAATAGTATCCGCGATACCGCAGGGGATTGATTTCCGCCAGGCTGCCGCTGGAGGAAATGAGCCTGCCCCAGGCGTCGTACTCATAGGTGGCCAGCACGTTGCCATTGACATCCTCAATGCGGGTAATGTCGCCCTGCTGAGTGGTCATGTAATAGCCAGTTACGTTAGACCCTGTGGCAGGATGGTACCAGAAGCCAATGGGAGCGTTAGACTCATCATAGAAGAAGAACATCTCGTTGCCGTTCCACTCCTGCCAAACTAGCTTCTCCCCAGCGTAAGCGTAATGGTATGTGGTGCCGTTCACTGTTTTTGTAGAGCGAAGGCCTGTCCGGTCATAGGTATAGGTCACATTGGCGGTGCCAGAACTAGCTTCGGCCAAACGGTTCCCGTTGACCCACTCCATATTCCAGCGCTTGCCATTATAGTAGCTAACAGGATTGCCGCTGATGACCGTTCCTGAGACAGAATTGCTGGAGGAATTGTAAGTTTGACCCTCGTAAGCAATCTTTTGCCCATTGTACGCGGTGAACAGATCGTTCCAACTGGCGTTATCATACGAGTAAGAAACCGTATCGCCTTCCAGCGTACGACTCAAAAGATTACCTGCTGTATTATAGATGTAGGTTTCTGTTCCCTGGGCATCAGTGGCACTAGTTAGCCGTCCGAGCTTATCGTACTTATAACTGTTCAAAAAGTCAAGTGTTCCTGACCCCACCTGTCGGTAAACTTCGTTAATGTTTCCGGCGGCATCATAATCGTACCGATAGGTCATCTTGGTGCCATTCCCATCCGCACCAGCGAATACATAATACTGAATGCGATTAGACTGTCGATTCGCTGTTTCGGTTCCTAAAAAAAGAGGCCTCAAAAAGGCCACTAAAACTGCGAAGTGTGTTAAATAGTGTGTTATTTGCAAAAAGAAAACCCGCCGAAACCCAGTGTTTCAGCGGGAATTTTGTGACTGTACTGAACAAAAATGAGCCCCCGACCAAAAAACGAGGTCAAAAACCCAGGTTTTGTCCGGGTTTAACGGGTTTCTCACGTTGAACAGATTTCACTGGACAAAAAAGAACGGACTTTGGAATAAGATTGCTTTTCTGTTCCGCCATAGCCTTTATGCATTCTTTCTTTTGAGGAAAATGTTTTAGTCTTTGCCAGGGAGACGAGTTCTTTGTGGGGTCAAGTAATCAATTTGGGGTGGTTTGTTCATCTAGCAGCAATCCATATTCTGCCTTGTAATGATCTGGCCAATCAGGGTGCTGGCGATCAAATAACAGAAAATACTCCAGTTTGGGAGAACGGATACGTAAGTGTTCCATCTGGGAAAGCTGTTGTATGATTTTATAGAAAAGGAGATTGCCCGTAGAGGAGTAAATGTCTAGAAGACGTGTTATAGTTTGAGGGACAACTTCTACAAGGTTCATGTTCTGCAACAGATCCCATTTTTGCCCTATTTCCAGCTGACAGAGGGCATCAATTCCCAGATAAAGTGTTTTTCCTTCTGCCAGCTTTAGGGTGCTTTCGATTTTATCATCCCAATTAAGGTCCTGAAACGGATGGTCTTTTGTGGTGCATGGAAGCGGCTCATTGTTTAAAAAACAGGCAAGAATTTTATTTAGTTCCTCTGCTTTTCTTGAGGATTCTTGCGATTGTGAGAACAAGTTTTTGTAGCGGATAAGATGTTTTTCTGCCATTGAGAATTGCAGTAGGTTTAAATAGGATACTGCAAGGTAATAGTCCAATATGGGATCTTGGCAGGTGATTTGCATATTTTTGTAAATTTCTACTGCTTGGTCATATTCTCCAAGAGCAAAGAGACAGTCACTTAGCATTGTAGTCCGCAAATCTTCCGAAAGGTTGTATTGCTCCGATATTTTTATCAATTTAGCTGCGTCCGCAGGTTGTTGGTGTGTCATCAAAATCTGATGAAGCGAGTAGAAAAAAGAGTCCGGATCTTCTAGGATAATTTCTGGATCCTCTGTAAGGATTTCATGGTAAACATCCGTTGCTTTCACCCATAAATCTTTTGAAAGTCGATATTGAGCCAGTAATTGTAGATGTTCCAAATCTTTGTGGGTCTCAAAAGCTTTTTCTAAGTAGGGTTCGATTTGTTCATCCTGTCCGCTTAAATGGAGATATTGCGTGTAGTGCCAATCCGCAAGGGTTTGGTCAGACATTTTTGGTTGGTGGAAATGCTGGGGCTCATACGCATACATCAATTTGCTTACTGCATGAATCTGTCCAAACATTTTGTATGAATGGGAAGAATTCGAGTCAGCTCCCATGACTAATGTATAACCTGGGTAAAGAGTTTCCGGATGTTCGATGAAGTCTTTCAGTGGAATTACCGTTGCAATATCACGGAGATCTCCTATAGAAAAGCGGTAAGCTTCGTCTTTCCAACCACACCTTAAGATGGCGAGACGCCATTCTTGTTGATAGGCAAAAGATGGTTCTTTGTGGAAAGCACAGCGGTTTCCGGGGGCGTCTGCAGAGAGCCATGAGTTTCGATAAACAACGCTTCCATAAATGGCGTATTCCTGCTGATATGTCTTGATCTCTTGCTGAATGGCCATTTCCAGACGTGCAAGGAATTCCGATTGATTTTTGATCCAAACAACTACTTTGGAAGCCTCACCAGGATCGTTGAAGTTTATCAAATCAGTGCTGGGTTTAAGAACGGTTTTGGCTTCGTCGTTTATTTGCAACTGGTATAGACAGTAAAGATTTTGAAAGCCATAATTCTCACTGATTAAATTTACTTGATCCCCCATCATTTTGAGAATAGGATCACTGAAATGCATTCCATACTGACGAAGTCGATTTTTGGGGGCTGTTCCCAAAGATCCCTCAAGAGGGTCTTTTTGTGCTGGATTGTCACCCTTTTCAATTTCTCGAAAGTAGGAGAGGGGGTTCATGTAGAGAATTCCGTTTAATAGATCATCTACATATTCACTTGAAACGATTTTAAAGAAATCTTGCCGCATTTGGAGATGCTCCTCTCGTTTCTCCTTTTGGTGAAACACAGTACTATTATAACAGAACAAACAGGTTGAATCTATTAACTTTAGATGGCACCAAACGAGAATCAGAATAAAGAAGAGGGATTTTTTATGAAAATATCATTCGAAGAAAAACAAGCCCTTGTTCTTCAATATGAACAAGGGGAATCAGTGAGATCTATTTGCGCAAGAACAGGTATAGCCAGGAGCACTTTTTACACGTGGATTCGGTCCTATACAACTGTAATCAAGAATGGCAATGAGACAACTAGAGTGACCTTGAGAGAAGTGGAGAATTTGAAGCGGAAAGTAAAAATGTTGGAAGAACGTTTGAAAATTTTTCAAAAAGTAAATTGTAGTGTATCAGCGCCACTTCAAGACCGTCTGAGAGAAATGGAAAAACTCTATGGACAATATTCAGTTCATGCTCTATGTGATGCTCTTTGCGTAGCTCGAGGAACATTTTACAACCATATTTTTCGCCGGAAGGAAGTAACTGCTTATGACAAGCGAAAAGAAGAGGTGAAGGAAGCGGTACGACAGGTATTTGATGAAAGTCACCAGAGGTTTGGGGCCACAAAAATAGCGTCTGTTTTAAAAGAACGTGGAATCTGTGCCTCTTACAAATATGTAGCGGAACTGATGCGTGAGATGGGACTAAAAAGTGTTTCTACTTTTTCCAAAAAACAATATCAGTGGTTGGAAAGCATTCAAGAAACTAAAAATATCTTACAAAGAAAGTTTCAAGTAGACGAGCCCAATCGCATTTGGGTCAGCGATGTTACCTGTTTCAAAGTACACGGAAGGTATCTTTATGTTTGCGTGATTTTAGATCTGTTTTCCAGAAAGGTTGTGGCTTACCGAGTGTCGGCCCAAAACACTACATATTTGATTACATCTACATTCAAGCAGGCCTACAAAAGCAGAAATTCCCCCCAGAACCTCATGTTTCACAGTGACCAGGGGGCACAGTATACATCTAAGACGTTCCGGGAGCTGCTTCGTTTGAACAAGGTTGTCCAATCCTTTTCTAGACCGGGAACTCCTCATGACAATGCAGTAGCTGAAGCTTTTTTCGCCACCATGAAACGAGAAGAAATATACCGTACATCCTATGTATCGGAACGACAATTCAAGGAGAGTGTTGACGATTATTTTGAATTTTACAATTCAAAACGCCCTCATATTACTTTAAATCTGAAAACTCCAAATCAATTTGAAGAACATTATCAACAAATGCAAAAGTCCAAATAACGATTGGACTAGAGAGTTCAAAAGTGATTTATTCTCCCTTTTTAGGTAAAGTTTTTTCCGTTTTTGTCCAGCAGCCCCTTTTAACGGTTAGCATTTATCCGATGATTCACCCCGAGTCTACTTGGAAAAAAGAAATAAAAAAAATAAGAGTATTAGACAGTCTAAGAAAAACTGTGCAATACTCTTACCCTAATTCACATGGTGGACTTGATAAGTCCAAATCCGAAATAGTAGCGGTATTGTTTTCGCCGCTGTAATTGTAGGTTATGACAATCTTATCATCATAGACGAAAACGGCGTGAACAAAGGTATCAATAAGCTGCTGGCGGTATTTTTCGCTTGTTATGTCGCCGTCCTTAAAGCTGGAAATCCAATAAATTATTTGTTCCCTGCTGATGATCCGCCGCGCAATGCTTTCTTTTGCAATCTCTATTTCAACGTTGCGCTTTTCGTCCTCTAATTCGGTCAAGCGGGTTTTTGTGCTTTCGGTTATGATCCCCTTTTCGATCGCGGTCATAATGTTTTTGATAGAAACTTGAATTTCAGCAAGGGAGTTTTGCAAATAAAGCATTGTCCCGCTTTCGGCGGCTTCCGCCTTCTGCAATTCAACAAGCCGATCCGCGATCTTCTCTATAACATCGTCTTTCAGAATGTCCGTAACGGTACGCTGGATCACTAAATCTTCGATCCAGTCTTTTTTCACGTTACTTTTGTCGCAGGCCTTTTCACGCTTCTTCTTGACGCAGGCATAGTAATAATACTTCTTGCCCGTCTTGCTTGTGCCGCTTTCTCCAACCATAGCGGAGCGGCATTTACCGCAAAACAGCTTTGTTGAAAGCAAATAGTTTATTTCCGCCTTCGCTCTTGCGGGGGCTTTTTTGTTTTGCTCCATACGCAACGCCACCATTTCAAATAATTCCTTGTCGATGATCGCCGGAATGCCGCCGACGATCTCCCCATACTTTGTTTTGTAAATGCCTATGTACTTCTTGTTCGTCAAGATAGTATGCAGGCTATTTTTATTGAACGCGCCGCCGCGAGCCGTTTTCACGCCGCGAGCGTTGAGAATATCGCATATTTCTTTTACCGTCTTGCCGCTGCTGTACAGCTTGAAAATATCAACGACAACGGGCGCGGTTGTTTCGTCAATCTCAAAATAGCAATCGGAATTGACCTTGTACCCCAATACGCGCTGACCGCCCAGCGCCTTACCCTTCAAGGCGTTTTCTCTCATGCCGCGCGTGATCTTCTGCGACAATTCAACGCTGTAATATTCCGCCATGCCTTCAAGCAGGCTTTCCATGATGATACTTTCCGGCGATCCGTTCAAGTTCTCCATAGCGGAAAGAACCTTAACGCCGTTTTTCTTCAAACGGGCTTTATAAATTGCGCTGTCGTAGCGGTTGCGGGTGAAGCGGTCGAGGCGGTACACAATGACGGCTTGAAACTGACGCTTTGCGCTGTCCTCTATCATCTTTTGAAAGGCGGGGCGGTTGTCTGTCTTTCCGCTGATAGCGCGGTCAATATAGGTATCAATTACGGCTATATCATTCGCTTTCGCAAATGCGTAACATTCCCGTAATTGTCCCTCTATGCTTTGTTCTGTCTGACGATCGGAGGAATAGCGGGCGTATATGACCGCGTTTAATGCTTCCGGCATTACTGTTCCTCCGCGCCTTTAGAATAAGCGGCAAGCGCAGTTTTTAAGGACTGTTTTACAAATTCTTTCCCTTCGTCGGTAAGAGAGTTATAACCGGACATTATCCCGCGCAGTTCATTTCTTAAACTTTCCGCACGTTCGGGATCAATAGAAGTATCGTTTTCCGCTTGCTCTGTCAATATATTATCGAGGATTTGCGCAAAACTTTCAAAAGAACCACCAGCCGCTTTTAACCCACGTCCAATATCGGAAGAATATTCGTGAAAAACATTATAGACCAGCTTTTCATAGCGGGTTCGTTCGTCAAAAGGTTTTTCCCCTATTGCTATTACTTCGTCCATGCTGTAATGGCCTATTAAATCTTCAACGGTAACATTGAGCGCACGAGCAAGAGAAAAAACAACACTTGCGGTGGGTATATTTTGATCGTTTTCCCAATTACTCACGGAATTATTTTTTGCGCTGATAAGTTGGGCTAACTCTTTTTGGGTTAGTCCTCTTTTTTTACGCAGTTCTTTCAAGCGTTCGCCAAATGTCATGGTATCGCCTCCCGTTGCTATTCTATCAGAAAATTTCGATTTAGTAAATAGAAAACTTCAAAATTCGAAAAAATCCTATTGACATTTCGAAATTCGAACCGTATAATGTACTTGTAACTTCGAAGTTCGAAATTAAAGGAGGCGGACGAAGTGAACGTAGCAGGAAATATCAAGTTTTATATCTCTGAAAAAGGAATTAAGCAAACAACGTTGAGCAAAAAAAGCGGCATTGCGCCGCCGAAACTCAATCTTATTTTAAGCGGGAAGCAGCGCCTTACCGTTTCGGACTATGTAGCGATTTGCAAGGCGCTTACCGTTCCGGCGGCGACATTTCTTGAAAAGGAGGCCTAACACATGAGCGGGATAACAGTACAGCTTGACACAATGCCCGCGCCCGTCATGGCGGCGCATTGTCGGGGCTTGTTTGAAGCGATCGGAAGTTTCTTCGACGATCCGGACAATCAAGCGAAGTTCGAGGCATGGCACAAGAAGAAATACGGCTGCTTACCGAAAGAAACTTCATACGGCAGGCCGTCGGAAGCGAAAGGAGCGTAAACAATGAGCAAGCGGAAAAAGAAGCGCGGCGGCGGTCGTTCCCCGTATGAGGGTTACGAAACGGAGGTATGGGGATCAAGCCCGATACAGATAGCCGCGATCGAGAAGGAATACCGGAGCATGGAAGAAGAGAGCTTCCAAATGGGCGCAGAGGATCGGGAGCAGAACCGCCGGAAGCTGGATTATTACGAATTTGCGTTAGACTTTGCCGCCCTTCCGTTGCCGCGCGGGATCATTACGGAGATCGCACGGGCGAATTATGCGACATATCTTGACGCATACAAGGGCAAGGCATTCAAGGCGCATATCATTTGCAAGGTTCTTTCGTTGGAGGGCGGCGCGGTATGAAGTCTTACGAAATCAGCGTAGAAATACGCGCCGATCACATTATAACCCTTCGCAAACTTCGGAAACAATCACAAGCGGCGCTTGCGCGGGCGGTCGGTATATCTGCGCCATACTTGTGCTTACTTGAACAGGGTAAACAGAAAACCGCTTCCAATACCGTTGCAATGAAGATCGCGGCGGCGCTGTCGGTTGAGCCGGAAGAAATATGCAGCGGGTACGTTGAACCCGTCGAGGACACGGAAAACCTTTTAACGGAGGCGGAGCGGGAGCAATACGCCATAATGTACATTGATCGCTTGCGCGACGCGGTATGGTATAGGCGGCAATATTACAATTATGACTTTGACGAAGCGTATTCCGAAGGGCTGGTAGTATTCGCCCGCGCTCTATTCACGTTCAGCAAAGCGGGCGGGAGCAGCTTCCCGCATTACGTCGAACACGCGTTAGAAGGTACATTCAAGAGCGAGTGCCGGAAGCGGAACGCACCGAAAAGAAGTGCAGACGTGTTTTCACTTGATGAATTGATTGACGGCGGGGAGAAAAATTCGCGCGATTTTTACAATCTTCACCCATCTTCGTTTGATCTTGAGGAAACCGTATGCAGGCGCGAGGAATGCCGCGAGGCCGTCCGGACGCTTTCACCGGAGCGCCGCCGCGATCCATACATAGCGGAATTGCTGGAGGCAGTAGCATTATGAAAAAAGAGGACAAAAAATAACGCCCATCGGCGGGCAACCGATGAACGTTAGGGCTATACAACAGCTATTCACTACAAATAAATTATAGCAGTTGTACGGCCTTTTGTCAAGGCAGGAGGCCAAAAAATGCGAGCAAAAAGAAGGATTTTCGCGGGTAGCGTATGTGAGCAGGAGGTGTACACCTTGCCGGATCGGACAAAGGACGTAAAGAAGGCAGAGCCGCGCCCACGGTTCAGCAGCGCGGAGGAATACGAGGACTTCAAGCAGCGGTTAGCACGTCGAAATCATGCGCGAATGTTCAACGCGACGTTTTCCCCCGCTTCCCTCTATACCACAATCACGCTGGACAACGAACACGAAGTACATACCTTCGCCGAGGCGGACGGGATCATAAATCCGTTTTGGCGGCGGTTACGGCGGTTAAATCCGGACGCGCAAATAGCGCTTTACCCCGGCAGAGGCAAGACAACGAGCCGCATTCACTTTCACATGGTATCTAATGGGCTGACCGAAGAGCAGATACGGGAGAAATGGGACGGCGGAACGATCATTCGCATTGAACACTTGCGGGAACACAATTACTACAACGGCGTAGATCACGGGCAGGATTATACAGGCCTTGCAAATTACCTTTTCGACCATTGGACACCGGAGAGAGGGACGCGCCACCATTACAAGGGTACGCGGAATTTGTGCCAGCCGGAGAAGGAAGCGGCGACGGAAGCGAAGCGGGAGTATTCCGAGAGCAAGCCGCCGCGAGCGCCGAAGGGTTACAGACTTGTGGAAGCAAAGACGAACCGTTACGGCTATATGTGCTTCAAGTACGTTCGCAGCGAGGACGCGGCGGAAGCGCCGCCGCCGAACAACCGGAAACGGCCTCTGAAATGCTGATTGCGGATCAGCCTTGAAGGCCTTGTAAATAAGTAAGGTTCGATAACCAAAGCAGGAAAACAAGAAATATTCTTTTTCTCTCTGTCCGCCACGCGAAGGTAAAAGGGGGTTGCAGGGGGAAAGAGGAACGCGGGCGGAAAGGTTCTTCTTTCCCCCTGCATAGAAAAGCAGACAGAAAGGAGAAACGGAAATGTATTTCAGAGTATGCCCGCATTGCGGTTGCGCCCTTGATCCTTCGGAAAGTTGCGATTGTCAGCAGGAACGGCGCAGCGAACAGGAGCAGGAGGAAAGGAGGGCGCAAAATGGCAAAGTTCACGTTTACGGGGCTGGACAGCATTCAATATCAGCTTCAAGCAAGGGGCGCGAAAGTCAGCGGAACAGTTAATCATATGCTACACGCGGGCGCGAAGATAGCCCGTGAGGAAATGCAGGCCGCTTTGAAGGAATACGAGATACGGGACACAGGCGATCTTATCAAGTCTATTAAAGCGTCAAAGATCAAGAAGGGCGATAGCGGAAAGTATATCACGATCCGCCCGACAGGCTATGACCGCCACGGCGTTCCGAATGCACTAAAAGGCTATGTATATGAAATTGGGACTTCACGACTTCCAGCCCGCCCGTGGAAAACCCTTGCAGATGTGCGCATGAGGGACAAAATTCAAGCCCGTATGCGAGAGGTTTTCCAAGAGGAAATGAGCAAAAACGGCGGCAATGAAGGCAAATGGAACGTGGAAGAGGTGGAAACGGAAGAATGAGTATTTTTAGCCGTATTTTTGGGAGGGCAAAGCCGCCAGCACGGGAAACAAGCCGCGCGGAAATCATCGGCGGCGGGAATGCCTTTTCAGCATGGAGCGGGAACGCATACAGCAACGACATTTTCAGAAGTGCCGTTGACGCGATCGCCCGCAATGCTGCAAAGCTGAAAGGATCGCACATTATCAAGTATCGGGATCACGAACAGGTAACGGGAGATTGCAAGTTAAACCGCCTGTTACAGGTTGAGCCAAACCCGTATATGTCCGCATTCGATATGCTGTACAAGCTGTTTACCCACTATTTTCTGTACAACAACGCTTTTGCGTACATTCAGAGGGACGAACGCGGGCAATGCGCCGCTGTGTTCCCACTCAATCCGGTTCATGCGGAGTTTATGACCGATCCGGCGGGCGCGTTCTATTGCCGCTTTATTTTCCCCGGCGGGCAAGAGGTCATTTTACCGTATGCGGATATTGTTCATCTTCGCCGCAATTTCAACAGTAATCTAATTTTAGGCGATCCGAACGACGCGCTTTCCCCCGCGTTACAGCTTGCCCACGCGCAGAATGAAGGCATTGTTTCCGCGATCAAGACGGGCGCGAGCATTCGCGGCATTCTGAAACGCACACAGCTTGCGAATGCCGACATCTTGAAGGAAATGCGCGAAAACTTCATACAGGACTATTTGAACATCAACAACAACGGCGGTATTGCCGTACTTGACAGCGCCGCCGAGTATATCCCGATCGACAACAAGCCGTATGCGATCGACGAAAAGCAAATGCAGGCCGTGAAAACGAAGATTTACGACTATTTAGGCGTTTCGGAAGCGATCGTAAACAGCAGCTACGATGAAAACCAATGGGCGGCGTTCTATGAAAGCGTCATTGAGCCGCTGGCGCTGCAATTAAGCCTTGAATTTACGCGCAAGTTGTTCAACGATCGGGAAAGAGCCTTCGGCAATTCTATTCTGTTCGAGAGCGGGCGGCTTCAATTCACCAGCAACGCGACGAAAGTAAACTTGATCCGTGAAATTATGCCTATGGGATTGCTTACGGTCAATCAAGCATTGGAAATTCTGAACCTTCCGAGCGTTTCCGGCGGAGATCGCCGCATTCAATCGCTAAACTACGTTGACGCAGACAAGGCGGAGGAATACCAGCTTGCAAAGGCGAACGCGGGAAAGGAGGGGGCAGCAGATGAAGGATAAATATATCATGGCTATGCTGCTGGGAACACAAGATCGCGTGAAGGACGAATACCCACATATACCGCTTTACGCGAAAGCAAGCGACATCGCCGATCTTCCCAGCTTTCAAAGGCAGGACATAAGCGGTATAGAGGAAACGCCGGAAGATGAATACATAACGGCGGGGCTTATGGCGGTATTTGATCCGGAAACAAAGGGCTTCAAGCCGATACAGCTTTACGCACTTTACAAAGAATGGCTTGATCTAATAATTATCGCAAGCGAACATATTACAGGCGACGGAAAGGACGGCGCAACAGATGAAGGAAATTAGAGTATGCGAAATAAGAGCGGACGCGGCGGCGGCAGGCGCAGCGAAGGCTCTTAAATTAGAGGGTAGGCCGATTGTTTACGATCAGCCCACCAAGATAAACGATCCGGCAGGCACGTTTATTGAAATTATCCGAGCGGGGGCGCTGGATCATGCGGACTTGTCCGACGCGAGATTGTTCTACAATCACGACTTGAACAAAGTACCGCTTGCGAGAACGCCCAAAACAATGCAACTGACGCTTGACGCGGCAGGGTTAAGCATGGTTGCAGAATTACCGGACACCGAGGAAGCGCGAAGCGTTTATACGGCAGTACAGCGCGGCGATCTTTCCGGGATGTCCTTCGCCTTCAAAGTGCCGGAGGGCGGCGACAGCTACGACGCGGCGACAAATACACGCACGATCACAAAGATTGAAAAAGTGTATGAAATCAGCGTCGTTCCGTTCCCTGCTTATCCGCAGACCAGCGTTGAAGCGCGATCCGCTATTAACGCATGGACTTCTACGGCGGCGGAGAGGGCGAAAGCCATTATCAAGGCAAATTCAATTCTGATGAAAGAGGTATAACGCTATGGCAGACGAAAACGGCATTGTTGTAAAGCCCGCCATTGTCAAGCAGGACGGGAATACAACAGAAATTGAAATCCATATCGAAAAGCCCGCCGAGCCGGAGCGGGAGCAGACCGAGGCGGCGGAGGCCGCACAGGACAAGCCGCGTAAATCGCTTACAGAAGTGCTTTACAGGCAAATTGACATCTTGGAGCGGGAACAGAAGAAAATTGCTTCCGGCTACGAGGGCAGCAACAACCCAAAAGCGGCGCGAAGTGAAAACCTTGCCTTCGCAAAGCAGATCACAGAAACGGCAAACGCCATTATTTCAATCAAACGGAGGAATACAAAATGAAATTCAAGACTATTGCAGAGGCTTTCAACCATTACCGCACTTCTACGCTGGAGGAAATCGAGCGCAGAGCGGCAGAGATCAAGAACATTGTTGCCACCGACGCAACCGCCGACGTGGACGCGCTCAATATTGAGCTTGAAGGACTTTCGCAGGCGAAGCAGAATGTACAGAGCCGCGCCGCAGGCGGGCAGCAGAACAGTTTTAACCCCGTGGCGGGCGCGGGTATGACCTTCGAGCGCCGCGCAAGCTATGAGGCTACCGAAGGCGACGTATTCAACAGCGCCGAATACCGCAGCGCGTTTATGAAACGCCTGCTGGGGCGCAAGCTGAACAGCTTTGAGGAAGCGGCCTTCAATCGCGCCATGACCGAGCAGCGGGCAGACGCTTACGGCACTTCCGGCAACGTTGCGGCGGTTCTCCCCACGCAGACGCTGAACGAGGTTATCAGCAAAGCCCGCACGATGGGCGGCATTATGAGCATTTGCCGTTCCTTCAATGTGCCTTCTAAAATCGCTATCCCCGTCGGTACTCCCGCCGCCGCTGCAAGCTGGCACACCGAGGGCGCAGCGGTTGACAGCGCAGCGCCCAGCGTCGCAACCGTTTCTTTCGACGGCTACGAAATTATGAAGGTGCTTTCTATCAGCGTCAAAGTGCAGAGCATGAGCATTGCCGCATTTGAAAGCTACCTTGTGGAAGAGCTTACTAATTGCGTGATGGCCTGCATTGCGGACGGCCTTGTAAACGGTACGGGTTCTTCGCAGGGTACGGGCGTTCTGAACGGCATTACTTGGGGCGATACAAACGCCTTTACCTTCCACAAAACAAACGGGCTGAAATATGCCGACGTTGTGAAGGTTGTTGCCGCGCTGAAACGCGGGTACGCTTCCGGCGCTTGCTGGGCAATGAACAACGCCGCGCTGTACAACCTGTTTTACAGCATGGTGGACAGCAACGGGCGACCGATCTTCATTGCTGATCCGAAGGCAGAGGGGATCGGAAAAATTCTTGGCTTCCCTGTCGTTGTTGATGATTACCTCCCGGCGGAAACTATCCTGTTCGGTAACTTCAACTACATGGGCTACAATCTGCCGGAGGGTATCACGATCGAGGCTTCCCGCGAAAGCAGTTTCAAGAGCGGGCGCATTGATTACCGCGCTATGGCGGTTGCCGATTGCAAGCCCATTGTAGAAGAGGCCTTTATCAAGCTGACACGTTCGGCGACTTAATCGGGAGCGGGTGCAATGCTTACGTTAGAGCAAGCCCGCGAAGCGTTACGGCTGGATAACACCGACAACGACGATATTATAACGGGATTGCTTGCGGCTATTCCGGACTATATCGAGCTTTGCACGGGCATTCCGGCGGAGGCACAGAAAACCGAACCGTTAGCAGATACGGCGGGAGAAGTATTTCTTTTACGTTTATGTTCTGAATATGGTG
>OBYM01000326.1_pt1 | contig 28009 bp, 19 predicted proteins | sample 1538191 | NCBI WGS metagenome assembly OBYM01 (sample SAMEA2580165, study PRJEB22360) | human gut metagenome | biome: human gut; feature: human-associated habitat; material: faeces | place: Denmark | collected 2008/2010 | reverse complement strand
GATGGCCCGGTAGTTCAGTTGGTTAGAACGCCAGCCTGTCACGCTGGAGGTCGACGGTTCGAGCCCGTTCCGGGTCGCCATTAATGCTGCTATGGCTCAGTAGGCAGAGCACATCCTTGGTAAGGATGAGGTCACCAGTTCGAATCTGGTTAGCAGCTCCATGAAAAAGCAGGTCTTTTCAGACCTGCTTTTTTGTTTTTTCTGATAATTCTATCATTATACTAATGCAAAAGGCGGTATACCCTAAAAAGGTATACCGCCTTTTGTTATTTTATTACGATAACGGACTGTTTTTCAGCCTGCATGTTCAAACTGGCTGTTATACAGGCTGGCATAGAATCCGCCTTTGGCCAGCAGTTCCTGATGATTTCCCTGCTCCACAATATCGCCGTCCTTCATGACCAGAATCATGTCGGCATCGCGAATCGTGGAGAGACGGTGTGCAATGATAAAACTGGTGCGCCCTTTCATCAGGTTATCCATGGCCTTCTGAATCAACACTTCTGTGCGGGTATCCACGCTACTGGTAGCTTCGTCCAGAATCAAAACTTCCGGGTCTGCCAGAATCGCACGGGCAATGGTGAGCAGCTGTTTCTGGCCCTGAGAGACATTGCTGGCCTCTTCATTCAAGACCATATTGTAACCATCAGGCAGCGTGCGGACAAAGTGATCCACCTGTGCGGCGATAGCAGCCTGACGCACCTCTTCGTCAGTAGCGGTGAGCTTACCGTACCGGATATTATCGGCAATGGTACCGTGATACAACCAGGTATCCTGCAACACCATACCAAACAACGAACGTAAATCGTCACGCTTAAAGGAACGAATATCGTAACCATCCACCAGAATGGCGCCGTCATTGACATCGTAAAAACGCATGAGAAGTTTTACCATGGTCGTCTTACCGGCGCCAGTGGGGCCGACAATAGCCACCTTCTGGCCAGGTTTAATGTTGGCACAGAAGTCATGGATAATAATTTTGTCCGGGTTATAACCAAAGCTCACATGGGCAAACTGTACGCTGCCCTGAATATGCACATTGGTCTCAGTGTCCGGTTCTTCGCTGCGGTTTACTGTAATAGCATGTTCTGCCTCGGGAATTTCTTCTTCCTGTGCCAAAAACTCAAACACCCGCTCTGCGGCTGCCATGGTCTGCTGGAGAACGTTGGAGATATTGGCAACCTGTGTAATAGGCTGGGTAAATTGACGCACATACTGCACAAAAGCCTGAATATCGCCAACGCTGATGCGTCCGTTAACGGCAAACCATCCGCCCATGATACAGATCACCACATATCCGACATTACCGATAAAATTCATGACCGGCATCATCAAGCCGGACAGAAACTGAGATTTCCAAGCAGAATGATACAGCTTATCATTATATTCACTGAATGTTTTTTCGGAACTTTCTTCTCCGTTAAAGGCCTTGACTACCACATGGCTGCCATACATTTCCTCCACATGGCCGTTCACGTGTCCCAGATATTCCTGCTGCTGCATAAAATACTTCTGGGATTTCTTGACAATAATGCTGACGAAAATCATAGAAATGGGAACAATCAGAATGGCCACCAATGTCATTTCCCAGCTAATGGAAAACATCATTGCTAAAATACCGATGAGCATGGTTACCGAGGTAATAATCTGGGTAATGCTCTGGTTCAAGCTCTGGCTGATAGCATCCACATCGTTAGTGATTCGAGAAAGGACTTCTCCGTTTGTCGTCGTATCATAATAGGAAAAGGGAAGGCTATGAATCTTATTCTCAATGTCCCGGCGCAGACGATACGTGACTTTCATGGAAACGCCGGTCATAATAAATCCCTGAATATACGAACAGGCCGCACTGATAAGATAAAGTCCTACCAGGAAGATAAGAATTTGCCCTATCTTTCCAAAGTCAATTCCTTCGCCGGTACCGGTAATGGTTCCCACAAGGCCTTCAAACAGCTCTGTTGTTGCCTGACCTAAAATTTTAGGTCCAAAGATGGAGAGCACCGTAGAAGCTGCTGCAAAAAACAATACCACCAAAATGGCCCACTTATAGCTGCCCAGATACTGCAGCAACTTTTTAAAAGTACCTTTAAAGTCCTTTGCCTTTTCACCGGGCATCATTCCAGCACCGCCCGGACCATGGCCGCCGGGACGGCCCATCATTCCACGTCCTGGACCTCTGTGTGTTCTTTCCGTACTCATTCCAATTCCTCCTTTGAAAGCTGAGACGAGGCAATCTCATAATAGGCGGGGCAGGTCTTCAGAAGTTCTTTATGGGTACCCTTCCCCACTACACGGCCTTCATCCAGCACCAAAATCTGGTCTGCATGCATGATGGTGCTCACCCGCTGGGCGACCAGAAGAACAGTACTATTCTGAGTATAACCTTTTAAAGCACGGCGCAAAGCAGCGTCGGTCTTAAAATCAAGGGCGGAAAAGCTGTCATCAAAAATATAGATAGGCGCTTTTTTAGCCAATGCACGGGCAATGGAAAGGCGCTGTTTCTGTCCGCCAGACACATTCGTGCCGCCCTGAGAAATCTCGGTATCAAAGCCATCGGGCTTTTCGGAAATAAACTCCATAGCTTGGGCCACTTCTGCCGCTTCCTGAATCTCTTCTGCGGGGGCATCCTGACGTCCATAACGCAGGTTGGAGTCGATGGTACCGGAAAGAAGAACACCCTTCTGGGGTACAAAACCAATGGCTTCCCGCAGCTCTTTTTGAGGAAGATCGCGAACATCTACGCCACCTACCAGCACTGAGCCGTCCGTTACATCATAAAAACGCGGTACCAGATTGGCCAGAGTGGATTTGCCGGAACCGGTCGCACCGATAAAAGCAGTTGTCTGTCCAGGCTTGGAAATAAAGGAGATGTGCTCCAGTGCATCTTCATCAGCGCCCTGGTAACGGAAGCTCACATCCCGGAACTCCACAGTACCGGCATTTTCTTCCGGCAGGTGAGAGCAGGATTCCTTATCCTTGATAACCGGCTCTGTGGAGAGCACTTCTGCAATACGGTCACCGGAAACAGCGGCACGGGGCACCATAATGAACATCATGGAAATCATCAAAAAGCTCATGATAATCTGCATGGCATACTGCATAAATGCCATCATATCGCCCACCTGCATCTGAGAATCGGCAATCTGGTGAGAAGCCACCCAAACAATTACCACACTGGTACAGTTCATAATGAGCATCATAGCGGGCATCATAAAAGTCATGACTCGGTTGACAAAACGGTGAGTTTTGGTCAAATCACGGTTCACGTTATCAAAGCGGTTGACTTCAAAATCACGGGTTCCAAAAGCACGAATGACCATCAGACCGCTGAGGTTTTCACGGGCCACCAGATTCAGCTTATCAATGAGTTTCTGAATAGACTTGAACTTGGGTTTGGCAATGGAATAGATAACAGCTACCAGGCCAATCAGAATCACACAGGTAAGGGCAATAATCCAGCTCATGGAAGTGGATTTTTCCAGTGCCATCATGGTACCGCCAATACCCATAATGGGAGCGTAACAAATCATACGAATCCCCATCATCAGCAACATTTGAATCTGTGTAACATCGTTGGTGGACCGGGTGATCAGGGATGCCGTTGAATAGTGGTCAAATTCTGTGTTGGAGAAGCTCTCAACCTTACGGAAAACATCACGACGAAGGTCACGGGCCACACCAGCGGAAATCCGGGCAGAAATCAAACTAACTAAAATGGTAGCAATGCCGCCCAGCAACGCGATCAGCAACATTTGCAGGCCGACAAAGCTGATATATTGAAACTGAATATCTCCCAGATTCAAACCCAGCTCCGTATAAAAACTTCCAGCCAGCGCTGCACCGGTCTGCAAACGCATGGAGGGGTCATTGGCGAGAGCTTTTTCCCGGGCATCCTGCAGTACAGAATCGGGCAACTGGTCCAACATAGGCTGCATAGCATACAGCTTTTGAAAATCCATTTTCGACACATTGGTGTCTTCGCTGCCCATACTGCTGCTTTGTCCGGCACTGTTCGCCAAGCTCTGCATGGTGTTGATAAAAGTCCAGCCAGCAGTACCGAAGGTTAAATCCATTTCATCCAAGGTGTCTTCATCGGTATCCTGACGAATCCAGACATTTCCGTCCCCCAAATCCGGGTACAAATCACTGTAAAGAGTACCGGAATCATCTTTATCCGTACCGGAGACCAGGGTATAATTTTCTTCCAGCAGTTGTCTCTCGTCTTCGCTCATGAAGGTCTGCAAAAAGGTCATGCCCTTTTCGGAAATTGCGTCTGGCGATGCATGTTCAATACCGTTTTGCTGAATACCTACATTCACAATATCCGACATGTAGTTGGGCAGGCGCAAATCGCAGGTAGCCTGGATAAACAACAGTACAACTGCTGCCAAAAGGACTCCCGCATAGGGCTTTAAATATTTGGCCAGCTTTTTCAAGTACAATCAGTCCTTTCCTTGCAAGTTTCTTCATATTCTTCTTTCAGTTCCCGAATTGTTTTGGAAAGCCGCTTCAGCATTTGAATGAGCTGTTCCAATTCCTCTGGACCATATCGTTCAATCAACCGATTAAGCATTTGGTTAAATTGTTCCTGACTGTCCCTGAGAACCTGTTCCCCTTTTTCAGTCACTGTTACAAGGGTTACCCGCCGATCTTTTGGGGCATTTTCCCGTATTACAAGACCCTTCTCTTCCAAAATCCGCACCAATTGGGAAACTGCCGGCATGGTCATGGACATAGAATCGCGCAAATGGGAAATGCGAATCCCCTCATTCCGGCTAAGTTCATGAACCCGCTGCAAAAAGAAAAACTCTCCTGCCGGAAGACCGCAAATACTATGAATGGTAGGCTTAATCTTACGGAATTCTAATAGGGTCGAAATCAAGGCTTTCCGTAATGCTTGGTGGTTTTCCTCTATCATAAAGTCTCTCTCCTTTCCGATAAATATCATTTTATTAACATCCTTAAATATTGCAGTTGTTAACTATATGGTTTATGTATGGCAATAACACTAATAAAATATGAACTTTTTGTGAATCATGCGATAGTAATGGAAATCGATGACCGATTATAATTTGCAGGATTTCCATATATATCATTCATTTTTTCAAGTTTTCCTTTCCTAAGTTATATTGACAAAATCCGACGAATCCAGTATAGTTTTTAATAGCTGTTTTTCGTTGATTATCAGTGAAAAGCACCTGTATGCATGTAAAAGCAATGAAATAGACGGAGGCCTGTACTATGACAAAAGTCCCCTTTGTGACGAAGGAACAGATTGAAGAAATTGCAAAGAAGTATCCTACTCCTTTCCATATTTATGATGAAAAAGGAATTCGCGAGAATGCCCGCCGTTTAAAGCAGGCTTTTTCCTGGAATCCTGGTTTTCGGGAATATTTTGCAGTAAAAGCTACGCCGAATCCCTTTATCCTGAAGATTTTGCAAGAGGAAGGTTGCGGCGTAGACTGCTCTTCTCTGACAGAATTGATGATGAGCGATGCCTGCGGTTTTTCTGGAAGCGACATCATGTTTTCTTCCAACGTGACTCCGGCCGAGGACTTTCGGCTGGCGAAAAAACTGGGAGCCTACATCAACTTAGACGATATCACCCATATTGACTTCCTGGAAAAAGTGGCGGGTTTACCGGAAACCATTTGCTGCCGGTATAATCCTGGCGGAAAGTTTAAAATTGCCAACAAGATTATGGACAATCCCGGCGACGCTAAATATGGCTTTACCAAAGCGCAAATTATCGAAGGATACCGGATTTTGAAGGAAAAGGGCGTCAAGCATTTTGGCCTCCATGCATTTTTGGCCAGCAACACCACCAGCAACGCTTATTATCCCGAGCTTGCCCGGATTCTCTTTGAACTGGCTGTGGAACTGAAAGAGAAAACCGGTGCCGATATCCGCTTTATCAACCTTTCCGGCGGCGTTGGAATTGCTTATCGTCCCGACGAAGAGGGCAGCGATATTATGGCTATTGGCGAAGGGGTACGGAAGGCTTATGAGGAAGTTTTGGTTCCTGCCGGCATGGGCGACGTGGCCATCTTTACCGAGCTGGGCCGGTTTATGCTGGCCCCCTACGGGATGCTGATTACCAAAGCAGTTCACGAAAAGCATACCTACAAAGAATATATCGGTGTAGATGCCTGTGCTGCCAACCTGATGCGTCCGGCTATGTACGGCGCCTATCATCATATTACGGTGTTGGGCAAGGAAAACGCTCCCTGTGACCACAAGTACGATGTAACCGGCGGCCTGTGCGAAAACAATGATAAATTTGCCATTGACCGGATGCTGCCTAAAATTGATATGGGAGATTATCTGGCCATTCACGATGCAGGTGCTCATGGTTTTGCAATGGGTTACAATTATAATGGTAAACTTCGTTCTGCCGAACTTCTGCTAAAAGAAGACGGCAGTGTACAGATGATTCGCCGGGCTGAGACTCCCGCCGATTATTTTGCTACTTTTGATTTCACTGGTTTGTTTGATAAAAAATAAGGAATATAAAAAGCAACCGCCCCGCTTTTGATAAAGCGAGGCGGTTATTTTTTGCAATTTTTTAAGAAACCGATTATTTGGAAACAGGGGATTTGACGCGATGGAGCTTCTTTTTAGGTTCTTCTGTAACCTGAGACTCATAAAATGCCATATTAGGCGCTCCACTTTTCCATCCCATCCGCCTGGCCAGCAAGCTTCCTCCCCAACACAATACAAAACTGGCAGCCATGGCCGCGCAGGCATATACGGGTCCATTTGGGGTAGTAAATCCTGAAACCGCAGCCGGTACGAATGCAATGAGAAAACCTCCCAGCATACCGGCCCACGCACCTGCACGGTTGATTCCTTTCCAATATAGGGAAAGCAGATAAGGAGCCAGGAAAGAACCGGAAATAATTCCCCAGGAATAGCTCATCATTTCCAGAATAGGAGTCGGATAGTTTGCGATAAAATAGGACATGACCACAAATATCAGACATAAGCCTTTCGTTAAGGCTGCTAAGCTCTGGTCCTTCATTTTGGGTGCCAACGAACCTTTTACCACATCCATGGATACCGTTGAACAGGCCGTAAGGGTAATACTGGACAGTGTGGAAACCGAAGCGGAAATTAACAAAACCAATACCACACCAATCAACAGGTTGGGAAGCCCTGCGTCCTCCAGCATCAGCGGGATAATATAATCCTTACCGCCTTCCGGCATGGTATTTCCAAAAAACAAATGGGAAAACGAACCGATAAAGTAACCGCCGCCGGAAATCAGCAAAGCAAAAAAGGTGGAAATAATGGTACCGCGCTTGACTTCTTTATCATCACGGATTCCGTAATATTTATGAATCATCTGCGGCAGTCCCCATGTGCCGAAGCTTGTCATCAAAATAGTGGCTACCAGAGAAATTGCCGCCGAACTGCTCAAAGGCGCCATTTCATTTTCCCTCATATAGTCCATCATCCGGTTGACGCCTTCTGTAAGCCCTTCAACCTTTGGGCCGATGACTACTAAAACCAGCAATGCTGATACGCCGAACATCATGACAAATCCCTGTACGAAATCCGCCTTTAAGGTCGCCATATATCCTCCCAGCACCAACACGACAGCAGAGGCAAGGGCTATCATAATCATACATACTTGCTCATCAATTCCCAATAAAACAGAACATACGCTGGTCAGCCCCTTATACACGGATGCTGAGTAAGGAATCAGAAATACAAAAATAACGATACACGCAAATAGCCGCATTTTTTTCGACTGAAAGCGCTTTTCAAACAATTGCGGCATGGAGCTGATTTTCAATCTCCGAGTGACCTCTCGAGTTCTCCGAGCCAGCACGACCCAAGCTAACAGCGAACCAATCACCGCATTCCCTACGCCTACCAAGACGCTCCACAGGCCAAAGCTCCACCCTGAACCACCGGAGTATCCGATAAACATAACCGCAGAAAAATAAGCGGTTCCATACGATAATGCGGAAAGCCACGCACCTGCATTTCGCCCTCCTACCGTAAAGTCCTCCATACCTGCCCCTTTACGGGAATTGAGAATTCCTACTGCCAGCATGAATACGCCATATATGGCGATAATCAGCCAAATGGTGGTTAGTTTGTCCATAGTACCCCTCTCCAATCTTAATGCTTTATCAGTTTAAATCATGTGTGTTTTAAACTGATAAAACAATACCATATATTCCTCCAAATTGCAAGAGATTTTATACAATATTGATCGAAAAAGCAAATAAACAAAAACCACCGCCGCCAAATCCTGCTGTGGCGACATCTTTTGAGCAAATATTCTTACAAATCCAACGGAATACAAATCAGATGTTAGTCTACCGGTCGGTCAGTCTGCGCTACATACTCAAAGAAATCGAAATCAGCGCAATGGCTGTGATGAAGCCTGTCTGCACAAGTAATCCCAACCATTGCCCCAGTAAATTCTCCAAACTTACAATATTCATCCGAAAACTTGGCGGTTCCAAAAGTTCGCCCAATCCGGTAATACTGTTCTCCGTCATAGCTCCATTCAAACCAGCAAGAACGTCCCTGTATCATAAGTCGCAGATAAACAGGCACATCCTCCACTGGAATGCGAGTGTTTAGATATTCGGTTTTTTCTCCGTTTTCCAGCTGGACAATAGACAGGGCGCTTCCTCCAAGAGTTTCACTATAATATTTACGAAGATTGATATAGTTCATATTATCATAGTAGAGAATGAGGCCGGCGCTATGTTGATATACTTTTGGTGTAAAGTCCATTTTCGTTGTCACTTGAGCATAAACACTGGTCAGCTTGCGTGCCAGAATACTCACCTGGTTTAGAGATGTTCGGGACTCCTGCCCTCTCATACGAAGCCATCCGGGCCGAGATGTCAGGTCGACAAAGCGTGTCGGCATAATTCGTGGAGCGTAGTAGAAGTTTCCAAGATTCGGACTGTCAAATCCGTCAAAGTCGGGAGATTGGGGCATGGGAACATCGGGAAGCGCTGGCTCCGGAACTTCCATTTTAGCAAGATTTCCACCATCAGCCATACGCAGCCAACCATCCTCTGTCCACATCATTTTTTGAATAGCTGTTTCTCTGCCAAGAGTACAGCAAAGTTCCGGAACAAAAGGACGAGAGCACAAATGAACCAGGTAGACCTCTCCGTTGGGAAGATTCACATAACTTCCATGACCAGACTTTTGCAAGACAGAGTTGGGATTAAAATATCGAGGCTTGAGATGGTCTGGATCATGGCGCTCATTGGAGTCTCCCGGAACACTGGTCACAATCGGGTTTTTAGGATCGCGCTCATAGGGACCCCATACTTGACGGGCGCGCCCCATGGTAACGCAATGATTATATCCTGTGCCCCCTTCGGCACACATAATATAGTAAAACCCATTTCTTTTTGTCAGATGGGGAGCCTCAATGCAGCCGCGATCAGTCCCTCCCCACCACATCCGGCGAGGATACCCCACAATTTCTTGTTTGTCTGGATCGTATTCCACCATACAAATGGCTCCGGGTTTTTCATATCCTTCTCTGGTTTCCCATTCCAATGATACTATATATTTTTTCCCGTCATCGTCATGAAAGATAGAAGCATCAAATCCTGCTGAATGAAGATATACCGGCTTACTCCAGGGACCTTTCAGGTCAGGGGCGGTTATCAAAAAATTATCCACGTCAAAATATCTGGCATTCATGGAGTTCATAACACCGTATACCACATAAAAAAGCCCCTCTGATTCACAATATGTCAGGCATGGCGCCCAGATTCCCTTGGCACTTGGCAGCTTCTTCAAATCCACTGTCTCGTCGTCTGTGAGTACATGGGTATACAGTTCCCAATGCTTTAAATCTCTGGAATGATAGATGGGAATTCCAGGAAACCACTCAAAGGTCGATACCGCTAAAAAATAGTCGTCCCCTTTGCGGCAAATACAAGGGTCTGGATTAAATCCCGGTAAGATAGGATTTTGAATCATGTAATAACTCCTCCTTTTCTGAAATGTATCTTCATTCGTTTTCTTTAAGAATACATACTCCCCATGCCTCCAACGGAATCGTATCGCCGGGATAATGCTGCTTTCCTGTCAAAAGCTCCTCTGCTTTCCAGCGGCTGACGGTCTTACCGGGCATGTCCTGATAGTGGAGCAAAAAATGAAGCTTTTCCCCATATTGGTTGACGCCTTCCCGTAAAATAACCGGAAAATGTTCTGGCGGAACCAGAATTCCCGCTTCATCCGCAGCTTGTGCCAACAATTTTTCCAGCTGTTCCCCTGGAATCCAACATCCCAGATACCACGCAGTTCCTTTTCCATAATGATTTTTGGTACAGGCAGCATATTTTCCCCAATGGCGATGGGTATAGTGGAAAACTGTTTTTGCCGTTTTCGGCTTTAATAATTCCATCCAATAGCGAGCCTCCACACCCTCTATGAAAACCTCTTGCGGCTGGGTAAATTGATTATAAGTCATTCCAAAACAATCAGTAAGGCCATGTGGCTGGGCATCATGATATACGGTAGCATCCCCGTTGGCCACAAAAGAACGAAAAGACGCAAATACCGTTCCTCCCTCTTCCGTAAACCGGCGAATCCGGGCAATCAATTCTTCTGAAGCAGTATATAGAGCAGGGATAACCAACATATCATATCTGCTCCAGTCCTCTTCCTCCGTAAATATAACGTCACAAGCTATATTTTGTCGATATAGGGCCTCATACATCCACAGCACAATATCGTTATAAGAGAGGTTTTCATCTGTGGGAAACCATTGGAGAGCCGAAAGCGCTTCATTACTCACCAGCAGGGCAGTCCGGCTATGCTTAGAAATTCCTGCCAGCGAACCAGCGTTTTCACGCAGCTCCTTCCCAATTCTGCAGGCTTCCTCATAAGTGGGGTTCGTTCCGAAATCATGGCTAAGCAATCCTCGCCAGTAAGTTTCATATCCATTATGAATCGAATGCCAGTTCCAATACATCAATCCCATTGCCCCACTGGCAATATGGCTATATGCCTGAAGCCGAAGTTGACCTGGATAAGGCAGCCAACTTTTGAACGCTTGCGCCTGACACTCACAAACCAGATAGTTCTGCTTTTTCAGTGCCCACATCTCATCTCCGCCAAAGGCGATTGTCATTCCGTCCAGCTTATCCTGAGTATGGTGATAGATATCCGTCCCCACCAATGTTACAGCATTTACTGCATCAAAATGGTTGATTCCCGGCTGAACGCCCCAGGAATATCCATCTTGTGTATTTTGAGGGCCGAAGCTTTGCCAGTCAAAATCAAAATTTTGCGTAATAAATTGGTCGGGACGCAGATATTCCCGCACAATGTCGGCCTGCCAATGTAAAAAGTCGGCAGCAAGTTGGCGGCGAAACCGGTCAAAGGCACATCCAAGCCCAGCATTGATAGTACCGGTAACATCAGGAAATTCCTCCCAATCATGAATGGCATTGCTCCAGTAATGAAGCACAAAAGCGTCGTTCATGGCTTCGGGAGTTTTAAAACGCTCTATCAGATTTTCCCGAAATAACTTCTGTACCACAGGTCCCGCTGTATCATAATATTTCGTTTCGTTGTCAATCTGAAACCCGATAACGTTTTTCCGCGGTGCCGTATGGGAAACCATCGCCCGGATAACCCCTTCGGCATATTTGCGAAAAGTTAAATTGGTAATATCCATATTCTGGCGGGTCCCATAGCGATTTTTCCCTTTAGATGTAGTTGCCAACACATCGGCATCAAGATTCACCAGCCAAGACGGGACTGCATAGGTAGGTGTTCCGATAATCACCGAAATGCCGGATTTTTCTGCCGCATCAATCACACGGTCAATATAGGAAAAGTCATATTCTCCCGGACGTGGCTCTACCGTACTCCAGGTTGATTCTCCAATGCGTATTGTGGTAAATCCAGCCGCACGCATCATTTTCATATCTTCATCCAACCGCTCGCATGGCATATATTCCGCGTAATATGCCGCACCAAAAATTAACCTTGTTTCTTCCATACTGCACCTCCATTTGGATGTTTTTGAAAGTGTATCACTATGCAGAGTTGTTTTCAAGATAAATTGTTGACTATTTTTGTGTAAAATCATGACTTCTTATTGATTTTACACCCTTTTTTACCTGATAAATTAGGGGGGGTACCTTTGTACCCGAAATATAATTGTATATTATCCATAAAAGATATTTTACTTTATAAAAGAGATTATGATTTTTAACTTTTTGAATCGTTTTGTATATTTTAACAAACTTTTACGATTGGTACAATTATAGACAAGAACTCCGCAAAATGTTGCGGAAATTTATTCAGGAAAGAGGGAAAATGAATGAAAAACAAAGCTGGACGCATTCTTGCGGTCCTGCTGTCAGCTGCAATGCTGGCGGCAACAGCCATTCCTGCGGCTTCTGCCGAGGAGACAAACGAACCAGTTTTTAAAACAGCTGGCTCCGATTCTATCTATGAAGGCCTTCCTCTGTTTGACGGTGATCCCGATCACCTGGACGCCTATTTGGATACTCTGTTTGAGTATGTAGGCGAAGAAGGCATGATGCGCTACTCGCTGGGATATCGTGGCGACTATCAGCTTCGGTATGGAGAAAATGCCGGCAAAATTATCCCCGGCGCAGAGCTGTTCGGAGACCATGTGCAGGGTGTTTCGACTGACTTCCCGGCAATTCTGGGACTCGGTAACTCCTGGAATGAAGATCTGGTGGAAGAAGTCGGCAGCGTAATCGGTACCGAAAACCTGTATACCTGTGATTTTCTGGATACCATCAGCAACTTCAACGCCGTTACCTGTACCGCCCTGCAAGACCTGCGTATCAATCCGTTAAGCGGACGTTTTGATGAAGGTTTCAGCGAAGATTCTTATCTGGCCTCCTCGTTGGTCAATGCCATGGCTACCGGTGGTTCGGGCATTGAAGAAGAAGGAAACGAGGACGGTTTCTGGACCAAAGCAATTATTACCACCAAACATTATACCAACTATGCAGCCCAGTATCTTCGCCGTGGCTCCAACGTCAGTATTGGTATTCGCAGTTTGATGGATACCCAGGCGAAAACTATTCTGGACGGTGTCTCTTCCGGTGCTATTGGCGGCGTTATGAGTTCCTATGGCCGTACCAACGGTATCCCCAATTCTATTTCTCCTCTGATTCAGTGGATGCAGTCCTTTGGCCCCTGGACCAAAGATGGAGGAATTTTCCTGCTCACTGACTTTTCATCTGACTGGCAGCTGTATGAAGACAATGTGCTGAGCAACGGCTATGATGAGAGTTATACACCAGAGTACAAAGAAGCTCTGGCCCTACTGATGATGGCTCGCACCACTCATACTTGCGCAAATGATTCCAGTAGTCTGGAAAAACCCAACACCAAGTATCAGGATGAATTTGTTCTGGAACTTGAAAACGGCACCATGGGCGTGGACTATGAGGATCTGTACCTCACTGCTTCGTCTGCCGTTACCCAGTTGATTCGCTGTGGTGTATTTAACGAGCGCGATGGAAATGGATATCCTGTAGCTTATCCCTTTACCGAATATTCCGCCGGATATGGGGATGTTGCTTATGATTCCTCTAACGAAGAGCATCAGGCAGTGGCTATGGAAGCAGCTGAAGAAGCCATTGTTCTCCTTAAAAATGACAACGATGTACTTCCCCTTTCCAAAGACAGCAGTGTGGTTGTTAGTGGCCCGGTTTCTGGCGCACGGTTTAAGACTACTTATGCGGTTGGAAAAACGCCGGATCTTGAAAATGCCGAATTGTCCATTGGCGCCGGTATCAAAACGGTTGGCGGCGAAGAGAATGTTACCAACCTTACCGATGGTAATATTATTGCTTTCAAATCCGAACTGAATGGTAAGTATTTTGTAGCCGGTGAAGGAGGCGTGATGACCGCTTCCGCTGATACCGCTGAGGAAGCCTCTCATTTTGAGGCCTATGCTTGGGGACAGGATAATGGATACAGCTACCTTTGCGTTGACGAAGGCGAAAACAACGGTAAGTGGATAAAGTTTGAAGCCCCCCGGAATGGAAGCCCCACGCTGACAGTTACCGGTGACGAATCTCTGAATGTTACCGAAACCGGTTTGAGCGCTACTTCCTATAGCATCACGCTTCCCTCCCGTTTCAGCCTGCAGGCCAATGATAATGATACTTCCAGCCTGCTGCTCAATTGCTATAGCGAATCCTTCTTCTCCAGCACCAATATTTATTATGGTACTGCCCGCTTGTTAGCTGTTTCTGAAGACGGAACGGTTGGATACACCGATGCTGTGTCCGACGCCTCCGATGAAACTGCCAAGAGAGCAGAGGCTGCCAACCAGATTACGATTGAAACCGTTCAGGAAGCCGGTACAGAAACTATCGCTGCAGATGCTGATTATGCAGTAGTAGTAGTCGGTGCTCCCACCCGCCACAGCGCCGGTGAAGGTGCCGACAGAAGCGATTTGGCTTTGGGCGCGGACCAGTATGAACTGGTAGAAAACGTCGCTGCCGCTTATCCTGGAAAAACTATTGTGGTTATCAATGGCTGCTTCCCCTTTGCTGTAGATGAAATCCAGAATAATGAAAACGTAGCTTCTATTGTGTTTATGCCTTATGGCGGCCAGTATGACGGCTATGCAATGGGTAAAACCATTTATGGTGACTCTGTTCCCACCGGCAAGCTGACCAGCACTTGGTATGCCAGCATGGACGCCCTGCCGGAAGAAGACGAATACACTCTGCCTCAGGGCTATGACCAGAGCTATCAGGATAAAATGCCACCCCGTTATCATACTGATTTCAGCAATGGCGATGCACAGGAAACCGGACTTACCTATCAGTATACCGATGCAGACGTTACCTATGAGTTTGGATATGGTATCAGCTACACCACCTTTGAATACAGCGGCCTGAATGTTTCCGCACAAAAAGAAGATGGCTCTTTTGATGTTTCTTTGACCGTAACTAACACCGGCGATACCGACAGTGCTGAAATTGTACAGTTGTATGCCTCCAACCCCAATTCCAGCTATGGCAAGTATGCTCCCAAGAAATTCTTGGTAGGATTCGATAAGGTCGATTTGAAAGCCGGCGAGTCCAAAACTGTTACCATGACAGTATCTGCAGATGATTTGGCCAGATGGAACACCAACTCCGGAAGTTATGAAATAGAAAGCGGCACTTATCAGTTTATGGCAGCTGCTTCCAGTGAAGATATTCGCGCTACCGCTGAAGTTGCTGTTTCCGGTTCTGATTACGGCACTTTGAATTTGAGTGAACCCGTTAATGTATTTGAAAGAAGTTATGCTGCTAACGACGTTGTCTATCTGGAATACTCCAAGAAGAATACCAGCGAAGGTTTGAGAGACGATGTCCTGCTCAATGGCTATTCCGTAGTAATGGGCAAATGGGAAGGCTCCTGGGTTGTCATGAATAATGTAGACTTGGACAACGTGGAAAGCTTTATTGCCAATGTTGCTTATAACGGCGAAGGCCTCTCCGGTATTGAACTTCGTGTAGATTCTCCCGATGGCGAAAAGATTGCCGAATTTATCTATTCTCCCACCGACCCGATTACTTATACCGTGGATTCTGTAGAGCCTTACGAAGTGACAGAGTTGGGATATGAGGATGTTTCTTCCAATCTGTTGGCAGATGTAAGTGGTGTGCATGATGTCTACGTGGTATTTAAAAATGCTGAGGCCAGAATCAATACACTGCAGGCTGTTATGGCAGAAGAACCTACCGAAACGCCCGATTCTACTGAGAAACCCGATCCTACTGAAAAGCCAGATTCCACCGAGAAACCCGATCCTACTGAGAAACCCGATTCCTCTGAGAAACCCAATCCTACCGAGAAACCGGATTCCTCTGAGAAACCCAATCCTACTGAGAAACCCAATCCTACTGAGAAACCCGATTCCGAAACCCCTGGTGAGCAGCCACAAACCGGAGATAGCTTTGCACCTTTGTTTGCTGTACTGTTTACCGTAGCCGCTGCTGGTGCCGCTGCCGTAACAGTGATCATCCGCAGAAGAAAACAGAATATTCTGTAAAGCAAAGCCCTAATTGTTTCCGGGGAGTAAGCTCTCTTCTCCCCGGAACAAGGCTTTGGATACCAGAAAGGAGTTCGTACTATGAAAATTAAAAAGATTTTGGCCGGTGCTATTGCATTGACCCTCTCTCTTTCCATGATTACCGGATGCAATTCATCCAGCGGACAATCCTCTGCCACTGATACCCAGCAAAGCACCACAACGGACGAGCAGGTTACCATTAAAGTATTTTCCAATCTGCCAGACCGTACCAGCGGTCAGGGCTTGATTGAGCAGACCTTGTTTGATAATTATATGGCGGAAAACAAAAATGTTACCATCGAAGTCGAAGCATTGGACGATGAAAGTTATAAAACCAAGTTCAAAGCTTATGCCACCAGCAGTGGTATGCCTGACCTTGTAAATGTATGGGGGCAGCCTTCCTTCCTGGACGAAGTGGTAGAAGCCGGTGTTCTGGCTGAGCTGAATCCCGATGATTATACTGATTATGGCTTTATCAACGGCTCACTGGATGGATTCACTAAGAATGGTAAGCTGTATGGTCTGGCCAGAAACACCGATATCATGGGCTTCTATTACAACAAAGCCTTATTTGAACAGTACAATGTAGAAGTTCCCGAAACTTATGATGACCTTTTGGAAATTGGCAAAACCTTTAATGATAACGGAATCATCCCTGTTTCTATGGACGGTAGTGACAAATATCCGTTGTCCATTTATCTTAATGACCTGCTCCAGCGCATTTATGGTGCCGATTGCATCGATAAGGTTGCCGAAGCAGTAGAAACTGGCGAGTATCCGGAAGAATGGACCGAGGCTGCTCAGATGATGAAAGACGCAGCCGATGCCGGACTGTTCCAGACTGGTTTTGAAACCACTGATTATGGCACGGCTATGAACCTGTTTACCAATGGGGAAGCAGCCATGTTCTATATGGGCAGCTGGGAAATGTCCATGGCAACAAATGAGGATATTCCTGAAGAAACCCGTAACAACATTGGCGTATTCATGATGCCTTCTGTCGAAGGCGGCGCCGGCACTTCCAAAGACATTTGTGCCTGGAACGGAGGTGGATATTCTGTTTCTGCTAACTCTGCTGTAAAAGAGGAAGCCATCAAGCTGCTCAACTATATGTTTGAACCCGAAAACTGGTCCAAACTCTGCTGGGAAAACGGCGTGTGCATGTCCGCACAGAACTTCTCTGATTATCTCACCGGAGAAGAAACCGACCTGCAAATGGCTTTTGTTGATATTCTGAACAACTCCGAGAGCATCACCGGTGTTACTTATAATGACTTGGGAAGCAGTGAATACAAAACCATCTCGGAAGACGGCTCTGTTGAAATTACCATTGGTATGACCACATTCGATGACTATTTTGCTTCTCTTACCGCACTGGCGAAATAATGGAACTTACATTTTCCAAGCAGGCCGGGTTTTCCCGGCCTGTACTCTCATCATCAAGAACAGGGGGACACTATGGAAAAGCTATACAAAAACAAATGGGTCATCCTCAGTCTGGTAGCTCCAGGTCTGTTGATGTTTCTGGTTGCGATTCTGTTTCCCATTTGCCTGAGTGTTTATTACAGCTTTACAGAGTATTCAGGTATGGGAGAGGCCGTATTTAACGGCTTAGAAAATTACAAAACACTTTTTGCGGACGAAACTTTCTGGCGCTCTCTGCTCAATTCCCTGATCCTGGCAGCTGGATTTATCTTTATTCAGCATCCGTTGGCTATGCTGGTGGCTGTCAAGCTTGACCGCCTTCAGGGAAAAACCGAAGGACTTCTGCGCTGTATCTACTTCATCCCCAATGTTATCTCGGTAGCGGTTATCGCTTACCTATGGAAATTTATCTATAACCCCAATTTTGGTTTGCTGAACAAAATTGCAGAACTGTTTGGAAACAATCAGCATTTTAACTGGCTGGGTTCCGGAACCGCTATTTGGTCGGTATTGGTCGTGTTAATCTGGCATGGATTTGGCTGGGGCATGCTGATCTATTATACCGGTGTAAAAAACATCGATCCCGTTATGTACGAGGCTGCAGTGATTGACGGTGCCAGCGGTACCCGTACCTTTTTCAGCATTACCCTTCCGCTGATGAAGCCTGTTATCCAGGTAAACGTAACTATGGCTATTATCACAGCCTTAAAGCAGATGGAAACCGTTTATCTGATGACAAACGGCGGCCCCGGAAATGAAACACAGTTTCTGGCCAACTATCTTTACAAACAGGCGTTCAGCTCGTTTAAATATGGCTATGGCAGCGCAATCAGCGTAGCATTTGTCGTGGTATGTTTATTGGCTACCTTGATTATGAATCGCGTATTTGCTGAAAAACAAGCTTGAGGAGGGAAACAACGCATGATGTATAAAACAAAAAACCCTGTCCTCAAATGGGTTCAAATCTTTTTGCTGGCCTGTCTGGCCTTTATCCAGTTGTTTCCGCTGGTGTGGCTGCTGGATTTCTCTCTTGCCAAAAGCAACGAGTTGTTTACCAGTGGGATTTTGATTTGGCCGGAAGAAATTCAATGGGGAAACTATGCAGCTGCTTTTATTGACGGCAACTTCCTGCTGTATTTCCGCAACAGCCTGTTTATTAACACATTGGCGGTTGTCTTGGTCTTGGTTATCTCTATTATGGCGTCATTTGCCTGCAATCGGATGATATGGAAACTCAAAGGGCTGGTGCGGGTATTATTGGTAATGGGCATGATGATTCCGATTCATGCTACTTTGCTGCCAAACTTTCTGATTTATGACCGGATGGGAATTATGGACACCTTGTTTGCCTTGTTAATCCCTTATGTGGCATTTTCACTCCCACAAGGTTTCTTTTTAACCTCCAGCTTTATGCAGTCAATTCCCAAAGAGTTGGAAGAAGCAGCTTTGATGGACGGATGCGGCATCTACCGCATTGTCTTTATCATCATCACTCCTCTGATGAAAGCTTCTATTGCCACTGTTTCCATTATGACTTACCTCAACAACTGGAACGAATTTATCATGGCCTCCACTTATCTGAGCAGCCCAACCTGGAAGACTCTTCCGTTTTGTATTTTGGAATTTACCGGACAATATTCTTCAAACTATGCGGTACAGTTTGCTGTCATGGCGCTTTCCGCAGCTCCTGCTATTCTGATTTATATAATTCTAAACAAACATATTACCAAAGGTGTTGCAATGGGTGCTGTCAAAGGATGAAATGTATCCAACACGATTGTCATTTACGCTGTAGAGCCGCTAAAAAGCCTCTCCCTTGTATATAAAATGGACGGCTGTACCGGCTCTATAGCGTATCTGCATATATACTAAAACTTATTTATAGGTGTGCCTTCGGCGCGCCAGACAGACAGGTGATCACTATGAAAGTATTTCGTTATGATGGCGGACTGTTCCGGTTTTTATCGCTGCTGGGAGATTTGGTTCTTCTGAACATTCTCTGGATTTTGACGAGCATACCGCTGGTTACCATTGGCGCTTCTACCTCTGCCTTATACACAATTACCATGAAAATAGTCGCCGGAGAGGAAGGATATGTAATCAAGCCTTACTTTTCTGCGTTTCTTCGAAATTTTAAACAGGCTACGATTCTTTGGATTATCTGTGCAGCGATCGGCGCCTGGATTTGGTTTTTCTTTTTAGCTGCACGTTCTATGGACTCCAGTTTGGGAAGGACACTTCAGTTGATAGAAGCAGCGGTACTGATCCTATTGATTTTGGCATTTCTATATCTCTTCCCCATGCAAAGCCGGTATCAAAACAGTATCAAAGGCCTGCTGTATAACTCTTTTTATCTGTCACTGCGGTATCTTCCTTATAGCCTGCTACTGTTGGTAATTGCTGTGTCCCCCTTCCTTTTGCTGGCACTGTTTCAGGATGCTTTTAATATCATTATGGCAATCTGGATTTCTCTTGGAATTTCAGGTACGGCCTATGGCATTTCGTTTTTTATCTGCCGGGTTTTCCACCGAGTAGAAAAGATAGACACGGCTGAATCTTAATCATTTTATGATATAAAAGGGTCTCTCCATATGGAGAGACCCTACCGGTTTTTCAAATACCTCTGCGTTATTGAGTAACTGTAATACCAGAAAGCAATTCTTCTGCCAGCTCTTCGTCGGTAAACAGGGGAGCAGTATCTTCTTCATATAGAATTTCTGTTACCACACATTGCACCACCAGTCCGTCCACCTCGTCAACTACCATACAATAGTTGCGCATTGAGCCATGATATCCTTCCTCCGGGAAACGATAGTCAATCCGGTCCATGACTGTTTCATGGCCATCAATTTCCATAGGGAGTAGTTCATCCAAGCGTGTTACTTCGCTGCCTTCATAGGCGCTGAGAGAATCATAATAATCATCCAGCTCCGCAGTTATAGCAGAAGTCCCATATTCATCTGTTACCGGCATTAAATAATAAGTACCCGTTAAATTTCCTTCATCGGTATCATAGGTAAAATACAGCCATCCACTCCCGGAGTTCTCTTCATCAATGGTCACTTGGCTTCTGGGGGACACCGAAACCGTATACTGATTCTGATAGAAATCTCCTAAGATATAGTCTCCATCCTCATCCTTCTCCAGTTCTCTATTGGTCTGATCACTCACTACATGCTGGTAAATTTCGTTCAGACGAGCTGATTCCAACACATCTTCCGGGACAGAACAGGACTCCGGCGGATCAAAGGAAACCGTTTCCCAGATAATGGATAAATTTTCAATCTCTGTATTTTCGTATCCCAAAATCTCGCTCAACTGATTATTACCATCAGAAATCTCTATAGATAAACGTGCCGGACGAGCATCCTGATAAATGTATAGTGAAACCTCTGCCGAAACCCCATCATCTATTTTCTCAACGTCGCTTCCAGTAAGCACCTGAATCCACGGTGTAACCTCTTCTCCGCTAACCGACCCGTTGAGGGAATATACGGATTCCCCATCAAACGTTTCCCAGCCATCTTCTATTTGGAATGAATCCGACTGATCGAACACAGGTTGGAATAATGCTAAACATTGTACATCACTTTCATTTTCGTCCGCACTCTCTTCCAGCCAGGAATCATTTGTGAGCGTATACATCTTGCTCTCTTCCCCATCTGTTACCATATAGGATTCTACCTGGACTTCCTGTGCATCTTCCTGTGAATCAGGCAGTTCATTGGCTAATGTACCGGTTACATGGAGAAATTCCGGATTATTGGAATATTCAATCGTATAATCCAACCCAGAACGCAACTTATTTTCTTGCTGTTTCAGCTCCATTTGAGCCGAAAGGTGTCCTATATAAGAGGAAAGTGATTCTGTTTGTTCCTGTACCTTCTCCAACAGAACACTGGGCGAACTTTCCCGCTCTGGAATATCTGCTGTTCCGCCGCATCCAGACAGAATTGGCAGAAAACAGGCTGCGGACAGAAGTAGTGCATATTTGAGTCTTTGATTCATGATACATTCTCCTTTACTACGAAAATCGACAGATTTTTTCTTCTTATTTCATAATAGATAGAAACTCCGCCGAATAAAAGGGACGAAACGAACCAAAAAAATGAAAAATTTAACCTCTTTCCCAAATGTATCCCTTTAAATTGGAAATATTTACCTATTTTAAAATATTCTTGTGGTTGGAAAAAGTCAAAGTTATAATGAAAGTAGTTATATTGAGAAAGTACATGATGAAGAACGAAGATATCGTCAGCGCGGATACCTTGAATACTTGTCACGGAAACCTAAAAGGGAGGGATTGCTATGAAAAACAAAGGTATCATAGTATTATGTGCATCGCTAATGCTTTTTACGACCGCCTGCAATCTTACGTTTCAGGAGTCAGAGGCACCTAATGAAGAGCCTATTGCCAAGGAAGAATTGGTAATGACAACAGTATCTACCGGTACCATGCTGTCTAAGTTTACCCAAGCTGTTGAAGAATTTAATAGCAAAGAGGAGAGCCCCGTTCAGATTGTTATTCAAAATTATGGCACAGAAGATTATAAGAACCAACTATCGCTCAGTATGGCTATTGACGAACCACCTGATTTATTTTTTACCTGGGAAGAAGGTTTTTTACAGAGTTATGTAGAAAGTGGAAAAGTGATTGCCATCACGGATCAAGTAAAAAGCACCCATGCCACAGCTAATATAGAGCCGCATATATTTGATAGTGTTTCCTTTCAGGAAAATATTTATGCTTTGCCTTTGGTAAGAACCGCAGCAGTTGTTTTTTATAATCGCCAGTTATTTGAAGAAAACCATTTGGAGCCTCCTGAAAACTACGAACAATTTTTAGACACTTGCAGTTTTTTCAAAAAGAAGGGAATTACTCCACTGGAAATTTCCGGCTCTATTCAGTGGTCATATAGCCAACTGTTTTTACAATATCTCATCAAGGTGGGAGGAGAAGAGCTTTACAATGGGCTTACTAACGGCACAATCCCCTGGACTGATAATAAAGTTCTTCAGGCAGCAAAAGAAATGAAACTTCTGAAAGAAAACGGATTTTTGAATGAGGATATGCTGAAAATTGGAATGATCTCTGCTTTAAACCGTGTCTCTGATGGAGAATCTGCTATGTATTTGGAAGGAAGCTGGTGTTCTGACATTTCAAAAAAAACAAGTGATACATTGGGAGTATTCTTATTCCCTGTATCTGAAAAAACAGAAAGCAACATTGGTATCGGTTCGATTGACCAGTGTTACGCCATTTCTTCTGCATGTACCCATCCGGATATTGCATGGGAATTCCTGTCTAACCTGTGTTCAGAAGACTTCCAGAATGGACTCCAACAATGTGGGTATCTTCCTATCCGTCCTCAAACCTCTAATGCCCCAGCAACCGAACTGGAGGCTGACATGATTACAATAGACCAAAAAATGAAAATCCGAGTAAGCTGGTTAGATAGAAAGCTTGGCACGGAGATGGGCACAGCCATCAATCAAACCGCACAGCAAATTCTTTTTTCCGACGAAATTGAAAACCTTTTACAGTCACTGCAAGAAAAAAGCACGCAATTGTTTCCAAATACTGCTGCATCATAATTTGGACCATTTATAGAACTGATTTTATTCGTTTTTTGAAAAATAAGGGGGTTAATAGAGTGTATCATCTGGTAATTGCAGACGACGAAATGATTATCCGTCGAGGGCTGGAAAGTGTTCCTTGGCAAGACTACTCTTTTCAAGTCGTTGGCGTTGCAAAAAACGCATTGGAAGTATTGGAGATTTTTGAAACACAAAAGGTGGATGTTCTCCTTACAGACATCCGTATGCCTGGTATGAATGGTTTGGAACTGAGCGAGCGGGTATTGGCCCTTAATCCCGCTATTAAAATTATCTACCTAACTGGGTATAGTGAGTTTGAGTATGCCCGACAAGCACTAAAACAGGGAGCTGCTGATTATTTGCTGAAACCCATTGGCGATGATGAGCTGATTGCATGTATGAATCGGGTTCGAGAAATGTTGGAAGAAGAAAAACAAAAAGTATTAGAGGATAATAGACAGAAAAAAGAGCTGGATAATTTCCGTCTGTTAGCGCAATCCGGCGAATTCATGAAAAATGAACCAGCTGATGCAGAACAGGAAAATATGATTTCCACGATCCTTGCCTATATCATGGATCACTATACAGAAAAAATTTCTTTGGTTTCTTTATCAGAAGCACTGCATTTCAGTACCGGTTATGTCAGTAAACTTATTAAGAAAAAAACCGGATTTACATTTTTAGAAATTCTTACGAATATCCGAATGTATTATGCGGCCCGGCTCCTTTCTACTACAGATTTGAAAGGGTTCGAAATCTGTGACCGAATCGGATTTTCCGATGAACATTATTTTACCCAAGTATTTAAAAAAGTCTACGGCATGACACCAAATGAATATAAGAGGAGAGCGGGAAAAAGTGCAGCGAATCCACTTGCAAAATTTTTGGAAGAAATTGAAAACCATTAAATGGTTTCCCCCATACAGACCGCGGCATTTTCGTACAAAGGTAATGCTACTGATTTTAGGGTTTGTAATCATACCTGTTACCTTTATCATTTTGTCCTGTTTGCGTGAATCCAGTAATATCATCGATAAAAAAACGCAGGAGTATCTGCATGACATTTCGGAAATTACGATTTCCCGTGTAGACGATGCTGTGTACCAATGGGAAGATATTACCTTGAGCATGGTGGGAAATCTGGAATTACAAAACAACATTGCCGCCGCTAATAATATCGATACTCTTGACCAATACACCAGCTATCAACTGACTAAAGAAATTCAAGAGCAGATTTCCTCTTATGCTTTGATTCGCCAGGAAGTATTGGCAATTTCTATTGTCACCGAAAACGGAACTGTCTTTACCTATTCTAAAAATAGAAAAAATTATCCTTTTTCGGAAGATGCATTAGAAAAAATTCGAAATGAAAAAGGAAAACCCATCAGTTTTTTGAATACCCAAACACCCGGAACCATCATTGTTGGCCGCAGCATGAATCAGCTTTCCACACAAAAAAGGCTGGGATGTATTGTGGTGATTGTAAATGAGGAATATATTTGCAATATTTATAATCATCTTCAATGTACACAGGATGGCGATGCTTGTATTGTAGATGGGGAAGGACGGATTGTCTCCAGTAAGGATAAAAATCAATTAGGAAAACTTCTCGAAACCGATGATGTATCAGAAGTCCTGGAAAGTACAAAACCGGGATATGTAACCATGGATAATCAGGGACATTATCTCTATGAAAGTGAATCTCTCTCCAACAGTTGGCGAATGATTCTGACAGTTCCAGCCAGTTATTATATGCAGGATATTCAGACCTTGCAAAAAATTTTTACGGGTATGGCACTGATTGTTATCATCCTGATTGCCATCATCTCTTTCCGCGTGAGTAAAACCTTGACCGCGCCTTTAGTACGGTTATCTGAATCCATGAAAAAATTTGGACAAGGAGATTTTCAGGTAAATTGTATTATTGACGCAGATGATGAAATCAGTAGTTTGAGTAAGTCCTTTAATACCATGGTAAAGGATATGAACCACTTAATGGAAACGGTCTACCATCAGCAGCTTCTAAATCAGGAAGCCGAATTGAAATCCCTACAAATGCAAATCAACCCACATTTTCTTTATAATACTCTGGAAACCATCAATTGGATGGCGCGGGAAAATGGTAATCGGGAGGTAGGTGAAATGACTGTTGCCCTTGGAAAACTAATGCGTTTTAGCTTATCCAGCCGAGTATTCATTACCATGCGGGAAGAAGTCGAAAACCTACGCCGGTATTTCAGTATTCAAAAGGTACGTTACTGCGACAAACTGGATGTAGAAATTATTGCACCTGAAAGTGTAATGGACATCTATTTACCTAAGCTTCTGATACAGCCCATTGCAGAAAATGCTATTGTCCATGGGATTGAAGAAAAAATCGACCGTGGTAATGTTTGTGTGGAAATTCAAGAGCAGAACGGTGATCTGGTTATCGAAGTGCGTGATGACGGAGTGGGGATGAGCCGTGAACTTGTGCAGCAAATTCTCTCTGCTGAAGAAGAAGTTCGTTCTGGAAGCCGAGCAATTATTGGACTTTATAATGTCAACAAACGTATCCAACTATATTATGGAAAAAAATATGGTCTTGAAATTCATAGTGAGCCTGATATTGGTACAACTGTTACTCTTCGTTTAGCGGCTCACCGGGAGCCTCCCGATGAAAGTCGAGCTTCCATGAAAAATCTATGCGTATAATTTCGAAATGTAGGCAAAACAAAAAGGCGTACCCATACGGGTACGCCTTTTTATATAGAAGAGAATTAATTACTTAACCTCAACTTCAGCGCCAGCCTCGGTCAGCTTAGCCTTAATGGACTCAGCGTCGTCCTTGGAAACGCCTTCCTTAACGGTCTTGGGAGCCTCGTCAACAACAGCCTTAGCTTCCTTCAGGCCCAGGCCGGTGATCTCACGAACAGCCTTGATAACCTGGATCTTGTTAGCGCCAGCAGCCTTCAGGACTACGTCGAACTCGGTCTTCTCTTCAGCAGCGGGAGCAGCAGCAGCAGCGGGAGCAGCAGCAACAGCAACAGGAGCAGCAGCGGAAACGCCGAATTCCTCTTCCAGAGCCTTTACCAGCTCGGACAGCTCCAGAACAGTGAGAGCCTTTACGTCTTCAATCAGCTTAACAACTTTCTCAGACATGGTTGTAACCTCCAAAAATAAATGTTAATTTCATTGTAATATGAGACATGTTATTACAGAAAGCCTTGTCTCAAATGGCTTTCTTTCATCGCAAAAAGTGCAATGATTATGCTTCTGCGCCCTTCTTCTCGGCAATAGCATTCAGTGCAACAACCAGACCCTTCAGGGTTCCGTTCAGCACAGTAGCAAAGCCGGTGATGGGAGCATTCAGGCCGCCCAGAACCTGAGCCAGCAAAACTTCCTTGGAAGGCAGCTTGGCCAGATTTTTTACACCTTCAGCATCAATCATTTTGCCGTCAACAAAGCCAGCCTTCACTTGGAAGTTCTTGTTCTTTTCGGCATACTCGCACAGAATCTTTGCAGCACCTACATAATCTTCCTGAGAGATAGCGATAGCGGTGGTTCCCTCCAGAACGGAGTCCAAGCCGTCAATACCAGCTTCTTTCAGTGCACGGCCGAGCAGGGTATTCTTCACAACCTTATACTCATCGCCGGATTCACGCAGGCTCTTACGCAGCTTGGTGTCGTCAGCCACCGTAATACCCTTGTAATCAACGATTACGCCGGTAACAGCAGTCTTCAGCTTCTCGCTGAGTTCAGCCACCTGCTGCTTCTTCTGCTCTAAAATCTTCTCGCTAGGCAAATGGTTTCACCTCCACGTATGAAATATGCTGTCCATTTCGGGAAGGCTTCGACCGGTTTTCACAGTCATATGCAAAAAGCCCTCTCCGCGTTGCCGCGGAAAGGGCATATCATCGCGTCCAATTTTACTTTGCAGCAAAATCGTCTCTGATAAGCGCTCCCTCGGCAGGCAGGAAAAACATTCCTTTAAGCAAACTGCACCTGCTGTCTTTGGAAAAACAGCTTTACAAGTATATCATGAATCAATCATGTTGTCAAGGGAACGCATGGAATTTTTCAATTCCAATTTTGTTCGGCAAATATTAGCCGCCAACCTTGTTGGGGTTGATGCGGATGCCAGGGCCCATGGTGGAAGCAACCACGCAGGAACGAATATACTGACCCTTGGCAGCTGCGGGCTTCGCCTTGACGATAGCGCCCAGCAGAGTGTTGAAGTTTTCCATCAGCTTGTCCTGGCCGAAAGAAACCTTACCAATGGGGCAGTGAATAATATTGGTCTTATCCAGACGATACTCAATCTTACCGGCTTTAGCTTCCTGGACAGCTCTTGCTACGTCCATGGTAACAGTGCCAGCCTTGGGGTTAGGCATCAAGCCACGGGGACCAAGGATTTTACCAAGACGGCCCACAACGCCCATCATGTTGGGAGTGGTGATGACCACGTCAAAATCCATCCAGCCGCCCTGGATTTTCTGGACCATTTCTTCTGCACCGATGAAATCAGCGCCAGCTGCCTGAGCAGCATCAGCCTGGTCACCCTTGCAGATAGCCAGCACACGGACAGATTTGCCGGTGCCGTTGGGCAAAACGATAGCGCCACGAACCTGCTGGTCAGCATGACGGCTGTCAACGCCCAGCTTCACGTGCACTTCCACGGTCTCGTCAAACTTGGCGGTACCGGTTTTAATGCACAGTCCGATAGCTTCGTCTGTATCATAATACTTACTGCGGTCGATCAGCTTGAGGCCGTCGACATATTTCTTACCGTGTTTCATTGGTTAGTCCTCCCTGTTGAGTGGTAAATATCGGATTTTATAAAAGTTCCTCCCACCCGGGCATTAGTCGACGACTTCAACGCCCATGCTGCGGCAGGTGCCGGCGACCCCCCCCACGGCCGGCGCCACATTACGAGCGCAC
>OBYM01000324.1_pt1 | contig 28107 bp, 28 predicted proteins | sample 1538191 | NCBI WGS metagenome assembly OBYM01 (sample SAMEA2580165, study PRJEB22360) | human gut metagenome | biome: human gut; feature: human-associated habitat; material: faeces | place: Denmark | collected 2008/2010 | reverse complement strand
TTTTCATCGGGCACCACCAGGAAGATAGCCGTTTTCTCCACCCCAATGCAGTCCATATCAATGGACGACTTGGACAGCATCCTTGTAAGGGCCGGCGAGGATTTAAACACCCTGACCAGCTGGTCAAAGGTCGATAAAATACAGGATTTGGTGTTCTCCGCCGTCAGGCTCATATATCCCGCCAAGTTCTGATAAACGGGGTTCCGGGCGGGAAGACTGTCAAAATAATTTCTCAAAGTCCCATTGGGCAGGTTTTCATACCGCCAGTATAACAGGTTCTTGACCGACAGCTCTTCCCCCAACAAGGCTATCAGTTCACAAATCCCCAGGGCCAGCTGCCCGGCGCTTTCGTTCCAATATTTATCCTTGTCGGCGGTGGAGCGGCTAAAGAACAACGTTTGCAGCAAATCATTCAGCTGGATAATGGCGTTTTCCTGCCCTTCCTTCCCCGATTCCCAGGAGCGCTTCACTCGGTCCATGGGATTCCATTGGTCCGGGGAAAGCTGAGGCTTTCTCAAATTGATAATTTTGATGGAATATCCCTGTTCTTTGAGGAAAAGATTGGATTTTATGGCAAGCTCCCCCTTGGGGTCAACGATTACCATGGACTCTTCTGCTTTTGCACAGGAATAGATAAGGGGAAGGACAAACCGCAAGGTTTTCATGGAACCGGTGTCTCCAATTATCATGGTGTGGGAGTCCCCCGATTCGGTAAACACTTTCCCTCCATCCTGAAAGACTACCGGGCCTCCCGACGATTTTGCTTCCCGGTCCTTCAGGGAAAAGGATTCCAGCCCGCTCAAGTATTCCTCTTTCCATGCCATACGCGAATCCTGATACGTCAATCCATCTGTAAACATCTCTTATTCCCTCCTGTCAGTCCTCAACCGTAAACCCGATTTTCCGAAAAGGCTTTTCCTCTTTCTTCCCAGACAGCCGCTTGATCTCCCCCTCTTCAATCACTTTCTCCCGGTTTCCATTCACCCGGCGCTCAAATACGATTTGTTTGATCAGCTGCCCAACCACCTCCAGATTTGAAATATCCGTTTCATCCCTCCCTTTTACCAACTCCAGCAAGGCGCTTTGGGCATTGGACGACACCGTTAAGCCATTTTCACAAGCAATATTTTGAAAATGCGCTGCACAGATACTCGGGGATGGTGAATGAATGGCAAACGTCATCCAAAGCCCGGCCCTGCTCAACTCATAATACAAGTTTCCTACTCCATCTTCTCCCTTCTTTTCCAAATCAATGACGATAAACGTGATTTCCCGATGCTTACTGATATAATCGACCACTAAGCTGACCCATCGATTCCTCCCTTTTTCCTTCCATTCCCGCGCACACTCTACCAATACCAGCCCCTGATATTCACTATAGCAATCTCTTGCAATACTCACGCTGCTTTTTAAGTGGTGCAGGAATGACTTTGCCCCCTCCAAATCGTTGAAATACGGCATTACAATGGTAAATTGAGGGTGTGCCCCCTGAAAGTGAATCAATTGCCTCTTCCCAATCTCCTCTGCCAGATGCAGCGCAGCCTTTTCAAGGGCCGAATAGGAGGAACCGGACAAATAGAAATTGGGACAATCCCCCTCCTTGATTCGGGATAATTTCATTTCGATTTCATGGCTTACCTGTTGATAAGTCATCTTTTCACCCCCATCTGCAAAATTCTACATAATGATAACTGTCTGCATGGCCAATAATCGCACGTATGATTATTTTTTCTTACAACAGATGGAAAAAAGAGGGACTGGCAGTCAAATTTTATGCGTCCGGTTTATTCTGACTTCTTTGCAAGCTTGTGAAAATCGTCAATCATCGATTGCAGCGTAATCTCCTCCATTGTCCGCTTGATAGAGTCCTCGATTTTATGGTAAGGACCTTCCAGCACCTTTCGGATATTCCGAGCTATGGGGCACTTCCTCCCCTCGCAGGCATGAATTCCAATCAGAGCAGTCAACCCGTGAGGCTCCAGCGCACTGTATATTTGATACAGCGTAATTTCAGACGGCTCTTTACACAATTGTGCGCCGCCCGTTCCCCGGGGGACTGTAATCAAACCTGCTTTTTTCAGTGCGCTGATAATGTTGCGAATCACCACAGGGTTGCACCCGGTACTCTCGGCAAGGAGGCTGCTGGTTACTTTGGCAGCCCCCTTTGCTTCATGAATAAAAATCAGGCAATGTACTGCAATGGAACATTTCATACTGATCTGCATACGGTTCTCCCTTTCAAAACGAAAAAATATGATTCCTTTTAGATGTAACTCTTGACATTACAACAAGTGCGTGATAAGCTGATACGAGATGTAACTTCAAACTTTATATCTTGTATTGTATCGGTCTTCCTTTCAAATTACAAGGGGAATTTTCCGAAACCCTTTGACGCAAGTATTCCCACCGTTACATTTTTCACGTCAGAAAGAGGTTGTGTATGAAAGCAGTTCAAATTGAAAACTATTCCAAAAAGATCTCCACGGTACTCCGTGACATCCCCGAGCCTGCCATTGGGGACAACGAGGTTCTGGTGCAGGTGAAAGCAGCGGCCGTCAACCCACTGGAGTTGTTGATTCTTACGGGAAGCCTGCGGCTGATGCAAAGCTATTCCCTACCTCTCACCCTGGGAAATGAATGTGCCGGGGTAGTAGAAAAAATTGGGCGGAATGTGACAAAGTTTCAAAAGGGCGATCGGGTCTATGCCCGGCTCCCCATCAACAAAATTGGGGCGTTTGCTGAATATGCTGCTGTGGAAGAGAAAGCCTTGGCCAAAATGCCTGCCGAATATGAATTTACGGCTGCGGCTGCTATCCCCCTTACCGGCTTGACCGCATATCAGGGAATCGTGGAGGAGCTAAAGGCAAAACCAGGGGAATCTCTGCTGATTCCAGGGGGCTCGGGAAGCTTTGGACAAATGGCTGTGCCCATCGCAAAAGCAATGGGGCTTCGTGTGATTGTCACCGGAAACGAAAGGGCGCGGGAAAAAGTCCTTGCGCTGGGGGCTGAGCAGTATCTTGATTATCGAAGAGAAAATTACTGGGAAATGGTATCCCACATGGATTATGTAATAGACACCTTGGGGGCTGGTGAATTTGACCGCGAACTGTCTGTCCTGAAGCAAGGCGGGATGCTTGTCAGCCTAAAAACCGGGCCTAACAGGGAATTTGCTCTGAAAAACCATGTTTCCCCGTGGAAAAGGCTGCTGTTCACCATGGCCGGCGCCAAATATGACAGGGCGGCCCACAAGCAAAAAAAGGAATACCGTTTTCTGTTTGTCCGTTCTGACGGTTCACAGCTTCAAAAAATCACCGAGATCGTAGAGCAAAATCACATTGTGCCTGCTGTTGACCCTCATATATTTTCTCTGGCACAAGCTGACGATGCTTTGAGGCTGGTAGCGCAAGGACCAACAAACGGAAAAGTACTGATTCAATTGTAATACTAATGGAGGAATCGCAGTTATGAAAGTATATGAAATCTATTTTAGCCCCACCGGAGGGACGAAAAAGGCGGCGGATATGCTGGCGTTGACAAATGAAATGACGCCGGTTGACTTGGCGGACAGCCACGGCACGTTCGGCCAGATAAGCCTGTCAGAGGAGGATATTGCGGTGATTGCCGTCCCGTCCTATGGCGGCCGAGTTCCGTCCCCTGCCATAAACCGGCTGACCATGCTGAAGGGAAACGGAGCCCGGGCAATTTTGGTCTGCGTCTATGGAAACCGTGCCTATGAAGATACCCTGGCAGAATTACAGGACGCTGCCAAACAGGCAGGGTTCCAGGTTATTGCAGCAGTTGCCGCCGTGGCGGAACACTCCATTGCCCGGCAGTTTGCAGCAGGCCGGCCGGACGCTCAGGATCGCCAGCAGCTTTTGGAATTTGCCAAACAGATTCAAGAAAAAATTTCTGCCGGCGATACCCACGAGCCAACCATCCCCGGCAATCGTCCCTACAAAAAGGCTGGCGGGGTCGGAATGATTCCCAAACCCACGAAAGATTGTGTCAAGTGCGGCGTGTGTGCAAAAGAATGTCCCGTCCAAGCCATTGACAAGAGCAACCCCAAAATGGTAGATCGTAACGCCTGTATCTCCTGTATGCGCTGCGTTTCTGTGTGCCCCCACTCTGCTCGAAAAATCAGCGCTGTGATGTTGTGGGCTGCCGGTTTGGCGCTGAAAAAAGCCTGTGCAGACCGAAAATCCTGCGAACTGTTCCTTTGATATTTTGCCGATATATATGATAACGAAAAATACATAGTAAACAAATGGGCGAGACATTCCTACACGTTTTGCCCATTTGTTGTTCGTGTTATTTTTAACCCTGCTGCTTTCTATACTGGAAAGGAGTTATCCCTGTTTTTTGGCGAAACACCTTGGTAAAATAGCTTTGATCCTCAAAGCCACAGGAAATACCAACCTCTAACATGGGGAGCTCCGTTTCCAAAAGTAATTGTTTGGCCTTTTGGATTCTCATTTCAATAACATATTGAATCGGCGTTATTCCCACTATTTTTTTAAAACAGCGTATGCATTCTCTCGAGCTGATAAAGGCACTTCCTGCAATCTGCTGTACCGATACCGGCTCGGTATAATGTGTTTGGATATACAGAAGCATTGTCCGAAGCCGATTGATGTCTGTTCTGTTTCTTTTTTCCAGAGAAGCATCCATATTCTTTCTATTCTCCAACAAAAGCAGCGCAATTTCAGAAAGCAAGGAACGCACACGGAATTCGTATCCATATTCTTCTTTTGTCAAACAGTCAAAGGCTTCTTGCGCATAATCCAACAGTTTCGCCTGCCACGCAATTTCCCTTGTCAAAAATACATTCATAAAAGCATTTTCCAGCAGCAGGTGTTTCATATATTTTTCCCAAAATACACTCTCCCCTGTGCCATACAAAAGCACTGGTAAAAAAACAATATTTGGCATTATTGCTTTCTCTCTCCCGTGCAGGGAAAAGGAGTGAAGGGCCTGGCTGCTTATAAAAATTCCATTTCCGGAAGAAAGAACATATTGTTTCTCATTGACAGAAACAGTTACACTGCCTTGCGTCACATATGCGATTTCAAACTCTTTATGCCAGTGCCAGGGATAAAAGCTTTGCCCGTCAAAATAATGGTCCATATAGCTTGCACATGGAAACAAACGGTCTCCGTGCTGTATGGTCTCCTGTAAATCCTGCGCAATATACCTATCCGCTTGGAACATGTCGTCTATCTTATATTTTTTCAAGCTAACTCCTTCTTTTCTGTTTTAATTTGTCACTTTTATTATATAATATGGTTCTTTTGAAATAGAATCAACCCATTGCCGATGCTATACTGTTATAGATATAAAAAGCATTCAAAGGAGAATACAAATGGCAACGGTTCTTTTGCTTATCATTTATATTGCGTTTATCGGGCTTGGAATTCCCGATTCCCTTTTCGGCGCGGCATGGCCGGCTATCAGCGAAGACCTTTCTCTTCCGGTGTCTTGGGCTAATTTTGTTACCATTATCGTCTCCGGCGGAACCATTCTTTCAAGCCTATTATCTGCCCGAATGATCAACCGGTTTGGTACCGCAGCTGTAACTGCATGCAGTACCACTATGACTGCCTGCGCACTGCTGGGTTTCTCTGTCTCGCAGAATATGTTATGGCTCTGTCTGTTTGCCATTCCTTTGGGTTTAGGCGCCGGCTCTATTGATACTGCCCTGAACAACTATGTGGCACTGCATTATCAAGCAACGCACATGAATTTTCTCCACTGTTTTTATGGGATTGGGGTTTCGCTGAGCCCTTTTCTCATGTCGCTTGCCCTTTCAGATGGCTCCTGGCAAAAGGGATATCGAACCGTATCCTGGATTCAGTTTGGAATTGCCCTGTTGACCATCATTTCTTTCCCCATATGGAAAAAAGTCCGTCATTCCTCAGGGGCGAAGGATACACCGTCTTTCAGGACTCTTTCCTTTCTTACCATGATAAAGGACTCCAAAGTGCTGATGGCCTGCTGTGTTTTTTTAGGTTCCTGTGGGCTGGAATACACTTGCGGGATTTGGGGCAGTACGTATTTGGTGAAAAGCAAAGGGGCCGCCGTCGATACAGCCGCTTTGATGATAACGTTTTACTATATCGGGATTGCTTTGGGCCGATTTCTCTCGGGAATCCTGGCAACAAAACATACCAGCCGCCACTTGATTAAAATGGGGCAAAGCGTCATACTGGTTGCGATTCTTTTACTGATTCTTCCCCTCCCATTTCAGGTTTCGGCTGCCGCTCTGTTTCTAGTCGGCATGGGAAACGGTCCCATTTTTCCCAATATGCTACATTTAACACCCGAAATCTTTGGAGAAGATATTTCTCAATCTGTTATGGGCATACAAATGGCTTTTTCTTATGTTGGAATTATGGTCGCTCCCGCCATATTTGGAATGATTGCCCAAACTATCAGTGCTTCTATTTTTCCTTATTTTATATTGGTTTTGTATGCAATCATGATGCTGTCAAATGTAAAAGTGCGGAAAATGGAATCGAGTTTATAAAAATAAAAGGCCTCGACACATAAACCGTGTTCGAGGTCCTTTTATTTGACATCACATATTATTGGCGGTATTTTGGCCGCCCTCTTTTTACTGGCAGCATTTCCATAATCCGGCCTGCTCGAATCATCCATTTTTCTCTTTCTGTGGCTTCTCCAGTTCCAGAACCCGCTTTTCCAGCGCATGAATTTTTTCAAACAGCCGGGTAATATCGTCATCATGCAGATAAAGTAACCGAGTGAGTGCATCATTGTCCAATGGTTTTTCATTGCTATTTTCTTGATAGCTGTTTAATTTTTTCATGGCCGCCACCTCCTATTTTCCCAAGTATACCATATTCTGCCAAAGATTGCCATATATTTCCATAAATTCCCAAATTTTTTTGTTTTCTCAGAGACAACGAAATAGCGCTCTATTTCCCCATATAGTTATGAGATAATTCCAAAAAGCTATGGAACCGGTTTATTTTCCCATTTCTCTTGACAAGCTGTGGCCTTCGCGCTATCATACAGAAAGTATGATTTCATAAGATAAGCTGCCACCGGGTAGCAGAATGCTGATTGTGCATTCGTTTACACATCGTTAGGTCTTTGAAGATGTGTATAACGGGTGCTTCTTTTTATTTATACGAAGTAAAGGAGCGGTATTGCTATGAAAATCAAAGATTCATTTGCCGCATTATCCCGTTTTGAGTGGGCATTGTGGCTGGTTTCGGCAGGGGTTATTTTGATTTCCTTCGTCCTTTCGGGCGCTGGGGACATGTTAACGGTAATTGCTTCGCTAATAGGGGTAACCGCGTTGATTTTTGTAGCCAAAGGTTTGGTGCTCGGGCAGATTTTAACGGTAGTGTTTTCTGTGTTTTATGGCATTATTTCTTTTTTCTTTTGCTACTATGGGGAAGTCATTACCTATCTTTGTATGACTGCCCCCATGGCCGTAGTAACAGCCGTTTCCTGGATACGCCATCCCTATCAGGGGACCCAGGAGGTGCAGGTTCACCGGCTGACGAAAAAACAATGGATGATCATGGCGGGTTCTTCCGTGATCACCACCATTGCTTTTTATTTTATCCTCCGGGAACTGCACAACGCGAACCTGCTGGTCAGCACTATCTCCATTACCACCAGCTTTGCCGCCTCTTTCCTCACGTTTTGCCGCAGCCCTTATTACGCCATCGGGTATGCTGCCAACGACCTGGTCCTGATTGTTCTATGGGGGCTGTCTACGTTGGAAAGTCTTTCCTACCTTCCTATGGTTCTTTGTTTTCTGATGTTTTTTGCCAACGACCTGTACGGCTTTTATAACTGGCAGCGTATGCAGAAAAGACAGAATCCCGCTGCGAGCCCAGCCTGTGTGGTTCAGGAAACCGGTACTACATAAATTTCTTAATGATAACGCACATATAAAAATGTTAAACTTGAGTATCGTAAAGGTAAAATTGCTTTTGGAATATTTGCCAGCAAATAGAGTACTATATAAAAATATAGAGATAAAAAGGAGTATGGTACCTATTTTTCGAAATTATTGACAGGTAAAAACCATCCGTTATTCATTGATAATTATATCCTTCCAGAATGAAATATAACTATTTATAAAATTTTACACGTATTTTTCTGTGTTTATAATTTATCTGCTTTCTTTACAATACCATTGTTTGCTTGTGTTATCAAACGCTAAATGTAAAAAACTCTGGACAAAAACCCTTGGGTATGTTACACTGATTTTACAAACAGGTTTTGTGCGATGAACACTATAACAAATATTTGAGGGGACTTGATGAAAAGCGCAGAATCTGATATGAAACTTTTTTCCGGCAATTTGGACAGGCTTTTGTATGACAGCAGAAACCTGTATCCGCCTGAAAAGTTCCCTATGCTTTCGGAAGTTGTGATTCATCTGTCCTCTGTTTAACGTTTGGGAACGGTAGGCGCCGATCCTATTGGCTATATAAGTGCTTGGCCATTACTAGAACGTTGAGCAGAGTTTTTTTATTTTATTGGCCTTTTAAATCGGAACAGCATAAATTGGGGCGCTGAAAATGGAATTTTATATGATTCTCGTTTAGTCGGCGCACATATTCTTGTTTTTCCGATTTTTTTGGATTCATCTATATTTTTTATTAAAAAAAGAGTATTTACCAGAATTTTCAAATTTTCATTTTTTCTGTAGGCAGGTACTCAACATAAAGTGATTCTGTTTACAGAACCGAAGAGAGGTTTCAATATTGGAAAGTCCTGCAATTATCATTGAAAACAAAGAAGATTTACAGTTGATTTCTGCAACAGCTGTCCATATGGAATGGGAACGCATCTTTCTGAAGATTGATGTGCAAATTGAATTTTCCCCCGAGGCTGACAAAAATACACCCTTGGCCTTTTATGCTGTCAATGGACTGAACTGTGCAAAAACAGCTTATCAGGTGACCCATTTGGGAAATAACCGTTTTCGTCTGCGTCTGAATATCACTAATAATGGTGCCAATCGCTGCCTTCCCAGAGGAAATTATCGTATTGTAGTCTGCCAGGGAACCAGCCAGCTGGCTACGGTGATGGCTGCGCCTGACGTCATCCAGCATACAAATGATAATTCCCGCATTTTCCCCTATAATAATAGCAAAAGCGCCTATAATGTGTTTTTCTATGTGGCAGAAGGGGAAGATACCCTCCCGCTAATTATGTATGTTGCTTCCCTGTCCCGTTCTTCCATGGATTTCCCAACCAACAAAAAGCATCATTTGCCTAACCCCGTCCGGGCAATTCGTTCTTCCCTTTCCCGCAACCGTCGTCCTTTCCTGCGGAACGTTTATAAATTCTGGTCTTTTGTCTACCGCAACCGCACCAATACGATTTTGTTCATGTCGGAGCAGAGTGATCGCTGCGGCGGTAACCAGGTTGCTGTGTATAACCGGATGAAAGAACGGAAAATGGACCAGCAGTACACCTTGCTGACTTCTGCCAGAATGGCGGCTTCTCAGCGCCAGAGCTATCGCAGCTGGATGTCCCTTATGCGGAAAATCGCCATGAGCCAGCTGGTGATTCTTGATGACCATGCTCCTGTATTTGATTGGCTGAAACTGAACAGCCGTACCCGGATGATTCAGCTTTGGCATGCAGGCGCCGGATTTAAATCCTCTGGATACAGCCGTTGGGGCCATTTTGGCTGCCCGGCTCCCCAGAGCTGCCACCGTCAGTATCAGTATGGGATTGCCGGTTCCCGCCATATTGCTCCTTTCTTCTCTGAAGTTTGGGGAATTTTGGATGAGCAGGTACTGCCTACCGGTATGCCCAGAATGGACGAGTACTTGGATCCGGAAAACCGCCGTGTGGTAACCGAAAAACTCTATGAGAGTTATCCCATGTGCAAGGGCAAAAAGGTGATGCTGTTTGCACCTACCTATCGAGGCAAAAACCGCAAGACTGCTCACTATCCCTATTCCCTGCTGGACTTTAAACGGTTGTATGAACTGTGCGGCGACGAATGGGTCGTTCTCTTTAAAATGCATCCTTGGGTTCATGACGGTGTGCCTATTCCCGAAGAGTATCAGGACAAATTTTTGGATGTGGGAACTTATCCCAATATCAATGACTTGTTCTATATTACCGATTTGCTGATTAGCGACTATTCCTCCAATATTTTTGAGTATTCCCTCATGCGCAAACCCATGATGTTCTTTGCTTTTGATAAGGTACAATATTCCTTCTCTCGCGGTTTCCATCGGGATTACGAGGAATCTGCCCCCGGCAAAATTTGCTATACCTTTGATGAACTGATGGACGCGTTTGCCAAAAAGGATTTTGAATACGAAAAAGTCGAGGAATATGTGGAGAAGCATTTCGACTATATTGACAGCCATTCCTCTGACCGTGTGATTGACTGGCTCATTCTGGATAAGATTCCACAAGAATTCCGCGATGCCCTACAGAAAAAACAAGAGGAAGCTGACTATGTTTCCCGTTTGGTATTCTGCGATTTGGAATCTGAAGAAGAGGAAACCGAATAAATTTGTATCACTGGGGGTCTTTTGACCACCTTGGTAATATTCGTACGCTATTAACCAATTGATTTGTATGACAGAAAGGATTTTTGCTGTGAATATTGCGATTATTTTTGCTGGCGGCAGCGGCGTTCGTATGGGCGCTGGTATTCCCAAACAGTTTTTGGAAATCAATGGAAAACCGATTATTGTTCATACTCTCCAGTTGTTCCAGAACCATGACATGATTGACAAAATTTATATTTCTGTCTTGGAAAAATACATTCCCTATATGGATGATTTGTGCAAGGAATACCGTCTGAATAAGGTTTGCGGTATTGTGCCCGGCGGTGAAACCGGACAAGATTCCATTTATAATGCGCTGAAAAAAGCAGAATCGGAAAACCCAGGCGATTCCATTGTGTTGATTCATGACGGTGTACGCCCGTTTATTACCTATGAAGTGATTGCCAATAACATTGAATGTGTGGAAAAAAATGGCAACGCCATTACCTGCACCTCTTGTTACGAAACGATTCTGCTGAGCAAAACCGGCGATGTGGTGGAGAGTGTGCCTTTCCGAAAGGAAACCTATGCAGCACAGGCACCCCAGAGCTTCTATCTGAAAGATATTATTGCTGCCCATGATCAGGTTCGCAGTATGCCTACCCGTTATGATAATTTGGTAGACTCCTGCACGCTGATCCGTGTGCTGGGCCAGACTGCCCATATGGTTCCCGGTAACCGGGGTAATATCAAGGTAACCACACCTGAAGATGTGTATATGTTCCGGGCGCTGCTCACCTATAAGGAGAACGAGCAGGCCTTTGGCTTGGGTCTTACTGACCAGATTGAATCCCGGATGAACAGCATCCGCCGGAGGAGCCAGAAAAATAATCCTTGACAACTGTCCTTATATTGTGTAATGGTTCATACAAACGGGTGAAATTATATTTATGAAACAAGCAACAAATAATCATGCTACAACAAAACCCATTACCTCTCGATATAATGGCGGTTTGGATTTTTGGAAATTAGTTTTTACTTTTGTTATAGTCACATATCACGGCGGCCAAATTGGGAACGGTAAAAATATCTTTACCATCGGTGCAACTGCGGTAGAATTTTTCTTCATGCTGTCCGGTTATTTTATGGCTGTGTCCGCTGTCAAAAAACCGCCCGTAACCCCTGGTACACTGGGAAAAGAAACGGCAGGGTTTATTTGGCATAAAATTAAGTCTATTTTACCTTACTACTTGTTTGGCTATATCATTAGTTTGGTAATATACATTTATACCGACCTGCGAGATGTTTCCGGCTTGGGAGAGGCTGTCAAAAAGTTAAGCTTAAGTATTCCCAACTTCTTTTTGCTGTCCACCTCTGGCTTGGAGGAGACCACTGTTTTGGGCATGACTTGGTATATTTCGGCTATGCTGCTGGCAATGTGCTTCCTGTATCCCCTTCTTCGCAAGTACAAGGATATGTATTTGCATGTAATTGCTCCTCTGTCGGCCATTTTGTTGGCAGGCTATATGTGTCAGAAATTCGGTAATTTTAAGCTGACTTATGAGCTGGACATTTTTGTGACAAAGGAAATCCTTCGGGCAGTTGTTGGCATCAATTTAGGCTGTACCATCTATGTGGTGTCTGAAAAACTCAAAAAGGTATCCTTTACCAATGTTTCCCGAGTTTTGCTGGCTGTAGTAGAGTGGGGATGCTACCTTTGGGTATTGCTGGGAATGCATTTTATGGCGGCTGACTATGTTTTTGTAGAGCTGTTCCTCTATTTCTTTGCTCTCACTATTACTACCAGTAAGCAGTCTATTTTGGGCCATGTCTTTGACCACGGCTTCATTAAGGCCACCAACCGGTTTAGTCTGGCACTGTATCTGTGTCATTCGGCCTGCCGGCGCGTTATCCGCTATCTGAATCCCGCATGGGGATATTATCAGACCATTGGGGTTTTTGTGCTTTTTGCGGTTGCAACAGCGATTGTGTGTATGATTGTGGTGGGTCTTATTCAGGCTTTTCTCAAAAAGCATGAGGTCGGAATTAAAAAAGTTTTTATCCGTGAATCGGTTTAAACGTACACGGGTCTATACGTTGGAGGAATCTCATTATGAATCTACTTCAGGCAGAAAGCCCTTTTGACACCATTTTGCAGGAGGACTTGGAAAACGTTGCCAATCATTTCCCGTTTTCATCTGAGTTATCGGGAAAAACGGTCTTGGTCACTGGTGCTACCGGTCTGATTGGTTCTCAGCTGGTCCGGGCACTGTCCTGCATGAACCGGCTGCACAATACCGGTGTAAAAGTGATTGCGTTTGTCCGAAGCCGCGAAAAGGCGGAAAAAGTCTTTGGGGAATTACTGCAGCGGGGTGACGTGACGTTGAAAATCGGCGACATCAATCAGCCGGTTTCTATGGAAGAGCCTGTAGATTATATCATTCACGGCGCCAGCGCTACCAGTTCTCAATATTTTGTGTCTCATCCGGTGGAGACCATCTTCACAGCTATTGATGGCACCCGGAATCTGCTGCAACTGGCTGTGGATAAAAAAGTACAGGGATTTGTGTATCTTTCCTCGCTGGAAGTGTATGGAACGCCCGCTCCAGACGCCGGATTGATCGATGAATCCTACAGCGGATATCTGGACTGCATGCAGGTGAGAAGCAGCTACTCCGAAGGCAAGAGAATGGTCGAGTGCCTGTGCGCTTCTTATGCTTCCGAATATGGCGTGCCGGTAAAGGTTGCCCGTCTCTCCCAAACCTTCGGGCCTGGGGTGGAATATCATGACGGACGGGTGTTTGCTGAATTTGCCCGCTGCGCCATTGAAAAACGGGATATTGTTCTGCACACGGCCGGAAATACGGTGCGCAGCTATTGTTATACCAAGGACGCGGTAAATGCCCTGCTGTATATCCTTCTTCGCGGAGAATGTGGGCAGGCCTACAATGTAACGAATATGGACACTGCGGTTTCCATTCGCGAAATGGCGCAAATGGTGTGCGATTTGTTCCCCGAATCCGGGATTCAGCTGCAATTTGATATGCCGAAGGATTTGGCTTCCTTTGGTTATAATCCGGAAATGGTCATCCGTCTGGACAGCCGCAAGCTGCAGTCTTTGGGCTGGAAAGCGGAAACCGGATTGGAAGATATGTTCCGTCGGCTGATTGAAAGCATGGCTCATACCAAGGGCTAACATCATCAAAAATAAAAGGCGATGCATCTGACTTTTAGATGCATCGCCTTTTTACATTGTAAATCAGTTCACCAAATTGTCAGGCTCCAGCTTCATGATCCTCTTCAATGGTTCCATCGGTAATCACAACCTTCCGGCGGCAATATTCGGCCACCAATGGGTCATGGGTTACAATGACCACGGTTTTCCCCTGTTCGTTTAACGACTTCATGAGCTCCATAATTTCCCGGGAAGTTTCACTGTCCAACGCACCGGTGGGCTCGTCTGCCAGAAGGATTTCCGGGTCGTTTACCAATGCGCGGGCAATGGCAGCCCGCTGTTTTTGTCCACCGGAAAGCTCCTCTACCTTGCTGTCCGCCTTTTCCGGGATTCCCACCAGTTCCAACACCTGTTTGACCCGCGCCGGAATTTCACGGTTTTTGACCTGCGGATGAAACAGAAGGGGATACGTGATATTTTCATACACGCTTTTGTGAAGGATCAAGCCGAACTCTTGTAGGACAAAGCCAATTTTCCGGTTCCGCAGAGCGGCAAGTTCCTTTTGCGAGCATTGACCGGCTTCCTTATCCTCCAAATAATAATACCCCTCATCCGCAGTATCTATACATCCCATAATGTGCAGCAGAGTGGATTTTCCGGAGCCGGATTTCCCCAAAATGGCTACCATTTCCCCCCTGCTGACGGTTAAATCAGCGCCGCGCAGAGCGTGCACCTGGGAAGCAGTCCCCTTGTTGTAATATTTGTGAATTCCTCGCATTTCAATCAATTCCATTACAGCCACTTCCTTATCTCGTCACTGGGCGAAACTTTTCTTTGCCGGAGCATCCCGGCTCCTGTGGAAACCAAAAAGATTATAAGTAACAGCCCGGTCATTATCCAGAAACCGGAAAAAATTCGCCTGTCATGTCCCAAATACAACAGTGTAATAGCTACTCCCAGCAGGGGAATCAGCAAAATGGGGATATTTTTAGCCAGCAGCAGCCGGACGGACTGTCCCCAGGTTGCCCCGCAAAGATACCACACAGCACAGTTTTTTCGATTATCATATACCGAAAGCAAATTATAGCTGACAAATCCAGTTACAGCGGCAATGGATATGGCCAAGAAAATCAGTATCGAAAGATTGATCGGAAAAATAATGGAACTCTTGAGCGAATCGAGCGTATTTTTGGTATCCTTCACACTGCGGTCGATTTCCTTGATTTTTTCCAGCGTTTCCTCGTAGGACTGTTCCGATGACACCTCCATAACACTTCTTCCGCCGAAAATAGGGCTGATTGCCTCCAGGTATCCGTCAGCATCGTAGGTGTAAAAGCACCGGGGATTATAGTCGATGGTAAGCCCGCCGGTATAGACAATATCGTTTTTTAAAACGCCGCAGACATAAACGGTAATCCCCATGAGCCGGCTGTCATTTTCTGTACAGTAGCCGCGAAGGGCATACTCTTTTCCCACTTGAAATTTGTCCTTCATAGCATAGGGAACGACAACCCCTACTACATTGTCTCCATACGTCTCCCCTGCTTCAAACCATTTCCCTTCCGCCAGCGGAATTTTATGTAGCAGCGGGAAAAATGATTCCGGAAACCGGTTCAGGCTGTAATCCGTATTCCGGTCGGCATACTGGTGCTCCTTTGGCATGATATAAAAACCACTGTCACCAAAACCATACGGTCTACGGAAAGTATATCATACAAGTGAAGAGCATCTAAATATCGGGCTACGTCTTGCCATACTACTGAGAAAATCAGGGTGGATGCGTAAATTTCCACCAGGATCAGAAATATCATAGCCCAGCGCTCCGACAGCTGAGACAGTATGAGTTTTGTGTATTTTTTCATAACTACTGCCTCCATAAAGACCGGTCAACCGGCTGTTTTTTGAGAACTTTTTTCACCAATCCACTGATGGACAGCGTCATAATTACCAACATTCCCACCACCAAAATAGCCGCCAGGAAAGGTTCTACCGGTTTGTAAATCAACAGTTCTTCTTCCAATGGACGCAAAGCCTTGTTTAGCAGAATCCCCAGCCCTGCGGCAATAAGTGTAATCAGTGCAAAGCAGACATAAATGGAACCTGCCAACATTCCCCCGCGAATACCGCACACCTTGAAAATCATGTATTGATAGAGGTTTTTCTGCATGAGGTAGCGGAACAGATAATACAAATTCAGGCAGCAAAGCAGCACCACGGCGCCAATCACGGTGAACATGATAATCTCCTGGTTTAGATAATCGCTTTCGAACCAGCTGTAATGACTCTCAGGAACTTCGGCAAAAGTCTCGTCGCCCTCGGGAAGAAACTGGGTGGCAATGGTGTGGGCAATGGCCTGCAGGGCCTCGTCCGACAGGGGCTCTTCATATTGCAAGTTAATGTTGTTCTCTCCCAGTTCAAAGCCGTTCATCGGGTCGGTACATGCCTAGGCCGCACGATATGGCACAATATTTTCAGGGATTCCCCATTTTCTCAAGGGTTCATCACTGGGCTTTACAATCCCTATCACTGTAAAAGGATAACCTGCTATGGAAATCTTATCCCCCGCGCCTGCGCCATCATACTGCTCCTGGCTGGTCTCCTGTTCCAGCACAATGACTTTTGCCCCCTGTACCAGCTCTTCTTCGGTAAACCAGCGGCCCTCTAACAGCTGGTACTGGGGGATATACCAACACCATTTTTCACAGGTTTCCGTATCCGGCAAAGCATATCCGCTAAAAACCTGTTCAGATTCTGCTCGGAGCGTCCCGTCTGGGGCAATCAGATATGGAGTTGCATCGGGATCTGTTACATAAGCAAACAGTCGCTCCAGCGTCGCCAGGTTTTTGATAGGAGGGGCCAGCGGCTCATTGAGCACATCTTCCACAACATCAAAGGAACTGTCGCCCGTAAAATTCACGAATATGTTATAGCTGCTTTTCAGTGCTTTCCGTTCTTCTCCCCAGGCAATTGCGCCGCCTATTCTGGCACAGACGCTGAGACATACCGACATCGTGACAGCCATGGAAATTATGATAATAAGCAGGACTCTCCATTGATGGCGGAACCAATCTGTAAAACAGCCTATTGTAAAACGCAGGGCCTTCATCCTTCATCCCTCCATTTTTATAGAGTCCCTTCTACAGGAGCAGTACGCCAGGCTGCATCAACATTTTTGACTATGGGGGAAGCCCACTTTTGCAACAGACGAAAAACCCCATAACCGGCCATATTTCCGATAAAAAGCAGCGGTATCATGGTAACGTCCACCATATATACCTGAGCCTGGAATATGGCGTATAGCACAAAATAAAACAGGAATAAGCCAATGGGGGCAGCCAAGGAGGCAATCAGGGCGCTTTTTAGGGGACGAAGCTTTTTTATCAGCAGCGGCATGAAAATACCGAAAACCAAGCCATAGAGCAAAAAGATATTCCTCCCCGGATGAGCCGGCTGATTGGGCATATAAATGTGTTCCGGCATTTCGGGGCCAAAGGGTATCCACTGATAGCAGTCCCAAATTGATGGCCCGGGCATGTGGATACGCAGGCTTTCCACACCCATCGCATCCACCGGGAAGGGAAAATAGCAGTAGGTTACAATTTCGTGGGCAAAAAATACCGTTCCCAGCAGACACAGGATATACAGCGGACTACGCTTTTTGGCCAACGCTATCAGGGCGAGAATAATAAAAAGGCCACCAAATAGCAAATATGTAAAATAACTTTTTAAGTAATACATTCCCAAACCTCCCTATTTAACCAACGACCCTTTATATTTCTGGAGAATATTCTTCTGTTAAATCCTCAAACAAAATTGTAAATTTCTCCGTGATTCCCTGAAACTGCTCTCCCTTTTCTGCCTGATAAAATTCTATAAACAACGGTGACTGAGAGTTGATTCCATCATTGGAAAGAGTAAAAACTTCACGAATGGTATATAATGCATTAGGCTGACTGAAATATTGATATTCGCCATTGTATATAAGCCCACTGGCGTATACAGTATTGCTGATGGAGCCAACCCGCATAAGATACAATTGTATTTTAGAAGGCGTATTGGTCCCATAGGGCATCGTTACGTGCAGCTCTCCGTCCGTTTTCACAATGATTAGGTCATCTTTCTGAGGATACATCACTGGCGTAATCCAGTTTTGGCCATTCTGAAGGACTATTTCTCCTGATACCGAATCGGTCTGATTGGCCGCTGCATTGATACCGCAAAGAATTCCTATCAGCATAAAAAAGAAGAAGAAAGAAACCACTTTTTGACGAAAACCATTCCCGTCCATTGGGACCCCTCCTTTTCACATTTCTTATATATAATTATAAATATATTTCGTGAAAATGTAAATAATTTTTATGTATTATTTCTAACCGACCTATAACCTTGTATGTTTAAACAAATTGCACAGCAGTTGTATTGTTGAACATATCTATAAGTTTTTTATAGTATATCAAACGCATCCCTATAATCACCTATTATAGAATACTATGTTTCGTAATTATTTTATATAAACAAATCTTAACCGGTATTTGTGCCTTTTATCAGATTACATTTTTCTAATATAAAAAATTTCACACCTTGATCTTCTCATCGAAACCTTGAATCATACAAAAAAACAAGTTTGAACCCCAATGGTGTCCAAACTTGTTTTGGCTTTCGCTATAAAACAGAAAAACCTCGAAACAACTTGTGCATCGAGGTTTTTAACTGGTGCGAGGGAGGGGACTTGAACCCCTATGAGCGCAATGCTCACTAGAACCTGAATCTAGCGCGTCTGCCAATTCCGCCACTCTCGCATATTCTCTTTTTGACCGCTCTTGAAGAGCGCTCGTTTATTATATCATCCAAGACATCACCTGTCAAGCATTTTTTTACATTTTTTTATTTTTGCTCTTCAGGGGCCTATTCCATCGCCAACTCCCCTATATAAAAAGTTTTCGCCCGCTTTGGCAATGCCGGAAAACACGGGCGAAAACGTAAAGGGAAGCCACAGCAAACCGGGCCGTGTATCTTGACCCAATTTGACTCTGCCGTTTTTTACACTACCTGGAACAGATAGAATTTCAAATAGTTCGTCTCGGGAACATTCCACAAAATCGGATGGTCGGGAGCCTGCTGCCGGGCCTCAATTTGCCGCAGAGAGACGTTGGCGTCAAAAGCCGCGCTGCGAAGCATCTCGCAGAACAGATCTTCCGTCATAAAATGAGAACAGGAGCAGGTTGCCAGGTATCCGCCTCTGGGAAGCAGCTTCATCGCCCGAAGATTGATTTCCTTATACCCTCTTGCCGCCTGCCGTACCGTTTGCCGGGACTTGGTAAAGGCGGGTGGGTCCAGAATAATATAATCAAAATTTGCTCCCGGCTCGTGTTCCAACTGGGGCAGCAGGTCAAAGACATTGGCCTGCCGGAAACTCATATTCCCCTCCAAACCATTCAGACGGGCATTTTCTCGTGCCATCTCTACTGCATCAGCAGAAATATCCACGGCACATACATGCTCGGCTCCAGCCTTGGCCGCATTCAGTGCAAAGGAACCGGTATGAGTAAAGCAATCCAGTACCCGCTTTCCCGGCGCAAGCTTTGCCGCTGCCTGACGGTTGTATTTCTGGTCCAGGAAAAATCCGGTCTTCTGTCCGTTTTCGAAGTCCACCTCATAGCGAATTCCGTTTTCGACGATTTCCGTCCGGGTACTTTCAGGCTGGGCTTCTCCCGGAAGAGCAAAAAACCCCTTTCCCTCTTCCAGACCTTCCAACCGGCGAATGGCCACATCATTTCGCTCATAAATCCCCCGGATATTCTGCCCGTCTTCCCGCAGCATATTTACCAAAGCCGGAAACAGCATGTCCTTCCGTTTTTCAATTCCTAAAGAGAGGGTCTGGGTTACCAGAATCTCTCCGAAACGATCAACTGTCAAACCAGGGAAATGGTCCGCTTCTCCAAAAATCAGCCGGCAGCAGGAAACATCATCCCCCATAACGGTTTTCCGATAGTCCCAGGCATGGTGCAGCCGCCGACTGAAAAACGCCTCATCAAACTTGTCATTGGTATTGTTAGAAATCACTCGCACCCGGATTTTCGAATGGCTGTTATAAAACCCCGTTCCAAGATAGCGGCCTTTTGCAGACAGCACATCCACCAGTTCCCCATCGACAATGGGACGTCTTTCATCCATTTCGGTAATTTCAGCTTCATAAACCCAGGGATGCCCTTTACGAAGGCTGACTTCCCCTTTTTTGGTAATGGTAACGGCCGGATAGATTCTTTCGGTCTTCAAATGCAGTTCCCCTTTTCCTTCCTTTACTTTTTTACAGCAGGTTTTCTTTCTGTGCCGTCAGCTTGCGAATATGGGAATCCAAAAGCTGGCGGAACGTATCATTACTTTTTCTGCCTCCCCGTACATCCATATAGGAAACCGGTTTATAATAAGCGGAGGCTTTTTGATTTTTCAAATAATTCAGCGCCTCATCCAATCCTCGAGTGGCCGCCAAAACATCGGCAATTTTAACCGGATACATGGCATTATAGGGCTCCAGACGGAACGCTTCGTTATAATTGCTCAAAGCCGGGCCGCTCTCTCCCAACAGCATCTGTGCCTGTGCCATATCGGCAAACAGAGATGCCCGCACCGCACTTTCCTGGCTGACTAAAACACCTTCCTGCCGCACGGTCTGCCGGGGCAAAAGTTTCCATGGCTCTCCTGACAAATAGGCAGAAGCCCATCGGATTGTCTCCCGGGCATAGGGAGCCCCAAGCCAGCTGTATATTTTGGCAAGCAAGTAACGCCGGGCCGGGTCATCCCCACTGCCGCAAAGCGCTGCCGCCCGCAATAACACCTTTTCCCGGTCAGGAGCTTGCCGTACCGTTTCCAATGCCTCTTTTTCTCTTTCTGCCTGATGAGGAATATTGCCGCCCAACGCCCAATACAGGGCTGCAGCCTTTTGAAAATTTTCTTCCGCTCTGTTCATCATACTGCACCACCCGCTTTCTGCAATTATATTCTTCTGTTGGACAGTATAGATTATAACACAAATTACTGGCCGTGCAAATTTCTTTTTCTCAGATTTGGAAAAACTGTTTTCTTTATTTTGTAAATAATCTGTTTGTTATGGAAAAATTATAGACTTTTTGCTGGAATGTTGGTATAATACAATTGTATCGGAAACCATAACACCCGAGTTTGAAAAGGAGAGAATGTAAAATGAAAAAACGAGTTTTGCCCGTACTGCTGGCAGGCCTGATGGTGCTGGGCTTTTCCGGCTGCCAAAAAGCAGACCCAACTGAAATTTTGCAAAATGCCATGACGAAAACACAGTCGCTGGAATCTGTGGAATATGATGCAGGCCTTTCCTTTGATGCAGAAATCAGCGGAATGCGCATCGGCATGGACCTTGACATGAACCTGAAAGCCATTAACGACAAAGAAAATCCGGCTCTGGCATATACGATGTCCACCTCTCTTATGGGACAAGATGTGAATGTCGATATGATTTATCAAGACGGCACTCTTTATATGGATTCCATGGGCTACAAAGTCAAATCTGCCATCGATTATGATGATTTTATCAAAGACAATGGCCAAATATTTGATTTAACAAAACTCGATTCCGAGGATGTAAAGGATCTTACTAACTTAGAAATGAAAATGGATGGAGATAATATCATTTTCTCCTTTACAGCTGATGAAAAGGAAGGCCAAGACCTGTTGGATGCGATTATGCAGGCTATGGAGATGGAATCCGATGGTACGACAGAGCAAATTAAGCTCAAATCCCTGAGCGGAGAATACACCGTAAACAAAGACGGTTACTTAATCGGCCAAAAAATAGTAATGTCTTGTGAGATGACTCAAGATAATATCACCTCTGCTGCTGACATTACTGTGGATATGTCTCTGGTAAATCCGGGACAAACTGTTGAAATTAAGGTAGACGATCCTGATTCGTATCAGGAGGCGTCGGATAATTCCATCGACAGCGGTATTTTTGGTGACACAACAGGTGGAGATGACATTTACACTGAAAGCTTTTAATCATTTCTTATAATAAAAAGAGCGTGCCAGAAAAACGGCACGCTTTTTTATTGAGGGTCTATCATCTTTTACCACGGCAAATCCCAAATGGATACCTCCGGATATTCCGAAAGCCCATCTAAATCAATGGTGACTTTTTTCCCCGGCTCCACCAGCTTCAGGCTGTATTGCAGCTGAGCCTCTGTTTCCTGACCATCTCGAACCACAGTACAGGGAATGGTCAGTTTCAGGGAAGACAAATAACTATTTCCATCTACTACAATTTTCCCAGAAGCCGTCTTGGTAATAATATCGGTGGGAATATTACTGCTGAAATTCTGAATTTGATTCATAACAAAGTCGGTAAGCTGCGCGACATATTTCGCGGACACCTGAAAAGAAAAATGTTTACCGTCATCTTTATCCTCTACTTCCAGCTTTTTCAGCTGGGACACAGAAAAACTGATATCCGGGTACACCCGGGTAATTCTTTCCTGCATCATGGAATATTCCATGGGTGCCTGGTACTGGGTTCCGTCATCGTCCACATAAAAGGTTCCATTTGCATACACCGAGCGGGAAGAAAACTCCTTGTTGGGAAAGCTGTTTTTTGACTGGACTTCCAGTTGGGACTCCTTTTCGGATGTGACAAATCGGGCTGTCATATCCCAGGAATAGCGGGTATTCTCCCCATCGGGCTCAATAACGAATGCCAGGTGAATCTGCTGCTCACCGCTGGAAAGGGCATTGGTTTTTTTCTGTGCCTGATTATAAATTGTACGAGGGTCAATTTCCTGACAGCTGCTCAAAAAGACAGCCAGCAACACAGCCGACAGGAGCAAAGCCACTCGTTTCCACTGTAACTTTCCGATACCCTTTCCCCCCTTTCGTTTCCGGTATATTTATTGTATTATACCAGATATTTCCCCTTCCGTCCAGTGGGGCCCCCACTTCTTGTCAAGGAGCCACTTCCTGTTCCACCCGCAGGACGGTTAGCTGGGAAGAAACCTGTAGTTTCGTGTGAGACATCTCCTCTTCCCAGTTCTGCGAATTTTTCTTCCACCAGGCAGTTTCCCGCTGCATCAGGGTTCGTCCGATTCCAAAGGGGTCTGTATGCCAGTCCTGCAATGTTTTTTCGAGCACATGCTGAATTTGCCCGGTCAACTCCTGCGAAATGGAGCCTTCTATTTTTTCGAGGAACTCATCCCGATGATCCCAATCCTCCATAGGGCTCATTGTATCCATTGCACTGATTTCCACCACTCCCTCTGTTTGGATTGAAAGGCAGGGCTGGTCATTTTGAATTTCCGGATAAACCGCACCGTTTGCTTGCCGAATGGTAAAGGTCACTTTTCCGGTTTCTGGAAACTCCGCTACTATCTGCCCGCCGGAAAGGCCTTTCGTCAGCAGCAGAAGGACCCGGCTTTCTTCGGGGGTTAACATGCCACAGTATTGGTCTTGTCGAAACAGTGCTGTTCCTATTGCTTCCACCTCTCCCTCCTGTACGGAAAGTACGGGCATATAGGGGGAACTGCCCTCGCCTTTTAACTGGTTGACAAAATCAATGACTCTCACATTGGGAATCCAGCCATTTGCAAATCCACTTTGACTAATCCGTGTCAGGTTTTTGGCTTCCACATATTTCCCGTCTTTTTGTAGCCCTAAAATATCCTCCGCTTTTCTCTCAGCCAAAAACACACTGACCGATGGCCGGGTTTCATAATACCGGATAAAGAAATCCATGATTCCTTCCACCCCCTTTTCTCCACATTCTTTTCCCAGAACAATCGTGGTGTTATGAGAATACAAAGGAATTTTCCCGCTCTTTTGTACCAGTTTATCCAATGCTTCTAAAAGAGTCCTGCCTTCTGCCTGCTGAAAGGAAAGATTTCCTTCCTCCTCCGCCTGACTCGCCTGGACAGAAACTTTTACCCCCTCCTCTGTTTGGTCCACGCCGATTCCCTGAATCAACATTCGGTCATTCAGTTGGACGGCGCCGCCAAAGGTCGAAGCGGAAATCATCAGGATAAGAGCTACGATTCCGGACGTTATGGTAGCCGTCAGCCTTCTGGTATTATTTTTCATGACGCTTTTCCCTCCTTACGGCAGCCCAAACCGCCCCAATGGGTACGGCCACACCCACAACCGCCGTCATGGGCAGAATCGCCTCCAAACGAAAAATTTGCTCCTGCACTTCGGCATTTATCAAAACCAGCGGTACAATAACCGCCAGAAGGATTCCACTGACAGGGACCGAAAGTCTCCCGGCAGTTTTTCCCATTACACGCGATATACAAATACACACCAGATACAAGTTCAATGCAACAGTCAAAAACAGTCCCAAAAGCCAAACACCCGTATAAACCGCGTCCAGACGCTGGAAAGGCCCTGATTGCGCCAGAGAGGTCATGGTATAAACGGGGAATGTTTCCATCCCTGCCAAAGGCCCCAAGGTACCGCAGACTGTCACAATCATAATGATGAAAAACAGCCCGATGGAAACGTTCCAAAGAATATACCGACGCTTCAGCTTTCCGGATGTGCGGGGCAAAAGAAGGGGAATCACACTATACTGGGTACTGCGGGAAAAGAACAGCAGGAATCCCTGTATGGCCTGTCCCGGGCCATCATACAAGAGAGGGGTAAAATTTTCTGCCCGCAATTCCTGGTTCAACGTAATCAGCAAAAAAGCCATGGCCGCCCCTATGATAATAAAGAGGAATCCTGCGGTTCGGGCGATGGTTTCCAAACCCAAAAAGGCACCATAACAGGCAGCTACCACCACTGCCGCCGAAATTAACCAGACCGGTACCTCCGGATTGATTTCGCTTTCCATAAACAGCTGAAAAAAGGATAAAAAATAACCGTTCATAAACAGAAAATAGAGGGCATACAGCGCAGCAATGCCCTTCCCCCATTTTCCCAGCCCATATTCCGCAGCGTCCAGCACATCCATATCCGGATACCGGCGGCGCAAAACCCATGCCGGTATGATCAGGAGTAAATTAAGCACCATATAGGCTACTGCTGAAAGTGTCAAATCCAGCAAGTTTTTTCCTCCGGTAAGGCGGGCATTTACGGTGAGCATAATAATCAAGCGGGTCATGAATGTCAGCATAAACAGCTGCCCCGCGCTGATTTGCCCGTCACGACTCATGGCTTGCGCCCCCTTTTCACGCCGCTGCCCGGCATATTCTGTACCATCTCAGGCTTTTTGCCAAGAATTTTCCAGCTGGCACGGATGAGCACATCTCGCATATCCTGAAACCGGAAAGGAGCTACCGGCGCAGTAAACGGTACCCGATAGGCGCTTTCCCAACAGATATTCAGCAGCACCGCAGTAAAACACAGAATAATCCCCCACAGCCCCAAAATACCGCCTACCACAATAAATATCAGGCGGAGGATGGCAATGGGTTCATAAAGTTTTGGCACTACATAACCGGCAATGGCTGTCATCGCTACCACCAGCAAAGTCGGCCCGCCAATCAAGCCCGCATTCACCGCTGTTTCGCCGATTACCAGCGCACCCACAATGCTCACCGCATGCGTCAGCGTTTCGGGTACCCGCAGTCCGGCCTCTCTCATGATTTCGTACATAACATGAAGCAAAATAGCCTCGGCCATTAAAGGAAACGGGGTGGATGCCTCTGCCTGAGAAATTTTGATTAGCAGGGTTTCCGGCAGCAGTTCTGGGTGAAAGGTCCCAATGGCCACAAAAATCCCGGGAAGGAACACTGCTATGAGAAATGCCAGATATTTGAGCCACCGGGTAAAGGCTGCATAGAATGGCCGGTTGGCATAATCATCAAAGCTCTGAAAATTTTCGGTAAACAGATAAGGGACCAATAGCACATTAGGGGTGCCGTCTACCAGAATAGCCACACGTCCTTCGGCTACTTTTCCGCACACGGTATCCGGTCGCTCCGAAAGTCCAACGCTGCTGAATACGCCTCCCTGTTCCAAAAAAGGAATCAGATAGCCGGCTGCCAGAACGGTATCCAGTTCGGCGCTGCGCAGCGCTGTTTTTACCCGCTGGACAATTTCCGGCGAAGCTGCTCCCCGAAGATAGCATAAAGCCACAGCAGTCTGGCTTTTTTTGCCCACCATCAATCTCTCAAACATCAAATCCGGGGTTTTCATCCGACGGCGAATCATGGAAATATTAATTTGCAGCGGCTCAATAAACCCTTCCCGAGAACCCCGCTGGGCTTTTTCATTGGCCGGTTCCTGGATGCTGCGAAAACTGAACCCCTGCACGCCGAAGGCAATCATAAAATCGCAGCCGTCCGCCGCCAGAACAGCAAATCCTGACATGAGTTTGTCCATGGCCTCTACAAAGGTGGTCACCTGCATCTGGTCTGAAGTGGCCAGCGCATGGTCACGGATATACCGCATTTTGGCGTCACCATCCAGTTGAAGAATGGGCGCCTGTAAAATGGGATTTAAAATTCCCTGTGTAATCAGCTGTTTGTCAATTAGTCCCTCGATGGACAAAATTGCGGCCCGAGTTTCCCCAATTTGAAACTCACGCTGTACAAAATCGATACTGTCCTGAAATTGACTGCGAAATGTAACCAGATTTTCCAGCAATGATTGGGAAAAACCACCCTGATTTTCCGGTTCCTTTGTCATATAATTGGCACCTCCCAAACACGAAATCCATTTTCTTAGTCTGGACAGGCTTTTCCCAATTTATCCAACAACGCAAAATTTTTACAAAAAAGAAAAAAGCCCCGGTAGGGGCTTTTTGATATGGGAAAATATGGATTCTACCGAAAAGTTTGGAAAATTTCTTTTCTGCTCTGCCCCGATTATCGGATAAACATGGCGTCGCCGAAGCTGAAGAACCGATATTTTTCCTCCACAGCGATTTTATAGGCGTTCAGAATGTTCTCACGTCCTGCCAGGGCGGAAACCAGCATCACCAATGTGCTCTCTGGCAGGTGGAAATTGGTAATCAGGCCGTCCAGCACCTTGAATTCATAGCCGGGATAAATGAAAATATCCGTCCAGCCGTCGCTCTCGCAGATTTTGCCCTCTTTGGTAGCCACAGACTCCAGTGTACGGCAGCTGGTAGTGCCCACAGCAATGACCCGACCGCCGTTTTTCTTAGTTTCCTGAATCAGTGCGGCAGTCTCTGCGGAAAGGTGATAGTGCTCCGAGTGCATTTTGTGTTCAGAGATTTTCTCCACGCTCACAGGGCGGAAGGTACCAAGGCCCACATGGAGGGTCACAGCGCCAATTTTCACGCCTTTGGCCTTTACCTTTTCCAACAGTTCAGGGGTAAAGTGCAGCCCAGCAGTAGGCGCGGCAGCAGAGCCGATTTCCTTGGAATAAACAGTTTGATACCGCTCTTTGTCTTTCAATTCCGTGGTAATATAATGGGGCAGAGGCATTTGTCCAATCTTGTCGAGGATCGAATAGAAATTCCCCTCATAGGTAAACCGGGCAATACGATTGCCGCCTTCGATAATATCCAGCACTTCAGCATGAAGCAGACCACCGCCAAAGCTGAACTTTGTACCGGGCTTTGCTTTTCTTCCCGGACCGCACAGCACTTCCCAAACGTCCTTTTCCCGCTGAGTTAAAAGCAAAAACTCTACCTTTGCACCGGTACCTTCCTTCTCGCCATACAAACGGGCGGGCAGTACACGGGAATCGTTGACAATCAGGCAATCTCCCGGCATAAGGAAATCTACAATGTCATAAAAATGGTGGTGGGAAACCTCTCCCGTTTTGCGGTCCAATACCATCAGCCGGGAGGAATCTCTGGGTTCCGCCGGCGTCTGCGCAATCAACTCCTGCGGCAAATCGTAATAAAAGTCATGGGTCTTCATTTCGGGTATCTGGTTCATAACACGCTGTCCTTTCTATGATAACGGCCGGAAAATAGTAAAGCCGTCTTTTCTCCATCTACAAATTATCAAATTGTCCCTGTATCAAAAACAAAGAAAAAATATATGAAAAAGTCTTTTTTTCGTTTGTAAAAATCATGTGGTTTCAAATTGACAAAAAGCGCCCTATCATGTATGATAAAGAGGTTGAAGATAGAGGCGCGTCTTTCAAAAGTAACCGGTCGTGAGGCTGCCAGAGCCTGTGATCGCCAGCGAAAGGGGAAGTCGCCGAAGGCGGTGGCTGGCTGTCATCTGCCTGGTTGCTTTGGAAATACCACTGCAACTGTCATCATACCTGTATGATGGAGCGCTATCGGTCTTACCCCGCATACCTGAACAGGGTAACCCCGAACAGTACTATTATATTGGATTGATGACCGGTTTTCAACCGGTTTTTTTGTTTCCAGAACCCATTTTATGTCAGGAGGATTCATCCCATGAGAAAGTATAAAGTTGGAATTATCGGCGCTACCGGTATGGTAGGGGCGCGTGTTGCTCCCCCCCCGCGAAACAATAAGCGCGCGGA
>OBYM01000322.1_pt1 | contig 28255 bp, 35 predicted proteins | sample 1538191 | NCBI WGS metagenome assembly OBYM01 (sample SAMEA2580165, study PRJEB22360) | human gut metagenome | biome: human gut; feature: human-associated habitat; material: faeces | place: Denmark | collected 2008/2010 | reverse complement strand
CATTGTGAGAAGAGAAAAAAGCAGTTCCAAAACCTACCACCCCCGCCATAAACAAACTTGCTACTCTTTTAAACAACTCTGTTCCCTCCAGTTTAAATCATGTTACCTATCTGTCCGATCATGCCCACAAGTAAATTACCTATCAATAACCCTAGCTGTGTCAGAGCTCCGGTAGCTGCCAGTACGATAAGCACTGGTACCAGCACAAGAACCACCACCATATTTTTGATGTACATTTTTAGTGGCCCCATGGGTTTTCCGTTTGGCCCTGTAGCTCCTTCTGATTCTGCTGCCACAATAGCTGCATTGCTCACCAACTGCACCCTACTTCCGTGATTGCCCAGATTGCTTGGAGCGTTCATCATGCGCCCTGGTGCACCCATGCTCATCCCAATCCCCTGATTCATTCCTGTTGGGCCATATCCAGATGCTCCATAGGGATTTCCTTGCATACCTGCTGATGCTCCATTCCCTAGAAATCCTCTTGTAAATGGCAGTGCTATATAGGCCAAGTCCAACACTATTCTAACTGCAAGTAGTGTGATAATGGCATAAGCAATGATCTGAAATATCCATGCTGCTGCATACCTTAATCCGCTGGTAACCACCTCGGCTCCTTCAATGTCTGCTGCTGCCAAGTTACTGGCCTCAGTGAGGTCATCTATAAACTGCTGGTTGCTTTCTGCTGATCCTGTGACCTCCTGCTCATTTCCCTGGCTTTCATCTGATATATTATTGTTGTCTGCTTGAGAATTTACATCCACCTCTGTTTCTATTCCTTGCTGAGTGCTGATAATATCATCTAAACTTGTTGCCTCATTTGCAAATGCAAGTGTGATACTACAACATGTAAGTAAACACATCACCAGCATTGCAAATATGCCTTTTCTCATAATCCGTCTAAACCTCCCTTATATTTAAAATCTACCCTCTCTTAATACACATGCCTTTTTATATGATTTAATTTCGGGGAGATAATGTTCTTTATATAAAAGCAGGAGACCCAAACTATCAATTTGGGTCTCCTGTCAACTATCTCGTTGTATTTTACAATCCAATATGTTTTATGTTCCAACTAGTATTTTTGAAATATAGCTTGCTATTCCACCAAGCGTGTTAATAAGTATTAAAATGATTTTGACCATGTTTATTTGTACTATGAGCAATCCTAATGCAATAATTATTATTGACGAAATTAAAATTTGTCCAAATTTTACGAATTTGGTGTCTCCCTCATTCATGTAAGGCAATTCTTCATAATCCTTAACTGCTACCCATTTACCAAGCGTCATCTTTTCTAGTATATTGAAGCCTAAGTCTACGTTGATATCTACGTTCCATGCTATCAATAGTATAATTGCATAAGCTATTAGCGCATACCCAAATACTATAAAGATTGTTCTTAGAAAGTGAGAGTTGTTTAGCTGGTCTTCCTCTGTATACTCTTGCTGAATTTTAGAAATTGTCTCTAAATCTAAAATTATAATGTTTTCAGTAGCAAGGTCAGTTGCATAGTTTCCTTTTAAAAAGTCTACTAAATTATCCGTATTGATGCTATAGTTATACCCATGTTGACTTAACCATGTATTCCACCAAACGGTCGAGTTTTTTGTGCTGTCTGTTGACTGCACCCAACCACTAAACAAGCCTGTTTCAAACATGCTTTTTCTAACCAACATACCGTAGAATAATGGCTTTTGGTCGCTTAAATTCACATCACTTCTTGCCACATATTCACCAGGAAAGCTGGTAGTCATGTGAACCTCTGATACTATTTCAGTTGGTATAGTATCTATCTTTGTTGCACTTGCCCTTATTGTATTGTTTGAATAAGGGTCGTCCTCTGTACTCTCCCCACTTTCTCCTGTTTCGCCTGTTTCTTCAGTCTCTTCTGTCTCGTCTGTTTCGTCTGTCTCGTCTGTCTCGTCTGTCTCACCGGTTTCCTCTGATTCATCTGCTTCTTCAGTACCAGCTGCACCAGCTCCAAGTTCTTCTTGTTGTCTACTTATGTATTTTACTTTTTGCTCTGCCGCTACTAAGCCTTCTATGTCTGCAAAATCCTCTATTCTTAGCGTTGCCCCATCATCTGCTAGCTTGTTACCATCTTTATCGTAGAACTCTGCTACTACATTATTCTTTGAACCTGATAACTGTAGTATCCTCATCTTTCTACCAAGTGCTATTATATCTTCACCAGCCACTATACTTGGTGCATATGTTAATTCTAGGTAGTCTCGTAGTACTATTCTACCTACAGACGCCTTAAATGATTCTCCATCTACACCACCAAAGGTTAGATTAAATGGAACATTGATTGTTTCATCAATTTCTGTATCATCTGATGCCTTTTGCCCAGTAACACCAGTCTCACCATATAATACCAAAGATGCTTGTGATTCATCCAGAGAGGAACTAGCCCCAAGATAAGTTAAATAGGGGTCATCATCAGAAACTACAATGCTATCATTTGTAAATTTCCCATTTTCATCGGATTCATATTTACTGAATTTCCCCGTTAAAAGATTAAATCCTAGTGCACTTCGTTCTATAATTGCATTATATGATAGCCGGTCATCAGTCTCTTTAAATCCTGACACATAACCTACTGGATATTCCATTAGGAAGGCTTTTCCATTCAATACTAAGTATCTGTTTTCAGATAAACCTATTCTGTTTCTTAAATCCTCTACTGCCGCCTTGTTAAATTCTATAAGTCTTACTGCCATCATTCTGTTGTTAGTACCTGAATCCTGTGCATTTCCATAGACAACAAAATCCAGACCGGGTTGGTTGCTCAAGTCCTCTGGGAAATTATTAAATGAACTACTAGTATGTAGTGCTACTTCTTCTGCTGGTTGTATATAGTTCAATATTGTTGGATTATATCCTTCTACTGCTGCTTCTTCATATGTCCTTGATGTTGTTCTTATAATTTGCTGTGTAGGGTCATCTGGGTCCATGATTGTTACTGGCTGTTTCTGACCATTCTCATCAAAATAGACGGCCTGATTAAAATATGTAGTAAGTAGCCTCTCTGCCTCAGCTGTATTGTTTGATGTATCTGCCTTTTTTACCGCCTCCATAATCTCATCCAGCCCAACTCCACCAGATGATGTTATGTCTGGCCTTAAAACGTAAATTGGTACACTTAATTCTATATTGATCTGCTCTGCCAAAGATGCTGATATTACCTCTATTGGCTGCACCACCCCACCATTGCCTCCAAATGCTGGTGAAGTCTTTATTACCAAGTTAGGGCTTTGTTGCCCTAAGTAGTTTGTAATATAACCGTCAATATGTGATTGGCATTGATCGTTAGCATCTGCATGTCCGCCACTGTGTTCACCATTGGCATCAGCTGCATTATTTGCACCCCCCGGGTGCATTGTCACAGTGCAATGCACACCTTTACTATCAACATATGGACATGTATGACTATTTTCTTCTATCACATTCCACCCAACTACAGCCTTTAATAAATTTTTCTGTGCTTCTTCATCATTGCTGATTTTATCCCCCATATCATTTAAATTGGACTCGATTGATGCCTTAACTGCCTTAAATGTTGTTTCGGACAATACACCTGCATTATATAAATCTTCTGCTATATCAACATTCTGTGATGCTCTGTTTGTAAAATTTGAATTTAACTGTGCTTTTAAATTTTCTGGTATATCACATCCTGTAAGAATAAATGCTATACTGAGTGCCATAATGCCTATAAGAAATTTCTTTTTTGCATTTATTCTTTTGCACATGTATCATCACCTCGCGACTTTAATTCATCGTTTTCTTTTTTAAGTTTGGTAATTATTTGCTCAAGATATTTTTCCTCCCTAATTCTAAGTATCCCGCCAATACCCATCAAAATGCAAATCACTCCAAGAATCCATGTATCCACCTTGCAATTTTCAATTCCAATGGTTAATATCATTATGCTACCGAGTACAATTACCGCAATTTCAAATGCCTTATTCATCAATCTCTGCTTTAAATGTTTCATTACCTAACACCTCCAATATTTCATTTATAAAATTTACTCTCCTTTAATACACATGCCTTTTTATAGGATTTAGTTTTGAAACAGTAAAGCATAATATAAAAAGAGGTAAGACATAGCCTACAATGGCTTGCCTTACCTCTTTCAAAATATGGCCTTATCTTTCCTCTGGGAAACACATCACACTATAAGGCCCATCATCTATCACATAAACTTTTCTGTGTCTGATTCCTACTGACTGACATGTTGCATGTGATTCATAGGGAGGCACTTCTTGAAAATGCCTTATTACTTGTTTGATTACTTTGCCTGTTGATATGTCTACCTCGCCCGTTATTTCAAAGACTTGTAAGTAGTCTCTTTCAATCTCAGGAGGTATTGCCTCAATCATGCTCCACATTAGATGAATTAGTGGCAGAGGTATTTCATTTTGTATGCCTGCTGTTATGTACTTATCATGCTCCATTGTTTTCTCCTTTGTTTCATGTCTTTTCTTTTATCAATCCACGCTTTAGTAATTCTTCCCCTAGATCATATTCTGTTTTCCCAACTATTATTTTTCTAACAGGTGTTATATCATAGATACCATTAAGACATTCATAGTCTATTTCCCAATGCTCTGGAAATACAATAGTTTGAGTATTACTCAAGTACTCCCAGGTCTCAGCATTGCCAGCAAGTATCTCCACCAATTACACCTCCCAAGGCATTGCATCATGGTAATTTATACTGTCTACAAATTCAGGGATAACAAGTGTTTCTGGCTTGTTATTTACTGCTGCCCACAATCCTAAATTTAGTTCTATCAATTCTCCTTTGATCCTTATTGTTCTCATAGCCATGTTTTCATCAATACACATCAGTATAAGCCTACTACGCATCTTTGCTACTCTTTCTTTTTTATCTTCTAATTTCAATGTTTTATCCTCCGATTTTTGTATGTCCCGTCACATGGTTGGGTTTTTATTGCTAAAAGAACCTGATGTTGAAAGTACTGGTGCTATCAATTTCTTCCTGACTGATTTCCTCTGGTTGCTTGAAACGCTCCATATAAGTTTTCAGCTCGGCATCGGATAGGGAACAGGTGTCTCTATTGTCATCTATCCCAGCAATAATAATATTTCCAACAATCACATCATTGTTAAAACGTCGGTTACCCTCAAGGCCAATGATTTTACCTTCTTCATTGAAGACCATCATAGCAGTAGGGGAGAGGACTACAATTTCTAAGTAGCCATCCACCTCTTTTTGCAGTGACTCCAATGAGTTTTTTATATGTATCACCTGTGGCTCCTTATGAGGCTCTATTTTTAAAACTCTGATCATGGGCTCCTTCATGCGTCTACCTCCTTAATTTGCTTTACTTATGCCAACTGTCTCTACTCTAGGTTTTCCCACAGGTCAAAGAATTCTTCTCCGCCCATGATGACCATGAGATTTTCTATTTTGCAGATTGCCACTAAACTATTTTCTGCTTTACCAAGTAACCAGGATTTGAAAGTCCAGTATTTTGAGCCCACCCCCATCAAATAGCCTCTGCCAGTATCAAGAGGCTCTACCTCTACCACGGCGATCTCCGCCGGAGCTAACCCTGTATACTTAAGTAGCAGCAGCTTTATATCAAATTTTCTTTTGTCATAGTGTTGGAGCAGATTTGCTTTAATGATATTATTGAGTGTCTCAGCTCCTTTTGTCTGCCCCCACTCTGTTCCTGCCAAACTCTTTCCTATATTTTCATATTCCATCTTTAAGCCTCTCCATTATCAAATTCTGCATTTCTGTCATTCCTGTGCTTGTTGTTCTTAGACACGGATGTTTGGGAAAGGCCTTCATCAGCTTTTGATAAATTTTTATGCCTTTATCTGGTGTGCACTCTGATCCTACATAAAGTAATTCTGGGTCAGCTTTGCCAAATATGCTCCTAATGCTGTTTGGCTGCCTGATCTTGTCCATGAACTTATCAACCAGGGCCTCCTTCATTTCTGGCGTTGATAGTTCCCCTGAGATCTCCATGCTGTACAATTCATGCATAGGCGAGAAGTCTAGCAGGTGCTTATCATCAATTACAGTGTAGGCATGATGTACTGGCATTGTATCTCCAATAAACAGCCAACCTACATATGACTTGTATCTGCCCTTAGGTATTTCATTGGTCTCCAAGGCATCCAGTAGCCTCCGTGTATTCCCATAGCACTTGCCGATCTCGTATTTCACACTGTCAAATATGACCTTTATCTGTTCATCTTTGCATGTCTCTGTGTTGTCCCTGGTAAATACTTTGAGCTTACCATTCAGTGGGTATTGATGAGACGGAATCACTATGTCTTTTGCACCTAGCTCTACTACATGTACTTTGTCATTTACCATGTATGCCCTCATAATCTAATCACCACCTCCATCTACATAATTTAAGGGGGTGAATTATACCGGAACTTTTTCAATATTTCAATAAAAATTTAAATCTTACTTTTTGCGTAAATATCCTCATGCTGATAAAAATAGGGAGAGGTAATTTCTACCTCTCCCTGCATCTTTCTTATATCTTATGCTTTGCCCTGTCATGCTCTTCACTGGCCTTGGCTGAGTTCCATCGCTCCATACCGCCCACCAGATAACCAGTGATCCTTCTTACCCTCTCAAATGGTACACCCTTTCCTCTTATCTGCTCTGATTTGCTTATCATACTGTTGCCCTCCAAAAGTATATTATATTCTGTTAATCCAAATGTGTGGCCTCTTATATATTGTAATAGTATCTCCCGGTTGTTTCAGAAGTTCATCAATAATCTGCACATATCTTTTCATACACCGTTGCCAAATCTCTAGTTCAACAGGTGATGATAGCCTAGCATACAATGTCTTTTCTAATTCCTCAATTATTTCCATATCTTCATGTAATGTTAAAATATTTATTCCCTGTTTAACATTTTTTCTAATATGTCTTAGCTTTTCTGGTTCGCTGTCTGTTTTGCTATATCCTTGTTTTTCGATATTATTTGCAATGATATTTTTAGCCTGTCTTAATCTTTCAATATCTAACCTGCCAAATCTGAACATTGGATTTTGAATATATGTATCATCAAAATACCTTAATGGGTTTAGTCTGGTAAAATAAATCTCTCTCAAACGCTCTCTGATTTTCAGCATATCTTCACGTTCCATTAGAATCTTCCTTGTAGGTTGTAATTCTTTCTTTCCAATATAATCCTGATAATTCCAATTTAACAGTGTCACTACATTTCCGTATTTGATAACTATATCTATAATGTCACATAAAACTATTACCAAGTTATCATTTTGCTCTGCCCTGATCCACGGCGCATCTTTTTCATCCACATTTAGCTTATATAAAGTTTGCCCAAGATTTAATTCATCATCCTTAATACATCCACTTACTATGTACAATACAAAATTGTAAATCATGCTGTATTCTATTATGTCTTTTAATTCATATTGCTCCATGCTGTATCACCTTATCCTATTAAACGATGCGCCCTCTCATCTTGCTTGCTCTGATTTGTTTATCATGTTGCTACCTTATATTTTAAATGCTATTTTGTATTTAGAGTTCATATCTTCTGAAATGTTGGTATTTTGATAAAACATTCAAGTTCTCTAATCTTTTTGTAAACATAAATACTGCATGGTTTGTAGAACTTCCCATACCAAATGGTGTCACACCTAAATATACCTTGACCCCTAGGCTGTTCATATCATCTATAAATACATCATACATGTCGGAGAAGGTTTTAGAGTATACATATGAATTTATCAAGTCTTTAATTAAATCATTGGAAGATTCTTGCCCAGCCTGTGCTACTGCATTTTTCCACAGTTCTCTCGGTAAATTGCCTCCAAACATATACTGCTTGAAATATTTATCAAATATCTGCAAGCACACTGGCCTTATTATCTGATATAATTCACTAGGATTGATCCAGGTTAACCTCCCTGATACTATCTTCATATTTGCTGCTCTGATTTGCCCATTTAGTATCTTCCTCTTAACCTCTGATCGTTTTACCATTTCACCGTTTACGTTTAGATAGTCCCGCCTATATGTATCGTTAGGATTAACCAGAACAATTCCTTCTGGATATAGCTCATTTCTCTTTCTTGCAGCATCATCTTTTATGTACAGGACTATTTCATCTCCTGGTTGCTCCAAAATACTATCAACAAACCATACACACCATTTTACATAGTTGTTCCAAATGTCATATTGCTGTTTTGATTCAAAGCTTGCCCATAATGATTTCTGTAATGTATCAATTATATCTTTGTCACAGCCAATAATATTGAGCTTTTGTAGTAGCCTTTCTATCTTTTCCCGAATAAACTTTATTTTCTTTGGGTTTGTTGTTTTGCTGCTGTATTCTTCCTTAGAAAGTTTAGCTACCACTTCTTTGATAATGTCTATACAACTATTCTTTTGTGCTAAATAAATATCTTCCAATTTGATTATGCACTTTTTTATATACCCTATTGGATTCTGCGCATTACTATAGTGCCTTATAATATTCTTCCTTAGATGCACCATATCTGCTTTATAGCACAGCAATTTTTCAACTTGATAACATGTCTTTGTTCCGTTGCTTCCATTTTTATCTAATGTTCTTATTATGTTCCCATGCCTAAATATTTCAATACTTCTACATATAAACATTTCATGACAGCTCATATTTGATATAAGCTCATCTTTTGACAACCTTATGATAATATCTCCAATATATAGCGTGTTATCCCGTCTAATACATGCCTGTATATTGTTTGCCACGCTTCCGAAGAAAGGGTAGGGGAAATCAGGCTCCTGCATGTTGTATCACCTTACCCTGTTTCCATCGGTCATACTCCTGCAAATCTTGATGAACTGCTTTAAGTGCATAAACCAGCACTCCTACATCATCAAGCTGCCCAACTACTGGTATGAAGTCAGGTATCATATCAATGGGTGACACGAAATAGATTAAAGCAGCTGTACAGCCAATGATGGTGCCGATCGGAACTTCTCTGTACTGGCCCTTGGCATAGTCATATATCATGCTGCAAAGCAGGGGAATGTCTGCCAAATATGGCCCCAGCCCTGGCACCTCCTTTGCATGTGTCACAGCCTTGCTCAAGAGTGCATAGGTCTCTTTCTGATCCTTGATTACTTGCTGGGCCTTATTCTTACTGCTCTTTTTCTGTGGCACCTGTCCAAGATCGTATATAAAAGTAACTGGCACAGCTCCTAGGGAACTTACTACTTGCCTATAGGCTGACTTAACACCTGCTGCGCTGATGTTCCAGTTTACCACGTTCCTACCATTAAACATTAACATGCTGAAATTCTTTCCGCCCACCTTGCCATAGTTTCCATCTGAGGCTTTCCAGGTCTCAACATTGTATGGGGTGTTCTTGTCTAGCCTAAATTTTCTCCGCTGAAAGTCACCTGGCAAAAATAGCTTGTGAGATGAATTGATACATGTACTGGCTCCATCAGCCCTATTTATTCCATCTGTGATACAAACCAGTTTTGTCTTGTCTTTCAAATCGAACTCATAGATATATTTCACTCCATTCACCTCCAAGCATTTTCTTAAATGCCATTTTGTCTCATAGAAATGTTTACTGTATATGACTTCTTTGTATCATTGTCCATCATTGATTTTATGGCTTGTATGATGTAATCCTTATTGCAAGATGCCAACTTCTTGCCTTTATGCGTGATTATATGTACTGGTTTTCCCTCTGCTTCTAATTCGTGTATTGCTATTAAAGTTATGGTGTTGAAGTCATCATAGTCTATGCCTTCTTCGTCCAAAAACTCTTGCACTAAGGACACATCCCTGGTTGATGTATCAACGGCTATATGATCATTTTCAAGTAAGTGCTTTATCTTGTTAATCATATGTCTATAGGTGCCATCCAAATAAACCTCATTGTCAACTATAGTCATATTTACTAGAATTACATCACACTTATAATCCTTCAATGCGCTTGTGTCCATTATCTTTCTTCTTATAATGCACTTTCCTTTTTCCTTCATTGCCTCATATATTACATATAGATAAGTCTGCTCATCAGCTCCGGAAATCTCTGATACTATTTGGCTTGGCAGTTTTATTGCCTGTGTACAAATGGCTCGTGGTCTCATAGCTATTTCCTCCAAATATAGATGGAGGGGTGTACCATATGCTCCATGGTACACCCCTTATGCTTTATTAAATCCCATTCTCTGCTATATAAACGAATACATGCTTTGGCTGTCTGATGGTCTCAACCAGTGTGCTGCCATTCAAATAAATCCCGTAAACATCTCCGTACTCTGGGTCTCTATAGGGCTTCACACTGATATTATTAAAACCTTTCTCCTTGAGCTGGTTATTCACACTGGCACACTTGTTTAGTCTCTCTTGCCTGTCCATCTCTTTAAAACCTTCAAGCACACCTCTCATGCTCTCTCTGCTTGCCTTCAAATCTCTTGCGGTGATCTTACCCATTGTAATTGCCTCCTAATATATTTATAGTTTTATTTCCATCTGCACTCTGCCATTTATATTTTGCCTGGTGCATTTGATGTTGTGATTACTTGCTATCAGCTTATCCAATAGCCTGGAATAGATTGTGTTTAAGTCTCCATAGTTTTTTAGCTCTGCCCATGCCAGTAGCTTTTTGTTATGACCTGAGTACTGTGCCCTTGCTATGTCCAGTTCATCAGATGTTAGGATACTCTGGCCCTTTAAGAGCTCCTGCCTCCAGGTATTAAGTATTGTTTTGGTGGCTTTATCAAACCGATCTGTGACTAGATAAACTTGCCTACCTGAAATCCCAATGTTTGATATCTGATTCTGATGGGCTTTCATCCAAGCCCTATCAGCTAAATGTGTGGCTCCTGTTTCATCAGATAGGAGATATAATGCTTTTCCGCCCTTTGTGCTTTTCTTGATTTTTTCTTGTCCATTATCATCATAGGTGACCACCCTGTATCTCACTGGCCCCAGACCTCCTTTCTTGCTTTGTGATGTGTGTTTTTCTTTTAGAATTTTTAAATTCTACCCTCTTTTTAATTGCAAGCCTTTTTTATAGTCAGCCACACTTTATAAAATGCAGTTACCATTTTTCCTTTACTGTCTTGGCATTGTACACATTGTTTATTGATTTCTTTACAATGCAAAAATAGGGGAGTGTGGCTGTTGCTCACACTCCCGGATGATTTACACCAATAGATTGAATTGACTGGTAAACTGTCCTATGTACACCCCTGTATCTCTATAAACATCACATTCAATCCTGCATGTGTGTTCACCTGCGCTCATTGCTTTGCTTATTTTAATCGTTGGCATGGCTGTTCCTGCTTTAAGTATCCCGCTCTCATAGATTGGTTCCCCAGTTTCGTCCTGAGTATCATATATCCTGATTTGATACTCTAATCCCTCTACTGTGTCGCTCATGAGCTCCAAGCCAACCTGACCATCCTTTAATGCTGCCTCAGCCCTATGTGTTATTCCAAGCTGATCTACTGTATAGATTTCTTCAACCTCTGTCTTGTAGAAGTTCAGGTTATCCAAATCAAATTGCCATCCACCCATATTGAGGTTATTCAGCAACAAAACTAAGGCAACTATAATTAGTGCCCACAATATCATCCAGAGGATTCCACGGCTCTTTGTCACCTCCACATAATAATCCTCTGTGCTCGTGTCTTCTGCTAATTTGAGGTAACCAACCTTTTTCTGATTAAAGCCCTTTTTCTTGTGTATTGGGAACCTGTCATTTACAACCCCGGCTATTCGCTTTTCATTGTAAACATCACAGGTATCATATTCAAAACTATCTGCTGATCTTATAAACCCTAACCGTATACCTTGCTTATATTCTGAGTATTTGATTTTTTTGCTCATTGCATAGATACTATCAAACTCTGATGCCTTTTTCTTTTTATTCCCATTCTTGATGATTGCAAAGGGGGCCTTTGCCTCCTTGGACATTCTGGCTGCTTTCAAGGTGACAAGCCCTGTTGTATCAAAATTATATTCCTTGATATCCTCAGATTTCCAAATGCCCTGTATTTCCTGCTCTGCATCATCATCGTATAAACTATCTGAAAATTCTAAGCCCAGTTGCTGATCATTGCCTCCATCTTGACTAGGCTCCTGATCGCTGGTGCCTGGCTGCTCCTCAAGCTCTCGCCGTTTGTATTTCTCCATGTTTAGCTGTTTCAATATTACCTGTTTCATGCTTGTATGTCCTCCTGCACCTAAGACAGTGGCCTCGGGCAAAAGCCCAAGGCCACTTTTATCTACCTGTTTTGATGACCCTCAATTCTGGAAGCAATATGCTCTAATAAGATCAACTGCTCTTGTGTTCTGCCTATAGAATTTGTAAATTATATCCATGGGATCTACACTTTCTACTATAGGTTTTCCTCTACGATCAGGATTGTCCCAGACCTTAAAAATGGTGTATGTGTTGTTTCCTTGATGCTCCGTACTATATCCCATACGATAGTTTTTAAATAAAAACCTGTCTCCTAAGGCCTCCTTGTTGACCTGCATTACTATCATACGAGGTGTTACCTTTTGAATGTGTTGTGTGTGTTCATTTTGATTGTATCTACCTTTTACATATTTATTAAAATACATATATGCATTTAGAGCTATAAACAATGATTCATCGCTGTATTTATAATCTTCTCTGATAGTATCAATATTTTCTTGCTCTTCGTCTTGCTCAGGAATCATAATCCATAGATCGCTATCACACAGTTCAAACATTGTACATTCCAGCACTTTACTTTCTATTTCCCCTATGCAATAATTTGCCTTCTCTGCCTTTTCAAAGCCCTTTAACATTACATGCCCATCCTGATCAAGACTGTGCCTCTCTGTATACCAGCACTTGCTTTTATTATCAAATAGATACATCTCTCCTTTATATAGCTCTTTGAGGTCCTGGGATGTATGTATTTGTGGAGTAACTGTTTTCCCAAGCAACCTATTAAGTGTAACTTCTGATAATGTCATATTATCAGCGCAAAACTTGTCACGAAGTATTCCAATCGCTTTATGTATATCATAATATTTATATGGTCTTGGTGGTACTTGTGCAATGAAATAAAAATCATCAAGTACAACATACCCATCTTTTAAAGTTTTTTCTATGCCTCTAATATACTGTTCATCAGGAATATTAACTCCCAACATGTATAAGTCTCCCAAAGAAAAAAGCTCTTTGACTTTTTCAGGAGTATCATACAGGGAAGTCAACACTTCTGAAATGTCAAATACTTCTTCACCAAACACTTCTCTGGTAGTTATAGCTTCAAACTTATTACCAAATTTGTAAGCTATAGTTTTATACTCTTCCTTGTCCCTTCCTCCTTCATTGGCAATTATGAAATCATTGACTGTTCTATAATCTTCAAATTTCAGAATATCCATAGTATTTCTCCTTCCTGTTTCCTACTATACTTAAGTCCGATTTTATATCTTAATGACTGTACTGATTACGGTATGCAAAAACCAATTCAACTGCTCTTGTTTTCTCTCCGATATAAATTCTGCTGATTATATCCAAGGGATCCAAACACACCATTCCAGGTTTGCCTCTACGCTCAATGTTGTTCCAAACCTTAAATACAATGCGGGTTTTATTTCCACTATGTTCTTCACTGTATCCAACTCTATAAACTGAATTTGCTTGTGCAAACTCTTTATTGAGCTGCATTACCACCATGCGAGGGGTTATGTTTTGGGGCTGTTCTTTCTTTGTGTTTGAAGTGTTCATGCTTGCCTCCTTATTAAGTTGTGCTCTGCTTGCTTGGCTGCTCGGTTGGCTACCAAGCAAGCAGAGCACAATGGTTTTGCTGCTTATCTAATAAAATTAGGGTTCTGTCTAATCACATGGTCTGACTGATCATATACCTCAAATCCTGATAAGTTTGCCTTGATAAACCTCTCACACTGCCTCTTGTTTGTATTCTCATAGTATACATCAAAATGGTTTGGCAGCATTTCCTGATATGTTAGACCATTGGGATTGTTGTTGTTCCATATGTCTTTGCTCTCAAAGGCCCTTAATAGCACTTCTCCAGCTGCCCTGTTAACGCCTACAATGTAAGTTTTCATATAAACTCCTCCTTAAATTTCTTTTTTCTTTTTAATCATTGACATGCTGTTTTTCAGGTCAGATACCTCTTTTTCAAGGTAGTGGTGCTTTTTTCTACCCTGCGTTTTGATTATAACTCCTGTCCCTGCTTGGCTCCGTGGTGCAAAAATAGGGGGTGTGCAAAGTACCTGCACACCCCCATAAACTTATTCCTCAATCACGAAATCTGCATAGGTGAATTTAACTATGTTTTCCTTTTCATCTATTTCAAAGCTATAAGACAGCTTAGTTCCTTCAATTTCAACCATCAGCATATCACCATTGTGTCTCCTGACAAACAGCTCCTTTAGCTTGATCTGGAACCTATCTGTTGTCCGTTCCTCAATTATCTTCTCCGGTATGGTGATATAGTAGATGCCCTTGTCCTCTTTTTTGATGTATCCCTTATAAACTACTTCGTAGTTTTCTTCTTCATAGTCATCCGTGTTTTTATCGTTGTATACCTTAACTCTCCTATACCAAGCAATCAATATCAACCAAATTATTCCCACTCCAAGTAGAACCAAAATACTGAATGCTGCTATGTAAAGTACCCTCCGCAACATCTCATTGAAGGTCCCACTTGCACCTGTCATGGAAGAATCCTCATCATTTCTATCATCTGTGCTGCTTGTATCATCATTTTCATCATCTGATGTTGGATTTTCTGGCTGTGCTGTTTCTATTTCTTCCTCTAGCTCATCTTCTGGTTCCCAGGTGATCTCTGGTGTAGGCTCTGGTTGCTCACCATCAGGCTCATTCTCAACCTCGACTGGTGTATTATCATCTGGCTCCTCTGGTTCCTCTGGCCTTGAAGGAGTTGGCTCAACAGGTGGAGTGGTTTCCTCCTGAGGCTGCTCTGGTTGCTGAGGCTCCTGAGGCTGTTCTGGCTGTTCTGGCTGCTGAGGCTGCTCCGGCTCCTGAGGCTCCTGAGGTTGTTCCGGTGTATCCTCTGGCTGCTGTGGCTGCTCTGGCTCCTGGGGTTCCTCTGGCTTGTCCCCAGTATCATCTGGCTTGCTGGGCTTTGATGGCCTATCATCGTTATCATCATCTGGCTTGCTGGGTCTTGAAGGGGTGTCATCCTCTTTATCATCATCGCCGGGATCCGTTGGCGTTGTATCTCCACCTGGATTTGGATTGATGGGCTTATTGTCCTCTGTGTCTCCATCATCAGGATTGGGGTCTACTGGCTCTTGTCCACCGCCTTGCTCACCACCACCAGGAGTAGGTGGTGTCACTTCACCAGGTACACTTACTATCAAATCCACTGTAATATCACTATTTGATACTGTGCCTGTTGCTGATGTATTGCCTACTGAGGTATTAGCAGTTACCGTATAAACTCCATTGCTGACTCCGGTAAACTCGTAGTAGCCGTTGCTGTCTGTCTGCACCTGCCTATCTACTGCTCCTACTGCCGTTAGCTCCTGAATTGTTACGGTTGCTCCTGCCAAGACATTTCCATTGGTATCCTTGACTGTACCTGAGATTTTATAGGTCTCTATGACTACTGCTCCAAGTCCTACATATAGATTGACCTGCTCATCTTCACCACTGATTTCTACGGTCTGTCTAACTTCACTGATGTTTGGGTCATCTGGCACAGCTACCACATCATATTGCCCATCTGCTAAATCACCAAAACTATAATACCCTTGTCCGTCTGTCTTGGTTTCGGTGATCTTTCTATTGTTTATGGTGTCCCAGAGCTCCACAACCATGTTGCTGATTACTGTCCCTGTGTTCCTATCCTTTACTGTTCCATAGATTGTATGCCCTGTCTCTTGGGTTTCCTCGGTAAGTATAATGGTAACCTCTGTGGTCCCGGTTAAATTCTGAGTCACAACCTTTGAGTTTCCTCTATCATCTTCTGCTTTGATTGTATAATTCATGGGGACATTTACTGTCTTGATTGAATGGATTTGCCCCTCCTGGATTTCTTCAACTACTGTAGTGTTGGTGTCTGTTATTGTTAAAGTTATTTTATCATTTGGCACTGTTGGCTCATGCTTTGCTGTGATATGTAGATAAACAGGATAAACTATGAATTGCCAATTTACCTCTAAATCCGTATCCACTGTGCCCAGCTGCCTACCATCCCATTGGTTTGGTAGAACCGCATTTATTGGTGATAGGAATGAAATGAAGTAATCATCACCCTTAGGCACATTCTCAATCACATAGTTTCCGTCTTTATCTGTGGTCGCTGTCCCTATCACATTATTTGCTGATCCTTGTACCAGCCTGACACTTACATTCTGCAAAGGCTCATCTGTCACATTTGCATTGGTCACTTTTCCGTATATCTTAAATGGCCCATCTGATTTTTCTTTCCAGTGTGCATAGTAGGTTGTGTTTCCTTCTATCTGATAAACTGTACTGGTGGTGACCTGTGTTCCTCCTTCAGCCTCCGTGAACCAACCTATAAACTCTCTTTGACCTGAGGTGTCTATTGGTGTATATGGCATGTTTAGATTTTTCCCATATTCCTGCTGTGAAGTACTTACATTGCCCAACTGGTCATCCCAATAGATTGTATAGGTCTGGTCTGCTGGCTCACCCGTTTCAGGGCCCCTCCAGGCCAATACATGCCTATTATAGCTTTCCCTGTAATAGTCCAAACTATTCAGTTCTTCACCCATGTATAGCCCTAAATTTCCTGATGCTGTGCTATCATGCCCGCTTTGCCCATTGATTTTAAATGCCTTGAAGTCCTGGTCTGTAATGATATAGCCATCTCCTGGCCTTGCTACCTCATAAATGGTTTCTGCCTGGTTATCTTCAACATGGTCAGAACTTGAGTACCAGTTTCCCTTTACCTCAATAAATGCATCAGAGTCAAGTGCTCCAACTACTGTGTATCCTACACTTGTGGTGGTGCTTAGGTAACCTGTCATGTTGACCTTACCGGAAACCTCCACCGTTCCGGCCTCTATGCCATCTGATACTGTAGCGCCACCGCTTAAACTCACTACGCTTTTTCTGTTCCTATTGACTCCATTTCTTATTCCGCTGCTATCTGCCCTGGTGTCCTCTGTACCGTCTCTGTTCCCGCTGATCTCTCCACCTATGATGTTGATTTCAGTGTCATATGTGGTACAGATAGCTCCACCTGCCTCTGTTGCCACATTCCCTGTGATTGTATTATTTTCAAGGGTAATATCTTGATTTGTCCAAATGGCTCCGCCTCTTGTTGCTGTGTTATTGCTGATGGTGTTACCCTTTATCTCAATATTACCTTTATAGTTTGAAGTGCCGTTTATACTGATTGCTGCTCCATCTTCTGTAGATGTATTGCCGCTGATGTTGTTGTTAACTATTGAGACACCGTAAACACCAAGCCTACTTTCTAACTTTATTCCACCATCATTATTTGTTATCTGGTTTCCTTCAATAATACTATCATTTACTTTCTGGTTATCATCATTTCCCGATGTATTAAATGTTATTGCATAGCTGCCTTTGTTATTCCTAATAGTAGCTCCCGATATATTCAGTACTCCCTCATCTGAACCATGTATCATGGAAATTGCTGAGCTACCTTCATCATTGCTGTTAGAGTTGTTTTCAATTAAACACCCGTTGCCTATGTTTAGCACACCATAGTAATTAGCTATTGCTGCACCAACCTCAAATTCATCTATCCTATTATTTCTTATTGTTGTTTCCTCTAATGATAGTGTTCCACTTCTAAGATTGATCGCTCTATCTGTTTCCCTGGTGCTCTGACCATCTATCACAAGGTTCCTTACTGTCACTGTGGTGCTGTTCTGCACATCCAGCATTACTCTGGTAAAGCCATCACCACGAACTATTGTGCTACCTCCACCATTGATCTCCCAGGTGCCTTGAGGCACCCTTATACTGTCTGTCAATGCTATGGTTGTTCCCTCTGGTATCTCTATGACCTGGCTATCATCTGGTGATGCGAAGTTCCCAAGCAGCTCATCCCAAGAACCGATCTCTACCACACCTGAGGGTGTCCCCTCTGTCTCTGGCCCCAACACTTCACCCGTCATTGCGTATGCCGGCAGCATTGATGCCATTAAACTCATTATTAGCATACCTGCTACCAGCACTCTGCCTGTTCCTTTCCTTATCATGTGCTGTATGTGTTTCATGTTTTCTATCACCCCTTCATATGCTATCTATCTCTGGTATTAGGTCTCCTATGATAGGAAGTCTTTTCTGTTGGCCTGTTGCCGCATTGATAATCCCGTAAACCATCAATCCAAAGAGTGCTAGGTTTTTAATAAACCTGATGGCTTGATATATCCCAATTCCTATAAACCCTAACAGCCCTGTTACTGCTCCTATTACCATCATTGCTATCCAAGCTACTATGCTTAGTATGCTTAACCTCATACCTTGCTTTACATGAAAATCTACTTCTCTGTTCATGCCTTGGTTTCTATTGACGATGTAACTTATCAACCACAAAATGCTGATATAACTTATGATACTAAGCACCTTGCTTGTTCCTGGACTGCTTGGGCTGGTTTGGCTGGTTTGGCTGCTTTGATTCTGAACCACTAACCTTCACCTCCTTTCCCTGATGCCTCCGGCCCCTGATATCTTATAGCCCCCAGTTGTTTGCCTCTAATGTATGGAAGAATTGATAAGTAAGAGGTACAGCCTCCTGCATAAACCCTAACTTGCCCAGAGCCTTCAGCTCTACATAATGTGTAAATGCTGTTGCGAAGTACTCTTCACTGTTGTATATACTTGCTCTGTCCATTAGTGTTGCTGCCTGCTCAACTTCCTGGCTGTATATCTCTTCAAACTCACTGGTGCTTGATACTCCTGTGAGTTTATCAAGGTAATGTGCAAACTCATGAGGCACTGACACCGGGCTTATCACAAGGATTGTGTTGTGATTCAGCATGGTAACTCCTATGCTTATCTTGTCATTTTTCTCATTGTATTCGTACTGGTAAGGGTCATTGATGCGTAACACCCAACCATCCTCAATAAACCTATCCTTGATTACCTGAGGCACCTTGTCCAGGGCCTCCACGAAGCGGTTCATATCATCGGTGACCTCACTGTAGCTTATTTTCATTTGGGTCAAAATCTCCGGTGTGCCCATTTCCTCTACCTGCACCTCTATATCTTCTCTGTTATTGATTAGATTGTAGAGAATGTGTGCTGCTTCATATCTGTACATCTCCTGCTCTGGGATTCCAGCCCGAACTAAACCTAACCTCCAACCTAGATATGAATACTGTTCCTCTCTGGTCATCTCTCCCCAAACATTTACTACTACATCGTTCTCATGGATAATATCTGAGTAAACATCTAAGCCTATTGCCTTGAATGCTGTCTCCAACATTTTGGCCTGGGTTATTACCTGATCCCCACCCTCCAGCTCTCTCCACCAATCATTTGTATATAATGCTGTCTTGTGGTCATAGGTGCTATATAACTCTGCTTGGTTCGGAAATGCCGTTGCCAACATGTTTCTCCACTCTGCCTCGGTGATCTTATTCTCTGGATAGAAATAGGGGCTATTGGGCTCCACTAAACCATTTAAGCCCTGCTGATGTAACCACTCAATTTCCTCTCTGTAGTCTGCATCAAAAGCGTCTAAATAGACAGGGTAGTTAACCCGGTCTGGCAGGCTTACTTCTGGATTTGGTATGGTTTCAAGTAAACTATCCTGATTCTCTATCTTGACTGTTGATAAATACTCCATGTCTACTTCGTACTGATGATTGGTGTACAGGGTGCATACTCCCAATGTGGCTACTGCTGCTATCAGCATTGCAAGTATTACTGTACGCCTTGTCTTTGGGGCCTGTGTGGTGTCTTTGTTTTTTGCGTTCATTGCTGTGTGCCTCCTTTGCTTATTTGATGTTGATTTTTAATGTGGTCTATTAAACCATCTGGTAGCAATGTTTCTTCTCTGGTCAGCTCCCTGTAGGCTTCCTCATAGCCTACGGTTAAATCGTCTGGGGCCTCCTGGGTTAGATTGAGGAGTATCTTTGCTACCTTCTTGTGTGCCTTTGCCATCCTCTCCGATAAACCCTTAAACCCTCCCTTGATTTCATCTGACTCTTTATAGACTCCTATCGTTGTTACGTATAGGAATTGATGCTTGCTCTCTACTCCTGTGTACAGCGAGAATACATACCATGGCTTTCTGCTGCTGTTTACCCTCTCAATCAATATGAGGCTTTTTAGCCCATCTTCCGTATGCTTATAAAATCCAACTGGCTCAAGCTGTGGTTGCGCCTCTTTACCTTCTGTGGTCTGAGTGACCTGGTTCTTTTGATACCCCACTTTTATCCCTCCTTGTTGGTGTTGGTGGTGTTGTTGGTGCTGTTGCTGTTGGTGATTGCTTTCCTGTAAACCCTTAGATACCTATTGCCTTAGCTATTGCCAAAACCGATCTAAGGGTTTATTGGCTTGATAGGGGAGAGGGCCTAAACTCTATCTGATGGCTCCCTGGCCCTCTGGGCCCCTGGGCCTCCTTGCCCTCCTGCCCCTTGTTCCTCCTGGCCCCCTGGGCCTTTCTGCTTTTTAACTTTTAATTTTTTATATCCCCTTATCATTTACATGCCTATATTTAGGATTAAACTATAAGTTTTGGTGTATCCTCATAAACCACCCTTTGTATAAAATAAATAGGTGAGACCAGGGGGTTTTCCTCCCTTGTCTCACCTATAAACTAATTTGCTGTTTACTGCTTATTTAATTTATTTGATGGCTTGATGGCTTGATGGCTTGATGGCTTGATGCTTTGATGGCTTGATGCCTTGATACCTTTGGGCCCTATGTGAAATTATATTTTAGCTGCCTATTTACTGCTACTTGTATGATTTCATCTATATCCTCTATTGTTAATTTATCCACATCTAAGTTGTATCCTGCTGTGGTATCCAATGCATATGGAAAATCTATTATGGTGATCATTAGTGCCCATAGTATATTTTCCATTTTTAAGGTGTATGTTATGTTTTCTTCTATGTCTGTTACCTTAATCGGGAAAGTATATCTATCTAAATAAACCTTTGATTGAGCATGATGGGCATTTTTTGCATGGTGTTTGTGATGGCTGCAAGCCTGCTTTCTATGCTTTACTCGTGCTTCTTCTATTAAACCCCAATCCCCAATTCCTTCATTGATTGCTCTGTTAATTAAATGGTCAAGTTGTTCTGGGGTAATGGTCAGATGAAAGTCAAATTGGACAGGTATATGTATAAATCTTTCCTGTTTTATTTGTGTTTTTAACTGCTTGATGCGTTTACACCTCTGTTTCATTTACACGCTCACTTCCTATAAACCTAAACATTTGATTGTTTAGTTTGATTTATAAGCTGTATACTTGTAGTTATAAGCTGCTTTATTGGTAAATAAATAATGCTCTACCCATAAACCTTCACAACTTTTATTCCTGCTTATTGGATTTCTGTATTGCTTGCTTTATTTCATATACTGCATCTAAAATGAGATCTATCTGTTTAATTGGGTCATTGGAAGTTTCAAGGTAATTGCTTATGAAATATACTGGTTCTAAGTTGTAGGCAAGTAACACCCTTTGTACTTCTACCATTAAGCCAAATAAATCTTGATGTATGGTATTAAGTTTCTCTATGTCTATTTCTTCTGAATACCTGGGTAACTGGGGTAAGCCTAAGTTGTGGGAATTGTGGGGATTATGAAAATGAGGTTGTAATGATATTAACCTTAATACCTTGCCTCCCCCTCGCGCCTTCCTTTCCTTCACAAACTCTAAACTCCCTTCTATTTTTTAAATGGGAGGGAGTATACTCCTATTTCCTCCACCGTGCAATACTAATTTCTCATTGTTTTTCTTTTGTGCTTGCTGTGCTTAATATGAAAATTGAAGGGTGATAGGCAATATGATGGGTGATGTGAAAGTAGTGATGCTGTGAGCACACTGTGTACTGTGGCTGTGGGGCCTGTGGTGCTGTGGTGCTGTGGGGCCTGTGGTGCTGTGGGGCCTGTGGTGTTGTGGTGCTGTGGGGCCTGTGGGCCTGATACTTCCTGCCCCCCTGGGGTTCCTGCCCTAGGTTCCTGCCCCTGGGGTTCCTGCCCTAGGTTCCTGCCCCAGGGGTTCCTCCCTGGGGCTATGGGGCCCTTCTGGGCCTATTAGGTTTAATACCTGTAACACCCTGGCCCTTCCTGCCCACTGTCTTCTAATTATCATACATGGGATTTTTGATTTCCTATGTCCTTAGTCATTATCCTTGCTATTTAATAAATCCCATTAAACACAAAAAGACCAGCACCAATTTACTTACCTTTGGTGCTGGTCTTTACTTTCTCTTTTATATGTAGTTTTAGATGTATTCTAATTTTTCCCTTTATGTGTGCTAAGTTTTAGGGCTGATCTGCTTTTTCCCCTTATGATATAATATTTAGGTTGTATGGCTTATTTCTTTATCCCTAGTGCTATTCTAGCCACCTTGCAGTTCTTCAAACTTATGTACAGCCCTATAGAATGTATTTGGCTTTAGTCCAATGATGCTCATAAATTCCTTTGCCTTGATTGCACCTGCTTTCCATCTGCCATATAACTCCGCAAATTTGCTCATATCATACTCTATAGGTTTTCTACCCTTGTAAACTCCTTTTTGCTTTGCAATTTCAATGCCTGATCTTTGTCTGCGCTCTTTTTCAGCAAGCTCTTGTTCAGCCAAAGAGGAGTATACTTCAATGAGCAGATTGTTGATTAACTCCAATACCCAGTCTTGCCCCTCTAAATTGATGAGTGTAGTTGGAATAGTCAATACTCTCACAATCACACCCTTGTTTTTCAAATATTCCAGCTCTGCTTTAATGTCTGCCTTTCTGCGTCCCAATCTATCCAAGCTGTCAATATACAATCTATCTCCAGCCCGGAGCACTCGCCTGAGTACAGCATACTCCGCCCGATCGTCTACACCTTTCTTACCGCTGATTTTCTCAATAAACAGGTTTTCCTCTGGAATGTCTGGTGCATATTTTTTTATTGCAGCAATCTGTCTGTCAGGGTGTTGGTCTTTATCTGACACACGACCATAGCCATAATCCTCTGCCATACCTTTTCCTCCCACCTCATATCAAAATTGGGGAGGAATGGTACATGAAACTATTTCAAAAGTCAACTACTTTCAATAAATATTTCAATAACTTATCTTGCAATATTTTTCTTTACTCAAAATTGTTGGTATGGTGAGACCAAGTTATTAAAATAAGGCACCATGCCTATATGCATGATGCCTTATCATTAACCATTGTACTTTACTTCTTAGCTGCCGCTTGTGCCAGCTTTTCTTTCAGTTCATCCAAGCTCATGCCAAGAGCCTTTGCAGTTTCTTCGTCGGATAACTTTGCTTCACTGATCATGCGCTTAATACCTTTCGCCCTATTGCCACGGGTCGTCGGTTTATCAAGATTGGCCTTCTTTTCCTCTAAGGCTTTGATACAATCCTTATGATATTGAATTTTTTTGTCAATTTCTGCTTTACGCTCATCCTTAGAACGAATAACTCTTTTCTTTTCAGTATCAGCCATGTTTACACAGCTCCTTTCCAAATTGCTTGGTAGGCTTATTATATATTAGTTTGATTGCGATGTAAACATGCTGCTCTCATTTTATTTCCCTGGGGTATACCCTAAACCAATAAACCATTTTGAAGTATTGACATATTCTGACCTAGTTCTTGCCCATATCATTCTATGTCACATGGCTACCTATTTTATTATGAAGTGTTTCAATAAGAAATGCCACCCCAATGAAGTATGGGGTGGCATTTCTCAATATTTACACTTACATAGCTGTTGCTACTAAGTGTAATTCCTTATAATTTTGATTTAATCTTGCAACTGTTGCTATAAGTGCAGCCATGGAAGATATCACATAGCCCGTCATATGGCTATCCCGGTGGTTGTGCAACTTGCTATCCAAGTACAGTATCATACCCTGCCTATTGTCCCAGCAGTCACCCTTGTGGTGTACATCATAATTTGCATCAAGTACCCTGATATCTCCATACAGCTCAATAGATGCTATGGCTCTGGTGAGATAGACTGACTGTGTGTAGCCCTGATCCTGTAAACACTTAGGCGCATAAGCCATAACATGCTCTCTTCTAGCGCCTGTTCTCTGTAGTCTAAAGGAGAAATCCTTTAGTTTCTCTATGATATCTATATTATTTACATGCCTGCTTATAATCACAAAATGATCATTCCCCACTCCCATGAGTACAATGTCAGTACCACATATTTCATAGTAGCTGTTTGTTGCTGCTTTGCGAGAGTCTGTTACATTATCCCCGATGAAGGATATATGCCCTGTCTTGATAGCCTCATTTATCATGTCCTTATTTATTGTAAGTGTAGACTTATCTGTTGATTCAATTTCCTTAATCTCTCTAAGTATCTCCTGAATACCTTTCATAATTGTGGCCTCCTTAAATAAATAAATTTCACCCCCTTTTCAAATACATGCCTATTTACAGGCCCACTAATTTTTCAATATAAGAACTATAATTTCCCTTACTGCTACACTTTTTATCTACTAGTCATTTTCTATCATCGTTCCTGCTTATTCTATTTTTTTGTCATCATCTGCTTGTTGCTCAAATTCAGAAAATGCTTCATAGTCAACCCAATTAGGATGATCAAATATTCTCATGCAGTAAAGTTCAAGTACATGTATTTCCAATTCTCTTTTTGTTCTATGGCAATAATTGTGTTCCTTCTCCCAATTAAAAAGCCTTTGGTACAGATGTTCCTCTCCACTTCGTTCAATTAACTCCTTAGCAAGCTGACACCATACATCTATCTTTATATCTCCGATTTTAGTTTGAACGCCTACTCTGTAATCATACTCCTTGTACCTTCCAGTCCCAGATACATGAATGCTTTGACCAGTACCATAAAATACTCTCAAATCTTCATGAGTTAATGTATCCCTGTTTGGAATTTGATTGATTGAATTTATAACATCATGATTATACACACTCATACTCATCACCACCGCTATTGTATCTTCTCAAATTTACTGTGCTTACTGTTCTTATAAACTCTCTGCTGCACCACTTTTCCTATTGGCTTTTTTTCTCAGCTCATAATAAGTAGATACTGCAATATTCATCTGCCTACAAGATTCTGCCACACTGATCTTTCCGGTTTTCACTAGTTCCTCATATTCTGCAAACTTTTCAGTGTAAGTCACCTTCCGTGGTTTGGGCTTTATATCCCCCATCCTGCGTAGATTTCTGTAAAAAGTGCTTTTACCTATACCAAGTTTCTCACACACCTCATCTACCGTTACTTTCCCATCCTTGACCTGCTTGTAGTATTCTTCAATGTCCTCAATCATCCTGGTTGGCCTGCCTCTAGTTCCTTGTGCCGTGTCATTTTCAAATACACTCAGCATCCCCAAAATACTCCCCCAGGTAGCTAGGGAGGTGTCTATCTGCTGATTTATGCCTACTACAAACACACCTTGTCTGAATAGTTTAATGGCTAACTCAATAAACTCTCCAGCTGATATACTTAGGTCTAAGATGCTTTCCACTACTATGCTGTCCCCTTGTCTTACATACCCTAGTAGCTCCTTCAGTGCCGTTGTTTCATATTTAGAATCTGAAAATACTTTTTGTACCTTCAATGTCTCTAATTTGCTTTTATAGAGCTGGTCTGTTTCATCAAGCCTTCCAGCCTTCACATACCCTAGATACATAAAATCACCACCCTGAGGTTAATTCCTAGGGTGGTGATGGTATCGGTTACTATTCCAGATGTCAAGTAGTTTTTCTCAATTTCTATTCAGTGTAGAACTCTGCCAAATCATCAAGTCGAAGACAGCCCAATCGTGCATACCTTTTTAGTCCAGCATCATTTTTTCATGGTTACCCATTAAACACTTGATGCTAAATCCATCTTTTTGCATTTTCATGATCTGCTGGATGACACCTACTCCGTCCGGCCCCCAATCCACATAGTCACCCAGGAGGTACAATGTGTCCTTCTCTTTATCAAGCCCAATCTTGTCAATCATACTGTGGAAACTATTTAATTGTCCATGTATATCACTCATCACATATGTTGCCACGTCTGAATTTCACCTTCTCATCGGCTCCGTGCCTCAAATATTGAGATATACTCGAACAGGCCCCAGTACAAACTGATGGAGTCTATTGCATCTTCAAGCTCATAGAACCATCCAATCTGCACCTTATAGGTGACTTGTATTGTCTCAATACTCTTAAACTGCACATGCTTTGGAGAGAAGGGCATGTTGCTTGCTACCATGATAAAACCTACTTCTCCAAGCTCTCTGTCTGCTACCTCTCCCTCGTGCCGCCTGCCATATCTTGACCGAAGGAAACACCCATCATCATCTAAGGTATTTTTCAAATAGGTCAGAAGGGGAGAGGGATTATCTTGATATACTACCTTACTGACCCTCTCTAACATTTCATAGAGCCTCATATCTACACCCCTGCTCCTTTTTCAAAATCTACATGCAAATTAAATCCATCTTCGAGCATAACCTTCAGTTGTACCATGTTCTTTTGAACTTCTTCTTGGTATGGCTTACTGGTGTCATAATCACCATACAAACCAAACATCAGTACCTTTGTGAGGCCCTGAGCTAATTTTTCTACTGGAGTGTCTTTTGTGACCATTGTAAGCCCTACTACGAGCTTATTCCAAGCAGCTACATCGTCCAAGTAGTCCTCAAGATGAAATTCATCAATCCACTCTTGGAGTGTCCATACCCTACCAGATTCTCCGCTTTTGCCACATGAATAGTGCTGATTAAAATAATAGAACTTCTTATCCCGTTCATCATACATACGCCCCAGTGGGTACAGAGCGCATGGTGTAGGTTTAAATGCTTGGATTGTACACTTACCCTTTCTAAGAAAGCTACAGCTTCCATCAAGTCGCTCTTTGAGTACTGCAACAGGAAGATGTGTTGTGTCTCCGATATATCCTCTGGTATGCTTAAAAAGAACTTCTAAGGTGCTGATGCCAAGTCCCTTGGCGATTCTAAAAATGTCAGCTCCAGTCATTAGGATGGGTTCGTCTCGGTTTCTGCAACAGTTTCCACACATATCACATGAAAATGTGAATGTGTCGTTTGGCTGCAAAATATGCCTCTTAAATTCCTCTATTTTTTCTTCATCCCAAGCCACCAAAAACACCTCCATATTAAAATAGGGGATGGATGGTGCCAGAATAAACTCTTTTTGTCAACTCCCTTTTCTTATTTCTTGTATTTCATATTTCTCAACTTGCTTGTATGGTGAGCCACTTTTTTACCTTGAAACTACCTTCCGAAGTGCCATTCCACTGTGCCAAAATGCCAAAATCATAAGCCTTCCGAAGTGCCAAAAATCCCTGGTATTATACTTCAAAAGGCAAAGAAATAGGGCCTACAACCAGTCGCTTTCGCTTTTGGTCGTAGGCCCTATTTTTCAATTTAGGGTATCAATCCTAACAATTTACCCGTTTTTCAGAACAAATTACTTGCTCTCGGTCGCTCTGGGATTTTTTATGGCGGCCTGAGCGGCGGCCAGACGGGCGATGGGCACACGGAAGGGAGAGCAGGAGACGTAGGTGAGGCCCACCTTGTGGCAGAACTCCACGGAGGTGGGGTCGCCGCCGTGCTCGCCGCAGATGCCCATGTGCATCCCGGGACGGGTGGCCTTGCCGGCCTTGACGGCCATCTCCACCAGCTTGCCCACGCCGTTCTGGTCCAGGTGGGCGAAGGGATCGGACTCGTAGATCTTCTTGTCGTAGTAGTAGCCCAGGAACTTGCCGGCGTCGTCGCGGCTGAAGCCGAAGGTCATCTGGGTGAGGTCGTTGGTGCCGAAGGAGAAGAACTCAGCCTCGGTAGCGATCTCACCGGCCAGCAGAGCGGCCCGGGGATCCTCGATCATGGTGCCCACCTCGTACTTGAGGTCGATGCCGGACGCGGCGATGATCTTGTCGGCGGTGCTCACCACGATCTCCTTGACGTACTTCATCTCCTTGACGTCGGTGGTCAGGGGGATCATGATCTCGGGCTTGATGGTGTACTGGCCCTTCTTGGTGACGTTGATGGCGGCGTTGATGACGGCGGTGGTCTGCATCTCGGCGATCTCAGGATAGGCCACAGCCA
>OBYM01000320.1_pt1 | contig 28339 bp, 29 predicted proteins | sample 1538191 | NCBI WGS metagenome assembly OBYM01 (sample SAMEA2580165, study PRJEB22360) | human gut metagenome | biome: human gut; feature: human-associated habitat; material: faeces | place: Denmark | collected 2008/2010 | reverse complement strand
ACAATGGCCCCGAAGGCGGCTCGCCTAGGCCGCGACCCCCCCCCCCTGCCGCTCCAGCGAGGAGATCGAAAAGGCGCTGGGTCTGCTGGACAAGCAGGGCATCTCCTACGAGATCCTCTTCTTGGACGCACCGGACGATGTGCTGATGCGCCGCTACAGCGAGACCCGCCGCCGCCACCCGATCAGCATTGCCGAGGGCATCTCCACGCGGGAAGCCTTCCAGAAAGAGCACCAGATCCTCCGCCCTTTCAAGGAGCGCGCCAATTATATCATTGATACGGCCCTTCTCTCCACGGCGCAGAACAAGGAGCGCATCTGCGAACTCTTTGTACAGAACGGCGGGGCAAAGAATGCCATGCGGCTCACCATCATGTCCTTCGGGTTCAAGTTCGGCGTCCCGGCGGATTCCGACCTTGTGCTGGATGTGCGTTGTCTGCCCAATCCCTTCTATGTGCCGGAGCTGAAATTCAAGACCGGCCTCGATCAGGAGGTCGTGGATTTTGTGATGGGCCACCCGGAGGCGCAGGAGCTGCTGCGCCGGTACGAGGCATTTTTGGAATATGCCCTGCCGCTCTATGTGAAAGAGGGCAAAAGCCAGTTGACCATTGCGGTGGGCTGTACCGGCGGCAAGCACCGCTCCATCACCTTTGCGCGGAAGATCGCGGAATACTGTGAGAAGCTTGGCTATCAGCCCGGCGTCCAGCACCGTGACGCATCCCGCTGACCGGCAGAAAAAGAAGGATAGAAACATGAGTTTTGCATCCCAAGCGCGGGAAGAGATCGCGCAGCGCAGTTTGCAGCTGCAAAAGGACTGCTGCGTTCGCGCGGCGGCTTACGGCATTGCCTGTTTTGCCAAGTATTTCGACGCCAAGGGCCTTGTGCTCCAGACCGAGCAGGAACTGACCGCCCGTGTGGCCGAGCAATTGTTTGCCCGCTGCGGCGTGCAGGGAACCATCACCGAAAAAAGCCGCCCCAGCGGCGTGGTGTACGAATTTGGCATCCGGGAGCCGGAACAGGTGGTGCGGCTGCATGAGCTGTTCGGCACCACCGGCAGCGAGACGAGCTTACAGATCGACCCCAAGCTGATCCGCTGCCAGACCTGCGTCAGCGCCTACATCGGCGCGGCCTTCCTCTGCGGCGGCACCGTGACCGACCCACAGAAGGAATACAATCTCGAATTTCTGACGAGCCGCACCAACCTTGCTAAGGATTTCGAAGCCCTTTTGGCCGAGCATGAATTTGCGCCCCACCGCACCCGCCGCAACGGTGTGAACCTCGTTTACGTCAAGAGCTGCGCCAACGTGGAGCGCATTCTGGCGTTTATGGGCGCGGCACAGGCGGCGCAGCAGATCGGGGCGCAGAAAGCCATGAAGCAGGTGCGCAACCAGATCAATCGCCACACCAATTGCGATACCGCCAATCTGGGTAAAACGGCGCGTGCCAACGCACAAACTTTGAAAGCGATCCGCTTTTTGCAGGAACAAAAGGCGCTGGAAACTCTGCCAGAGGTCTTGCAGGAAGCGGCTGCCAAACGGATGGAGAACCCAGATCTCTCGCTGGCGGCGCTCTGCGCTTGCTTTGACCCGCCGGTGAGCAAATCCGGCCTTTCCCACCGGATGAAGAAACTGGAAGCCCTCGCGCAGTCGATGCGGGAGCGTATGGAACAGGAGGAACAGCATTGACCGAGATCAGCGAAAACAATCACCTTGGGCGGGAGTTTGCCCACCTCCATATCCATACGGAATACAGCTTGCTGGACGGCGCATGCCGCATCGATCAACTGATGGATCGGGTGAAGGAGTGCGGCCAGACCGCCATTGCCTGCACCGACCACGGCGTGATGTACGGCTGCGTGCAGTTTTATAAGGCGGCCAAAAAGGCGGGCATCAAGCCCATCATCGGGTGCGAAGTCTACGTTGCCACCCGCACCCGTTTCGATAAGGTCAACAAGATCGACGGCAACAATCACCTGATCCTGCTGTGCAAAAACGAAACGGGCTACAAAAACCTGATCAAAATGGTCTCGGCGGCCTTTACCGAAGGCTTTTACTCCAAGCCCCGTGTGGACAAACAGTTGCTGGAGCAGTACCATGAGGGCCTGATCTGCCTGTCGGCGTGCCTTGCAGGCGAGATCCCTCAAGCCATCCTCGCAGGTGACTATGAGCGCGCCAAGACGGCGGCGCTGTGGTACCGTGACCTGTTCGGCGAGGGCAATTACTATATTGAACTGCAGGATCACGGCCTTGAAGAGGACACCATCGTTCTGCCCCAGCTCATCAAGCTGGCGCGGGAAACGGGCATCCCCATGGCGGCTACGAACGACGCTCACTATCTGCGCAGGGATGATGCCAAGATGCAGAGCATCCTGCTTTGCATCCAGACCGGCAAGACCATGCAGGACGCCGACAAAATGGAGTTCCGGACCGACGAATTCTACGTCAAGACGACGGATGAGATGTATGATCTGTTCGCCATGGTGCCGGAGGCTTGCTCCAACACCCAGATCATCGCAGATCAGTGCAATTTTGATTTCGAGTTCGGCCACACCAAGATCCCCTACTACAAAGCCCCGAATGGGATGGACAATCAGGAGTTCTTTGAAAAGCTCTGCTGGGATGGCTTGGAGCGCCGGTACGGCCCCCATGTCCCGCAAGCCAACAAGGATCGCCTGACGTATGAGATCGGTGTGGTCAAAACCATGGGCTACACCAACTACTACCTCATCGTCTGGGATTATATCAACTACGCCAAGAGTCAAGGCATTCCGGTGGGCCCCGGCCGTGGTTCCGGCGCGGGCAGCATTGCGGCCTACAGCGTCGGCATCACCGACATCGACCCTATCCGCTACAACCTGATCTTCGAGCGCTTCTTGAACCCGGAACGTGTCAGTATGCCCGATTTCGACGTGGACTTCTGCTACGAGCGCCGGCAGGAGGTCATCGACTACGTCAACCGCAAATACGGTGCCGACCATGTGGCACAGATCGTCACCTTTGGCACCATGGCCGCCCGCAACGCCATCCGCGACGTGGGCCGCGTGATGGGAATGCCGTATCAGGATGTGGATGTGGTGGCAAAGCAGGTCCCGATGGAGCTGAAAATGACGCTGAAACGCGCGTTGGAGGTCTCGCCGGAGCTGAAGCGGATGTATGACACCGACCCGAAGGTGACGGAGTTGATCGACACCGCCCTGAAAGTGGAGGGGATGCCGCGCCATGCCTCCACCCACGCGGCGGGCGTTGTCATTACGCCGGAGCCGACGGATTACTATCTGCCGCTGGCCACCAACGACGGTCTCCCCGTGACCCAGTTCAATATGACCGAGATCGAGGAACTGGGTCTGCTGAAGATGGACTTCCTCGGTCTGCGCACTCTGACCGTCATCCGGGACGCCGAAGTGGCTGTCCAGAAAAAGGACCCGGACTTTTCCGTTGCAAAGCTCGATTACGACGACCCGGACACTTACAAGATGCTGGGGCAGGGTGAGACGGAGGGCGTGTTCCAGCTCGAATCTTCGGGCATGAAGCAGGTTCTGGCCGGTCTGCAGCCGCAGAACCTTGAAGATGTCATCGCTCTGATCAGCCTGTACCGCCCCGGCCCCATGGACTCGATCCCGACCTACCTGCGCAACCGCCATGAACCGGACAAGATCAGCTACAAGACGCCGCAGCTGGCGCACATTCTGGACGTCACCAACGGCTGCATCGTCTATCAGGAGCAGGTCATGCAGATCTTCCGGGAACTGGCGGGCTTCTCGTTCGGACAGGCAGACAATGTCCGCCGCGCCATGAGCAAAAAGAAGCACGCCGTGATGGAGGCGGAACGGGAGCATTTTGTCCATGGCTGCACCGAGCCGGGCCACGAATGCCCCGGCTGTGTTGCCAACGGCATCTCCGAGAAAGTGGCCAATGAGATCTACGATGAGATGTCGAGTTTTGCGTCTTACGCCTTCAATAAGAGCCATGCGGCGTGCTATGCCTATGTGGCATTCCAGACTGCATACCTCAAGTGCCATTACCCCAGCGAGTTTATGGCGGCGCTGCTGACCAGCGTGCTGGATAATACCGATAAAGTCATCGAGTATTCGGGCGAGTGCGCCCGCCTTGGCATCAAGGTCCTTCCACCGGATATCAATGTTTCCAATGGCGGTTTTCCCGCCGATGCGAACGGCCAGATCCGTTTCGGCCTGAACGCGGTGAAGAGTGTCGGCCGCAACCTCGTGGAGCGGGTCGTGGCCGAGCGCGAGGATCGCCCCTACACCAGCCTGTACGATTTCTGCAAGCGGCTGTACGGCAACGAAATGAACCGTCGGGCCGTGGAAAGCCTCGTCAAGGCCGGTGCGTTTGACAGCATGGGGGAGAACCGCCACAGCCTCGTGGAGGCCGTGGATGGCGTGATCAAGAGCGTGGAAAGTGACGCCAAGCGGAATCTGGAAGGCCAGATCGACCTGTTCTCGCTGATGAGCGGAGGTGCAGAGCCCGCCGCCGAGAAGGCGTATGAGATCAAGCATCTGCCGGAATATACCCACACCGAACTGCTCCAGCAGGAAAAGGAGGTCAGCGGTCTGTACCTTTCCGGGCACCCGCTGGACGCTTACCGTGAGCAGTCGGCGAAGTTTGCCACTCATTCCATCAAGGCTCTGACCGGCGAGGAGGCACATGGGCTGGACAATGCCCATGTCCGCATCGTCTGCACCGTCGTCAAGAGCCGGATGATGACCACCAAGTCCAACAACATGATGGCCTTTACCAGCGTCGAGGATCTGACCGGCACGATGGAGGTCATCGTCTTCCCCAAAGTGCTGGACGCATTCCGGGATGTGCTGAAGGAAAACGCCGTCGTCGTCATCGAGGGGCGGCTGTCCGTCCGCGAGGATGAGGCTGCAAAACTGATGGCCGAGACGATCTCGCCCATTGAAAGCTACAACCCGAAGAACCCACAGGCGAACCGCCCCGACCCTATGCGGGACGCGGCCCAGCGGCTGTATATCCGGCTGCCTTCCCGCAGCTGCCCGCAGTACGCGAAGGTGATCAATCTGCTGGAGATTTTTGACGGTGATATGCCGGTCATCTTCTATCTGGAGGACACCAAACAGAAGCTGGCAGCCCCGCGCAGGTTGTACACGTCGGGCCATCCGCTCTTCTTTGAGGAGCTGCGTCGCGTGGTCGGCGAAAAGAACGTTGCAACAAAATGACATGTCAAGGAACGAATCTTACAAAGAGCGAAAACTTAAAATCGGTCGCAGAAACGTTCAAAAGCAGACTTCAATAAAAGTTTAACAGAGTCTCAAAAAGGTATTGGATTCACGGGAAATCTGTGCTATAATATTTGAAGGCAAGTCATACAAAATGAGCAAAGCAAAGGAACGGCGTTTGATAGAAGGGAACGCTGCTCCAAGGTGAATGAAGAAACAATTGGAGGGAATCTCTCTTATGGAAAAGCAAATCAAAACGATCGGTGTGTTGACCAGCGGCGGCGACGCCCCCGGCATGAATGCCGCAGTTCGTGCGGTGGTGCGTACAGGTCTGCACAAGGGCTATCGGATGATCGGCATTCAGCGCGGCTACAATGGTTTGCTGAACGGCGAATGCTTTGAAATGAATCTGCGCAGTGTCTCCAACATCATTCAGGCCGGCGGCACGATCCTTTACACGGCCCGCTGCTTGGAGTTCAAGACCAAGGAAGGTCAGGATAAGGGCGCGGCCAAGTGCCGCGAACTGGGCATTGATGCGCTGGTTGTCATCGGCGGCGACGGTTCCTACCGTGGTGCCCGCGAGCTGGCACACCGCGGCATCCCGATGATCGGTCTGCCCGGCACCATCGACAACGATATTGCCTGCACCGATTACACCATCGGTTACGATACGGCTATGAACACCGCACTGGAAATGATCGATAAGCTCCGCGATACCACCCAGAGCCACGACCGCTGCAGTGTCGTCGAGGTCATGGGCCGCAACGCGGGTTACATCGCTCTGAACGTCGCCATTGCTTCGGGCGCTATGGCGGTCCTGCTGCCGGAGAAGGAATTCGACATGCAGCACGACATCCTCGATAAGATCACCGAGACCCAGCGCACCGGTAAGCGTCACTTCATCGTGATCGTTGCCGAGGGCATCGGCCACTCGCAGGAGATCGCCAACGAGATTCAGGCCCGCACCGGCATCGACACCCGTGCCACCATTCTGGGCCATGTTCAGCGCGGCGGTTCTCCCACCCTGCGTGACCGCGTGAATGCCTCCGCAATGGGCTATCACGCCGTCTGCCTGTTGGAGCAGGGGAAGTATAACCGCATCGTCGGCATGAAGGGGGAGCATCTGGTGGATTACCCCGTGGATGAGGCACTGGAGATGACCAAGAGCCTCGACCCCGTGCTGGTGGACGTTGCCAATACGATCAGCATCTGATTGTTTCATAGGCTTCTGAAGGAGCTGTCCTTTTTAAGAGGATGGCTCCTTTTTTGTAGGACTCCATGCGAAGAAAGGAAAAACGATGAACATTACGGTTTATCTTGGGGCAAACGAGGGAACGGACCCGGCACTGAAAACGGCGGTGCAGGAACTGGGCAAATGGATCGGGGAGAGCGGAAACGCGCTGATCTATGGCGGCTCCCGCTGCGGCCTGATGGGGGTGCTGGCCGACAGTGTCCTCGCAGCGGGCGGCGAGGTGATCGGCGTGGAGCCGGAGTTCTTCGTGAAGGGGGAGCTGCAGCACGACGGCCTGACCGATTTGATCGTCACGAAGGACATGACGGAGCGCAAGACAAAGATGATCGAGCTGGGGGATGCTTTCATTGCGTTCCCCGGCGGCACCGGGACACTGGAAGAAATCGCGGAGGTGATGTCCAAGGTGTCGCTCAAGCACTTGGAAGCCCCCTGCATCCTGTACGATCTGGACGGCTACTATACCGGGCTGCGGATGCTGCTGGATCATATGATCGAGCTGGGCCTGTCCTCTAAGGAACGGCAGAAGGGTATCTGTTTTGCAAAAGATCTGCCGGAGATCCAGAAGATCCTGCAGAGCAATTTGTAAAATCCTGCGTTCGGAAAAGAACGGAATAACGATTGAAACTTTTAAAATAAAACAAGGAGTAAATCGAGAGGAAGCCGAAACTGAGCTGAATTTAGAAAGCTCAACAACCTGCGAAAGCGGCAAAAATACAATTTGTATACAGCAGAAATGCGCCAAACATCGCGATGCGGCGGTTTAAAAAATCCCTCGAAGGAAGGATCGTGGTGTGGTATAATAAAGAGGATAAAGGAGAGTGGACCATTTGGAACTGGAGCAAGCAAAAAAGCGCGTGGAAGAGCTGCGCACCGTGATCGAAAAGAACAACCGATTATACTACGATCAGGACGCCCCTGAACTGGAGGATTTTGAATACGATGCCCTGACGCGGGAGCTGAAGGAACTGGAAGCACAGTTCCCGGAGTTGGTCACGCCGACTTCGCCGACCCAGCATGTCGGCGGCACCCCTAGCGGACGGTTTGCCAAGGTCACGCACGCCGTCAAGATGGAGAGCCTGCTGGACGCATTTTCGTTTGAGGAATTGCGTGACTTTGACCGCCGGGTGCGGGAAGCGGGCGTGGAACCGGAATATGTGGTCGAGATCAAGATCGACGGCCTTTCCTGCAGCTTGGAGTACGAGAATGGAATGCTGGTGCGGGCTTCGACCCGCGGCGATGGCGTGGTCGGCGAGGATGTGACCGCCAACGTCAAGGCCATCAAGCGCATCCCGAAACAGCTCAAAAACGCACCGGAATTTCTGGAAGTGCGCGGTGAGGTGTATATGCCCCACGAGGCCTTCCGGCACCTGTGCGCTGAGCAGGAGCTGCAGGGCGCGGCACCGTTCAAAAACCCGCGCAATGCGGCTGCCGGGTCGCTGCGCCAGAAAGATGCCAAGATCACCGGGAGCCGCGGCCTGTCCATCTTTGTGTTCAACGTTCAGCAGATCCGCGGCAAGGAGCTGACGACCCACGCCGAAAGTCTGGATTACCTCAAGAGCCTTGGGCTGCCGGTCTCGCCCCGCTACCATGTAGTGCACGACATCGAAACCGCCATTGCAGAGATCGAGCAGATCGGCCAGAGCCGTTCGACCCTCGACTTTGACATGGACGGTGCCGTGATCAAGGTGAACGATTTTGCACAGCGTGACCGGATGGGTTCGACCAATAAATTCCCGCGCTGGGCCATCGCGTTCAAGTACCCGCCGGAAGTCAAGGAGACGACCCTGCGCAGCATCGAAGTTGCCGTGGGCCGCACCGGCGTGCTGACCCCCACGGCCTGTTTTGACCCGGTCTTTCTGGCGGGCACAACGGTCGCCCGCGCCACCCTGCACAATGAGGATTTCATCCGTCAGCTCGGCCTTTGCATCGGGGATACCATTCAGGTGCGCAAGGCGGGCGATATCATCCCGGAAGTCATCGGCGTGACCCGCCACGAAGCAGAGGCACAGCCTTATCAGATGCCGGAAGTCTGCCCCTCCTGCGGCGCGCCGGTGGTGCATCTGGAAGACGAGGCGGCGCTGCGGTGCGTCAACCCGGAGTGCCCGGCGCAGTCGCTGCGGAACATCATCCATTTTGCCTCCCGCGATGCCATGGACATCGACGGCCTTGGCGCCGCTGTGGCGGCCCAGCTGGTCGAAAAAGGGCTGGTGCATTCGGCGGCGGACCTTTACGATTTGACACTGGAACAGCTGCTGACGCTGGAAAAATTCAAGGAAAAGAGCGCCACCAACCTGCTGCAAGCCATCGAAAACTCCAAGCAGAACAATCTGGATAAGTTGTTGTTTGGTTTCGGCATCCGAAATATCGGCGATAAGGCAGCGGCTCTGCTGGCAGAACATTTCGGTTCGCTGGAAGCCATCCGCGAAGCCACCGAAGAGCAGATCAGTGAAATCGACGGCTTCGGCGGCGTGATGGCTCAGAGCGTGACCGAGTTCTTTGCGAAGGACGGCACCACCGACCTGATTCATCGGCTGGCAGATGCCGGGCTGAACATGCAGTGGAAGGGTGAGCCCAAGGGCGATAAGCTGGCGGGCAAAACGCTGGTAGTGACCGGCACGCTGGAAACGCTCTCCCGCAATGAGGCCGAAGCGCTGATCGTGAAAAACGGCGGCAAGGCCAGCGGTTCCGTTTCCAAAAAGACAGCCTATGTCGTGGCCGGAACGGCGGCCGGGTCTAAGCTCACCAAGGCACAGGCGTTGGGTGTCCCGGTGCTGACGGAGGAAGAGTTCCTCGCCATGCTGCGTGACGACGAACCGACCCCCGAAGCATAATTCAATAGAGTCCGATCTTATAAGCCCGTACAGCAACTGCCGCTGTGCGGGCTTTTTGCGTGGGTAGTTCTACTTTCCGCCCTGCCGCATAAAGTGATGGCAAGAGACGCGGAAGGAGAAACGGAAGATGGACGAGTATGATCAGGTGATCCAAGCTCTGCCGAGCTGGCTGGCGCGTCCGCTGCTGGAGCTGCCAAGCACGCTTGCGCCGCAGGTACAGGAAGTGCGGCTGCGGGTGGGGTGTACGCCGATGTTTACGGTGCGCGGTGCGGTATATGCCCCGCAGGAACTGGGACGGGAAGGAAAGGCGCTGCAAACGCTTCGCCTGACCCCGCCGCAGATGGAAGAAATCCTCTTCACCCTTTGCGGCGGTTCGGTCCACACCCACCAGACGGAGATCGCGCAGGGGTATGTCACCCTTGCGTCCGGGTGTCGGGCCGGTCTGGGCGGGCAGTTTTTGCAGACGGCGGAACAGGGAATCGTGCTGCAGGAGCTGACCTCAGTGAACCTCCGCATCGCGCGGGAAAAAACGATCGACCTTCCCGAAGAGCTGCGCGCCGCATTGCAGGAACATTTCATCGGGATGCTTCTTGTCGGCGAACCGGGCAGCGGCAAGACGACGGTGCTGCGGAGCATGGCGCAGGAGCTTGCCCGGCAGAAAAAGCTCGTCTCCGTCATCGACGAACGGCGGGAGCTGTTTGCCGGAATGCCCCGGCGGACTTTCCCCGGCGAGGCGCTGGACGTCATTTCCGGCATCCCGAAGGGACAGGCTGTGCAGATGGCGCTGCGGACCCTATCGCCGCAGGTTTTGCTGTTGGACGAGCTGGGCGGCATGGAAGAGGTTTCCGCGCTGGAACAAGGCATGTTCAGCGGCGTGGATTTCGTTGCGACCCTTCACGCTTGGACCCCGGAAGAAGCGGTCGGCCGACCGCAGGTACAGGCTTTGCAAGCCAGCGGCGCGGTGAAGATTCTGGTCTGGCTCCAAGGCCGGACGGCGCCGGGCCAGATCCGGGAGGTCCGGTTTTTATGAGCGGAAGCAGTCTGCGCGGATTTGGGGCGCTCTGCCTTGTGCTCTGCGGCTGGTGTGTCGGGGACAGCATCTGCGTGCGGACATCCGAGCATCAGCGGGCGCTTCAAAGAACCATCGAATTACTTGACCGCATCCGCCGGGAGATCGAGTTCCGCCGGGCAGATCTGGCTTCTTTATTTGTTCGCTTGCAGCGGGAAGGTCTGGTCGGACAAGCTGCTGGGGTTTTGCAGGAGCTGGAACCGTTCCCGCAGTTATCCCGGCGGGAAAAGGCCGCGTTCCGAAACTGCATGGCGGGCCTTGGCCGTGCGGAAGCGCAGCAGGAATGCCAGCGGCTTGCGCTGTACATCACGCAGTTCGAAGCGTTCCGGGATGACCTTACGCCGCGCCTGAACGTTACAATGGAGCTGGCGCATAAAATGGGCCTTTCTGTGGGGCTGGCGGCGGCCATTCTGCTGCTTTGAAAGGATGACGGAGATGGAAATCGATCTGATCTTCAAGATTGCGGCCATCGGCATCATCGTGGCGGTTCTGAACCAGCTTCTGATCCGTTCCGGGCGGGAGGATCAGGCGATGATGACCACCCTTGCGGGGCTTGTGGTCGTACTGTCGATTCTGGTCAAACAGATCAGCGTCCTGTTTGTGACCATCAAATCACTGTTTTCCTTATGAACACGCTCACGGCGATCTTCGGCATCGCGCTGCTGGCGGCGCTGCTCTATACGGCGCTGAAGCGCAGTGTCCCGTCCTACGCGCTGTTCCTTTCGCTGGCGGCAGCGCTGGTGATTCTGGTGCGGGTGGGAGCGGTGTTCCGGTCCGTCCTGCTTGGCGTAGCGCGTTTGGGGGAACAGGCGGGAGGCGCGGCCTTTTCCTGCCTTGTCCGGAGCGCGGTCATTTTTCTGCTCACGGATTACACCCGCACCCTCTGCGAGGAAGCAGGAGCGGATTCTCTGGCGTGGTGCGTGGGGCTTGCGGGGCGGTGTCTGGTGCTGGCGGCGGCATGGCCTCTGCTGGAGGAAATATTACAGCGGATCGGGAGCATGACAGGATGAAGGAACTCTATACTCTGCTTCCGGGGGGCGACCTCTGGGGGCCGTATCTGGAGCAAAGCCCAGTATCGCCCACCGAGCTGGTGGATAATCCGCTCAAGACCTTGCGCGGCTTTTTCCCGGCGGAGCTGGGGGACGTGCTGCAGGAGGCGGTCGGCGGCTATGCGCAGGTGCTGCTGTTTCTGGTCCTGAGCGCGGTGATCGCCCTGCTGCTGGGGGAACGCGCGGATGGAACCCTGCTGGACCTTGTCTGTGCGGGCGGCTGCGGGGTGCTGCTGTGGGAAAAGCTTGTCGCGCTGTCGGACGAGTTCTGTGTGCAGATCGAAAGCTGGAACCGCTTTCTTCTGGGGTTCCTGCCCGTATATGCGGGGGTTCTGACGTTGGGCGGCGAGAGCGCGGCCGGAGCATCGGCCAGCGGCTTTTTCCTGACGCTGCTCTGTTTTCTGGCGCAGGGGTTGGCGGCCGTGGTCCCGCCGCTGCTGCAATGTTACCTCGCGCTGAGTATGGCGTGCTGTGTCAGCACCGAAGCGGGTCTTTCTGGCTTTTGCAGAGCCTTGGGCGGATTTTTGCAGAAGCTCCTTAGCTGGGCGGGCAAACTTCTGGCGGCGCTCTTGGGGCTGCAACGGCTTTCGGCGTGGCAGCTTGACCGCGCAGCCCTGCGCACAGGCCAGCTCCTGACGGGAACCATCCCCATCGTGGGCGAAACGCTGAGCGACGCTTCGGAGGCGGTGCTGGCCAGTGTCCAGCTTTTGAAAAGCGGGCTGGGGCTGGCGGCGCTCCTGACGATCGCGGCGGAATTTATTCCGGTCTATCTGGGAATGCTGGTGCAGCTTGGGCTGCTCTTCGGCTGCGGGGTCCTCTGCTCCCTGACCGGAAATGCACGGGGGCAGGAGCTGCTTGGCTGCTTTGCCGAAGCGGTGCGCTGCATGATGGCGGTCACGGCTCTGTTTGCGGGGCTGGCCGTGGTCGGGACGGCTTTGCTGTTTGTGGTAGGAGGTGGATGAGGTGCAGGGACTCAAGGCGGCGATGGCGGTTTTCTGCACGGCGTGTATCTGCGCGGAACTGGTGGCACAAATTACAGAGAGCGGCTGGGCCCGGCGGGGTATAAAAGTGGTGGCAGGGCTATATATTTTAGCAGTGGCGCTTCATGTGCTTCCGCAACTCAAGGCGGAAGGCGACGTGTTTTCGGTCCCCACAGTCTCTTCGGTCGAGCTTGGAACGTGGGAACAGGCTGCATTGGCTCAGACACAAACGCAGTTGGAGCAGGAATTGGAAGAGCGCTTCCGGCGGGAGGCTGGCGTCTCTGCCGGGGTCGCGCTTGCCCTGCGTTCCGCATCGGATAGCGTTACGGTCGATTCCGTTACGGTAACGCCCGCAGCAGACTGCACCCCGGAGCAGCAGCAAGCGGTGGAGAAGATCGTGGAAGAAACGCTGGGGGTCAGACCGGAATGGAATGCCCCCGGCGGGGAGATACAGCCATGAAAGAAGGACAGGAGAAGACCGGGGTCTTTACACTTCGCTCGCTGCTGGAAAAGCAGAACCGCACAAAGCTTGCGGTGGTACTTGGGGCAGCGGCGATGATCCTGCTGCTGCTTTCCGAGCTGCTGCCCACAAACGCGGTGAAGGAGCCCGTCTTGGCTCCGGCAGACGAAACGGCTTACCGGGAACAGTTGGAGGAACAGCTTCAGGAATTGATCGAGCAGATCGACGGGGCGGGAACAACGACGGTAATGATCACACTGGAAAGCGGGGAGGAAACGGTATATGCAACGGACACGCAGTCGGGACAGACCCAGAGTCAGGAGACACACGTTCTGCTGGAGGACGGCACGGCGCTGGCACAGACGATCTATCTGCCGCAGGTCTGCGGCGCTGCGGTCGTCTGTGACGGCGGGGGCGATATCCGGGTGGCTGCACAGATCACAGAGCTTGTGCGGGCGCTGCTGGACCTTTCCGCAAACCGGATCGTTGTAGCACAGCGCCGGAGCTGACCGGCCTTTGCGATGCTGAGAGAAGGAGGAGCATTTTCATGAGAGCCATTTCGAAAAATACCCGAAAAGCGACTGCCATCACACTGGCGGCGGCGCTTGTTGTGGCGGTCTACCTCAATTGGCAGTATGCGCGGACGGGCGTGACGCTGGAAGAGGATGCCGTCAATGTAGCAGCTACGGTGGAAACAGAGGAAGCCGTCTCGGCACCGATCATGGACGGGCTGATGACTGAGGCGGAAGCAGTTTCCAGTGCGAACAAGAATTATGGGGAGGCGCAGCTCGTCAGCGTGGCCAACAACAGCGGCTCCAAGTTTTTTGAGGAAGCCCGGCTCAAGCGGACCAAGGCCCACGACGAAGCCATGGACGCTGTGCAGAAGGCACTGAAATCCGCTTCGCTCTCCGCCGAGGAAAAGAAGAGCTATACCCAGCAATTGACCGGCAGCCTCGAAGACCTCAACGCGGAAAATGAGATCGAAACCTTGGTCAGGGCCAAAGGCTTTGCAGATTGTCTCTGCTTTTTACAGTCCGGCCGGGCCGACCTGACTGTGATGACCTCCGGCGATGCACTGACGGCGGCACAGGTGGCGCAGATCCGGGACATCGTGCTCAGCAAGAGCAATGTCACGGCCCAGAACATTACCATCGTAGAGGTAAAATAAGCGCTTTCCTTGCGGGGGTCCGCCGGATGTGGTAATATAAGAACGAACAACAAAAACAGGCTCGCTGCCCGGCGGGCCTGACAGGAGCGTATATGAAAGAACCGAAATTAAAAACCGTTTATGTTTGCTCTAACTGCGGGGAAACAAGCCCGCGCTGGATGGGACGCTGCCCCAGCTGCGGAAGCTGGAACACGATGAACGAGGATGTGGTGGCGGAAGCACCCAAAGCGGGCCTTTCGGGCAGCAAGGCGGCACCGGCCCGGCAGGAGGGCGTCACCTCGTTGACGGCAAAGCGTCTGGCCGATATCAGTACGACCGAGGAAAAGAGCCGCATCCTGACCGGCATTTCGGAACTGGACCGGGTGCTGGGCGGCGGCATCGTGCTGGGCGGCGTGGTGTTGCTCAGCGGCGAGCCGGGCGTAGGCAAATCCACGATGCTGCTCCAGCTTTGCGGGGCCATCTCGAACCAGCACACGGTGTTGTATATCACCGGCGAGGAGTCGGTGCGGCAGGTGAAACTCCGCGCGGCCCGGCTGAAGATCCCGCAGGAGAATATCTATCTGGCTGCCGAAAACGACGTGGACGAGATCTGCGGCCTCATCGAAAAGGAAAAGCCGGACCTTGTCGTCATCGACTCCATCCAGACGATGCGCTGCATGGATATCTCGTCCTCGTCCGGCACGGTCAGTCAGGTCAAGGAGAGCGCGGCCCGGCTGCTTGCCGTGGCCAAAAAGCAGGAGATCCCGATGTTCATCGTCGGCCATGTCAACAAGGACGGTGCCATTGCGGGCCCCAAAGTCATGGAGCACATCGTGGATACGGTGCTTTACTTTGAGGGTGACAAAATGCTCCCGTACCGCATCCTGCGCGCAGCCAAAAACCGCTATGGCTCAACCAATGAACTCGGCATGTTCGATATGACAGGGCAGGGGCTGGAAGAAATCGAAAACCCGTCCCAGATGCTGCTGGAAGGCCGCCCACTGGGGGTTTCGGGCAACTGCGTCGCCTGTACGATGGAGGGCAGCCGCCCCATCCTGAGCGAGATCCAAGCCCTCGCCACCAAGACGAATTTCCCGGCACCGCGCCGCGCGTGCAGCGGCTACGATTATAACCGCATGAACCTTCTCATCGCGGTGCTGGAAAAGCGGGCGGGCTATTTCTTCGGCAATCTGGATGTGTATATCAACATCGTCGGCGGCATCGCGCTGCGAGATACCGCCTGCGATCTGGCCGTCTGCCTGAGCATGGTGTCGTCGCTGTTGGATCAGCCGGTCAGCGATAAGCTGATCGCCATCGGCGAAGTCGGCCTTGGTGGCGAGGTGCGCAGTGTGCCAAATCTGGAACAGCGTTTGCGGGAGGCAGAGCGCATCGGCTTTGAGCGTGCCGTTGTGCCGAAGCACAGCCTTGCGCACCTGAACCCGTCGGATTATCCCGGCATGAAGCTCGTGGGCGCCGCCTATATCGCCGACGCCATCCATGCGCTGAAAAATGACCGCTTATAAGAGATAAGGAACCGATATGTCCATCTATCTTGATGAAAAGAATCCCAGCAAACACAAACCGTTTGATGATGCCTCGCCGGATATCGTGGAGTATGTGCGGTATCTGGAAGTGATTGCGGGCAAAAGCGCGAACACGGCGTTCAGCTATTACTGCGACCTGCGCGGCTTTTCCCGCTTTATGAAGCGCCGCAAGGGGCTTGTGCCGGAAGATGCCGAGATGAAGGAGATCGACCCCAAAGGGCTGGATACGGCCTTCTGGGGCAGCGTTACAAAGGAAGACATCTACGAATATCTGTACTTTTTGAACCGAGAATGCGGCAACAAAAAATCCTCCACCGCCCGGCGGCTGGCCAGTCTGCACGGGTTCTACGATTATCTGGTCAATCAGGTCAACCGGCTTTCGCAGGATCCGACAGCTTCCATCAAACCACCGAAACAGGATAAAGTCCTGCCCAAGTATCTGACGGCAGAACAGTCCAGAGAGCTTCTGGAAAGCACCCAGTACCAGAGCGATTTCCCGGAACGGGATTACTGCATGGTGGTGCTGTTTTTGAACTGCGGAATGCGCCTTTCCGAGCTGGTGGGGATGGATCTTGGTGACATTGATCTGGAACAGCGGCAGATCCGGCTGTTCGGCAAGGGCCACAAGGAACGGATGGTCTACCTGAACGATGCCTGTATTGAGGCACTGCAGCTCTACCTGAAAAAGCGCAATACGATGGAGGGCCTCGACCCCAAGGAAAAGGCCGTTTTTGTGACCCGCCGCCGGAAGGATCGCATCTCGAACCGGCGGGTAGAGCAGTTGGTGACCAGCGCAATGAAAGCGGCCGGGCTGAAAGGCTTTTCGACCCATAAGCTGCGCCATACCGCTGCGACCCTGATGTACCAGACCGGCAATGTGGATATCCTGACGCTCAAACAGCTTTTGGGTCACAGCAGCGTCGGAACAACGCAGATCTATACACATTTGCAGGAATTTCAGGTGCGTGCGGCCATCGAGCAGAATCCGCTTGGCGAAGTGAAGAAAGCAAGCTTGGATACAACAGAACGAGAGGCAGGGAAGATAAGCGGGGAAAATGCTGCCTCTTCCGCTAAAATGAACGATTCTGCGAGTAAATCCGAGGAGGCTGCTCCGTCCGGGCCGATGGAAGCCTTTGAAGGAGCTGCCAACGATGGATTCCGTGCAGATGTTTCTGCAATGAAGGAACCGGAAGAACCTGTGCAGGAATGAGATAGAAAATACACCCAGTGGTGTGAATTCTACGGAATCAAGCAAAACCGCCGATGACGAGATTTATGGACCCGTCACAGGCGGTTTTTGTTTTGTGAGCCAACGGAATGTACCACAATGTGAACCAGAAATAAATCAGAAGCAAAACTATGGGAATGGAGTTGCAAAATGGAAATTCAGAAATGGCGCAGAACAAAATACAAACGAATCACGACGAAGACATTGAAACAGAAACCGGAAAACAGATAACAAAAAACAGTGTAAAAACACATCCAAAGAACACTATGCAGAAAAAGGCTCAAAATGAGCCCAAGACGGCTGGATGTGAGCCGGATGGCCGAAACGGAGCGAAAATCCGGAAAAGAGGGCTTTTTCACTCCCCTATATTTCACATAACGTGCATTATACGAAACTTATGCAATCAAAAAATCAGACCCTCCACTCTCTCCCCGCGACAGCGGTCAGAAAAAATTCGGAGGGTCATTGACTCTTTTCCAGAGGGTTCGGTGCCGTACTATTCCGGCAGCGGTGTTGTCTCAAAATATGCACAGATCGCTTCGTAGTACGCGCGGGCTGTCCGTCTGCAGCCGTCCTCGCTGCCAAACTGTGCAACGTCGGCTTCGCTGGTCACGAAGCACTGTTCTGCCAGAACGGCGGGACAATTCACATCTTCCAGAATCGTAAAGCTTCGCTCTTCGCGCACTTCGGTGTGGCTGCTTTCGACCAATTGCTTGGTCTCCCCGAGATAATATATGTACCGGATTCCCCCGCGCCCCCGCAGACTGGCCCCTGCGGACCGCATGGCGCTGGCCAGTTGTTTGGCAAAATAATAACTCTCCCGGTGCCACGTCCTGCCCGGAACGGTCGGATAGCATTCAAACCCGGAGGCCGTCGAGCCCTCCGGCGCGGAATTGCCATGGATGGAAAGCAGCAGATCTGGCGAAAGCGCGTTGGCGGCGGCGGCTCGCTCGGAGGGTTTGGCGGTCGTGTCATAATTTTCGCGGATCCGGAGCGGGATGAAGTTCGGGTCCTGCTCCAGCCATGCCAAAAGCGCTTCTGCAGTGGCGGCGGTCATCTCTTTTTCCTCTACGACTCCCCTTGCACCCGGATCACTGCCGCCGTGCCCGGCGTCTACCGCGATGCGATACGGCGGCTCACCGATCGTGGGGCGGAAGTCATCTTCCGATTCAGTGGAGGGATTCCTCTGCCCGATGGTAAAGGCTTCATGCCACAAATAAAGGCCGAAACAAACGGCGATGACGCAAAGGCATAATACCAGTGCGTGATGGAACGAGAAAGCGCTGTGGCTTCTCTTCTTTTTACGATGGACTGCATGTTTTGCCATAGGTACTTCCCTGCTTTTGATACAACAAAGCCTGTCCGCAGAAGCTGCTCAGGGACAGGCTTTGACACGACAAATTATTTTAATTCTACGACGGTCACGCCGCTTTCACCTTCGCCGTAGCGGCCCAAGCGGAAGCTCTTAACCATGCGGTTTCCGCGCAGGTGCTTGTGGATGGCTGTGCGCAGCGCACCGGTGCCGTTGCCGTGGATCAGATACACCACTGTCTGCCCGTTCAGGATGGCGCGGTCAATGAAGGAATCTACCTCCGGCAGTGCCTCGTCTACGGTCAGACCCAGCAAGTTGCACTCCATCTTCGCGGAACGCTGGACGCGCTCGACCCGGCCATTCGGACGGTTGGCGTCGCCGGTCAGGCGGGAATAACGCTGCTGTGCCTTGGTTTTGGGCTGCGGTTCCCTGACCAGCTTTTCCGGCTGTTTCAGACCCTTGAGGGGGACTTTCGTCTTGATGATGCCAGCACGAACCAGCACGTCGCCGTTTTTGTCCGGCAGGGCCAGCACGGTCGCAAGCTGATTCAGCTCTGCAATACAGACCTCCTGCCCTACCTTGACTTCCTTCAGCGGCACGAACTCCTTAACGGGGTTGTGCACGACTTCGGTGCCGACGAAGAGTTTTTCCGATTCCTTTTTGGCGATCTCGCGGGCGCGCTGCGCCTTTTGCTGGGTGCTCATCCGCTCGTCCTTCTGAATCTGGCGCAGTTCATCGGTCAAGGCATAGGCCTTGCTTTCCACCTGCTGTGCCAGTGCACGGGCCTTGGCACGGGCTGCTTCCAGCTCGTTTTCGCCCTGCTGAATGAGCTCGTCCCGCTTTTTGCGGGCGGCATCCAACTGATGTGTGGCCTCGTTGCGCAGCTCTTCAACTTCGTTCTGGCTTTCCTTCAACTGCAGCTTCAAATCGTCGAGCTGGCCCAGAACGGCATCCAGACGTTTATCCTCGGCGGAAAGGTGCTGTTGTGCGGCCTCAATGACTCGCTCCGGGATGCCCAGCTTTTCGCTGATGAGGAACGCGTTCGATTTGCCCGGCACGCCGACGCTGAGCTTGTAGGTCGGGCGCAGGGTCTCAAGGTCGAACTCGCAGCTGGCGTTGATAACGCCCTTGGTTTCCAGCGCAAAGACCTTCAGTTCGGCATAGTGGGTGGTAGCCATCAGCAGCACGCCGCGGCGGCGGAGTTCCTCGATGATGGCCACGGCCAGCGCCGCACCCTCAGCAGGGTCGGTACCGGCACCCAACTCGTCCAGAAGAACGAGGGTGTGCGGCATAGCCAGTTCCAGAATGCCGGTGATCTTCTTCATGTGGCCGGAGAAGGTGGACAGGCTCTGTTCGATGCTCTGTTCGTCGCCGATGTCCACGAGGAACTCGTCAAACACGCAGATCTCACTGCGCTCGTCGGCGGGGATCAAAAAGCCGCACTGCGCCATGGCGCAAAGCAGGCCGGCTGTTTTCAGCGTAACAGTCTTACCGCCGGTGTTCGGACCGGTGATGATGAGCGAATCGTACTCCCGGCCCAATGCAATATCCACCGGAACGCACTTTTTGGGGTCGATGAGCGGATGACGCGCCCGGATGAGGGAGAAGGACGAATCCGTCCGGACAGCGGGCTTGAAAGCCTTCAGATCCAGCGCCAGCCGCGCCTTTGCCAACAGAACGTCGATCTCCAGCATGGCCTTGTAGCTGTACTGGAACTGCGGCTCGATCGCGGCCACCTGCGCGGTAAAAGCCACGAGGATGCGTTCAATCTCCTGCGCTTCCTGCGCGCGGTACTGCAAAATGCGGGCGTTGGCTTCCACAACGGCCTGAGGCTCGACGAAGACGGTAGCACCCGTAGACGAAACATCGTGGATGATGCCGCTGACTTCGCCGCGGTACTCGCTCTTAACCGGGACAACATAGCGCCCATTTCGCATGGAAACGACGCTCTCCTGCAAATATTTGGAGGTGTCCATGTTGCGGACCATGCTCTCCAACCGGTCGCGGATGCTGTTCTCGGTGGCGCGGATCTTTTTGCGCAGCTCGTTCAGGGTATGGGAAGCCGTATCCGCCATGGCGTCAGGGGCCAGAATGGCACTGGAGATCTGCTGCTCCAGACCGGGCTGTGGTGCCAGCGCATAAAACAGGTCGTCCGTTGGCAGGGCATCGTGGTCGGAAGAGCCGTACCAGCTGCTCAGATTCTGAAAGTTGCGCAGCGCACCGGCCACCATCAGCAGCTCGCCCATGGAGAGCACGCCGCCCTTGACCGCGCGGGTCACGAGCTGGCTGACGCCCTCCACGCCGCCAAAGCGGGGCGAGCCGTTTTTAATCAGCAGACTATTGATGGCGTCGGTCTGCTCCAGCGCGTAGCGCACTTCGTCCGGGTCGCACTGGGGTTCCAGCGCAAGCATCTGCGCTTTTGCTTCCTGACAGACGCAGCCCTCGGCGGCACGCGCAATGATCTTATCAAGCTCAAGTGTTTTTAAGTAGCTTGTTTCCATAGCAATGATTCCTTTAGAATTTGTTCGGTCACGGCAGAACGGATTTGAGAAATTCGTAGCTTTTCAGCGGCTTGTCGAGGTGGGTCAGAGCGTACTGCTCCGCCACAGCCGCAAGCTTTGCAAGGCTGCCGACCGAGATCTTGAATGCGAAAATCTTCTTATCTTCCACAAGGCAGATGTGCCGCAGCGCATACAGAGCACCGGTGTCGAGGTTGCAGCGCTTCCCTGCTTTCTGCGCACAGTCGGAACAGAGCAGATACCCCTCCTGTGGGTCGAGATAGAACGATTCATCATCGTATTGATTGCACACCTTACAATAGATGAGCTGCGGCAGAAAGCCGCATTCGCTCATGGTGCGCAGCTCGAATACGGCCTTGACCACGCGCAGATCGGCCTTGTGCTCGCTGATCATATAAAGGCAGTTGAGCAGCAAGCGCAGCTCCTTCCCTGCTTCTTCGCCTGTCGGCGAAAGCGAGGCGGCCATTTCGGCCAGATACATCGCAAGGCTCATCCCCTCGATGGAGGAAGAAATTCCGTGGAAGACATTTTTCACGGAAGCTTCCCTTACAGTGTACATATTCCGGCCCGGAAGCAGCACAAATTCCGAATAACAAAACAGCCCACAGGCGCTGAATAATTTGTTCTTCAGCCGTAGGCTGCTCTGTGCCGAAGCCGAGATCACCCCCAGCTCCGGCGTCAGAATGGTGAGTATCCGGTCAGATTCCTTGTACCGTGTCTCCTTCAGGATGAGCCCCGGTGTTACGATCGTATCCATCTGTCTTGTCTCCTGCCGAAGCTGTGGTCTGCTCCGGGCGCTGCTGCTTGTAATCCAGATAGCGAAGGATGTTCCCTGTCTGTGCAAAGGCTTGCCAGCTTGTGTCGGTGTTCATAAAGGTTCCCCTTTCCGCGCGGCAGAGTGCCGCCCGTGATAGTGTTGCCTTTATCCTAGCGCACTACCCAAGGAAAATCTGTCCGAATCGCGGCGCGGATTCAGCGGTTGTTCGGGCTCTGCTTGAAGCCGAAATTGTTCAGCAAAAACTCGTTGTCGCGCCAGTCCGCCTTGACCTTGACCCAGCACTGCAGGTTGACCCGGCAGCCGAGGAACTCCTCACAGTCCGCGCGGGCTGCGCTGGCGATCTTCTTCAGCATTGCGCCGCCCTTGCCGATGACCATGCCCTTGTGGCTTTCTCGCTCGCAGTAAATGTTCACGTCGATGTCCACCAGATCGGTGCCGGGGCGCTCCTTGAAGCGCTCCACCACGACAGCGATGCCGTGCGGAATCTCATCCCGCATGAAGAGCAGCGCCTTTTCGCGGATGACCTCGGCGACCAGCTCCTTTTCCGGCATATCGGTATAAGCGTCGTCATCGAAGTAATGCGGACCCTCGACAGCATACTGACTCAGCGCATCAAACAGCTCCTCGCAATGATCATCGGCGCGGACGCTGACGGTATAAATGGCGTCGAACACGCCGAGCGCCTTCAGCTCTGCCTTGCGGGCTTCGAGGTCCGCTGGTTCCTTGACGAGGTCAGTCTTGTTGATGACTGCAATGGCGGGGCCGCCGCTCTGGCGCAGCGCATCCACCAGAACCATTTCCGGCTCGTTGAGCGCACCGTAAGGCTCGAACAGCATCATTGAAACATCCACATCTGCAATGGAATCGCTGGCCGTCTTGTCCATCCGCTTCCCCAGCTTGTTGTGGGCCTTGTGGACGCCCGGCGTGTCCAGCAGAACATACTGCAGCGGGCCGCGGGTGACCACGCCGGTGATGCGGGTGCGGGTGGTCTGGGGTTTGGAAGTGACGATAGCCACCTTCTCGCCGACCAGACGGTTGGTCAGGCTGGATTTGCCGACGTTCGGTCGGCCGATCACGGCTACAAAGACCGAAGAGGTGTCGTAATGCTGCTGCATTGGTGCTGCGTTTTTCAAAATTGAACTCCTATCCATTCCAAGGGTTTGTGTTATTCCGTATAGCTGACCGTGCGGGGCAGACCGAGCTGGAGCAGCACGGCCTCTTCCTTTTCGCGCATCCGCATGGCTTCCAGACCACCGTTCTCGTGGTCATAGCCCAGCAGATGCAGCATGGAGTGAACGGTCAGGAACGCAACCTCGCGCTGCAGCGGATGGCCGTAAAGGGTGGCCTGTTCCTGTGCACGCTCCATGCTGATGACGATATCGCCCAGCATCTTGCAGCCGTTGTTCTCGTCGGTATCGTAAACGCCGTTCTCGCCCAGAGGAAAGCTCAGCACATCGGTGGGCATGGGCTTGTTGCGGTACTGGTTGTTCAGCTCTGCAATGGCGGCATTGTCCACGAAGGTGACGCTGATCTCGGCGGGTGCCGTGAAATGCTCATATTCCAGCACAGCATTGCAGGCGCGGCGAATCAGGATACGGAGGCCGGACGGAACCTTCACGGCCTTCTGGGAATTGGTGATCAAAACTTTATTGGACATACTTGTCCTCTCCCTTCTTTTTATGCTGCCTCAACGCTTGGCCGGGTGTGCGGCCGCTTCGTAGGCTTTGATGATCTCTTGAACCAGACGGTGACGCACAACGTCCTTTTCGGTAAAGTAGCATTGCGCGATGCCGTCCACATTTTTCAGGACCTGCAGCGCGTCCACAAGGCCGCTGCGGGTACGGTCGGGCAGATCGATCTGCGTAACATCGCCGGTGACAACGACTTTGGAACCAACGCCCATGCGGGTCAGGAACATCTTCATTTGTTCGGGGGTTGTATTCTGCGCCTCATCCAGAATGATGAACGAATCGTCCAGCGTCCGGCCGCGCATGTAAGCCAAGGGTGCCACTTCGATGATTTGCTTTTCCACCAAACGCTCATACGTTTCAGCGCCCAGCATATCAAACAGGCCATCGTAGAGCGGGCGGAGGTAAGGGTCTACCTTCTGCTGCAAGTCTCCGGGCAGGAAACCGAGCTTCTCTCCCGCTTCCACAGCCGGGCGGGTCAGCACGATGCGGGACACATCTTTTGCCTTAAAAGCCTTTACGGCCATGGCGACAGCCAGATAGGTCTTGCCCGTGCCCGCCGGGCCGACGCCGAAGGTAACGGCGTTTCTGCGGATGGCGTTCAGGTACTCCTTCTGCCCCAGCGTTTTGGGGCGGATGGGGCGGCCCTTGACCGTTACGGTGACAAAATCTTCTGTCAGCTCCTTGACCCGCTTCTCCTCACCGTCGTGGGCAAGGCTCAGGCAATAGCGCACGGTCTGCTCCTCCAGCGGCGTGTGATTTTCGATCAGAAGGAGCATTCCCTCAATGGCCCGTGTCGCTGCGGCAACGTTGGCGGCTTCGCCGGAAATGCGAAGCTGTGTACCGCGGCATACGGCCGTGACGGAAAACTCTTTCTCCAACAGGCGGATATTCCGGTCGCAGTTTCCAAACACTGCCGCCGCGATCTCCACACTATCCAGTTCGATGCTTTTTTCAGCCATACGGCTCCTCCCGAAATCTTCAATAGAATTCCACCTTTATTGTACCACCAAAATACCAATTAGAAAACTGTGAAAATTGCACAAAATTTTAGCAGCAAAACAGACATGCCGAATCCCCTATAAAAAAGAGACTTGCATCCGGAGTTTTTTGTGTTTTTCGCGGCTGTCAAAAAATCCTTGACAGTTCTTACTATTTATGATAGAATACATGACGTTGCAGGAATGTAACGTGCTACTGTGGCTCAGCCGGTAGAGCAGCTCACTCGTAATGAGCAGGTCGTCCGTTCGAATCGGATCAGTAGCTCCAAAATGAAATCCCCGAAAGTTGGCTTGTGAGGCCAATTTTCGGGGATTTTTGCTTTCTTTTTTGATGCTGCTAGGATAGACAAATGTGCCTTAATTACCCTTGTTTTCCGAAGAGTTCCTTCAAAAGGTGGCTCAAGAGGTGGCTCAAAAATCGCTGTGGAACAAGGGATGAAGCTGCGGTTGACTCCTTGTAGGTGTTCGAATGCCGAAAACGTCCTTTTCACAGCCCAAAGAATTTGCTCATTACGAGTGTGAAATTTTGCTTATTATTTTATCGTAACAACGCAATATCAACAAACCTTTTGCGCCACCTTTGCGCCACCATGTGATTTTGACCGACCTTTTTACTCTCTTTCTGCCTTCTCCGCCCTCTGCCTCAGCACATCCACCGCTTCCACCAGCACCTGCTCATCTGACAGGCCGTTCATAGGCTGGCTGACAAAAAAAGTTTTACTCATCTTCGGTGTCCTCCTCGGTGTCGTACCCGTCATCCTCTTCGGCGTCTTCCCAAGCCCGCTGGATCAGCTGGCCATTGGCACAGATTGCGTCCATGGTGGCATCTGCCTGAATGTTGGTCGCCACCAGAGCCTTGTCCATGGTGCCCATGTCAAAGTAACCGGTAAAGACCTCGCCGCCGGGCAGGGGCGCTGCAACGGCGATCTTTGTGACCTTGTGCTCCTCCAGCGTAGCAAGTACGTCAGAGAGCCAAGCCGCATAGGGTGCATCAGAAATCAAACAGCTTGCCATGATATCCTCCTTTAGCCGTTTTCAAACGAAATTGATTTGTTTGCCCACATCACGCATTCCTCTAGCTTTGTCATGGCAAGAGACTTTTCACGTCCATCATGGCAAACATCATTGATACATTTTTCAAGCTGTTTTGCACTGTCAAGGACAAACTTCATCCTGTCCTGCTGGACGCCAGTTACTTTTCTTGAATCGAGCCTACTCATTGATGTACTCCTTTCCAAGCGCCTCTCTTGCCCGGTCAAAGAAAAACTGAATCACCTTGCTCATGGTCTCTTCGGTGATTGCCCACGAGATCAGCTTGCCCCACCGGCTGTTGTCCAGATAGTGACGAAGCATCTTGACGCACCACGCCTTGCGCTCTGCGCCACGCTTGGTGCCCTGAATCTCGTGCTCCGCCCTTGCAATGAGATCGATCACAGTGCCCTTGACCGCTGCGCCGTAGCCCAGACGGATAAGCCCCAGCACAAGCGACACGGCGCCCACAACGATGAGCACCAGCGCCAGCCATGCGGGCAGCGGGGTAAGAATGGTGTTAAGGATGGTTTCCATGTATTACTCTCCTCTCTCTTTTTCGAGGTCTTCGATGCGGTGGTTTGCCACCTTGATCTGCTCTTCCAACACCGGTACGCGCTTGGCGAAGTTGTTGTGCTCCCGGACTTCGCGGGTCAGCTCTTCCAGCTTGGTTTCGGTCACAGCCTGCTGCTTGTCCAGCTTGGCGTCCATGCTCTGTGCGGTGTGGTTGTTGGAGACGATCACGCCGATCAGGCTCAGACCGCCGGTGATGATCGCCACGATGATTGCTTCGCTCATGAGCCCTCCCGGAGACGGGTCAGACCCTTCTTGCTGATGATACCCGCATAGTCCTTGTAAGCGTGGCTCAGGTCTACCGGGCCGCTCACGCCGGGGATCTTGCCCTTGCTGGTGTACTGCCACATGCCGTGCTTGCGGGTGGGGCGCGTGCCGCGGTAGTCCGCGATCCACAGATCGTAAGCAGCGAGGGCTGCCATGTCGAGGGCAGTGTCCGCGAAATTCGTGTAGGTGTAGACCATGGCGTAGAGGTTCCACGCTTCGAGCTGGGCGGCGGCTTCGGCCACGCGGGCGGCGAGGGCTTCGGGAGCCAGCACCCGCAGCCCGGCGCTTTCCACGTCGATGGCGAGGGGGTACTGGAACGTTTTGCCCTCCAGCGCAGCGCGCAGGGCGGCCAGCTCTTCAGCCGTCTGCCGGGGCGTGACGGCACAGGTGTAGTAGTAGCCGCCCACCGGGATGCCCCGGCTGGTGCACGCCGCATAGTTTTCTTCGAACATGGGGTCGAGGTAGGGCTTGCCGTTCTTGCTGCCCAGCACCCGCAGCATCACGCCGTCGATTTTTCCGCTGCGCTTCACCGCGTCCCAGTCGATGCGGCCCTGCCAACGGGATACGTCCATAATTTCAGGCATAGCGTCCTCCTTACCGTGCAATTTCCTCAGCGTTCGCCTTGTCCTCGGCGTCCAGCGCATCGTAGTACGCTTGCGCAAGGGCTTCCACCTCTGCGATGTCGTCGGCGTCCAACAATCCGCTGTCTAGATGGGTGTACGCTTTGTCCAGCCAGTATGCCACGTCACGCCCTGCGGCGATTTCCCGCTTGATGGAGCGCAGGGTCAGATCGTGCCGTGCTTTGCTTTTGATTGCCATAGTCAGTCCTCCTTTAGGTCATGGACGCTACTGCGTCCTCAAGGTCAGTAATGCGTTTGATGGGGTCAGCCCTACCGGTAGCGGTTGCGCTGTCTGCATCGGTTATGACCGTGTTCACGCCGCTCAGAGCGGGGATGGGCTGTGCGCCTGTCGCAGCAAACGGAACAGGCTCTGCCAGCTTGTAAGCGACTTGCACGGGAGTTCCGGCGGCGTACTGGGCGGCAAGGTAGGCATTCAGGTCGTCAACGCTGGCAAACAGACTAGTCATATCAGACTCTAACATAAAACAAAACTCGTAATTTGTATTCGCGCCAAAAAGCCCTTTGTCAAAGTGACTGCAACAAATAATTCCATTTTTTGAAATCCCCGGTGCAGAATGATCCATGAGGTTGATATAGATGCCTCTTTTGGTAAATTTCAGTTCGTTGCCGTCCAGCGTGATAATCTTTGTGTTTTCGTTTCCATTTCCCGTCACTGCATCCACCGTGCCGCCGTAGATGGTGCGGGGCAGAGTGAGGGCGGCGGTTTGGCCATGGTACTTGCTATATGATGTAATTGTGGTTCTGACTTCAATCTTTGGGTAAAACGTTAAGTTGTTGCAAACAGTTCCTTTGATTATACTAACTTCGACACGTGATGCAATCTCACGCGTTGTGAACTTAATGTCTGTATTGCCATTTCCTGTATCAGCATGCCATTTTCCGCCGAGATATAAGCCAATATAATAGCTTTTTGTCGATCCACCAGCCGGGCAACCACTTAATGTAATTGGTGTGTTCATAGGCAGTCTTTTTTCAATATTCAGGCCAATTGCACACCATGTGTCTGCTGTTGCCGTGCCATTAACGGTTATGCTACCGTCCTGTTGCGACGTAATTACAAGTCCGTTCCTACTAACCGAAGAACTAGAATATGGGTATTTAATTAAGTTCTCCCCGCACCGCTCGACCGTCACGCTATCCCTGCCCTTAATCGGGCGAACATTGTCAGGTGATGGGTCACCACTGCCTTCCTGCGTCGGCTCCCAGCTCGCCTTAACGCTCAGAGGATAACTTGACACAGGGTAACACACAACAGGGTTCCCGGTCTCCTCCAGAGGCGGACAGAGCACATCCACGATGTGCTTGCTGCTCCATGGGGCAGAGTCGGTCACGGTGGTATCATCGATTTGTGTGCCATCTTTGCCGTCTTTACCATTTAAAACATCAATTGTTTTTGTACCGTCTTTGTCAGTGATGCTGATACGATGGCCATTTTCGATGTCAGTTACAGTTACAACTGGGGATTTCCCGTCATTGCCGGGCTCGCCTTTGAAGTTGCCAGCGGCAATGCCGTCCTTGAGCTCCTGTAAGCTGTCAGCGGCTTCCTGAGCGCTCTGATCTGCATTGCCCGCACTGGCGGCGGCTTCACTGGCGGCGGTCTGGGCGGCTGCTTTAGAGGCTTCCATCTGCTGAAGAGCCTTGTCACGGACCGTATCCACAGCCTGTGTGGCGGCAGTCTGGGCGGCTTCTGTAGAGGCCTTCACCTGCTGGAGAGCCTTGTCCCGGACCGTATCCACAGCCTGTGTGGCGGCAGTCTGGGCGGCTTCTGTAGAGGCCT
>OBYM01000318.1_pt1 | contig 28472 bp, 23 predicted proteins | sample 1538191 | NCBI WGS metagenome assembly OBYM01 (sample SAMEA2580165, study PRJEB22360) | human gut metagenome | biome: human gut; feature: human-associated habitat; material: faeces | place: Denmark | collected 2008/2010 | reverse complement strand
GTGACCGGCGGTCGGCCGTCAGGGTGGCGGTGCCCACGCCCACAGCCTGCACCACGCCGCTGTTGCTCACGGTAAGCACGCTGCTGTCATCGGTGAGGTAGATGACGGAGTCGGTGCTGTTGCGGGGGCGCACCGTGGGCGACAGCTGCTGGGTCTCGCCCAACAGCATGTTGGAAGAATAGGTGCCGGCCTCAATGCTCTCGGCAGGCACGCTGTTGTCGCTGTTCCAGGGCAGCGACGCGGCGTGGTCCCGCAGCCGATGCCGGCAGGGCCATGCCGCCGGCCAGCAGGCAGAGCAGTGCCGCGCCAAGGGCCAGGGTCTTTGCGGTTGATTTCATGGTTCGTGTACCTCTCTGGGTGTTATAAATGGAGCGAAATTCAGCGCCGGAAACGGTGCCCGCATCAGCGGAACAGCACACCCAGAGCCTCCATTGCATATTCAAAGTAGGTGACCTGATCGTATTCCACGCGGGCGGTCACGCTCATGCCGTTGGAAAGATCGACCTTGTCGCCGCTGCGGCTCACCACATAGGTGCTGTCCGGCTTGATGGTCATCTTGTAGTACGAAGCGCTGGTGCTGGTGGTCACGTCGCTGTCGATGGCGGTCACGGTACCGGTCAGGGTGCCGTAGGAATACTCCGACAAGCCGGTGATGGCGATCTTGCACGGGTCACCCACATGCAGCAGCGGGCGGTCGTTCACGGTGACCATGGCCACGATCTCCAGGTCATCGTTCTCGCTGGCAACGGTGGCCAGCGGGGAGCCTGCGCTCAGCACCATGCCCTCCTTGTAGGGGCTGTCCATGTGGATCACGCCGGAGGTGGGGGCATACAGATAGTAGTCGTTGGCACCGGTGTTCAGGGCGTCGATCTGCGCCTGCACGTTGTCCACGTTGCTCTGGGCGCTGGTGATGCTCTGGGAGATGGACTGCATGGTGGAGTAATACAGGGCCTGGATCTCGCTCTGGTTCTGCTCCATCATGGTCTTGATCTGGGCGTCGGTGTAACCGGCCGCCTGATAAGCAGAAGCGTCAAAGGTCTTTTGCTCCACCTGGCTCTTGTAGGTCTCGTACTGGTAGTAGTAGGGCTGATCCTCGACACTGGTCTCACTGAAGTAGTTCGTGTCGTCCTGGATGCACTGCAGCAGCTTATTGTACTGGTCCACCTGGGTCTGGTAGATCTTGAGCTGGCTTTCCAGGTTATCCTGCTGCATGTCCAGGTCGGTGCTCTTGATGTGGGCCACGAGGTCGCCCTCGTTCACATAGCTGCCCTCGGAGATGTACAGCTCGGTGAGGGTGCCGGAATAGCTGGACATGATGTAGGTCTTGTTGCTGGCCTGCACCGTGCCGGAGTTCTGGCTGACGTAGATGCGGTTGGTGCGGGTGCTCCACACCAGCAGAAAGATCATGAACAGGCCCACCAGAATGACAAAGGCGTACCCGTAGGGAGGTACGTCCCGGTCCATCATAATGCGGCGGTCCTGCAGATCATCGAGGTTCTGGATGGTCGTTGTCATAGTTACTTGGTCTCCATAAACACGTCAACCACGGCGTCATCATCGTCCTGGCTGACAAAAATGGTGTAGTTGTCACCGGTGAGCTTGAGGTCCTTTTCAAAGGCGAGGATCTGCAGCTTGGAGCTTGCCAGCTGGCTGTAGGCCATGGGGCCGGTATAATGAGCGTACAGGCAGTTCTTCACCCGCAGCACGGCGTCCACTTCGTAGCCGGGCTCGGTCTGGGTGATCAGCTGGGTGGCCTGCTGCATCAGGTACAGCTCCGGGGCATGCTCCGGGGCCGGGCCGATCTTGAGGGCCTGCACCAGCGGGCCGATGGGCTGTGCGTTGTGGCTCTTGATAAAGTTCTGCAGCTGGGTCAGCGCCACCATCATGTTGCCCAGTTCTTCGGGGGCGATGCGGCGTGCCACGACATTGGTCAGTTTGAGGGTCTTGTTTTCAGCAACTTTGATCTCGTTCATGTTGAAATACCTCTTTGTCCTATCGTTGAATTTCCTCCGCAAAGGGGAGGCCGTAATAGGCAATCACAGGCAGAGAAAGGGCAGAGCACACCTTCTCTGCTTCTGATCACCTATTACTGTAGCAGTAATGGGTGATGTGAAAAATAGAATGTGCCCGGAGGCAGGACGCCTCCGGGCACACCATAACGAGGCATTGTCACCGGTCCGGCGCTTTGCAGCGGGGCCGGAAAACACACTGCATATCGTTTTTTGTCGGGGCTGAGATACCACAGGGCACTCTGCCGTCTGCCATACTTGTCAGGCACCTTGCGGCTGCGCAACCGCAAGGTGCTTTTTCAGCAGACAGGTGCGCACCTGTCTGCATCCGGAGCATGTGCGGCGGGGAAACCGGTGTAGTTGCTCAGGCCCCCGGAAAGCCAGGATCAGACAGGATTAGTCCTTGGGGTAGACAGTCTCATTCTTAGTGAAGTCAAAGAGGCTGAGCAGACCGTTCTTGACGTTGGCGGTTGCCAGGTTGTAGATGGCAGCAGCGGAACCCACGATACGCAGGCCGGCGTTCAGAGCACCATTCAGAGTACCCAGAGCAGTATTGCCATAAGTCATCCCGGCGTCGGTGCCGTTGCCGACAACGGCATCGTAGCCGCTATTGTAGTACTTGCTGACACCGCTGAACCAAGCCTTGCCCAGGTTGCCGGGCTTGTAAGCGCCGCCGAACAGAGTGCCGACGGTGTTTCTGACATAGTCGCCCAGGAAAGAGTTGCCGATAATGGTGACCATGTTCTGGTTGAACTTCTGCCAGTTCTCGAGCTTCAGCTCGGGGGCCAGGATTTCGGACAGGCTTGCGCCGCCGTTGACGTAGGTCATCTCGTTCTCAGAGATTGCGGAAAAATTTGCAGGCATCATCATGATGAATTACTCCCTTCAAATAATGAACTTTTGTCGGTTCCTCCCCGGCTGCGCTGCCGGGAGGGAACCGGTTTTATGTAATCGGGTGCGCACCCGACTGCAACGAATCAGTAGGTAAAGGCCTCGCCGTCATTCGTCATCCTCTACCACAGCGGCAGCCACAGGCTGCTTGGCCACCGGCTCACGGCGGCGGTAGATGCCCTGCTGCATGTTCCACAGCTCAGCATACTTGCCATCCTTGGCCATCAGCTCGTCGTGCGTGCCGCGCTCCACGATCTTGCCGTGATCCATCACAAGGATCAGGTCGCAGTCGCGGACGGTGGACAGACGGTGGGCTACGATCAGCATGGAGCGATCCGCCAGCTGCTCGTAGATCATGTTGAAGATCAGATTCTCGGTGGCAAAGTCCAGATTGCTCGTGGACTCGTCCAGGATGTACAGGCCGGAATCCTTCAGGAAGGCACGCGCCAGCGCAATGCGCTGCTTTTCACCGCCGGACAGGCCGTTGCCGGCTTCCTCCAGGTAGGTGTTGTACTGCAGCGGCAGATGGCGGATGAACTCATGGGCATCGGCCTTCTTGGCAGCCTCTTTCACTTCCTCCATGGTGGCATCCATGCGGGAAATGCGGATGTTGTCGTAGATCGTCTTGCTGAACAGCTCAATGTTCTGCGGCACATAGGCAATGGCACGGCGCACGGAATCGTGGGTATACTCGGCCAGATTCACGCCGTTGAAGTCGATCTCGCCCTCTTCGGGGTCGTAGTACTTCAGCAGCAGCTTGGTAATGGTGGATTTGCCGCTGCCGCTGCTGCCCACCAAGGCAACTTTCTTACCGGCAGGGATGGTAAAGCTGATGTGATCCAGGGCCGGGGCACGGTTGCCGTAGCGGAAGGTGACGTCCTTGAACTCGATGTCGCCCTCCACCTTTTCCAGCGGGATCAGCTCGCTGCCTTCGTTGGCCTCGTCCTCGGCGGGGTAGTCCATGATCTCGGTCAGACGCTTCATAGAAATGCCGGCTTCCTGAATGCTCATCTGCAGGCCGATCAGGTTGCTCAGCGGGGAGGTAAAGTAGCTGGACAGGGTGCTGAAGGCCATGAAACCGCCCAGCGTCATCTCACCGTGCAGCACCTGGCTGATGCCCACATAGGTGGTCAGCATGCTGAAACCGGTGGAGATGAAGGTGGAGATCAGGCCCTGGCCCGTGCTGATGCGGCTGGACCGCAGGCTGATCTTCAGGCTCTTGATGTACTCTTTTTCCAGGTTCTCCAGCTGGGTGTCCTCGTTGGCATTGCACTTGATGGTCTCGATGCCGCGCAGGCTCTCGATCATCTGGCTGTTGAGGGCAGCCGACTGGATCATGGTCTCTTCGTTGATGCGCTTATAGGGCTGCTTGAACACCAGCACCAGCAGGATGCTGACCAGTGCCATGAACAGCGAGATGGAGAACAGCATGGCGTTCATCCGGAACAGGATGATGCCGGTGATGATGGCCATGGAGATGTCCATCACAAGGCTCAGTGCAATGCTAGTGAAGATGGACTTGATGGTGTTTGCGTCCGAGTAACGGGTGGTGATATCGCCCGTTTTGCGGGTGGCAAAGAACTTCATGGGCAGATGGAAGATGTGCCCGAAGTAGCCCAGCATCAGTGGGATGTCGATCTTGATGGACAGATGGATCAGCACCCACTGCCGCACGAAGCCGATGAGGGAACTGGTCAGGCTCACCATGCTGAACACGATGATCAGGGTGACCAGCAGGTTGTCCAGCCCGTAGGGCAGCACCTCATCCATCAGGATCTTATTGAACATCGAGGACGCGATGCCCAGGATGGTGGTGATGACGGAACTTAAAATGGCGTAGAAGAACAGCTTCTTCTGGGGCAGAAGCAGGTCGATGTACCGCTTCATCATGCCCCAGCGGTTGGGCTTGCCGTCGTCTTTTTCGCTGGCCTGCTGGGCTTCATAGCCGGGGGCGCCGGGTGCCAGCTTTTTGCGCTGGCTCACGTTGAACTCCGAGGTGGGGTTCAGCAGCAGCAGAACACCGGTAAAGTTCTTGTAGAACTCGTCCAGGCTGATCTTTTTCAGCTCAGTAGCAGGGTCGCCGATGATGACGTAATCCTTGCACTTGTGCTTTTTGCCTTTTTCCTCGGCTTCCTTGACCCGCTCGGCTTCGTCCAGCATGTGCTTGCGGCGCTCGCCGTCATCGCGGAGGGTGGTCTTTTTGAACACCACCACAAAGTGGGCCAGGCCCTGGTCGGTGATGACCTGCGCGATGCAGGGCAGCGAGAAGTCGCTGAGGAAGTTTTCACGGTCCACACGCACCGCGGCGGTGGTGAAACCCAGCTCGTTCGCGGCCTTCTGCAGACCAACGAGGTTTGTGCCTTTCAGGTCCGTACCCATCATATCGCGCAGGCGCGTGATGGTGATCTCCTTTTTGTAATGGAGGCACACCATTGCGAGGCAGGCAGCCGCACAGTCGGTAGTGTCATGCTGCCGGACATAGGTATAACGCATAGATGCTTCCTTTGAAACTATACAAATTTATTCAAACACCACACACATCTGCCAGACACACGGACCGGAAAACATGCAGTGAATTTGACAAAACCGCCAAAACCGGAAGGATTTACCGCCTCTGAACGCCCGGGAATGGGGCAGAATGCTCAGATTTCCGGCTTGCAATGCCTGCAAAGTTTGTATGCGCAGGCGTTACAGCTTATGTGCAGTATACCACAATATGACAGCATCTTCAAGAACTTCTTTTTTAAGAAATCGTGAGAAATGAAAAAAGTGTGAAAAATTAACACTTCTGAAACATGCGGCACGGCAAACAAAAAAGGCAATGTTCCAAAGAACATTGCCTTCGTGGCGCCTCTTGCCTGACTCGAACAGGCGACACCCTGATTAACAGTCAGGTGCTCTAACCGACTGAGCTAAAGAGGCAGATCACTTAAGTGACTGCGAGTGATATTATACCGCATTCTTGGCCGTTTTGCAAGCCCTGATTTCAAAAAAGTGCAAAAAACAAAAAGCATCCCGGCAGAAACGGGTCGGTTTCTGCCGGGATGCGGGAGACTATTATAATAGGTAACGCAATTACTTCATGCGGCTCTTGGCCTTCATGCGCTGCTCATGGTTCAGGATCTGCTTGCGGATGCGCAGGTTCTCCGGGGTGACCTCCAGCAGCTCGTCCTGTGCCAGGAACTCCAGGCAGCCCTCCAGGCTCAGCTTGCTGATGGGGATCAGGCGCAGAGCGTCGTCGGAGCCGGAAGAACGGGTGTTGGTCAGGTGCTTGGTCTTGCAGACGTTCACGTCCACATCCTCGCCGGAAGCGGTGTAGCCGATGACCATGCCCTCGTACACCTTCTCGCCGGGGCCCACCAGCAGGGTGCCGCGCTGCTGAGCGTTGAACAGACCGTAGGTGACGGCCTCGCCGGTCTCAAAGCTGACCAGAGAACCGGTGGAGCGGTTGGCGATCATGCCAGCCCAGACGTCGTAGCCGTCAAAGATCTGGTTGATGATGCCCTCGCCGTGGGTATCGGTCAGGAACTGGTTGCGGTAGCCGAACAGGCCGCGGCTGGGCATCCGGAACTCCAGACGCACACGGTCAGAGCCCAGGGACTCCATCTGCTGCAGGATGGCCTTGCGCTGGCCCAGACCGGTCATGACGGCACCCTGATACTGGGTGGGCACGTCGATGACGACATGCTCCATGGGCTCGTAAGTCTTGCCGTCGATCACCTTGGTCAGAACGTGCGGGGGAGAGACCTGCAGCTCATAGCCTTCACGGCGCATGGTCTCGATGAGGATGGACAGGTGCATCTCACCACGGCCCATGACACGGAAGGAATCGGTGGTGGCGGAGTCCTCCACCTTCAGGGCCACGTCCTTCAGCAGTTCCTTCTGCAGACGGTCGCGGATCTGACGGCTGGTGACGAACTTGCCCTCACGGCCGGCCAGCGGGCTGTCGTTGACCGAGAAGGTCATCTCCACGGTGGGGTCGTTGATCTTAACGAAGGGCAGCGGCTCCACGTTGGAGGGGCTGCATAGGGTGTTGCCGATGGTCACGTCCGGCAGACCGGAGAATGCCACGATATCACCTGCGGTGATGTTGTCGCACGGCTGACGGCCGTTGGCCTGGAAGTCGTACAGCTTGGTCAGACGGCCGCGCATCTTCAGGTCGGGGTTGTGCCAGTCGCACACGACCACTTCCTCACCCACCTTGGCAACACCGTTCTGGATGCGGCCGATGCCGATGCGGCCCACGAAGTCGTTGTAGTCCACAGAGGACACCAGCATCTGGAAGGGAGCCTCAGGGTCGCCCTCGGGCGGCTTGATGGTGCTCAGCAGGGTGTCGAACAGGGGGATCAGGTCGGTGCCCGGCACATCCGGGTCCAGGCTGGCGGTGCCGTCGCGGCCGCAGCAGAACAGCATGGGGCAGTCCAGCTGTTCGTCGGTAGCGCCCAGGTCCATCAGCAGGTACAGCACCTCGTCGATGACTTCCTTGATGCGGGCGTCAGGGCGGTCGATCTTGTTAATGGCGACCACAAGGCTCAGGTTCTGCTGCAGAGCCTTCTGCAGCACGAAGCGGGTCTGGGGCATGCAGCCCTCAGCAGCATCCACCAGCAGCAGAACGCCATTGACCATCTTCAGCACGCGCTCCACCTCGCCGCCGAAGTCGGCGTGGCCCGGGGTATCGACGATGTTGATCTTCACGCCCTTGTAGGTGCAGGAGCAGTTTTTGGCCAGAATGGTGATGCCGCGCTCACGCTCGATATCGCCGCTGTCCATCACGCGTTCGGCCACGGCCTGATTGTCGCGGAAAGCGCCGCTCTGACGCAGCAGGGCATCCACCAGCGTGGTCTTGCCGTGGTCAACGTGAGCGATAATGGCAACGTTGCGCAAATCGTTACGAACCATAAAAATTCAACCTCTCTATTATTTCAAACTCATAAAATACGAACGAACGTCATACAAATCTAAGTTTATAACAGAATGGGGCAGTTTGTCAAGATTGTATAAAAATTTTTTGCTCCTTTCGGCAGATTGCCCGCAAAAATCCCGCCGATTTGTGCGGCGTGTACCTTTAAAATGTGCTATACTGAAAGCACAGAATAAAAAGGCACGGCTTGGTATGGCTGGCCGGCAGTTTCCAAAGCAAATGATCCGCTGGGGAGGGATCCTGCTGCCGCAGGCAGTAGGGAGGGCGATGGAATGCAACAGCAGCAACCGCCACCTGCGGTGGAAACAGGGCGCTGCTGTTGGGGCAGTGGCCGACAAGACGCGAACGCCGTTCAGGCGTGAAGCGGATGTCGGGTGCCACAACCCGGGTACATTTTGCGTGGAAACCGCCGGACGGCCGGAGAAGTTGGCCTGAATAACCGGAGGTGTTTTGGGATGAAGATCACGTTTCTGGGCGCGAACCATGAGGTCACCGGCAGCTGTACGTTGCTGGAAGCCGCAGGTCGTCGGTTCCTGATCGACTGCGGCATGGAGCAGGGCAGGGATGTCTACGAGAACCAGCCCATCCCGGTGGCACCCGGCGAGATCGACTGGGTGCTGGCTACCCATGCGCACATCGACCACACCGGTATGCTGCCGCTGCTGGTGCGCAACGGCTTCCGGGGCAAAATCTACGCCACCAACCCCACGGTGGAGCTGTGCGGTATCATGCTGCGGGACTCTGCCCACATCCAGGAGTTCGAGGCCGAGTGGAAGAACCGCAAGGCCCAGCGCTCCGGTGCCGAGCTGGTGGAGCCCATGTATACCGTGCAGGATGCCGAGGCGGCCATGAAGCTGTTCGTGGGTGTGGACTACGACAAGCGCATGGAGCTGGCTCCGGGCATCGAGGTGCGGTTCGTGGATGTGGGCCACCTGCTGGGCTCCGCCAGCATCGAGCTGTGGATCACCGAGGGCGACACTACCACCAAGCTGGTGTTTTCCGGCGATATCGGCAACCTGGACCAGCCCATCATCAAGGACCCCGCCTATATCAGCGAGGCGGACTATGTGTTCATGGAGTCCACCTACGGCGACCGGCTGCACGGCCCGCGCCCGGATTATGTGAACGAGCTGGCTAAAATCTTGCAGCGCACCTTTGACCGGGGCGGCAATGTGGTCGTGCCCAGTTTTGCGGTGGGCCGCACCCAGGAGATGCTGTATTTTCTGCGTGAGATCAAGGAAAAAGGGCTGGTCAAAGGGCACGGCAATTTCCCGGTGTACATCGACAGCCCGCTGGCTACTGAGGCCACCCGCATCTTCCGGGACACAGACCCCGATTGCTTTGACGCCCAGACCCGTGCTTTACTGGAAAAGGGCATCGACCCCATCAACGTGCCGGGGCTGCGCATCAGCGTGACCAGTGACGACTCCCGCATGATCAACACTGACCGCACGCCCAAGGTCATCCTGTCGGCCAGCGGCATGTGCGAGGCAGGCCGCATCCGCCATCACCTCAAGCACAACCTGTGGCGGCCGGAGTGCACCATCCTGTTCGTAGGCTATCAGGCAGTGGGCACCCTGGGCCGCACCCTCATCGAGGGCGCCACCACGGTCAAGCTGTTCGGCGAGCCCATTGAGGTGCAGGCGGAGATCTGCCAGCTCACCGGCATGTCCGGCCACGCAGACCGGGACGGACTGCTGCGCTGGGTGAACGCTTTCACCGAGAAGCCCAAGCGGGTGTTCGTGATGCACGGCGAAGATGAGGTGGAAAACATCTTCGTCGACACCCTCACCGGGCAGGGCTTCACCGCCTGCGCACCTTACAACGGTGCGCAGTGGGCCATCGGTGCCGAGGGTGCCGTCTGCCTGCAGGAGGGCACTAAGGTACGCATCCAGCACAAGGTATCGGAGGGCCAGAACCGCGCCGCCACGGTGTTCCAGCGTCTGGTCAGCGCCGGCAAGCGCCTGCTGCGGGTCATCGAGCACAACGAGGGCGGTGCCAACAAGGATCTGGCCAAGTTCGCCGATCAGATCAACGCTCTGTGCGATAAGTGGGACCACTGAACGGCTGAACAGGAAAGCAAAACAGAAAAACAGGCAGTCCTGTGGTTTCATGGAATCACAGGGCTGCCTGTTTGCATGTTGAGAAAATGGAAAATGTTGCAGATAGGAGACCGTTTCGGACAGGGGCTTGCGTGCAAAGTGGTTGGGGAGGGCCTTGGCACCTTCGGCGGCATAACCAAAGCCCCACTGGGGCTTTGGTTGCGGCAAGCCGCCGCCCTGCCGGAATCCCTCCGGGTCCGGATGCGGCAGCATCCCCGTTAGACATTCCTGAAGGCTGGGACCCGCGCACTAATCAACAGCCCACCGGGCTGTTGATTGCCCTGCCTGCGGCAGTGCCGTGCTGTTCGAATCCCTCCGGGTCCTGAATAAAAAGAAAACTCCGTGTCAGCAGACACGGAGTTTTGCTTTTTATGGACCTGGAGGGATTCGAACCCTTGACCTCTCGGATGCGAACCGAACGCTCTCCCAACTGAGCTACAGGCCCATACCAGATGACCCTGTAAGTGTAACTCGAATCAGGAGATTTGTCAAGCGGATTGTGTCAGGTACGGCCCAGCTGCCAGAAGGCGACGGCACTGGCAGCGGCTACGTTCAGCGAGTCTACCCCATGGGACATGGGGATCTTCACGGTATAGTCGCAGGCGGCGATGGTGTTGTGGGCCAGGCCGTCGCCCTCGGTGCCCAGCACAATGGCCAGTTTGGGCTCAGCGGCAAGGGCGTTGTCGTCGATGCTCACCGAACGGTCGCTCAGGGCCATGGCAGCGGTCTTGAAGCCCAGAGCGTGCAGCTGTGCCATGCCGTGTTCCGGCCAGTCGGCGGGGGTGGTGCCAATCTGCGCCCAGGGCACCTGGAACACCGTACCCATGCTCACGCGCACCGCCCGGCGGCACAGCGGGTCGCAGCAGGAGGGCGTGATGAGCACCGCATCCATGTTCAATGCGGCAGCACTGCGGAAGATGGCACCCACGTTGGTGGAATCCACGATGCCCTCCAGCACAGCCACCCGGCGGGCATCCCGGCATACCTGCTCTACTGTGCGGGGCGCGGGGCGGCGGAAGGCGCACAGCACGCCGCGGGTCAGTTCGTAGCCGGTCAGGCGGGCCAGCATCTCGCGGTCGGCCGTGTATACCGGGGCGTCCCCGCAGCGGGTCAGGATGTCCTGGGCCGGGCCGGTGATCTGTTTGCGTTCCATGAGCAGGGACAGCGGCTGGTAGCCGGCATCCAGCGCCCGCGCGATCACCTTGGGGCTCTCGGCAATAAAAACGCCCTTTTCCGGCTCCAGTCGATTGCGCAGCTGGGCCTGGGTCAAGCGGGCGTAGACGTCCAGCTCTGGCGCGGAAAAATCAGTGATCTCAATGATATTGGGCATGGAAAAAGGCTCCTTTGTGTTTTTTCTTATTTTAGCACAAGATGCGCCGCAATGCAAAAAGCGGGCGGCTGCCCGATCGGGGAACCGTCCGCTTGTGTTTTGTCTGCCGGGAATCACTCCGAGCGCAGGGCCTTGACGGGGTCGCACTTGGAGGCGCTCTTGGCGGGGATCAGGCCGCCCAGAATGGTGAGCAGTGTGGCCAGTGCGATCAGCACCAGTGCAGCCTGCAGCGGCAGGGCTGCCGTGACCGAGGCACTGTCGGCAATGGAGCGGATGAGCATGTTGCCGGGGATCAGCAGAATCAGGCTCAGGCCCACGCCCATACAGCCGGAGCACAGACCGATGATGAAGGTCTCGGCGTTGAATACCTCCGAGATGTTGCGCTTAGACGCGCCGATGGCACGCAGGATGCCGATCTCTTTGCGGCGCTCCAGCACGCTGATATAGGTGATGACGCCGATCATGATGGAGGACACCACCAGCGAGATGGACACAAAGGCCACCAGCATGTTGCTGATCATGTTGATGATCTTGGTCACCGAGGTCATCAGGGTGCCCACCACATCGGTGTAGCGCACCACCTTGTCATCCTCGCCATTTGCCTCGGCGGAGGCATTGTAGGCATCCAGTGCATCCACGATCAGGGCCTTGCAGTCAAAGTCCTTCGGGTAGATGGAAATGGTGCTGGGGTCATCGAGGTCGGCGTAGCCCAGGCTCTGCAGGTTGCCGTCGTAGGTGGAGGTGGAGGACAGCATGGAGGACTTCATCAGTTCAGCCAGCTCTTCCTGCGTCATGTTCATGTGGATGGCATTCTGGAAGGCGCTGGCGTCGATCTTCAGGGCATTTTCCATCTGGCTGCCCAGCTGGGCAATGTTCTTCTGGATGGCGCTTTCCATCTGCTGGCTGATCTGGGTGCCCATCTGCTGCATGGCCGTATTCATGGCGGTGCTCAGCTGGCTCTGCAGGGCCTGGCTGATCTGGGCAGAGTAGCTCTCCATCACGGTCTGCATGGCGGCGGAGAACTGCTCCTGCAGGTTGGCGTCGGCCAGCAGTTCACTCATGGAGCTGGCCAGCAGCTGCTGGAACTGCTCGGTCTGCATATAGGCAGAGAAGCTGATCTTGTCCAGATTCAGGATGCCGTTGCCCACCACATAGTCCTTGTAGCCGTTCAGGATCTTCTGCATCATATTCTGCAGGGCCTCCGGGGAGATGGACAGATCCATGTTCTCAAACACGCTGCTCATGTCCATGTCCAGCTGCGGCAGGTCGCCCAGGTCCAGTGAGAAGTTGTCCGGATCCAGCAGGGAAGAGAGGTCGAAGGAGCCGGCGCTCAGGTCAAAGGCACCGCTCAGGTCAAACTTCAGGGCGCTGGTGTCAAACTGGAAAGCGTTCTTCAGCGTATCGGTGTCCACCGAGAACATGGAGGACATATCGAAGGAAGTGCTGTTGTCGGCACCGAACTCCTCGCCGGTGAACACATTGATCTGGGGGTCGGCCATCTGCTGCTGCACGATGGCGCTGGATTTGGCCTGCTCGATGACGTGCAGGGTGAGGTCGTGGGTGTAGCCGATGCCGGAGGACAGCATGGCAGCAGAAGAATCCTCGGCGGGCTGCACCACGCCCACGATGGTCAGGTCGGTGCCGTTGGCCACCACCTGCTTCATATAGTCGGTGTCATCCGATTTATCGCGCCACAAGCTGTAGGTCTCGTCGTAGACATAGCGGTCGGAGCTGTTGATGAGCTTGAACTGCTTGCCTAGAAAATCGGAATAGGAATAGGTCTTGAAGTCATCCGGCACGTCTACGTTCTGGTTCTGGGCAAACTGCTGGATCATCTTGTCCAGCTCGGCGTTGTCCCGCATGCCCAGCGCGTACAGGGCGTAGTCGGTCACGCTGCCGGTGGCGTCCAGCACCAGCACGCATTCGTTGTAGGCTTCCGGCCAGCGGCCGGCCTTGACGTCGTACTGGGATGCATACAGCTCCGGGGTCTGGGGCAGTTCCGAGAACACACTGGTGTTCATCATGGAGGACATGATGTTGTTGGAAGAGGTCTCGGAGCTGATGCCCAGCGAGGACAAGGAGGAATCCGGGTTCACCTGCCGGATGCTGCCGTCGGGGTCCTGCCGGTAGATCTGGGGCGACACATTATAGGCATACTCCACGGCGGTGGCATTGTCGGCAACGGTGGTGTCGGTAGTCTCCAGATACTGCTTGAGGGACTTGAGGTCGTTGGTGGTGATGCCCGACACCATCTGCGAGAGCAGCTGGCGCACCGGCACCATGTCTTCTTCCTGAGTGGTGCTCTGGGAGCTGTCCGACGGAACGCGGGAAGAGAGCATGGAAGTAAAGTCCATGCCGCTGCTCATGATCTGCAGCGGGTACTCCGACAGGGTGGAGCGCTCCATGTCGTCAATGTAGTTGTTGACACCGGTGGACAGGGAGATGATCAGCGCAATGCCGATGATGCCGATGGAACCGGCAAAGGCAGTGAGCAGGGTGCGTGCTTTTTTGGTGCGCAGGTTGTTGAAGCTGAGGGTCAGCGAGGTGAGCACCGACATGGACGAGCGGCCCATGTTCTTGTGCACGGGGGCCGCAAGGGTCTGGGTGTCCGGCTCGTAGGGCATGGTGTCGGAGCGGATGACGCCGTCCTTCAGGGTCACGATGCGGGTGGCGTAGCGCTCGGCCAGCTCCGGGTTATGGGTGACCATGACCACCAGACGGTCCCGGGCCACCTCCTTGAGCAGCTCCATGACCTGGATGCTGGTTTCACTGTCCAGTGCACCGGTGGGCTCGTCGGCCAGCAGGATGTCGGGGTTATTCACCAGTGCACGGGCAATGGCCACACGCTGCATCTGGCCGCCGGACATCTCGCTGGGGTGCTTGTGCAGCTGGTTGCCCAGACCCACTTCCTCCAGTGCCTCGGTGGCGCGGCGGCGGCGCTCGGCCCCGGAAATGCCGGAGATGGTAAGGGCCAGCTCCACGTTGGCCAGCACGGTCTGGTGGGGGATAAGGTTGTAGCTCTGGAACACAAAGCCGATGGTGTGGTTGCGGTAGGAGTCCCAGTCGCGGTCGGTGTACTTTTTGGTGGAGATGCCGTTGATGATCAAATCGCCGCTGTCATACCGGTCCAGACCGCCGATAATGTTCAGCAGGGTAGTTTTGCCGGAGCCGCTGGGGCCGAGGATGGCGACGAATTCGTTATCACGCAGGTTCAGGCTGACATTGTTCAGCGCATTCTGCACGAGATCGCCGGTCTTGTACTGTTTGCAGATCTGTTTGATTTGTAGCATGTGTGTGCCTTTCTGGGGAAAAGGTTCCGGCCGGGGCCGGAGAGGTGAGGAACGGACAGCTGTGCCGCTGCGGGCCAAAAGGCGCGCAGACTACACAGAAGAATCGAGATGATTTTAGCAAATCTATATGAAAAAACTGTGTATGGAAAAGAAAGTGTTTCCGGAAGCAGAAATTCTCTGTTCTGGTCGGGTCAGAAAGGAAAATTTTCCCAACCCGGCGGCAGGGGTTGCAATCCTGCGGCGTTCGTGTTATTGTAAGGGTACTGAAAAAAGCCGTGCAAACCATCCGGAACGATGAAAATACGGTGCGGCACAGGCAGCATGATTTGTAAAAACGTCGGAAAGCAAAACAACACGACGCAAAATCGAACAGAAAAACAGCCTGACACTTTTAGACACTTTTTCAGGGTTGAATGGTTCCTTCCTGCTCCATACAATAAAAAAGGAAAAACAAGGAAATGCACTAAAAACGTCGCAATGCCTTGTAGCAAGGAGGAATTTCTATGGAACGTACGTTTTCACCCATGGTCCGGCAGTTTTCTGCCATCGCCGGGTTGCAGCAGGCATATACGCTAGTTTACTCCCTTGACCCGGACGGCGAAACCGGCTGTCGCCTGACGCTTTGCCGTACCGGCAGCAGCCAGCGCATGGACAGCAAGTATATGGCTGTTGCACCGGAGTTTGGCTACCGTGTTTTGCAATATCTGTGTGAGAATGGCGTTCAGCCGGAGATCTGGCAGGACGTGGTGGCGGAGCTGGATGCGGCACAGCAGACCGAACAGGAAGGCGGCGCGTGGCGTGGACAATGAGCGGACGGCAGATGTGCTGCAGGTCGCCCTTGCAAGCTATGACCGCAAGGAGCTTCGGGTACAGAAAAACTATCTGGAAGAACAGAACCCAGTGCTGGCCTGTACCTGCTTTCTGAACGGACACAAACTGCTGCAGGAGCTGCAGCAGGGCCACAATTTTGACATCGTGGTGCTGTGCAGCCAGATGGAGGATATGAGCAGCATCGAGTTCATGATGGAACTGCGCAAGCTGGAGCACAAGCCGCTGCTGATGCTGTTCGACGAGGGCCGGCGCAAGAACAGCTCGGCACTGCGCATGGAGGACTCCGGCAGCTGTTGCTGCGTGGAACGCATGGAGCTCAAGAACCTGCTGCGGGAGCTGTACCGGATGCCGGGCCAGCAGTGGCAGCGCACCGAGCAGCAGTGCCAGCAGCTGTACCACAGCTGGGGCATCCGCATCCCGGACATCAATTGCAGCTATCTGACCAGTGCGGTGGGCGTGGTCTACGGCACCTCGCAGAAGCTGGCCATCCGCAAGGAGATCCTGCAGGCGGTCAGTGAGCAGTACGGTGTTTCGGTCTCAGCCGTGGACAGCGGTATCCGGCGCATGATCGACCAGCTGGAAGCAAAACCGGCCGAGGGCTGGACGCAGTTCAAGGCTGAAAGCGGCTTTGAAGCGGAAAAGCCCACTACGGGCAAGCTGATCTATGCAATCAAACGGTATCTCATCCAGCAGAAGAGCAGGGAATAACGCACACAGTCTTGGAGGCGGTAGCAATGGAGCAGGCACAGCAGAATACAGCGCAGGAGCTGACGGCGCAGGCCATCCCGCAGCAGGCGGTGGAGGATGCCTGCTTCCATTCGCTGGGGCTGATCGGGCGCAACTGCGAGTATCTGGAGCAGCATCTGGCCCGCGTGGGGGCAGACGCCCAGTCCCTGCAGGCAGTCAGCGACATCAGCGCGGCCACGGCCAAGCTGGAACGGACCATCAACGAACTGCTGTCTGCGCTGGAATTTCTGCGTGCCGGGCAGCCGCCTAAGCTTTACCCGCTGGATCTGTGCGAGCTGCTGCAGCAGGTGGCGGCCCAGGCCGACATGGTGCGTGCGCAGCTGGGAGTCACCCTGGAGCTGGACTACGGCGGCTGGACGACCTGCCGTGTGCTGGCTGACCGGGATGATGTGGAGCTGCTGTGTCTGCATCTGCTGTCCAACGCGCTGCGTGCCTGCCGCGAGGGCGGCACGGTGAGGATCCTGCTGCGCCGCAGCGAGACCATGTGGCAGCTGACTGTGCGGGACAATGGCTGCGGTCTGCCAGAGGGCAGCCAGGAAGCCTGGCTGGAAAACCGGCGCAGCTTTCTGGGCGGGGCTCAGCTGGGACTGCTGCTTTGCCGCGAGTGCTGCCGCCGCATGGGCTGGGGGCTGAGCGTGGAGTGTGCCCCGGAAAAGGGCACCCAGGCCGTGGTCACGGTGCCGCTGTACACGGACGATGGGCGGGCACCGGAGGTGGAGCTGCATGCCGGAGCCGACCTTGCGTCCGAGCAGCATCAGTACCAGCTGCGCGCCATGCTGGTGCGGGAGCTGCGCACCATGCCCGAGCGCGGCGACCCGGACGAATAAACCGAACAAAACCAAAAACCCGGAACTTCCTGTCCGACAGGAAGTTCCGGGTTTTGTTGTTTGTCTAGAGTTCCGGCACAGAGGCTCAGTAGTGCAGACGGTCAGCGGTCAGGGCTTCCAGAACCGGCAGCATGGCAGCAGCCTCGGCCTTGGCGGCAGGCAGATCCATGTCGCGGTAGTTGCCGCACTCCACTTCGCTGGCACCGGGCACGGCACCCTCAAAGGCGGCCATAAAGCGGAAGGACTCCACGGTCAGCTCCAAAGCCTGCGCAGGGGTCAGGCCGCGGGTCAGCAGGTAAAAGCCGGTGCGGCAGCCCATGGGGCCCACATAGATCACACCATCCTGGAAGGCACTATTGCGTGCGTAGGTGGCAAACAGGTGCTCCAGCGTGTGGGCAGCGGCCGTGGACAAGTAATCGCCCTGGTTGGGCTTCTTCATGCGGATGTCCCAAGTGAGCACGTCGCCGTCCTGACGGCTCAGGTACATGCCCCGGTCCAGCTTGGTATGGTCAACACAGAAGCTCGCAATGCGTTCCATTGTGTCGCCCTCTTTCTCAGGCCTGCAGGCGCTGCACGCTGCCGTGTGCGCAGTCTACGGCGATCATCAGGCCGTCACGGATGTGAGAGGTGGCACCCACGGCACCCACGACGGTGGGCTTGAGCAGAGCCTTGCCGGCAATGGCGGCATGGCTGTTCAGGCCGGGCTCCTCCACCACCAGAGCGGCGGCATCGCGCACATAGTTCAGCATCTCGTTGCTGGTGGAAGGCACCACCAGCACCATGCCGGGCTTGAACTTGGCACGCACCTCGTCCAGGGTGCGGCACACGCAGGCCTTGCCGGTGGCGTTGGACACCTCGGCGTTCTCCGGGCCGACGCCCACACCGGTGGCCAGGCAGTTGCCCACCATGTGGATCTTGATCATGTTGGTGGTGCCGGAAATGCCCACGGGCACGCCGGCGGTCACCACGGCCAGCTCACCGTTGTGCAGGAAGCCGTTTTCCTTGGCCAGGGCGGTGGACATTTCGATCAGCTCGTCGGTGCTGTGCGCCAGAGGCATCATCAGGGAGGTGATGCCCCAGCTCAGGGACAGCTGACGCTGCACCTGCTCCTTCATGACGCAGGCGATGATGGGCTGCTGCGGGCGGTACTTGCTCAGCAGGCGGGCAGTGGTGCCGGACTCGGACACGGTGACGATGGCAGCGGCGTTCACGTCCTTGGCGGTCAGGCAGGCGGCGTGTGCGGTCGCATCGCTCACGCTGATCTTGCCGTTGGTGGCCTCGGTCAGGTACTCCACGCGGGCATGGTTCTCGGTCTCGGTACGCTCGGCGATGGCAGACATGGTCTTAAGGGCCTCCACGGGGTAGGCACCGGCAGCGGTCTCACCGGACAGCATGATGGCAGAGGTGCCGTCGTAGATGGCGTTTGCCACGTCCGAGATCTCGGCGCGGGTGGGGCGGGGGTTCACCATCATGCTGTCCAGCATCTGGGTAGCGGTGACGATGGGCTTGCCGAAGGAGAAGGAACGCTCGATGATGTTCTTCTGGATGCCGGGCAGCTCGGTAAAGTCGATCTCGACGCCCAGGTCGCCGCGGGCCACCATGACGGCGTCGGCGGCAGCCAGGATGCTGTCGATGTTGTTCACACCCTCACGGTTCTCGATCTTAGCGATGATGCGGATGTTGGAGTCGTACTCGTTCAGCAGGTTGCGGATCTCGTACACGTCCTGTGCGGTGCGCACAAAGGAAGCAGCGATGAAATCAAAGCCCTGCTCGATGCCGAAGATGATATCGTCCTTATCGCGCTGGCTCATATACGGCATGGACAGATGCACACCGGGCACGTTGACGCCCTTCTTGTTCTTGATCTTGCCGTTGTTCAGCACAGTGCAGACGATGTCGGTATCGTTCACGGTCTGGATCTGCAGTTTGATCAGGCCGTCATCCAGCATGATGGTGCCGCCGGGGGCCACATCCTGAGGCAGATCCTTGTAGGTGATGGAGCAGATCTCCTTGGTGCCCTCCACATCGCGGGTGGTCAGGGTGAAGGTCTGGCCGGCTTCCAGCATCTCGGTGCCGTTCTTGAAGTCCTTCAGGCGGATCTCAGGGCCTTTGGTGTCCAGCAGAGCAGCCACGGGCTTGCCCAGCTCCTCGCGCAGGGACTTGAGCAGGTCCAGACGGCCCTTGTGCTCCTCGTGGGAGCCGTGGGAGAAGTTGAAGCGGGCAACATTCATGCCGTTGGCGATCAGTTCACGCAGGACGCCGTCCTTGTCGGTGGAAGGGCCCAGGGTGCAGATGATTTTCGTTTTTCTCATTCAAAATACCTCCGTCTACGTTCTCACTCTCTCATTTATTTTGCAGCAGGCTGTCTGCTGTCATGCAGAACGGCCCGCGCACACGACCAACAGGGAAAACTCCCCGTGCTGTGGGTTGAAATGTACGGTAAAGTGAAAATCCAAAACTTTACCAACTACTATTATAATCGCTTTCTGACAAGAGAGCAAGTGGAATTTCAGGATGAATACAACTTTTTTGCATACCGGGAGGCTTGAACAGATGCTTGACGCAGGGACGCGGTAATTTTGCGGATTTTGCACAGAGAAATCGTTAAAGAAATGGCTAAGATCCTGCCCGTCAGGACAGCTGTGCAGCATGGAAAGACAGCCCTTGCAAACGGGCCTGTTTTTGCTTATAATGGTGGCAGGTAAAAGTGTCACTTATCCGGGCTGACCCGGAAGAAATGGAGAAAACCAAGATGGAAAAACGTGTCTTTCTGATCGTGCTCGACAGCTTTGGCATCGGCGCCGAGCCGGATGCCGCCGCTTTTGGCGACGAGGGCACCAACACGCTGGGTGCCATTGCAAAGCATCCCAACTTCAACTGCCCCAACCTGCAAAAGCTGGGCCTGTTCAACATCGACGGTGTGACCGCCGGGGAAAAGACCGCCGCTCCCACCGGTTCCTTTGCCCGCCTGCAGGAGCAGAGCATGGGCAAGGACACCACCATCGGCCACTGGGAGATCGCCGGTGTGGTGAGCCCGAAGCCGCTGCCCACCTTCCCGGAGGGCTTCCCCGCAGAGCTCATCCACGAGTTTGAGGAAAAAACCGGCCACAAGGTGCTCTGCAATAAGCCCTATTCCGGCACCCAGGTGCTGAAGGACTACGGCGAGCAGGCCATGAAGGAAAACGCCCTCATCGTCTACACCAGTGCCGACAGCGTGTTCCAGGTGGCCGCCAACGAAGAGCTGGTGCCGGTGCACGAGCTGTACCGTTACTGCGAGATCGCCCGCGAGATGCTCAAGGGCGAGTATGGCGTGGGCCGCGTCATTGCCCGCCCCTTCCTGGGCCGCACCGCCGATACCTTCTACCGCACCACCAACCGCCACGACCTGAGCCTGAAGCCGCCCCGCGCCACCATGCTGGACCTGCTGAAGAACGCCGGCAAGGACGTCATCGCCGTGGGCAAGATCTTCGATATCTTTGATGGCGAGGGCGTGACCGAGAAGATCAAGACCACCGGCAACACCAACGGCATTGCCTTCACCAAGGCCCTGCAGACCCGCGACTTCGAGGGCCTGGCCTTTGTGAACCTGGTGGACTTTGACATGCTGTACGGCCACCGCCGCGATGTGGCGGGCTACGCGGCTGCCGCCACCGAGTTCGACCGCTTCCTGGCCGACTTCATCCCCGGCATGCGAGAGGGCGACCTGCTGATGGTCACCGCAGACCACGGCTGCGACCCCTCCTACACCAAGACCACCGACCATACCCGCGAGTATGTGCCGTACCTGGTCTGCGGCAAGGGCGTGAAGCCCGGTGTGGACCTGGGCACGAAGCTCTGCTTCGGCACCATTGCCCAGACCATCTGCGAGTATCTGGGCGTGGATGCCTCCAGCCTGGACGGCCACAGCGTGTGGAACGAGATCAAGGCATAAGATCCTGACAACGAAAAACGAGGCCCCGGAGGTTCTGCCCTCCGGGGCCTCGTTGCAGTTATACAGTTGTGGGAACTCAGGCGGCGTCGTTCTGGGACGATGCATTGTAGATGGCATCCAGAATGGTGGACGCTGCGTTGTACAGCGAGGATGCAGCCTGTTCCACCTCTTCCTGCGTGGGCAGGGAGATAGACGGAGCTTCGGTGCTGCCGTCACTGGTGCCGCTGTCGGCCGGAGTCTCCGGCTCCTGGGGCTGGGTGTCGGCAGGCTGTTCTGCAGGCTGCTCAGCAGGCGTTTCGGCCGGGGTCTCTTCCGGCACGCTCTCGGCGGGTTCCTCCACGATGACGCTTTCCGCCGGTTCTTCCGGAATGGAAGCAGCGGCGTTCGGGTCGGTGGTGGGGGTAAAGATGTCGGTCTTTTCCGGGGTCTGGGTGGTGTCGCTCACAGTGCCCTCACCGCCCAGCACGGTCGCGATCATCTCTTTGGCCTTGCTGACGGAGGCTTCATCCGGCTTCATGACGTAGAGCTTCTGGCCCTTGGCGGAATAGCACTGGGTGCTGGTGCCGGACGAGCCGGTAACGGTGTAGCTCTGGATGTCCCAGTTGGCAAAATCGCTCAGCTGCATGCGCACCAGCGCACTGATCTGATCCTGCGAGAAGTCGGTGACGAAACAGTCCGAAGCGGCGTCCATGATCTTGGAGAAGCCCATGAGCAGGGCAGGGGACTTGATCTTGTTCAGCATGGCGTCGATGACCTTCATCTGGTTGATGCCGCGCTGGATATCGCCGGAGGCAAAGGCGTGGCGCTCCCGGGCAAAGGCCAGGGCGGACTTACCGTCCAGATGGTTCCAGCCTTCGGCAAAGGTGGTGGGGTCGTAGTAGCCGGGGCTGCCCACTGAGGTGAAGGCCTGGTCAGAATACACGTCCACGCCGCCCAGGGCGTCCACGATATTGATGAAGCCCGCAAAGTTGATGCGGATGTAGTGACCCACGTTGATGCCATAGAGGTTGCCCAAGGTAGCCATGCTGGTCTCCACGCCGTACAGACCGGCGTGGGTCAGCTTGTCCTTGCTGTTGGTGCCGGCCAGATCCACATAGTAGTCGCGGGGCGTGTTGATCAGTGCCACCTGCTTGGTCTGGGGGTTCACCACAGCCAGAATGTTCACGTCGCTGCGGGCTTTTTCGGTCAGCTCACCGCGGGTGTCCACGCCGCTGAGGTAGATGACGAAAGGCTCCTTGGTGATCTTGTTGGCCTCGGCACCGGTGAGCAGGCCGTTGGTCACGTTGTCAAGCGCGGCCAGACCCTGCTGTGCCCAGATACAGCCCAGCGCCATGCAGGCGCACAGGAACACCGAGAACACCCGGGACACCTTGCCGGGCACATTGTACTCCTGACAGCGCTTGACCAGCAGCCAGAGCAGGAGCAGCAGCGCCGCCAGAATGACCAGATACAACACCGGCAGCATCTGGGTGCGCCACAGCTGCACCAGCGAAGCCACGCTGAGGATGCCCTGCACCGGCAGCAGGATCTTGCCGAATTTCGAGGGTGCAGCGGCGGCAGCCTGTGCCTCTGCACCGCTGCGGCGCGGGGCAGAGGAATTGGGCTTTTTCCGGGGCGGCGGCGTGGGGGACGGGTCCTCCGCAAAAAAAGCGGAGCTGTCCACTTCCACGGTGCGGTCTGCCGCACCGCGGCTCTTGCGGTTCACACGCCGCAGGGAACGGTTGGAATCATCCTTCATAGGAAATCTCCTTTTGAGCGCAAGGCTCAGTCAGCCGGCACGATGGTCAGCACCGCGCGGGCGGGCAGGCAGGTGGCGGTCTGGTCTTCGTTGGACAGCCAGCCGAAGCTCTCACAGATGTGGTCCGGGCAGGGGGAGTCCACAAAGCGGGCAGCACCGTCCTTGACCTCGATGTGCACCGTGTAGTACCCGGTGTCTACGTCATAGGTATCGTTCTTGTCCAGCGGAAGGTTCATGGTGGTGTTGTTGTCACCGTAGATCAGTTCGGCCCGCAGCTTGGAACCGCTGCTGTGTGCACTGCGCACCAGCAGCAGAACGGCGGCAATGGCCAGAACGACGGCGGCAAACAGAAGATTGGTCAGCATTTTTTTGTGTTTCATGTGTCAGTCCTTGATCGAAAGCTGTTCCAGCTCGGCGAGCCAGAGGGCGGCACAGGCATCGCTGGGCATGCGCCAGTCGCCGCGGGGCGAAAGGGTCACGCTGCCCACCTTGGGACCGTCCGGCAGGCAGCTGCGCTTGAACTGCTGGGCGAAGAACCGCCAGTAGAAGTTGCGCAGCCACTTGTACAGCACTTCGTCCGGGTACTCGGCACGGCCCGCAAAGGCCGCCTTGGCCAAGCGGAAGATCTTCGCCGGGCCGAAGCCGAAGCGGAGCACATAATAAAGGTAAAAGTCGTGCAGCTCATAGGGGCCCACGAGGTCCTCCGTCTTCTGCGCGATCTCGCCGTCCTTGGCGGGGAGCAGTTCGGGGGAAACGGGGGTGTCGAGGATGTCCAGCAGGACATTCTTGAGCTCTGCCGTGGCGGCAATGTCGGCTTCGTACCGGACGAGGTGGCGCACCAGCGTTTTGGGCACGCCCGCGTTCACGCCGTACATGCTCATGTGGTCGCCGTTGTAGGTGGCCCAGCCCAGCGCCAGCTCGGAAAGGTCGCCGGTGCCCACCACGAGGCCGCCGGTGCGGTTGGCGGTGTCCATCAGCTCCAGCGTCCGGACGCGGGCCTGACCGTTCTCGAACGTCACGTCCAGCACGCTTTCATCCTGCCCGATGTCGGCAAAATGGCTGTGGACGGTGTTGGCGATGTCGATCTCGGTGAAGCTGACGTGCAGTTCGTCGCACAAAATTTCCGCATTGCTGCGGGTGCGCTTGGTGGTGCCGAAGCAGGGCATGGTCACGGCCAGCACATCGGTGGTGGGGCGGCCCAGCTGCTTCATGGCGCGGACGGCCACCAGCAAAGCAAGATGCCGATGACCGCCGTTTTGGCGTGGGCGTGTTCCAACCGCTTGGCAAGGCCGTCGGCCTGCATCTTCAGAATCAATTCGCAGCGTTCGGCGCGGCGCTTGGGGTCGCCGGGAACGAAGGGGGTGGGGTCTACCCAGCGGGTCAGCACGGCGTCGGCGGGGGTCAGGCTGAACTCCACCGTCACATAGCCGTCGGCGGAGGGTTCAAAGCTGGTGTTGCGGGCCCGCTCGGCTTCCAGCCGCTGACAATCCAGCTCGGTCTCGGCGCGGCCGCCCGCGAAGGGAGCCGCCTCGGCCAGAAGGGTGCCGTTTTCGGCAATGAGGTCGTGGCCCGCAAAGACCATGTCCTGCGTGCTCTCGCCATGCCCGGCGGAAGCGTACAGGTAACCGCAGAGCAGACGGGCGGACTGGTTTTCCACCAATGCCCGGCGGTATTCCGCCTTGCCCACGGTCTCGTCGCTGGCCGAAAGGTTCGCGATGACGGTGGCCCCGGCGAGGGCGTGGAAGGTGGAGGGCGGCAGGGCGCTCCACAGATCCTCGCAGATCTCGACGCCCAACACGAAGCTCGGCATCTCCCGGCAGCGGAAGAGCAGCGAGGTGCCGAAGGGCACCTGCTGGCCGCAGACCGTGATGGTCTCCACCTCGGTGGAGCCGGGGGTGAACTGGCGCTTTTCGTAGAACTCGCCGTAGTTGGGCAGGTAGGTCTTGGGCACAAGACCCAGCAGCTGCCCGCGGCAGAGGACGGCAGCGCAGTTGTACAGCTTGCCCCGCACCAGCAGCGGCAGCCCCACCAGCGCCACCACGTCCAGCTCCCGGCTGGCGTCCAAGATCGTCTGCAAGCCGGTCAGCGCGCCCTGCTGCAAGGTGCGCTGCAAAAACAGGTCGCCGCAGGTGTAGCCGGTCAGGCAGAACTCCGGGAAGACCGCGAGCTTGACCCCGCGCCCGGCAGTCTCGCGCAGCTGCTGGATGATCTGGGCGGTGTTATAGGTGCAGTCCGCCACCCGCAGCGCGGGCGAGAGGGCTGCTGCTTTCAAAAATCCATCTTTCATCGGAGGATTTCACATCCTGTCTGTTGTGTTTGGCCACGGCGGACAGATGGGCCGCTGTGGTGCACATAGTATACCACACTCTGCGCCAAACGAAAAGTGACAGAGCGGTAAAAATTGCGTGAATAAAGCGGGAGCAAACAAAAAGAGCCGCCGCAGACAGGCTGCAGCAGCTCCGAAGGAACACAAAATGGAAAACGAGATAGACCGTAAGCCGGGTTCTGTATTAAACGACGATCTGTCTCGACCTGCCATTGCTGACAGGCTCATGCCACCATCGGGACACGCGAGCAGCGCTATCCGTCCCATATAGGTGTTGCTTCCGGTAGGGTTTACAAAGCCGCATCGTCACCGGTGCGCTGGTGAGCTCTTACCTCGCCCTTTCATCCTTACCGCATTGCTGCGGCGGTTTCCTTTCTGTTGCACTTTCCCTGAGGTCACCCTCGGCTGCCGTTAGCAGTTACCGTGCTCTGTGAGGCCCGGACTTTCCTCAGGGCGGTCAAAGCCGCCCCGCCGCCGTATGTTCCACTCGTTTTCCGTTCCTCATGATACCATAAAAAAACAAGAATTGCAAGTACAGCCGAAATTTGATATAATAAACTTATCTATCGCGTGCGATTTTTGGGGGAGGGAAGAACGGATGAAGCTGATCTTTTCCGTCCCGCCCGAAGCGGATGGCGCGCTGCTGCGCAATTTTCTGCGGATGTGCGCCGTCTCCACCGAGCTTGCCCGCGCGGTGAAATTCCACGGCAGCGGCTTTTTTGCGGCAGGGGAACCCATCCTTGCCAACCGCCGGGTGGCCGCCGGGCAGGACATCTCCTTCGAGCTGCCCGAAGACGGCGCGGGCGTGGCCCCCCAGCCGGAGATCCCGGTGAAGGTCGTCTACGAGGATGCGTTTGCCATCGTGCTGGAAAAGCCGCCCCACCTCGCGGTGCACCCCACGCTGAACTACCCGCTGGGTACGCTGGCCAACGGCTATGCTGCCTTGATGGAAGCGCGGGGCGAAAGCCCGGTCTTCCGCCCGGTGAACCGGATCGACAAAGACACCAGCGGCCTTGTGCTGGCGGCGAAGAATGCCTACGCGGCCCCGCTGCTGGCCCGGAATGTGGAAAAGCGCTACGACGCCATCGCAGAAGGGGAGCTTCCCCTCGGCAAAGGGGTCATCGACGCCCCCATCGGCCGACAGGCGGAGAGCATCATCGGCCGGTGCGTGACGCCGGAGGGCAAGCCCAGCCGCACGGAGTATACCATATTGGAAGCGGATCACGGCCTCAGCCTTGCCGCCTGTGTACCGGTGACGGGCCGGACCCATCAAATTCGGGTCCACTTCGCCTCCATCGGGCACCCGCTGGCCGGGGATGACCTTTACGGCGGCAGCCGGGAGAAGATCGGGCGTCAGGCGCTCCACTGCGCAAGCCAGACCTTCCGGGTGCCGCGGCATACTGTGACGCCGGAGGGCATCCGGGTGCAGGTGCCCGGCCGGGACGAGGCGTGGCAGACCGTCACCGTCGAAAGCCCGCTGCCGCCGGATATGAAGGCCCTTCTGGAATAAAAATCCTTTTCAAATATGAAAAGGAAGTGAAAAGTCCGTGAAAGGTCTGCCCAAATTCTGTGAGGAACCTTGTTTCGGTGCGGACAGAGTGTATAATAAGACTGAATGAGTCATTTTTGGACTTGATTTCTGATCCTTGTCAGGAAGGAGCAACCCCTTTTGATCGACGAAAAGACAAATGAACCGCGGCAGGAGACCCCGTCAGCGCCGCCGGTGAAGCACAAGCGGACGCTGCGCTCGTTGTGGGCCCAGCTCCAGTGCAGCCGGCTGCTGCGGAGACACCACTTCCGCCGCAAGACACAGCACCGCATGAACAACCTGTCGCAGAAACTGCGGGGGAGCGCCATGGTGCTGACGGTGGGCGAAGAGCTTTACGCACTGGGCTTTGCTGCCGAATATACACTGGTGCGTGTGGGCCGCGGCCTTGCCGCCGGGTGGCTGTGGCTGTGGCACGGCATCTGCGATGTGCTGCATGAGGTGGCCGTCACCGCTTTCCCCGGCGCGGCCCAGATGTTCCGGGAGCTGTTCGGCCCCATCCTGCTCTTCTTCCGGGGCATCGGCTCTTTGCTGGTGCACGCCTACGATGTCCGGAAAAAGCAGGGCCTCGGCGCGGCGCTCAGGGCCAGCGCCCACTACTTTGCCAGCGGCATCCGGCGCAACCGCGAATTGCTGCCCCGGATGGCCATGTACATCCTGCCGGCCTGTATGCTGGCGGTGTTCTTGTCCGTCTTCAACCACACCATCCGCCAGCCCTATGCGCTGGCGGTGCAGGTCAACGGCCAGACCGTCGGCTATGTGGCCAACGAAACGGTCTTCAACCTCGCCCGTGACGACGTGATGCAGCGTATCAATTACGCGGGCACCGATAAGACCGATTGGACCATTGAGCCGACCTACACCATCTCCATCGCCCATCAGGTGATGGACGAGAGCGAGACCGCCGATGCCATTCTGAAGAGCGCCAGTGACGAGATCAGCGAGGGCACGGCCCTGTATCTGGACGGCGAGCTCACCGCAGTCTGCTCCGATGGCGACGCGCTGCGCACCTACCTGAACAATATGCTCAGCCCCTACGAAGAGGAGTACAAGGACGACGAGAACGTGACGGTCAGCTTCAACAAGACCGTCACGCTGGAAGACGGCATCTACTTCAACGACAGCTTCGAGGATGACAACTCCATCGAGGACCTGATCTCCGGTGTCCGCCAGCAGGAACAGACCTACACGGTCCAGACCGGCGACACCCTGTGGTCCATCGCCCAGAAAAATGACCTGACCTTCCGCGAACTGTGTGCCCTGAACACCAACTTCAAGGGGGCACCCCTGACCGAGACATCGAACATTCAGGAAGGCGATACCCTCATCGTGACCAAGGAGGAAGCGACGCTGGAGGTGCGGATCACCAAGGTGGAGGCCCGGCAGGAGGAGATCCCCTTCAGTACCGAGACCACCCAGTCCAGCGATTACACCAAGGGCACCACCAAGACCCTGCAGGAGGGCGAGAACGGCATCCGCCTCGTGACGCTGCAGAATGTTTATGATACCAACGGCACTCTGCTGGAGCAGACGGTCCTCTCGACCCAGACCATCAAGGAGGCCGTGAACAAGAAGGTCGTCGTCGGCACCAAGAAGGTGACCAACAAAACCCAGTACATCACCGGCAGCGGCCAGTTCATCTGGCCCGTACCCAACTACCGCTACTGCTCGCGCTGGTACGGCAGCGGCCACAAGGGCGTGGATATCTGCGCCCCGGCGGGCACGCCCATCTACGCCTCCGCCGGCGGCACCGTCACCAAGGCGGGCTACAATAAGGCGGGCGCGGGCACCGGCTACGGCTACTCGGTCATCATCAGCCACTCCGGCGGCTATACCACGGTCTATGCGCACTGCCTGTCCCTGACCGTCAGTGCGGGCCAGAGCGTCCGCCAAGGCCAGCTCATCGGCTATGTGGGCAGCACCGGCCGGTCCAGCGGCAACCACTGCCACTTTGAGATCCGCCGCAGCGGTTCCTATCTGGCC
>OBYM01000317.1_pt1 | contig 28584 bp, 25 predicted proteins | sample 1538191 | NCBI WGS metagenome assembly OBYM01 (sample SAMEA2580165, study PRJEB22360) | human gut metagenome | biome: human gut; feature: human-associated habitat; material: faeces | place: Denmark | collected 2008/2010 | reverse complement strand
GTCCGCTCCAGTTGGTGCCCGCACCTTGGGTCCCCCGCCTGCCGTATTTGGCGATGGCTTCCTTCACGGCGGCCATGCACTCGTCCGTGACGGGGGTGTGGGTCACGAACAGCAGGTCCGTTTCCAGATTGGGCCGGTCTTTCAGCCGGTCCTCTACGTAGTCTGCAAGGCACTTGTCGTAGTGGCCACGGTACTTCTTGACCACGGACATTTTTCCGTCCTTGACCTCGATGCAGGGCTTCAGGTGCAGCAGGTTGGCCCCAAGGGCCACCACGCTGGAGCAGCGGCCGCCCTTGGCCATGTAGTCCAGCCGGTCCAGCAGGAAGCTGGCCTCCACCCGGGGAACGTAGTCCTCCAGCGCTTCCACGATGGCATCCAGATCGTCCATGGTCTTGGACAATTCCACGGCTTTCATGACGATATGGCCCTGACCGGTGGACAGGTTCCGGGAATCGATGACCCGGACGTTGGGAAACTCCGCTGCGGCCACGCAGGCGTTCTGATAGCTGGAGGAAAAATCGGCACCGATGTCAATGTGAATGACGGCATCGTATTCCTTGCTGTACTTGGCAAAGACCTCCTGGAAGGTCCCCACGCTCCGGGCTGCGGTGGAGCAGAGGCTTCCGCCGTTGGCAACATGGGCGAAAATCTCCTCCGGGGTGATGGTCACGCCGTCGATGAATTCCTGCCCGTCCTTCATGACGATGAGCGGAATGATGGTAATGTCGTTTTCGGTGACCTGCCGGGGGGACAGGTCGCAGGTAGAGTCGGAAGTGATCTTGATTCTCATAAGGTTCCTTTCTGTGGTGTGGGGGTGTGGACGGGATCGGAGCCGATCATGAAGCAGCAGGGCTTCACGTTCTTCTTACTCAGATATTCGCTGCCCCAGTCCCGCATGGCGACCAGAATGGGCATCAGACTTCTGCCCAACTCCGTGAGAGAGTATTCCACTCTCGGCGGGATCACGGGAAAGACTTCCCGGTGGATCAGTTTCTGCGCTTCCAGTTCCCGAAGCTGCTGGGTGAGCATTTTCGGTGTGGCGCTGGGCAGCTGCTTTTGCAATTCATTAAACCGCAGTTTGCCTCCGGCCAGGTGCCAGAGGATCAGGGATTTGTACTTGCCGCCGATAAGCTCCAGGGTGGCTTCCACGGGGCAATGATCGTTGGTGACCATGATGACCTCCAGTATCAAAAAAGGTAGTATCGCACAAAATAGTGCATACTTGCTTTTTCCTCGATTTATGGTAAGATGTTAGCATAAAAACAAAAAGAAGTCAACGGGAATTTCAACGTGGCTGTTGACTTTTTGGAAAGGACAGGATACTATGAAGATACGGTTCCAAGTCACCGGTATGACCTGCGCCGCCTGTTCGGCCAGGGTGGAGAAAGTGACCCGGCAGACAGCCGGTGTGGACAGCGCAGAGGTGAATCTGCTGGCCAACACCATGGTGGTGGAGGCCAAGGACGAGAGCGTCATCCCCGCCATTCAGAAGGCGGTGTCGGACGCAGGCTACGGAGCCATCCCGGAAACGCCGGGGAAGAAGGCGGCACCCCAGCCGGTGCAGACGGAAAATCCCCTGAAAGAAATGAAAACAAGACTCATCGCCTCGGCGGTGTTTCTCGTTGTTCTCATGTACTTCACCATGGGCCACATGATCGGCCTGCCGGTACCCATGTGGTATCACCACAACCCCCTGATGGCGGCGCTACTGCAATTTTTCCTGACGCTGCCGGTGGTGTACCTGAACCGGGTCTATTATACCCGTGGCCTGAAAGCCCTGTGGCACAGAGCGCCGAATATGGACTCTCTGATTGCAGTTGGCTCTCTGGCGGCGCTCATTTATGGCGTGGCAGCCCTGTTCCGCATGGCCGCCGCCATGGGCAACGGCGACATGGAAACGGTCCACAAGTATGGCGAGAATCTTTATTTTGAGTCCGCATCCATGATTCTGACCCTCATCACCCTGGGCAAGTTCCTGGAGACCCGTGCCAAGGGCAAGACCGGCGACGCTATCCGGGCTCTGATGGACCTGAGTCCCAAGACCGCTACGGTCCGCCGGGACGGGGTAGAGACGGAAGTGGCCGTGGAAGATGTGCGGCTGGGCGATACGGTCATTGTCCGCTCCGGCGGACGTATTCCCGTGGACGGCACGGTGCTTTCCGGCCGGGCCAGCGTGGACCAGAGCGCCCTGACCGGCGAAAGCGTTCCCGTGGAAAAGGCCGTGGGCGACACCGTAGCCGCTGCGACCATCAATACCGAGGGCTACCTGGAATTCCGTGCGGATAAGGTCGGCGAGGACACGACCCTGTCCCAGATTATCCGCATGGTGGAGGAAGCGGGCGGCTCCAAGGCCCCCATCGCCCGTCTGGCGGATAAGATCGCCGGTGTGTTTGTGCCGGTGGTCATGGGCATCGCCCTGGTGGCCTTCGCCGTCTGGATGATCGCCAAGGGCGACCTGGAATTTGCATTGAACATCGGCATTTCCGTGCTGGTCATCTCCTGCCCCTGCGCTCTGGGTCTGGCGACCCCTGTGGCCATTATGGTCGGCACCGGCCGGGGCGCCCGGATGGGCCTGCTTTTCAAGAATGCAGAGGCCCTGGAAAACCTGCATAAGGTCGATACGGTGGTGGTGGATAAGACCGGCACCCTGACCACCGGCAAGCCTGCCGTTACCGACATTCTCCCCGGCGGACTGCCGGAGGCGGAGCTTCTGAAGTTGGCGGCAGCCTTGGAGGAAAAGTCCGAGCATCCCTTTGCCAAGGCCATTCTGGAAAAGGCCGCCGGTGTGGACCATCCCCAGGCGGAAAAATTTGAAACCATCCCCGGCAAGGGCGTGTCCGGCGTTATCGAAGGCAAAAAGTTCTTCGGCGGCAACGGACGGCTCATGGAGGAACTGGGCGTTCAGATCCCGGCACTGCCGGACAGCGTGGACGCAGGCGGAACGCCCCTGCACTTTGCCTCCGAAAACGGCACTTATCTGGGCACCATCGTCGCCGCCGACGTGCTGAAAGCGGACAGCGTGGCCGCCGTGGCCGCCATGAAGAAAATGCACCTGAATGTGGTCATGCTCACCGGCGACAACGAAAAGACCGCCAGGGCCATTGCCGCCAAGGCAGGCATCGACCGGGTCATTTCCGACGTGCTGCCCGGCGATAAGGCCGGTGCGGTGGAGCGGCTCCGCAAAGAGGGCCACAAGGTCGTCATGGTGGGCGACGGCATCAACGACGCCCCCGCCCTGGTGACGGCAGACGTGGGTCTGGCCATCGGCAACGGCACGGACATCGCCATTGAATCGGCGGACGTGGTGCTGATGAACGGTTCCCTGATGGGCGTGGGCAACGCCGTGGCCCTGAGCCGTGCGACCATTCGCAATATCAAGGAAAATCTGTTCTGGGCGTTCTTCTACAACTGCCTGGGCATTCCCGTGGCAGCGGGCGCACTCTATCCCGCTTTTCACATTCTTCTCAACCCCATGATCGGCGCAGCGGCCATGAGCTGCAGCTCCGTATTCGTGGTCACCAACGCCCTGCGGCTTCGCTTCTTCAAGCCCAAGGAAATCGAAACGGAACCTGTCAACAACGTGGAACACACCACGATCAAGGAGGAAACTGCTATGAAAACCGTTATCCATGTAGAAGGAATGATGTGCGGCCACTGCAAGATGCACGTGGAGAATGCCTGCAAGGGCGTTCCCGGCGTGACGGATGCCGTGGTGGACCTGGCGGCGAAAAATGTCACCGTCACCGGTGATGCCAATCTCGCTGCCCTGAAGGCTGCCATTACCGAGGCGGGCTACCAGGTGGTGGACTGATGGAACACTTTTACTATCCTTCCCAGGGCCGGGGGCAGCTGCATGGCTGCCGCTGGCTCCCGGACGGGGAAGTCCGGGGCATCGTGCAGATCGTTCACGGCATTGCCGAGTATGTGGAGCGCTACGATGAATTTGCCCGTTATCTGAACGGTCTTGGCTATCTGGTGGTGGCCGAGGACCACATGGGCCACGGCGGTTCCGTAGGGGAGTCGGAGACAAAAGGATATTTCCACGGAGGGTGGTTTACGGCAGTTGCGGACACATATTGGCTGCTGGAGACCACCCATCAGGCCTATCCGCAGGTCCCTTATGTGCTGTTCGGCCATTCCATGGGGTCCTTTATGACCCGGACCATTCTGGAAAAGTACCCGGACAGCGGCATTTCCGCCTGCGTCATCTGCGGCACCGGTTGGCAGCCCCAGGCACTTTTGGCGGGGGCCATTCCGGTGTGCAAATGGGTCTGCAAACACGACGGCGAGGACCAGCCAAGTCCCAAGCTGGAAAAAATCGTGTTCGGCACCTACAACGCCCGTGTGGAGTCCCCCAAGACCCCCTTCGACTGGCTGAACCGGGACGAGGCGGCGGTGCAGGCCTATGTGGATGACCCCATGTGCGGCTTTGTGTCTACGGCGGGACTGCTGCGGGATATGCTCACCGGCATTTCCTACATCGAAAAGAAGGAAAATCTGGCAAAAATGAAGAAACACCTGCCGATTTTCTTCATCGCCGGCGGGGACGACCCGGTGGGCAGCTACGGCAAGGGCGTTCTCAAGACCGAGGCGGAATTCCGCAAGGCGGGCATGGTGAACGTTACCTGCAAGCTCTATCCCGGCGGACGGCACGAAATTCTGAACGAAATCAACCGCCAGGAGGTCTACGAGGACGTGGCCAAGTGGCTTGACCGGGTCTTGCCGAAAAAAGAAAAATAAAAGTCCCGTTTATTGGACATATAGTGTGATAGAATACAGACATCCCAAGAGGAAAAGAGGAGCGCAAAATGTATTCTATCCGATATGCTTATGGTCATGTAATGGTGTACGACGGTACGGGCCGGTTCCTGTTCTCGGCAGACAGCGAGCAGGAGGCCAGAAAGGAATTGGAAGATGCGGAATTTGCGGCTTGACCTCTGCTATGACGGCACCCGTTACCGGGGCTGGCAGCGGCTCAGCGGTGAGGAAAATACCATTCAGGGGAAGCTGGAGCAGACCCTGAGCCGGATTCTGGGAGAACCCGTGGAGATCTCCGGCAGCGGACGCACCGATGCGGGAGTCCACGCCAGGGGCCAGGTGGCCTCGTTCCACTGTGAAAATCCCATGCCCTGCGGAGAAATCCTGCGCCAGCTGCGGCGGTATCTTCCGGAGGACATCGGCATATATTCCTGTCAGGAGGCAGCGCCCCGGTTCCATGCCCGGCTGAATGCCAAAAAGAAAACCTATTGCTATCGCATCTGGAACAGCGACAGCCCCTGCGTTTTTGACCGGCGGTACATGACGGTGCTGGAAGAATCGCTGGATTTGAACGCCATGAAGCAGGCGGCGAAGGCCCTGCTGGGGCAGCATGATTTTGCCTGCTTCTGCACCCGTGCGCCCAAGAAAAAGTCCACGGTCCGGGAGATTTTCGACATTTCCATTACCAGAACCGGTGCGGAAGTGGATATTTCCGTCACTGCCGACGGGTTTCTCTATAACATGATGCGAATTCTTGTGGGGACCCTGGTGGAAGTGGGCCTGGGTAAGCGCAAAGCGGACAGTATCCCGGACCTGTTCGCTCAGAAGCGGGCGGAGGCCGGTACGCTGATGCCCGCCAAGGGTCTCTGTCTCATGGAGGTAGTTTATTGAACATACAGATTTTCGGAAAAAGCAAGTCCTTCGACACCAAAAAGGCCGAGCGGTACTTCAAGGAACGACGAATTTCCTTCCAGTCCATCGATTTGCTGCGCTTCGGCCTGTCCGGGAAGGAATTTGACAGCGTGCTTCGGGCGGTGGGTGGTATCGACAACCTCATTGACTGGGACAGCAAGGACCCGGACATTCTGATTTTGCACTACACGGAGGACAGTCATGCCAAAGAGGACAAGGTCTTTGACCGGCCGGAGCTGATGAAGGCTCCCATTGTCCGAAACGGCAAACAGGCCACCGTGGGTTACGCCCCGGAAGTCTGGGAAACATGGAAATAACACGAAAGCGGTTCTTTCAGATGGAAAGGACCGCTTTTTCCGATATAAAGATCACTTTTTTGTAAAAAAAGCTTGCAAGGAGAGGGGAAAAGTGGTATGCTATGAAAAGTCACCTTTTGGAAGCCTTGGAAACGGTCAACGGCCTGGTCTGGGGGCTGCCCACCCTGCTGCTGATTTTGGGCGTGGGGGTACTGCTGAGCCTGCGGACCGGCTTTGCTCAAGTGACCCTTTTTCCGGCGGCCCTGCGGTCCTTTTGCCGGAAACTCACCGGCAAGGACCGGACGGCGGACGGCGTTTCGCCCTTTCAGGCCCTGTGTACTGCATTAGCTGCCACTGTTGGTACGGGCAATCTGGCCGGTGTGGCTGGGGCTATCACCTTAGGAGGACCGGGGGCCATTTTCTGGATGTGGGTCTGTGCCTTTTTCGGCATGGTCACAAAATATGCCGAGGTGGTCCTTGCCCTGCGCTTTCGGGTCCGGGAGCGGGATGGCTATGCCGGTGGCCCCATGTACATGATTCGGAAGGGCCTGGGGGAGAAATGGCGGCCCATGGCGGCGGCTTACGCTCTGTTCGGCGTGTTTGCCGCTTTCGGCGTGGGCAACGCCACCCAAATCAACGCCTTTGTGGCTGGGGTCAATGATGTGCAGACCTATTTCGGCCTGCCGGTCACGGACCGGGGAAATCTGCTTCTGGGAGCGCAGGGCATCCCCGGCGGGGAAAGTGTGCGTCGGGGCCCCGCCGTGCCAGGGCTTGTCTGGCTGCTGCTCCGTGGCGGGGCGGGACGCATCGGCCGCACGGCGGAAAAGCTGGTGCCGCTGGCCGCCTGTTTTTACCTATTGCTGGGCCTGGGGGCCTTGATCGTCCGGGCGGACCGTATCGCCATCGCATTCCGGCTCATTCTCCAGGGGGCTTTTGCCCCGAAAGCCGTCACCGGCGGCCTCATCGGCTCCATAGTGCCCGCCCAGGGGGAAGGCACGGATGGTCACGGCCATGGGGGTGGGGGCCTCCCGTGGGGTATTCACCAACGAGGCCGGAATGGGGACCGCTTCCATTGCCCACGCTTCTGCCCAGGTGGACCACCCGGCGGAACAGGGGGTGCTGGGCATCATGGAGGTGTTTCTGGACACCATCGTGATATGCACCATGACGGCTCTGGTCATTCTCACATCCCCGGAGGCTCTGCCTTACGGCACGGACCTCGGCGTGCGGCTGACCATCCGTGCCTTTGCGAATGTTTACGGCGATTGGGTCTGCATCCCAATCGCTCTGTCCCTGTGCTGCTTTGCCTTTGCAACGGTTTTGGGTTGGGGGCTGTACGGCGCCCGCTGTGCCCAATATCTGCTTGGAAAACCCGTCTGGAAGTCCTTTGCCCTTGTTCAGGCCACCGTGAGCCTGCTGGGGGCCATATTGGGAACGGGCCTTGTCTGGACCCTTTCCGAGACGGTCAATGGTCTGATGGCCATTCCCAATCTGTTGGCCCTGGCACTTTTATCCCCGGAGGTCCGGGTACTTACCAAAGAATATCAATGCAGACTGCGGTCTGCCGGAGGAACTTATGAACATATCCATCAACGCCAATCGCTGCGAACCCTCGCCCATGCGGAAATTCCACCCGCTGGCCGTCAAGGCCCAGGAGCGGGGCATCCGCATCCATCATCTGAACATCGGTCAGCCGGACCTGCAGACCCCTCCGGCCTATTTTGATGCCGTCCGGAATTTTGACAGCGCCACCCTGGCCTATGCGGCCTCGCCGGGAACCCCGGAGCTTATCGATGCGGTCCGGGCCTATTATCGGGAACTGGACGTGGACTTGGAGCCGGACGATGTGCTCATCACCACCGGCGGCAGCGAAGCGCTGCTTTTGACCTGCCTGAGCATTTTGGATCCCTACACGGAGGTCATCATTCCGGAGCCTTACTATCCAAATTACACGACCTTTGTCCATGCGGCGGGCGGTGTTATCCGGGCTTTGCCCACCTGCGCCGAGGAAGGGTACCGGTATGCCAAGCGGGAACGCATCGAAAGCCTTATCACGAAAAACACCCGTGCCATCCTCATCACCAACCCCGGTAACCCCACCGGAGTGGTGCTGAATCAGGAGGAAATGCGGATGATCGCTGACGTAGCCAAGAAGCATGACCTGTTCCTGATCTGCGACGAGGTGTACCGGGAGTTCTGCTATGACGATTCCTTCGGGGTCCCCACCATGGCCCGGTTCCGGGACGTGGACGAGAACGTGGTCATTGTGGACTCCGTTTCCAAGCGGTTCTCCGCCTGCGGCGCACGGGTGGGCTGCGTGGTCACCCGGAACAAGGAATTGCAGCAGGCCATCCTGAAATTCTGCCAGTCCCGGCTGTCCGTGGCCACCATCGACCAGGTGGGCGCTGCGGCCCTCTACGGAGTGGACCACGAATTTTTCCGCCGGTCCAAGGAAGAATACCGGAAGCGCCGGGACACCGTCGTCCGCCGCCTCCGGGCCATTCCCGGCGTACAGGTGGAGGAACCTATGGGGGCTTTCTATCTGATGGCTGGGCTGCCTGTGGACGATTCCGACAAGTTCCAGCGTTGGCTGCTGGAGGAATTCGATTACGAAGGGGAGACGGTCATGTTTGCCCCCGGCGCACCCTTCTACGAGACTCCCGGCAAGGGCATCAACGAGGTCCGCATTGCCTATGTCCGTCAGATCCCGGAATTGGAGCGGTCCATGGACGTGCTGGAAAAGGCCATCGCCCGGTATCAGAAGGAATGTATGTAAAAAATCTGCCCACCGATTGGCGGGCAGATTTTTTACTTTTTCAGCACCGGAACGCCGTTTTCCATGGTCAGTACCCGCTGAATGATCTCCTCGCCGCTGCGGTAGGTGAGAAGCAGCGGCGTATTTTCCAGATCCGCCTGGATGCTTACCGCCTGAGAGGCGTTCATGGCTCCGGCGGCGAATACCGTCTCCGTGGGGGTGAAGGTGCTGCCGTCATAGCTGCCGGACTGAATTTTCAGGTCCCGGACCGCTTGATTCGTGGTCAAAATCACCCGGATGGCTTCCCGGTCCAGGGAAAGCTCTGCGTATTCCCGGCTGGGGGCGTTCTCCGTGAACAGGGATGCTTCCAGTGTGCCGGTGTAAGCGCCCTCCTCCGGGGGGAAGTAGGCGTCGTTCATCAGCCCTGCCAGGGAGCCGTAGGGAATCTCCGCCGTGACCACGCCGTAGGAATAGGGGGCGATGTCGTAAGGGGAGAAGAAGAAGCACAGGCCGGTGGTGGTGAAATACCAGCCGTCGGCCCCGTCCATGCAGTCCTGGACCCGCTCAGCGGCTACGTTGGCATAGTCGGCGTACAGATTTCCCTCCTGTTTGGAAAGGGAAGCGAGCAGCAGGGTACAAAGCTGTTCGGCGGTGACGTTGCCGTTGAGAATATCGGAAAGATGTAATTCCGCACCGGTGAGCAGGTCATAGCTGACTGCCGTGGACAGGAAGCTGGCGTGAACGCCGCTGGGATAGGACCGGACCTCCCCGTACAGGCTCAGAACGCCCACGTCCACCCGTGTTGGCGTGTAGGAAACGCTCAGGGAGTAGGGGGTGAAGCCCTCGGTGCCGTAGGCTGCCTGGGCCTGGGCTTCCAGCTCCGAGCCGTTGGACCGGAACTCGTCAATGCGGCCCATCAGGTCCACGGTAACGTCCTGGGTCGCATCGGCCCGGACCGTCACCAGGTAGGGAATGGGATACCGGAAGGAATAAACGGTGGTCCCGTCCTCGGCAGCCGTATCCAGCTGGGTGTATTTCAGGGAAATGGCCGTCAGGTCCACGTTGGGAATGCTCACCGGCTCCGTGGTGGTATCCGGAGAGGTTTCCGTGGGGTCCGTCCGCAGCAGCGGCGGGGTGGAAGTCTCCGTATCCTGGGGGAATCGCTTGGCGCAGCTGGAAAACGTCAGCAAAAGCGCAGCGCAGAGGACTGCGGATAATATTTTTTTCATGGGGGTACCCTCCTTTACGGAAAATACTATATCACATTTCGCCGCTTTTTGCAATCCTTCCGGCTTGGCACTTGACAGGGCGGGGCGGATGATGGTAAAATAGGCCCATATTCGTGAAGAACGGAAAGAGTACCGATGCTGTCTCCCTCAGAGAGCCGGGGTGTGGCTGTGAACCCGGCGGAGTGCAGTCCGGGAAGGTGCGTCCGGGAGCGAAAAGTGCATATTTTTGAGTGAAAAACGAGAGTGGAACCGCGGCTTTGCCGCCTCTTATGCCGAAGGGTATAAGAGGCGGTTTTTGATTTCATACTGTTCATTAGGAGGAAGTTTTCATGTATCTTTATAATTCTCTTTCCCACAAGAAGGAACTGTTCCAGCCCAATTCCCCGGACATCGTGAAGATGTACACCTGCGGCCCGACGGTCTATCATTTTGCCCACATCGGCAATCTGCGGACCTATATCATGGAGGACGTGCTGGAAAAGGCCCTGCGCTACGAGGGTTACAACGTCAAGCGGGTCATGAACATCACCGACGTGGGGCATCTTTCCAGCGATGCGGACACCGGCGAGGATAAAATGCTCAAGGGCGCCCGCCGGGAGCATAAGACCGTGCTGGAAATCGCCAAATTCTACACCGACGCCTTTTTTGAGGACTGCCGGAAGCTGAACATCAAGCGGCCTGACGTGGTCCAGCCGGCCACGGGCTGCATTGACGAGTATATCCACATGGTCACGACCCTGCTGGACAAGGGCTATGCCTATCTCTCCGGCGGAAACGTGTACTTCGACACCTCCAAGCTGGAGAAATACTACGTCTTTAACGACCACGACGAGGAGGACCTGGCCGTGGGTGTCCGGGAAGGCGTGGAGGAGGACACCAACAAGCGCAACAAGAACGACTTTGTCCTCTGGTTCACCAAGTCCAAGTTTGAGGACCAGGCCCTGAAATGGGATTCTCCCTGGGGCGTGGGCTATCCCGGCTGGCATATTGAATGCTCCTGCATTTCCATGAAGTATCTGGGGGACGATCTGGACATCCACTGCGGAGGCATCGACAACGCCTTCCCCCATCACACCAACGAGATCGCCCAGTCTGAAAGCTATCTGGGACACAAGTGGTGCAATTACTGGTTCCATGTCCACCACCTGAACACCGAGGACGGAAAAATGTCCAAGTCCAAGGGGGAATTTCTGACGGTCTCCCTGCTGGAGGAAAAGGGCTACGACCCCATGGTCTACCGCTATTTCTGCCTGCAGAGCCACTACCGCCGGAATCTGGTGTTCTCCTGGGAGAACCTGGACAACGCCGCTGCGGCTTACGAGAAGCTGATCGCCCGCATTGCGGCCCTGAAAGCAGAGGGTGACGTGGACAGTGCCGCTTTTGATGCCCTGAAAGCCCGCTTCACCGGTGCGCTGGACGGGGACCTGAACACGTCTCTGGCCATTACCTGCCTCTTTGACGTGCTGAAGGCCAAATGCTCCGACGCCACCAAGCTGGCGGCCCTGACGGACTTTGACCGGGTGCTGAGCCTGAATCTGCTGGAGAACGCCGAAAAGCTGCGGAAAAAGCAGGCGGAGGAGGAAGCCGCTGCTGCCGACCCGGAGATCGACGCTTTGGTGGCCGCCCGGACGGAAGCCAAGAAGGCCAAGAATTTTGCCGAAGCGGACCGCATCCGGGATGAACTGAAGGCCCGTGGCATTGAGATCATCGACACCCCCCAGGGTGCGAAATGGAGAAAAGTATGAAGCTGATGATCCTGGACGGGAACAGCGTCATCAACCGGGCGTATTTCGGGGTCCGACCCCTGACCACCCGGGATGGCCTGTACACCAACGCCATTTACGGCTTCCTGAATATTCTGGAAAAAATGGAGCGGGAGGAGCAGCCGGAGGCCATCTGCGTGGCCTTTGACGTACACGCCCCCACCTTCCGGCACCTGCAGTATGACGGCTACAAGGCCACCCGGCACCCCATGCCGGAGGAGCTGGTCATGCAGATGCCGGTGATGAAGCAGGTCCTGTCTGCCATGAATATTCCCATTTACGAATGTGAGGGTTGGGAGGCCGACGACGTGATTGGAACCGTGGGCCGGGTCTGCTCGGAGCAGAACTGGGACTGCGTGGTGGTCACCGGCGACCGGGACAGTTTGCAGCTTATCAATGACCATGTGAACGTGAAGCTGGTCATTGCCAAGCCCGGCCAGACCACGGCCACCCTCTATGACACGGAAAAATTCCGGGCGGAGTACGGCTTCGACCCCATTCACATCATCGATCTGAAGGCCCTGATGGGGGATTCCTCCGACAATATCCCCGGCGTAGCCGGAGTGGGACCGAAAACGGCTACGGACCTGCTGCTGAAATTCGGCACCCTGGACGGGGTCTACGAGCATTTGCAGGACCCGTCCATCCGGCCCAAACTGCGGGAAAAACTGGAAGCGGACAAGGAAAAAGCCTATCTTTCCTATGATCTGGCTACCATCCGCACCAATGCGCCCATCGATTTTTCTCCCAAGAACGCCATTACCCAGCCCTATAACCGGCTGGAACTTTTCAAGCTGTTCACCCGGCTGGAATTCGTCCGGCTCATTGACCGCTACGGCCTCCGGGGTGCGGAACTGGAAGAAGCGGCATCGGAAAGTGCGGAAGAATCGCCCCGGGAGACCCTGCCCCGGGTAGATACCCTGCCGGAGCCGGGGACGGAAGGAGCTGTGTACCTGGCTCCGGACGGGACCCTGGCCATTGCCTGGGCGGAGGGGGTCTGCACCCTGACACCTCTGGAAATTCACCGGGCGGCGAATCTTCTGGCGGGACAAAGCTGGGTGTGCCATGACTGGAAAAGTCAGTCCCATGCGCTGGATGCTCTGGGCATCATCATGGGACCGGCGAAATTCGACACGGCCCTGGCGGCTTACGACCTGAACCCCTCCCAGTCCGATTATCCCGTGTCCAAGCTGGCGGCGACCTTCCTGGGAGCCAGCGTGGAGGACGGCGATGCTGCCGCCTGCGCCGAAGCGGTGTTTTTCCTGCGGGAAAAGCTGCGGCAGGAACTGGACAAGCAGGGCATGGGGGACCTGTACGACACCATCGAACTGCCCCTTTGCCCGGTGCTTTATGAGATGGAGCGCACCGGTGTGGCCATCGACGAGGAGCAGCTGCGGCAGTTCGGTGCCATGCTCTCCGAGCGCATTGCCGACTGCGAAAGCCTGATTTCCGGCTTTTCCGGGGGGCCCTTCAATATCAATTCCCCCAAGCAGCTGGGCACGGTGCTGTTTGAGCAGCTGCAGCTGCCCGGCGCCAAGAAAACCAAGACCGGCTACGCCACCAATGCGGACGTGCTGGAAAAACTCCGGGACAAGCATCCCATCATCCCGGCCATTCTGGATTACCGGATGCTCACCAAGCTGAAATCCACCTATGCCGACGGCCTGGTGAAGGTCATCGCCGCCGACGGGCGTATTCATACGACCTTCCAGAATATGGTCACGGCCACCGGGCGTCTGTCCTCCACGGAGCCGAACTTGCAGAATATCCCCGTCCGCACGGACCTGGGGGCCGAAATTCGGAAAATGTTCATTCCCAAGCCCGGCTGCGTGCTGGTGGATGCGGATTACAGCCAGATCGAGCTGCGGGTCCTTTCCCACATGGCCGGGGACACGGTGATGCAGGAGGCCTTCCGCAGCGGAGCGGACATTCATACCATCACCGCCGCCCAGGTCTTCGGCGTAAAGCCGGAGGAGGTTACGCCCCTGCAGCGCCGCCATGCCAAGGCCGTGAATTTCGGTATTGTTTACGGCATTTCCGAGTTCTCCCTGGCGGAGGACATCGGCGTCAGCCGCTATGAGGCCAAGGCCTATATCGAGGCCTATCTTTCCAATTACCACGGCGTGCGGGAGTATATGAAGAACGTGGTCGCCGAGGCCCGGGAAAAGGGCTACACGGAGACCCTCTTTGGCCGCCGCCGGTATCTGCCGGAGCTGAAAAGCAGCAATTTCAACGTCCGTCAGGGGGCGGAGCGGATTGCGCTGAATACCCCCATTCAGGGGACCGCCGCCGATCTTATCAAGCTGGCCATGATTCGGGTGGACAAAGCCCTCAGGGAGCAGTACCCGGAAGCAAATCTTCTGCTGCAAGTCCACGATGAACTCATCGTGGAATGTCCGGAGGAAATGGCCCAGGGCGTTGCCCAGGTGGTCCAGGAGCAGATGGAGCAGGTAGCCCACCTGAATGTGCCGCTGGTGGCCGAGGCCAAGTGGGGAAAGAGCTGGTACGAGGCGAAATGATGGAAATTTTACCCATGAACGCCGCCCATGTGGCCGCCGTTGCGGCCCTGGAAAAGACGTGCTTTTCCGACCCATGGAGTGAAAAAAGCGTGGCTTCGGAATTGGAAAACCCCCTTTCCCTGTGGCTGGTTGCCACGGAAGGGGACCGCTTGGCAGGCTACGTCGGCTCCCAGACGGTGCTTGGGGAAGCGGATATGATGAATCTGGCGGTAGACCCGGATTTCCGGCGGCAGGGCATCGGCGAAGCGCTGGTGCTGCGGCTGGTGGCAGAACTGAAAAGCCGTGGGGCCTATTGCCTGACCCTGGAGGTCCGGGCATCCAATGAAGCTGCCATCGGCCTTTATGACAAGCTGGGCTTTGCCGCCGTGGGCCGCCGCCGGGGCTATTACGAGAAGCCCCGGGAGGATGCCTGCATTTTGCGAAAGGAATGGAACCTATGAAGATCCTTGCAATCGAATCCTCCTGCGACGAGACCGCCGTGGCCATCGTGGAGGACGGGCGAAAAGTGCTTACGGACTGCATCGCCTCCCAGGTGGCCCTCCACCGGGAATACGGCGGCGTGGTGCCGGAGATCGCCTCCCGGAAGCACATCGAGGCCATTTCCGGTCTGGCCGAGCAGGCCCTGGCCAACACCGGCCTGACCCGGCTGGACATTGATGCGGTGGCCGTGACATATGCGCCGGGCCTCATCGGGGCTGTGCTTGTGGGCGTGAACTTTGCCAAGGCGGCTGCCCTGGCCCTGAACAAGCCCCTGATCCCGGTCCACCACATCCGGGGGCATATTGCCGCCAATTATCTGGCATTCCCGGAGTTGGAGCCGCCCTTCCTGTGTCTCATCGTCTCCGGGGGACATACCATGATCGTGGACGTGAAGGACTACACGGAGATGGAAATTCTCGGCACCACGTTGGACGATGCGGCAGGGGAGTGCTTCGATAAGGTCGCCCGGGTGCTGGGAATGCCCTATCCCGGCGGGGCTGCCCTGGACAAGGCGGCGGAGCGTGGAGACGAGAAAAAATACACCCTTCCCCGGCCCAAGCCCGGCGAAAATCCCTATGATCTGAGCTTTTCCGGCCTGAAAACCGCTGCCCTGAATCTCATTCACCATGCCGAGCAGGTGGGGGAAGCGCTGGACGTGGACAGCCTCTGCGCCGGATTCTCCGCCGCCGTGTCTGATATGCTGGTCCCCCGGGTGGAACTGGCTTTGCAGGCTACCGGCCGGAAGAAAGTGGCTATTGCCGGGGGCGTGGCCGCCAATTCCCGGATTCGCCGGGACGTGACGGCCATGGCGGAACGGCTGGGGGTGCAGGTATTCATGCCGCCCCTGTCCCTCTGCGGGGACAACGGCGCCATGATCGGCGCACAGGGCTATTATGAGTTCCTGGCGGGCCACACCGCCGGAATGGAACTGAACGCCTACGCCACCAAGTCCATTCTGGGTGAAAGTCTGTAAAGAATGCAGGGCGGAGGAATCTGCCCTGCATTTTGCGTTTCCGGCGGGAGTATTCATTCAGAAAATGAATAAAAATTTCGGCGTTTCCACTAACCGGATTTTTCAGACGGAAAACAGGATGGATTCCCGAAATTTCAGGAATGGGAGAAAGAAAAACGGGGAGAATAGCAAGCTGTGCCTGTGGAAAAGTCTGTGGATTGTGTGAATAACTTTCGGTATATCCGAATGAACGCCAGTCGAATTGACGGGGAAACACGAACTTTTTCGGAGAAACCGTCGAAAGTGACGGGCAATGCAGGAATCGACCTTGCGTGAAGGGGGAGAAAGAATGTTGGAGATCGTCCGCTCCATGGGAGCGTTGGATTTTGAAGAACTGATGGCCGTCTACCGGGAGAGCAATGCGGAAAACGCCCAGGAACAGGACATTCCGATTGCTCAGGTGGAGCAGAATTTTGCCGATTATCTCCGGGAGGACTTCTTCCGGCAGAAGGGGGCTTTTTACTGCCTCTGGAAAGAAAACGGACGCACTGTTTCGGCCCTGCGCCTGGAGCCTTTTGAAGATGGGTTGCTTCTGGAAGCCCTGGAGACCATGCCGGAGCAGCGGCGGAGGGGTTACGGGAAAGCCCTGGTCATGGCGGCGCTGGACCATGTGCGGAACGAGTACGGAAAGCCGGTCTATTCCCACGTCTGGAAACGAAATCATGCTTCCATGGCCCTCCACGCCGCCTGTGGCTTCACCCAGGTGCTGGACTACGCAAAACTCATTGACGGCAGCGTCAACACCAGCCATGTGACCCTGAAATGCTTATAAAAAACCCGCCTCCGATGCGCTTTTTTGCACCGGAGGCGTTCTTTATGAGAGATGAAATCAGAATTTGACCTTGGGATCCCGGAATTCACGTAGTCGCTGTTCATAGGCGGCCATGGCGGCCTCCCGATGGGCGGCGTGCGGTTCCCGGACACCGCCCAGCGTCATCAGATGCTCGCAGAACAGGGGATTCAGGGGCAGAATGGGTCCCTGCAAATTGGTCCCGAAGAAATTCTTCCGGCGGATGCCTTCCAGATCGGTCTGGGGGTTGATGCCGATGGACCGCTGATTTTTGCCGACGAAGCCGCCGGAATTATCTCCGTATAGGAAGCTGAACTGGGATCGGAAGCCTACCACGGGGATGCCGTCAATGTCACCCAGGAACTTGCCGTTATAACGGTGGAACAGGTCTGTTTTTGCCGTCAGGTCAAAGAGTCCCAGGCCGTCCACGGACAGTTTTTCGGTCACATAGTCGATGTGCTTGACAAAGACCTCGCAGGCGTTGCCGGTCATCAGGAACACCACGCCGTCGTCGATCAGCTTTTCCAGCCGGTCCCGGTAGGGCCGCAGCGTTTCGATGACCCGCCGCTGAATGGCCTCCGTCATGGTGCCCATCAGCACCATATCCGGCCGGTTCTCCGCAAAATAAGGGGCGTCCGTCAGGGACGTGAAGATAAAATCCGCCTCCGGCAGGCTCTGACGAAGATATTCGACGTTCTGAAAATCGCCGCTGAGGTTGCAGACTTCACTATAAAGCACTTCAATTTTCATTTCTCCGCATCTCCCTTCATCCGGGAAACCAGGCAGTTCTGAATTTGCCGCTCCTCGGCACCACGATAGGGGTCATAGAGCAGGTACACGTCCTTGCACACGCTCAGGTCGATCACATCCACGCCCTGCTGCCAGGTCTCCAGGGCAAAAAGCCGGTCCTCCGGCACGCCCGCCATCAGCGCCCGCAGATAATAGTCGTGGCAGCGCTTTCCGATGAAAATGACCTTAGCGATGGAATCGTCCGCCAGAGGGGCGTAATCCGTGTCGAACACCCAGCTGACGTTCTCGGAATTGTTGTGATTGTCGCCGATGTCGTCCAGGGAAATGAGCAGGTTTTTCCCTTCGCCGGGGCAGCCCGCCGCATAGCGGATCACGCCGGAGCAGGCGATGGGATTCTGGCCCTTGGCCAAAATGACCGTCAGCTTGTGGTCGCCGACGGTGATCTCATCATACCGGGATTTGACGATTTTTGCACCGGCGAAAGCGTCCCGCAGCTGTTCGTAGGAAAGACCGAACAGGCTCAGCACGGTAATGGCACCGCAAAAGTTATATAGATTGGTGATATTCCGATTGATGAGGGCAAAGTCATGGGCTTCTCCGCCGTGGGTCACGGTGAAGGTATTGGCCTCCTCATCAATGCGGCTGACAACAAAATCCGGTTCCGGCGTCTGATAGCTGCAGTCCGGGCAGTAGAGCCGCCCAATGTGATTATAGCGGGCATATTTGGCTTTCAGCAGAGCGCCGCACTCCGGGCAGTAGACAATATCCCGCAGGAAGGGCAGGGCATCGCTTTCGGGGGCGTCGGCGCTGATTCCAAAGTAGGTCCGGTCCTGGCATTGGGGAGCCAGGTGGGCACAGATGATGTCGTCTGCATTCAGGATCAGCTTTGTGTCCGCCGGGATGGCCTTATTCAGAATAAAGGAAATGAAATCCGTGTGGGCGTTGCGCTTGATGGAGTCCCGCATGATGTTGTTGCACACCAGATAAGTGGGATGGATATAGGGATAGATCAGCAGAGAGCTGCGCTCGTCGATTTCCAGCACCGCAACGTCTTTCCGGATGGTCCCGCCAAAGGTGGCGTCATCCAGCAGCGCCGTGCAGACACCGGCCTGAACGTTGGAGCCTAGGGAGTTGTTGGTGACGGTATAGCCGCACTCCCGGAGCATCCCGGTGAGCAGATTGCTGACCGTGGTCTTGCCGTTGGTGCCGGTAACGCAGATAACGGTCTTGGGCAGGGTCAGCCGCCCCATGAAATCCTTGCAGATGGTCAGCGCCACCTTGCCGGGAAGATAACTGGCGTTCCGGCCCAGCAATTTCAGCAGGGCGGAGGCTGTCTTTCCGGCCAGCATGGCCAGATAAAAGGAGATTTTTCCCATGACGTGTTCTTCCTATCAGAGAATTTCCGTCAGGGACTGCTTGAGGATGTTCAGGCCCTTCAGCAGTAGCTCGTCGGAGATGACCAGCGGCGGCATCAGCTTCAGCACGTCGTTGTCCCGGCCCACCCGCTCGACGATGAGGCCGTTTCTGAAGCAGGCGGCGATGAGAGGCTTGGTCATGTCCTTGTCGAAAGCGTCGAAGTCCACACCCCAGATGAGGCCGATGCCCCGATAGGTGATGCGCTTGTCCAGGGGCAGAATTTCGGTTTTCAGGAAATTCTCCACGATCTGGGCCTTCCGGCGGACATTTTCCAGCAGGTCCGTTTCCGCCATGATCTCCAGACCGGCTTTCCCGGCCACCAGGGAAAGCTGGTTGCCCCGGAAGGTGCCGGTGTGCTGGCCCGGCTCCCACTGGTCCAGCTCGGGCTTCATCAGCACGATGGACATGGGCATACCGAAGCCGCCGATGGACTTGGACATCGTCACCATATCCGGCACGATGCCTGCCCGCTCGAAGGAGAAGAAGTAGCCGCCCCGGCCGCAGCCCACCTGAATGTCGTCTACGATGAGCAGAATGTCATACTTGTCGCACAAGGCCCGCAGGTCCCGGAGCCACTGGGAATCGAACACATAGATGCCGCCGTCGGCCTGGATGGTCTCCAGAATGATGGCCGCAGGCTTCTCCACGCCGGAGTGATCGTCGGTGAGCAGCCGCTCCATATAGGCGATGGTGTCCAGCTCCGGGAACATATAGGGCGCAGGAATGTGGGTCACGTTGGGCAGAATCTGCCCGGCGCCGTCCCGGGAGCAACGGTCCGTGGTCAGCGCCAGGGAGCCCAGGGTCATGCCATGGAAAGCGCCCATGAAGGCGAAGATATTTTCCCGGCCCTTGACCTTCCGGGCCAGCTTGGTGGCACACTCCACGGCGTTGGTGCCGGTGGGACCGGCGAACTGGATCTTATAATCCAGTCCACGGGGGGCCAGGATGTGGTCATGGAAATATTCCAGAAATTCCCGCTTGGGAGCGGTGTACATATCCATGGAGTGGACGATGCCGTCGTTTTGGAGATAGTCGCAGACCCGCCGGACCATTTCGTCCGGGTTGTGGCCGAAGTTCAGGGCACCGGCCCCGGCGAAGAAGTCGATGTATTCCTTGCCGTCCTCGTCCTGCATGATGGCGCCCTTGGCACGGGTGAACACCGTGGGGAAGCTGCGGCAGTAAGAGCGGACGTTGGATTCAAAGGTTTCAAAAATTTCCGTATTCATAAAGAACACTTCCTTTATTCGTTTGCAAAATAGGGGACTTTCGGTGTCAATATACCACAATCTCCCTCCAAAGTCAAGGGCGGCAGAAAGCAGCGGAAAATTTGCACTTTCCCCTTGCGTGGGGGTGAAATTCATGGTATAGTGAAAGAAAAAGGGGGAATCACCATGAAAAAGACCGTTCTCAAACTCTTTTTGCTGCTGGCGGCGCTGGGATTGCTGCTGTGGGCCTGCGGTGCTGCGGGCGTGTGGACCGGGGAGGACCTTTCCCTGCGGCTGGACCTGAGCTTGGCGGCGTTCCTGAAGCTGGGTTCCATGGTCGTGGGCGTTATCCTGCTGGTGACGGTGCTGAAGCTGCTCTTAGGGCTTTTTAAGCCCAGGACCCATCGGGGACAGACCCTGCGCTCTCTGGTGTACAGCCTGATTCAGTACGCTGCGGCCCTGACCATCCTGTGCTGGGGCCTGTCCATCCTGGGCGTGAACGTATCGGCCATCGTGGCCAGCGTAGGCGTTCTGGCCCTGATTGTGGGCTTTGGTGCGGAGAGCCTCATTGCCGATGTGGTTACCGGTGTGTTCATGCTCTTTGAGAACCAGTGCAACGTGGGAGATATCGTGGAAGTCGGCGGCTTCCGGGGGACCATCCAGAAGATCGGTATCCGGACCACCTGCGTGGTGGACAGCGGCGACAATGTGAAGATCATCAACAATTCCGAGATGAAGAACATCCTGAACCGGTCCGACAACGCTTCCCGGGCGGTGTGCGATATGGATATTCCTTATGAAACGGACCTGGAAGCGCTGGAAGCAAAGCTGCCGGAACTGCTGGAGAAAATCGGGAAGGACCATGCCGATGTGCTGCGCTCTGCCCCGCAGTACGTGGGCGTTCAGTCCCTGGAGGCTTCCTCCGTGCGGCTGCGGTTCGTGGTGCCGGTGGCTGAGGAGAACATTTTCTCCGCCCAGCGGCTCCTGAACCGGGAATTGCTGCTGGGCTTCCGGCGGCTGGGAGTGGAGTGTCCCTTCCCGCAGCTGGATGTCCATAGCCGGTAACGCCTATGGAGTATCATGTTCCAAAGGATGCCCCGGAACGTTCGGAAGAATACCCGGACCTTCCCAGGGAGGAAGCACCCAGGGCAGGGGAGTGGACCCATCCGGGACCGGAATATACCCCGCCGCTGCCGGAATACACGGAAAGCACCCCTTCGGAGGAGCCGCAGAAAAATAGGCGGAAGGGAAAGTGGTATCTGGCGGCGGCCATGGCCCTGCTGGTGGTGACGGCCTTCCGGGAACAGACAGCTCTACCCCCGAAAGTCGAAACGACGGAGCCGTCTGCGATGACGACTGCAGCAACGGTGGCCCCGACAGTATCTACGGAGCCGGTCCCAACGGAACCGCCCACGACCCAGCCCCCAAGTATGGGAACTGTTCGGTTGGTGGTTACCGGGTCATATATCGACGGCACTCGGGAGGCAGTGTTGCTGGACAGCACTTTCCCGGAGGGGACGTTTGCAGACCAGATATTGCCGCAGCCGGAGGCCCGGCCCGGATTTGAATTCCTGGGCTATGTGCTGGCTCCGCGCTCCCAGCCCTACCGACTGTATGGGGACACATTCCCGGAAGCGGATGCCTATCTGGTGGAGGAGCGGGACGGAGTCCGGCACATTACCCTCAGAGCTGCCTGGCGGAGAACGGAAGGGGAGGCGTTCCTGCCCCTGCATCTGGATGCTAACGGCGGCAGTCCTTCAGCGGACTACGATGCCGCCGGGCCAAATCTTTCCGGAACCAATGTGTATCTCTGCGCTTTCCCGGAGCCGACCAGGGCGGGCTACCGCTTCGACGGCTGGTACACGGCAGCAGGGGAGCGGGTGGAGTGGCTGAGTGCCGCAGATTTTTATGGACAAACGGACGGACAGACCGACTGGACAAACCAAATCCCCGTGACCCTGTGTGCTCATTGGATACCGGAAGGGTAAGCTGTACGCATGAAAAAAGACTATTGACAAACGTGCCAATGTCCGGTATAATACTTTTCGCAATGCGAGAGTGTTGGAATGGTAGACAAGCACGTTTGAGGTGCGTGTGGTGAACGCCGTGGGGGTCCGAGTCCCCTCTCTCGCACCAGAAAGAACCGGCGATTTTCGGAAGAAAGTTGCCGGTTCTTTCTGTTCTTTTCTTTTTTCACTCTTCACTGTTCACTTTTCTCTGTCCGCCGGTTCCAGATAAGAGAGAAAAGAGAATAGTGAAGAGAAAAGGTGGCTTTGCTCTGCAAAGCATTGATTCCAATAGAGCTTTATGGTATCATTCTAACCGAGGTGAAGCCCATGAACAGCCCGCTGCTGGATAAATCCCTTGACTTTGCAACGCAGATCGTATTGTTCTATGAAGCGTTTTGCAAAACGAAAAAAGATACCACGATCGCAAAGCAGCTTCTTCGCTCCGCTACGAGCATTGGGGCCAATATAAACGAAGCCGTTTACGGCAACAGCAAGGCAGATTTTGTTTCCAAATTGCACATTGCACTCAAAGAAACGGGGGAAAGCATCTATTGGCTCACCCTTTTGAAGCGGACAAATCTCATCGACTATCCTTTCGATGAATTGCTTTTACTGGCCGAGGAGATCAAAAGAATGTTGATCGCATCGCTGAATACCGCAAAGAGAAATTAAAATCACGAATGCAGTTACGATTTCCGGCCGCAGCGTTCTGAAATAGCCTTATTTTTATGGAAAACCCGGCAGGCATCTCCTCGATGCCCGCCGGGCGGTATCTTTATTTCTTCCTCAAAAATCCCATCACCTGCTCATAGAATTCCTCCGGGTGGAGCATGACCAGCTCGGCATGGTCCGTCTTGGGGACGCAGACGGTCTCGACATTCGGGAAATAGTTCCGGATAAAGCGGATATTCCGGCTCCGGGCCTTTGCTTCCTCCTGGCCGTACCAATAAGTGACGGTGCAGCCGGTTTTTGCCGGTTCCGGCGGCAGAGCGTAATTATTGGCCGACCAGAACACATTCCGAATGGTCCGGTCCGAATAGGTCTTCAGGTAGGCCGCCAGAACATCGTATTCCGCCTTCGGGTCCCGGCCCGGCAGGGTCCAGCGCTCCGGGGGATAGACCGCTTCCAGCAGCTTCCGGTTCCGCATGACCAACCGAACCCCCAGAAAATCCCCCAAGTTTATGAGCCACCGGAGGAGCAGCGGCAGGCGATAGGGCGTGATGCCCGCATCGATGACGGCACGGCCCACGGGAATCTCCCCCAGGGCCAGGAACCGGGTCAGGCAGGCCCCACCCAGGGAGCACCCGTAAGCGGCATCCAGCCGATGAATACCGTGCCGATGGAGCCATTCCGTCACCTGGTCCACTGTTTTCTCCACGGAGACGAAATCCTCGCCGGTTTCGCCGTGACCGTCGTAGACCACCTGCAGCACATGAAACCCCTGCGCCAAAAGCGTCACCGAATCGGTGAACGCCTACGCCGGTTCCGCCGTGCAGGGCAGAAACAGCAGCGCCTTTTCCTGTTCCGTTCCGTATTCCAAAATCCGCATGATGTTCGCTCCTTTGGTTAGCAAACTCTAACCGGATTATAACAAGTCAGCATGGGAAAGTCTATGCTGTGCGGCTCGGTTACATGGAAATGCTTTTCAGCCGGAAATTATAAAAATGGAGGCATCTCATTTCAAAGACGCCTCCAAATTTCTTCTTTTACGCACCCAGCTGGGCCTGGGCTTCCTTCAGGGCCTGGGCCAGCTGGTCCGGGCAGGAGGTGGGCTTCATGCCGCAGCGGATGCCCTCCACACGGGGGATCACATCCTCGATTTTCTGGCCCTCTACCAGAGAAGCGATTCCCTTCAGGTTGCCGTTGCAGCCGCCCAGGAACTCTACGTTATGGATCTTTCCGTCCTCCACGTCAAAATTGATGAGCTGAGAACAGGTCCCCTTGGTCTTGTAAGTAAAGTGCATGATTAATTCTTCCTTTCTTAAATGCAGAGGTCTGCAAATTCTGCGTCCACAAGGGCCGCCAGCGGCTCCGGCGGCACGATCATCTGATGACCCCGTGCCCCGGCGGACACGGCAATCTCGTCATACAGCTGGCAGGTCTCGTCGATATAAGTGGGGTATTTTTTCTTCATGCCCACCGGCGAGCAGCCGCCCCGGATGTAACCGGTGAGCCCCAGCAGCTCCTTCACATGAATGAGCTCCATATTCTTGTCCCCGGCGGCTTTGGCGGCCTTTTTCAGGTCCAACTCGAAGCACACGGGGATGCAGAACACATTGATGCCGGTCCGCTCTCCACGGGCCACCAGCGTTTTGAACACCTGCTCCGGCGGCATTCCGATGCCCTCGGCGGCATGGAGACCGTTCAGGTCATTTTCGTCAAATTCATATTCCGCTTCCCGGCAGGGGATTTTTGCCTGCTCCACCAGCCGGACGGCGTTGGATTTCGATGCCATATTTCATCACCCGCTTTATTATAACCCAAGCTGTCAACCTTCGCAACAGGTATTTTTTCGCATTCTCAGGTTATCCTAGGTCCAAAAGGAGGAATTTCCATGGAGATCAGCAAGGATGCGGATAAAATCAAGCAGGACCGGGAGCAGGTGGTGGAGCTTGGCTCCGACGTGACCAAAAGCAAGCTGGGCAATATCTACACCCTGACCATCATCGGCCAGGTGGAGGGCCATCAGGTCCTGCCGGAAAATGTGAAAACCACGAAGTATGAACACGTTTTGCCGCTGCTGGCCGGTATTGAGGAAAGCGACGACGTGGACGGGCTTCTGCTGCTTCTGAATACCGTTGGCGGCGATATTGAGGCGGGCCTGGCCATTGCGGAAATGATCGCCGGGATGCGGAAGCCCACGGTCTCTCTGGTGCTGGGCGGAGGTCATTCCATCGGTATCCCCCTGGCGGTCTGCACGAAGAAGTCGTTCATTACCCCCACGGCCAGCATGACGGTCCATCCGGTCCGCATGACGGGTCTGGTGGTGGGAGCGCCACAGACCTTCCGGTATTTTCAGCGGATTCAGGAGCAAATAGCGGATTTTGTCACCGAAAACTCCAATATCAGCCGGGAGCGGTTTATGGATTATATGATGGCCACCGGGGAAATGGCCACGGACGTGGGGACCATTCTCTACGGAAAAGAAGCCGTGGCCTCCGGCCTCATCGACCGGCTTGGCGGGCTGAACGACGCTCTCTCCGCCCTCCACCGGATGATCGACAAGCAGAAGGAAAAACGGCAGAAATCTTAAATAGGGGTGGAAATTCTCCCGGAGATGTGTTATCATAAAGTGAAAACATCATCGGGAGGTGCGCCCATGAGCATTTTGAAAAGTATTTTCTTCGGCCTGGTCATGGGCCTGACCCGTATTCTGCCGGTCAGCGCCGGAGCCCATCAGCAGGTTTTGTTCCGGCTGTTCGGTGTGACCCAGGGGGCGCTTCTGAGCCTGTTGTGCCATGTGGGCATCCTGGCAGCCCTGTACTGGGACAACCGGGTGCTGCTCGCCCGGCTCAGCCGGGAGCGGAAACTGGCGGCCATTCCGCCCAGGCGGCGGAAGCGGCCATTGGACACGCAGATCTTACTGGACGGCCGGTTGGCACGGACTACCGCCATTTTCAGCGGCGTCGGTGTGCTGGCGGCGATTTTCCTGGGGACCTTTGATTCCCTGCCCGTTCTGGCGGGGATGCTGTTCCTGAACGGCGTTCTGGTGCTGCTGCCTCAGTTCCTGCCTACGGCCAATAAGGATTCCCGGTCCATGACCCGTCTGGATGGAATCCTCATGGGCCTGGGCGGCGCTTTGGGGGCGGTTCCCGGATTTTCCCAGACCGGCGGCGTGCTGACGGCTGCCGTGGCCCGTGGGGCGGACCGGACGAAGGCCCTGAACTGGGCGCTGCTCAGCGCCATGGGCGCACTGGTCTGCCTGTGCGTAGGGGATTTGTACGGAGCGGCCACCCAAGGAGTCGGCACCGTGAGCGTCACCGTGCTGCTGGGCTATCTGCTCTCCGGAGGGGCTGCCTTCCTGGGGGCCATGGCCGCCATGCGGATGCTGCGCTTCCTGGCGGTGAAGCAGGGCTTCACGGGCTTCGCCTATTACAGCTTCGGCGCATCCATTTTTACCCTGATTCTCTATCTCATTACATAAGGAGGTTCCTATGGCGGACAAAAATCGCAGATCCCAGGCCCAGAAGGCCGCGGGAACCACCGGCGGCAAGAGCGGAAAACCATCTGCCGGCAGGGAGAAGCAGGCCCGGCCTGCCAGCGCTCCCAAAAAGGAAGCGGAAAAAGAGACGATTTTTACCCCCCGGCTCATCGGAGCCGTGGTGTCCTTGGTGCTGTTCATCGTCCTGTTGGTTATGTACTTAGAGCCTCAGGGGGCGCTGACGAAGCTCATTGCTTCCGTGTTCCGTGGCCTCATCGGCAACGTGGGCTTCGTTATTTCCATCCCGGCAACACTGTACCTGTTCTTTATCTTCGCATTCAGCGAGAAGCGGCCCGTCCGCTCCCGTGTGATCTGTGTGGTGGCCTTCGTGCTGCTGTGCGGGTGCATTTCCCACCTGACCCTGGTGCCGGAGACCCGGGAGGTCAGCTTCAAAAGCATTCTCGCCCTGTATCAGCAGGGCGTTTCCGGCCAGAGCGGCGGTATTCTCTGCGGCGTGCTGGCCATGCTCCTGCAATGGCTCTGCGGCAAAATGCTCAGCTATGTAATCTTGGGCGTTGCCGCTGTTTTCACGCTGCTGGGGGCCATGCAGTTCACCATTCCCAGCATCATCCGTGCCATCCGCAACCGGCCCAGAGCCGAGTGGGAGGAGGAAGGACCGGAGGAGGTGGCCGAGCCTGCGGCCATCGTGGTGAATCATATTGCCAACAAGCATATCGCCTACGAGGAGAAAAAACGCCTCCGGGCGGAGCAGACCGTCACCGAAAAGGACCAGCGGAAAAAGAAGTCCGATATACTCAAGCAGATCGACGCTGACGTAGACACCCCCGTGGCTGCTTCTGCCGTGAAGGTGGATTATGCGGACCCGGAGGAATTGGCCGCTGCCCCGAAAGCAGCGAAGGAAACGCCCAAGTCCGAGCCGCCCAAGCCTACGGTCCAGACCCCGGAGCCCCCTAAGGAGCGGATTTTGGAGGACCCGGTCACGGAGCAGCCCATTCCCGCCCAGCCGGTGCAGCCGGACCCGGTGCCGGAGAAAATGCCGCCCATGCCGGTGGACAACAAGCCGGAGCAAGTGACCCGGCAGGAGTCCCGTCAGGCCGCTGCGGAAGTGGCCTGGGAGATCACCAAGCGGGAGGAATTTGAGAAGCCCCAGTATCTCTATCCGCCCATTTCACTCTTAAAACTTCCCGCCAACGGCGCTGCCGACGGCACGGCGGAAATGCGGGAAAATTCCCGGCGGCTCAATGAAGCATTGCAAAGCTTCAAAATAGAAGCCCAGATCGTCAACGTGACCCGTGGCCCCAGCGTGACCCGCTATGAGGTGGAGTTGGATAAGGGCGTTCGCCTGAGCAAGCTGACCTCCGCTGCCGACGACCTGGCCCTGAGCCTGGGCGCTTCCAGTGTGCGTATCGCAGCCGTGGAGGGCAAAATTTCTGTGGTGGGCATCGAGGTCCCAAACCGGGCCGTGACCACCGTGTCCCTGCGGGAGGTCATTGATTCCCCGGAATTCAAAAAAGCCAAATCCAAGTCCTCCTTTGCCGTGGGCAAGGACATCAGCGGCAACTGCATCGTGGGCAACATTGCCAAGCTGCCCCACATGCTCATCGCCGGTACCACCGGTTCCGGTAAATCCGTCTGCACGAACTCCATCATTATTTCGCTTCTCTATAAGGCCAGTCCGGAGGACGTGCGGCTCATCATGGTGGACCCGAAAATGGTGGAACTGGGCATTTATAACGGCATTCCCCATTTGCTCATCCCCGTGGTCACGGACCCGAAGAAGGCTGCCGGTTCCCTCCAATGGGCGGTGACGGAAATGATGCGCCGGTACCGGGCCATGTCCGATGTGGGCGTCCGGGACCTGGAATCCTATAACAACATCATCACCAGCCAGGAAATGGACGAGCCGGGGGAGAAGCTGCCCCAGATCGTCGTGCTGATCGATGAGTTGGCGGACCTGATGCTGGTGGCCGCCAAAGAGGTGGAGGAATCCATCTGCCGCATTGCCCAGATGGGCCGTGCCGCCGGTATTCATCTTATCATCGCCACCCAGCGGCCCTCCGCCGATGTCATTACCGGCCTGATGAAGGCCAACATTCCTTCCCGAATCGCTTTCTCCGTGGCCTCTGCCATGGAATCCCGCATCATTCTGGACACCCAGGGTGCCGAAAAGCTGGTTGGCAAAGGAGATATGCTCTATGCGCCCATCGGCTGCGGCAAGCCCAAGCGGGTTCAGGGCTGCTTTGTCAGCGATGTGGAAGTGGAGGCAGTGGCCACCTATGTGAAGGAGCATTATGTGACCAGCTATGACCAGACGGTCATGGAGGAGATCGACAAGAAGGCCGCCCAGGCCGGTTCCGGCAAGAGCGCTCCGGCCAGTGCGGACATGGAACCCAGCGCCGATGAACTGGAAGGGGACGAAATGCTCCCCGCCGCCGTGGACGTGATTTTGGAGACCGGCCAGGCCTCCGTGTCCATGCTCCAGCGGCGGCTGAAGCTGGGCTATGCCCGGGCCGCCCGTCTGGTGGACC
>OBYM01000312.1_pt1 | contig 28950 bp, 29 predicted proteins | sample 1538191 | NCBI WGS metagenome assembly OBYM01 (sample SAMEA2580165, study PRJEB22360) | human gut metagenome | biome: human gut; feature: human-associated habitat; material: faeces | place: Denmark | collected 2008/2010 | reverse complement strand
GTCTGCTGCGCGGTGACTATCAAAGCCGCATGAACGGGTACGCCATCGGTCGGCAAAACGGCTGGATGTCTGCAAACGATATCCGGGAACTGGAAAATCTCGACCGCATTCCCGCCGAAGAAGGCGGCGACCTGTATCTTATCAACGGCAATATGCTCCCGCTCAAGGATGCGGGTGCTTTTGCAAATACAGAAACAAGCGATGATGGAAAGGAGGAAAATGCCGATGAAGAAGTTCTGGAAGTGGAAGAACAGGATGGTAACCAATCAGGAGAACCCGATGCCGACGGAGGAACGGACACTGTTTCTCAACGGCACCATCGCCGAGGAAAGCTGGTTTGATGATGACATTACACCCCAGCTTTTTAAGGACGAACTGATGTCTGGCAGCGGTGATATTACCGTCTGGATCAACTCTCCCGGCGGTGACTGTGTGGCTGCCGCCCAAATCTACAATATGCTGATGGACTACAAGGGAAATGTGACCGTGAAAATCGATGGCATTGCGGCTTCCGCTGCATCCGTCATTGCTATGGCGGGTACTAAAGTTCTCATGTCTCCGGTGTCCATGCTCATGATCCACAATCCCATGACCGTGGCTATGGGCGACACCGCAGAAATGCAGAAGGCCATTGAAATGCTGGGGAGCGTAAAAGACTCCATCATCAATGCCTACGAAATCAAAACGGGGCTTTCCCGCGCCAAGCTGTCCCACTTGATGGACGCTGAAACCTGGATGGACGCGACAAAAGCCATGGAGCTTGGGTTTGCTGATGAGATCATGACCCGCTGCGATTCTTCCGAGGATGTGGAGCCGCCTGCGGTTTCCATGCTGTATTCCAAAGCCAATGTAATCAACTCCCTGATGGATAAGATCGCAGCCAAATGCGCTATCCCTCAAAGCCCTGATGTTCAGGAAGCAACAGGCCGCTCTGTTGATGAACTTAAAGCGGCTCTGAACGCAATCAAAAACTTTATGTAACGGAGGTAATTCTAATATGACTATCGTAGAAATGCGCGATAAGCGCGCCAAGCTGTGGGCTACCATGCAGGGATTCCTGGATACCCACCGCACTGCAAAAGGTGTTCTCACCGCAGAGGACGACAACACCTACAACAACATGGAAAAGGAACTGAACGATCTGACCAACGAGATCCGCCGAATGGAACGCAGAGACGCCATTGAAGCGGAACTGAAAAAGCCCGTGGGTCAGCCCCTCACCGAAAAGCCCCAGAACGCTCCCAAGGATAAACCCGGCAGAGCTTCCAACGCATACCGTGAGGACTTCGGTCTGCATCTGCGCGGCAAGCAGCTCATTCACAATGTCCTCAGCACAGGCGTAGATGCAGACGGCGGCTATCTTGTACCGGAGGAGTTCGAGACCACGATTGTCACCGCACTGGATGAAGCCAATGTGATCCGCTCTCTGGCGAAGGTAATCACTACCAGTGCCGAGCGAAAGATCCCCATTGCAGCAACCCATTCTGTGGCTCAGTGGACAGCAGAAAACGCCGCCTACACGGAGAGCAATCCCACTTTTGCCCAGAAGCAGATCGACGCCTACAAGCTCACCGACCTGGTGAAGGTCAGCACCGAACTGCTCCAGGACAGTGCATTTGATCTGGAATCCTACATTGCCCAGGAGTTTGCCCGTGCTTTTGGTATTGCCGAGGAGCAGGCATTCTGCGTCGGCACCGGTACCGGTCAGCCTACCGGTATCTTTACCGAAAGCGGTGGTGAGATCGGTGTCACTGCCGGGAGTGCAACCGCTATTACAGTGGATAACCTGATCGAACTGGTCTACGCGCTGAAATCCCCCTACCGCAGAAACGCCAAGTTCCTGATGAATGACGCGACCATTTCCCTGATCCGCAAGCTGAAGGACCAAAACGGCGCATACCTGTGGCAACCCTCTGTCCAGGCGGGACAGCCGGACCGTCTGCTGGGTTATGAGATTTACACCAGCCCCTATGTGCCGACCGTTGAAGCCAGTGCATTGACCATTGCGTTTGGCGACTTCAACAACTACTGGATTGCCGACCGCTCCGGCAGAACGGTTCAGCGCTTGAACGAGCTCTATGCCGGAAACGGTCAGGTCGGCTTCATTGCTACCGAGCGAGTAGACGGTAAGGTGATCCTTTCGGAAGGCATCAAGCTGCTGAAAATGGGTGCCTAATAAGGAGGCGGCGGTCATGGAGGAACTGCTCCAAAAGGTAAAACAGAATCTGATTCTTTCCCATGCGGCGGACGATGAGCTTTTGAAGGCATACATCACCGCCGCTGTTTCGTATGCGGAAAGCTATCAGCATTTAGAGAAGGATTTTTATCAGGCAAACCCCATGCCGCCCACCACAGAACAAGCTGTCATCATGCTGTCGTCCCATTTCTATGAATCCAGGGACGGCAGCACCGGCGGCTTTTTTGCTGACAATGTGCAGGCCGGGCAGCAGGTCTGGAACACGGTCAACCTCCTGCTTCGGCTGGACCGGAGGTGGCAGGTATGAGTTTCGGAAAAATGAACGGCTTTGCTGAACTTATTGCCACCAAAAATGTAAAGGACAGCGAGGGCTTCTCTACTACTGTGGACGAAGTCCTCGCTTCTATCCGTGTGTATCGTGAAGGTCGGCATGGCAGTCAGAGATGGGCAAATCTCGCCACATTTTCTGAGGCAACCGACCTATTCCGCTTCCGCTGCATTCCCGGACTTGAGATTAAGACGGATCAAATCCTCATTTCAGACGGAGACCGTTTTGAGATCATCTCCGTGGAAGATGTGAAGGGCCGTGGAATGTACACAGAGGTGTTGGCAAAAAAGGTGGTGGCAAAGGGTGGCTAAGGTACAAATGATGATGCCGGAAGATTTTCTCGTCAAGCTGTCTTCTCTTGGAAACAAAAGTGATGAAATCTGCGAGAAGGTTCTTGAAGCAGGCGGCGAAATCGTCCTGGAAAAGACAAAAAGCAACCTCGCTTCCGTCATCGGATCCGGGACAAAGTACGATTCCCGCTCTACGGGTGAACTGGAACGCTCCCTGGGTCTGTCCTCTGTCAGGATGGACAAAGACGGCAACCACAATATCAAAGTCGGTTTTGCAGAACCCAGAAGTGATGGTGACAGTAACGCAAAGATCGCCAATGTTCTGGAGTACGGCAAACACGGTCAGCCTGCAAAGCCCTTTTTGAAACCTGCCAAATCTGCATCAAAAACAGCCTGTGAGACTGCTATGAAGCAGAAATTTCAAGAGGAGGTGGATAAGCTGTGAGCCTGCTCTCTGATTTGACCTCCCTGGTTGAAACGCTGGATATTCCCGTGGAGACCGGGGTGTTTTCTGAAACAGCACCGGACAGATACCTGGTACTCGTCCCGCTTTCCGATACCTTTGATATCCATGCGGACAATTCTCCGGGCATCGATGTCCAGGAGGTGCGTATCTCCCTATACACGAAGGGCAGCTACACCAAAGAGAAGAACGCTCTTATTAAACTGCTGCTCTCTCATAACTTTACCGTGACAGACCGAAGATATATCGGCTACGAAACGGAAACCGGCTACCACCACTACAACGTGGATGTGGCTCATTATTACGAAATGGAGGATTGATTATGGCTACGATTGGCCTTGATAAGCTCTTCTACTCCAAAATCACAGAGGGTGAAAATGGTGATGAAACCTACGAAACCCCTGCACAGCTGGCAAAAGCCATGACTGCCGAACTGTCGGTGGAACTGGCAGAGGCCACGCTGTATGCAGATGACGGAGCGGCGGAGATTGTAAAGGAATTCAAATCCGGCACCCTTTCCCTGGGTGTGGATGATATCGGTGCAACTGCGGCATCCGATCTGACGGGTGCGGTCATCGATGAAAACGGCGTGGTGATTTCCACCAGCGAGGATGGCGGTGCTCCCGTTGCTGTTGGCTTTCGGGCAAAGAAATCCAACGGCAAGTATCGTTACTTCTGGCTTTACCGAGTAAAGTTTGGAATCCCGGCTACGAACCTCACCACCAAGGGCGACAGCATCACCTTTTCCACCCCTACCATAGAGGGGACGATTTTGCGCAGAAACAAGGTTGACACCCAGGGCAAACACCCCTGGAAGGCAGAGGTCACCGAGGGTGACAAGGGTGTATCTGCCGACACCATTACGAACTGGTACAAGCAGGTGTATGAGCCGTCTTATGCGGCATTGCCTGATGCAGATTAAGGAGGACTGACAGATGGAACAGGAACGCTCTGCAAATATTCTGATTGGCGGTGAGGAGTACACTTTACTGCTCACCACCAAAGCCACAAAGGAAATCGCCGGACGGTACGGCGGTCTCGAAAACCTGGGTGAAAAACTGATGAAATCCGAGAACTTCGAAATGGCAATCGGAGAGATCGTGTGGCTGATTACTCTGCTGGCAAACCAGTCTATCCTTGTGTATAACCTGAAAAACAAGGAGAATCCCAAGGAACTGCTCACCGAGGAAATGGTGGAGCTGCTCACTGCGCCTGCGGATTTGGCGGGCTACAAAACTGCCATCACCGAGGCTCTGTATAAGGGCACCAAGCGAAACATCGAAAGTGAGACCGATACAAAAAACGCACAAGTCGGGTAACAGACGAGGAACTGTTTACCCGGCTTCTTTATTACGGCATTGCCCACCTGCATCTTTCCATGGATGAGGTGTGGCTGATGCCGTTTGGCTTGCTCTTGGATTTGTGGGAGTGCCACAAGCAGTGGAACGGCCAGGCAAAGCCCAAGAGTGAGCACTTTATTGACGATATCATCCCGGACGGGATTTAAGAAGGAGGTGGTCATTTGGCGGATAATTTCGGTCTGAAAATCGGACTTGAGGGTGAAAAGGAGTTCAAAAAGGCCCTGTCCGAAATCAACCAGTCCTTTAAGGTTCTGGGATCTGAAATGAAGCTGGTATCCTCCCAGTTCGACAAAAACGACTCCTCCGTTCAGGCACTCACGGCAAGAAACACTGTTCTGAACAAAGAAATCGAAGCCCAAAAGCAGAAGATTGAAACCCTTCGTTCGGCTCTCGATAACGCTTCCGCATCCTTTGGAGAAAATGACCGCCGCACACAAAACTGGCAGATCCAGCTGAACAATGCCAAAGCCGCCCTAAACGGCATGGAGCGGGAACTAAAGCAGAATCAGGAGGCCATTGACGCTGCGGGCGATGAACTGCAGGATGCCGGAAAACAAGCTGACAATTTCGGTGACGAAATAGAGGATGCCGGTGATCAAAGCAATGAAGCTGGCGGCAAATTTGAGAAGTTGGGTTCCATCTGCAAAGCATCCGGAGTTGCGATTGCTGCTTCCTTTGCGGCAGTTTCAGCGGCGGCGGTGGCGGCAGGAAAAGCCCTGGTGGATATGGCGGTGGAAGGAGCCGCATACGCAGATACGGTACTGACAGAATCAACGGTTACCGGCATTGCCACGGACAAGCTGCAGGAATATATGTATGCCGCAGAGCTTGTGGATGTTTCTACTGAAACACTTACCAAGTCTATGGCAAAGCAGATCAAATCCATGAAATCCGTCCAGGACGGCTCCAAGACCATGACCGCCGCTTATGAAGCCTTGGGTGTTTCAGTTTTAGACTCCAATGGCAATCTCCGGGACAGCGATACCGTTTACTGGGAACTGATCGATTCGTTGGGCAAGGTTCAGAATGAAACCGAGCGTGACGCTCTTGCTATGCAGATTCTCGGCAAATCTGCGCAGGAATTGAATCCTCTGATTGAAGCCGGTGCGGATCGAATGCAGGAGCTCGGCGATCAGGCACGTGAAGCCGGTTATGTCGTTTCTGATGAGATGCTGGCTGCATACGGTGCGCTGGATGACAACCTTCAATATTTAAAAGTAGGTGCCGAGGGCGCAAAAAATGCTCTCGGCACGGTTCTTCTTCCGGTTTTGACGGAGTTGTCCGGCACCGGAGTGGAACTGCTGGGTGAGTTTACGAGAGGCATACAGGATGCCAACGGTGATATCGGTGCGATGTCCGATGTGATTGGAGAAATACTCTCGAAGGCGCTTGATGCAGTAATGCAGTATGTCCCCGAACTGTTGGAGGTGATCGGCTCCATAATCGGAGCCTTGGGTCAGGCTATCATCGATAACCTCCCGATTATTGTAGAGTCGGCAAGCCAGATCATTGTTTCCATTCTTTCTGGTCTGATTGCCGGTCTGCCTCAAATTACAGAAGGTGCGCTGCAGCTCCTCCTTGCATTGGTAGGCGGGATTCTTGAAAATCTGCCCATGCTGATTGAAACCGCTGCGCAGGTTATCGTTACACTTGCGACCGGTATTGCAACAGCACTTCCTACACTGATCCCTACATTAGTGCAGGTAGTTATGCAGATGGTACAGACGTTGATTGAGAACCTGCCTTTGATTTTGGATGCAGCCCTTCAGCTGATTACCGGTTTGGCACAGGGAATCTTGAACGCACTGCCCGTCCTGATTGCGGCTCTGCCGGAAATCATCAACGGCATTGTGACCTTTTTACTGGACTCCATTCCGCAGATCATTGAAACCGGCATACAGCTGCTGACCTCTTTGGTGGGGGCTTTGCCGGATATCATTACCGCCATCGTGGAAGCGATCCCCCAGATTATTGACGGGATTATCAACGCCGTGCTGGATGCCATCCCCCTGATTATCCAGGCGGGCATTGATTTGCTGATTTCCCTAATCCAGGCACTGCCGCAAATCATCACAACCATCGTGCAGGCTATCCCGCAGATTATCTCCGGTATCGTTAACGCTGTCATCGGGAACATCGATAAGATCATTATGGCAGGTGTTCAGCTGTTCGTGGCACTGATTGAAAATCTCCCCACCATCATCGTGGAGATCGTGAAAGCCGTACCTCAGATCATCACCGGGATTGTAAAGGCATTCGGGTCGCTCATGTATAAAATCGTGGAGATTGGCGGCAACATCGTCAAGGGGCTGTGGGACGGTATTACCGGCCTTGCTTCCTGGCTTTGGGACAAGGTGTCCGGCTGGATTTCCGGCATCTGGGACGGTATCTGCAGCTTCTTTGGCATCCACTCACCCTCCAAGGAAATGGCCTGGGTTGGTGAAATGCTGGTGAAGGGTCTTGCCGGTTCCATCGACGACAAGGGTGATGAGGCGGTGAAAGCTGCAGAAGGCATGGCAAAAGACATCGACGGTGCGATGGCCGACCTTGCCCACGATATGCAGACCGCTCTGCCAACAGACTTTGATGTGAGCGGCAATATACGCTCTTCCGTTGGAGGCATTACCGGCGGCACAGCCTCCGGGCTTTCCCTTGTGCTGAACATCACAAACTTCAACAATTACTCTACGGAGGACATCCGGCAGCTGACCAATGAGGTCATGGAAACTGCCAGCCAATTTGCGATGCGGAAAGGAGTGGTATTTGCATGACCTTTTTCACCTATAACGGGATCAGTTCCGCTGATTTCGGTCTGCATATTGAAAGTAAAAATGTCTTTTCCGCACCGGAATATGATGTTTCTTTTCAGTCTATTCCCGGCAGGAGCGGTGATTTGATTGTTTCCAATAACCGCTTTGCCAATGTAAAGGTAAGCTACACCGTTTTTGTGAGACGGAACACAGTCGAGGATTTGTCCGACCTGCTTCGTGCGGTAAAAGGCTGGCTCTATACGGAGCCTGACCGGTATCACGAGATTACCGATTCCTACGACTACCTGTATCTGCGGTATGGGATTATCAGCGGTTCTCTGGATATTGAGGATCAGCTGAATAAAGTCGGCTGCTTTACGGTCACCTTCAACTGCAAGCCTTACCGGTATAAAAAGGACGGACTTCTGGAAACCTCGGTGACAAGCGGCGGCAGTCTGTTTAACCCGGAAGCCTTTTCTGCAAAGCCGCTCATCACTCTTACGGGTAGCGGTGACTTTACGCTGACGCTTCAAAACGGCGGGTATAACCGTTCCTGGCAGTTTAAGGGCGTTGAAACCGGAGTGACCTGCGACAGTGAGCAGATGAATTTCTACTTCGGCACACAGCTTCTCAACGACAAGGTAACGGGCGAAGACTTTCCGCTGCTCCCGCCCGGAGAAACCGTCCTGACGGTATCCGGCGATACTGCGGTTGCCGTTCAGCCAAGGTGGTGCTGCTTATGATTCCTGTTCTATACCCGGCAAACAGCACCAGCTTCACCACCTTTGGCTTGGGTACGCTCACGGATACGATTTCCTGTGAGGTCACAGAGGAGCGAAACGGTGTATTTGAATGCATACTCAAATACCCCATTACTGGTCAGCATTACAAGCTGATAGCAAAAGAGCGGCTCATCAAGGCTAAACCCAACGATACAGGAGAACCGCAGGCATTCCGTATTTATCGGATAACTAAGCCGCTGAACGGTGTGGTGACGGTATATGGTCAGCACATTTCCTACGACCTTGCCAATGTCCCCGTCATGCCGTTCTCGGTGGAAAGCCGTTCTCCGGCACTGCTTTTGAATCAGATCCTTGCGGGGGACAGCCGCTTCACAGGTTGGACGGACTACTCAGAGGCAAAAGAGTTCTCCGTCACAACCCCCAAAAGCGTCCGAGCCTGTCTGGGTGGTACGGAAGGTTCCATGCTCTCCAAATGGCACGGTGAGTTTGAATGGGACAACTTTACGGTGAAGTTCCATTCCCATCGCGGCGAAAAAACAGGTGTGGTCATTGAGTATGGCAAAAATCTCACCTCACTGGAACAGGATGAGGATAACAGCGGCGTATATACACAGCTTCTTCCTTACGCCGTATACACACCGGAGGGTTCGGAAACAGAGACGGTTGTAACGCTCCCGGAACAAACGCTCCCCATTGTGTCTGAGGAAATGGTGCGAAGCAAAACGCTCATTCTTGACCTGACAGACAGGTTTGAGAGCGGCATCGAAATCACCGAGGATGCTTTGCGGGCGGCTGCAAACGACTATATCAAGGCAAATCCTCTGGGAGCAACCATTCCCACCGTCAAGGTGGCGTTTGAGCCGCTGTGGAAACAGCCGGAGTATTCGGCGCTCCTGGAGCGTGTGCGTCTTTGCGACTCTGTTACCATCCGGCACACCGCTCTTGGGGTGAACATCTCCGCGACCGTAATTGAAACCGTGTATGACTCCCTTGCGGAGCGATATGTGAGCGTTACCCTGGGAAACGAAAAATCCAGTATGATTACCACGCTCTCCGAGGTGCAGTCCTCTGTGGGCAAGGTGGGGACGGCAGTAAACCGTTTCCCGAAACTCCTGCAGACAGCCATCAGCAACGCCACCTCGCTGATTACCGGACAGACCGGAGGCTATGTGGTGTTACACGGGGACGAAACCGGGCGGCCCTATGAACTCCTTATTTTGGACGCTCCCGATATTGCAGACGCCGTGAATGTTTGGCGATGGAATGTAAATGGGTTAGGGTTTTCCAGAAACGGTTACAACGGTCCGTATGAAACTGCCATCACCGCAGATGGGCAGATCGTTGCCGACTTCATTACTTCCGGTTCGCTGATTGCCAACATCATCAAGGCGGGAGTCATTCAATCCCAGGACGGCTCCTCCTGGTGGGATTTGGAGACCGGTGAGGTACACCTGCGGGCATATGCCACGACCAGTTCGGTAACAGAGGTCAGCGACCGCGTAACGGAAATCGAACAAAAGAAGATGTACCGGCTGATCATCTCGTCCAGCAACGGAAGTATTTTCAAAAATGGCAGCATTCGTACCACGCTGACCGCTACCGTCTATTCCTGGGATGACGAAGTCACTGACACGCTGGATGAAAACCAGTTTATATGGACCCGTGTATCCGATAATCCCGAAGCCGACAAAGCGTGGAATGCTGCTCACTACGGCGGCAGGAAATCCATAGATATCACAGCGGATGATGTTCAGGTGAGGGCCACATTCTTTTGTGACCTTATCGATACCGTCACCCGTGCCAGCTTACTTTGATTTTTGAAGGAGGAACTTTTTCATGAGCAAAGCACAAGGCCAGTTTACCATTGTAGACTACAATGATGCCCTGACCCTTACCGGGTACATCGGGTCTAATCTGGCAAAAACACAGATGTTCAACCCGGACAATGATACCTACACGCCGGACTGGACGGAAACCAATCTCGTCTTGACACCGAGCCTCTATGTGATTGGTACGACCGAAGATAAGATTACATCGTCTGAGGTCACATCGGTGAAATGGTATATCGGCAGTTCCGATACACCGATTACCGCTTCCGGGGACTACGCGCTGAGCGGAGCCAAAAACCACATTCTCACTGTAAAAAGCAATGTTATGGCGAGTCTGCCCGGTATCGATTACCGCTGTGTCATTACGTATCAGGATCCCGGAACCGGACTTTCCCTTTCACACCCGCTTACCATTTCTTTTTCCCGCGTTGTAAACGGCGGTGGTATTGTTGACCTGCTCGTTACCACACCAAACGGGAATGTTTTCAAGAACAGTGAAGTTGCGACGCTTACCGCAGCCGGACAGCTTTGGAGGGGCAGCAATGTGGACACCACCAATGTCGCTTACAAATGGGCGATGATGGACCCCTCAGTAACTGACACCTCGTCCTCCGGTTATGATCCTGATTTCGGAACGGGGTGGAGAAAACTTGAGGATACTCCCGGCAGATACACAGGGACCGAAACGGCTACCATTACTATCTATTCTGCCGCTGTGGAAAGCTATGCGGTACTCAAGTGCATGGCGAAGGATACGGATACTTCCTCCGGCACCTACAACTCCATGTTCTTCGATGTTGCCACCTTCATTGATAACTCTGATCCGATTCAGGTTGTCATTTCGTCAACCGGCGGAGATGTGTTCAAAAACGGGCAGGGTTCTACCACACTCACCGCAGTCTGTTATCAGGCAGGAGTTGAAATTGATTCTGCTGGCGCAGGTACCTATACCTGGACCAAATACGACAAGGACGGTGCGATAGATACAAGCTGGGGAACAAACGGCTCGAAAACCGGAAAAACCCTATCTGTCGGGACAGATGATGTTGACACAAAAGCGACCTTCATGGTTGTTGTAGAGATTTAAGGAGGTGTAGCCATGCGGGCGATTGCTCAATTTACCATCGTAAATATCTGCGATGTTGTCACTTCTGATACGCCGCCCGCAGAGCCATATTTGGGTCAGCTATGGGTGGACACCTCTCAGTCACCACCATCTACCAAGACCTGGAATGGCGCGGAGTGGGTTCTGGAAAATGATCTGGACTCCCTCCGCACCACTGTTTCCACCAATACAACCAATATTGCAGACTTTCAATCGACCGCAGACGGGCTGAACAGTTATGTATCTTCTCTGACCGAGACGATAGAAACCGTTTCCAACAGCCAGGGTGTCCTTGAGGAAAAAGTTCTGGAAGCAGAAAGCCAAGTGTCGGAGCTGCAGCAGACCGTGGACGGTTTGTCCCTGACAATGCAGGAACAGTATTCCGGCGGCATTAACTTTGTGCGAAACTCAGCAGGGCTGAATGGGTTATCGGATGATTGGACCTATGCGGGGACCATCACCGCCCAGCAGGGTGCCGAAACCAAGAACAGTACGGTATCCAACTCCTGTTTCCAGCTTAACGCATACAGCACATTGACCCAGGTGGTGGACAGTATTGTGCCGGGGCAGTCCTATCGGCTCACGGTAAAGGCAAAGAAAACCTCTACCTACAACGCCTATGTCCGGGCTATTATCAACGGCGATACGGAAATTGACCTGTTCAACAATTCGGACACCTTTGAGTGGACAGAGTTCTCATCTGTGCTGCCGGGCGTGCAGGACAGCGTTATTACCATAAAAATCTATTCCCGTGATGCCAGCCTGTTTATTTCGGATATCATGCTGACCGAAGGTACCACACTGCACAAGTGGACACCCGCACCCAACGAAATCTACACCGCAGAGGTTAAGATCGACCGACACGGCATTGAGGTGTCCAATTCCAGTTCCGCTCAACGAACGGTGATCAACAACACGGAGTTTTCCGGTTACTACAACGATGAGAAGATATTCTCCCTCAATAAGGATGAAACCGTTACAAAGAAAACAACCGTAGACGGTGAACTGACGGTGGGAAAGACAAAATTCGTACCGATGGCGACCGCTTCACAGGGACTCAATATTGTCATTTTGGATTAAGGGAGGCGAACTATGGCTCTTAGCGGTACTTTTCAAAATTATCCTGTGTCCAGCTTTGGGCTCTACTGTGAGTGGAGCGGCACACAAAGTGTAACGGGCAACTATACCGACATCACGCTCAAGGTGTATTTGTCGTATTACACCCTGAGTGTCGGTGCCAGAAGCGATTCAACCATCTCCATCAACGGAACGAGCGAAACCTATACCGCTCCCGCCATTGATGATTACAGCAGCGGCTGGAAGAAAAAACTCCTGAAAACCAAGACAGTACGGGTAAATCACAACGCTGACGGAACAAAATCCGGTGTATCACTTTCCGCTTCCTGGCGTTTTTCCGGCACCTATTCCGGGGTATCCATTGGAACAATTACTGCATCCACCTCGGTGACGCTTAATTCCATTGATCGAAGCGCACCCACGGTTTCGTGTTCTGTAACCGGCATTACCGCCAATGGGTTCAAGATATCAGGTTCTTCCTCTGCAACCTCGGACATCTGGCAGTACAGTCTGAACGGGGGCAGCACATGGACACAGTTTTCCACTACTGCCGGGACTTCAGCAAGTATTACCCTTTCATCCCTTTCACCAAACACATCCTATTCTGTACGGGTTCGGGCAAGAAAGAAATCTAACCAGGTATACGGAACTTCCGGCACAATTACTGCTAAAACGCTGGGCGGTGCGGTGATTGCAAGCTGTTCTAATTTTGCTGCCGATGCCTCAAGCGTTACCCTTTCCTTGCGGGTGACGGTGTACAACGCATCCTACACCAACTACATCACCATCAAAAACGGAAGCACCACCTATCTTTCCCTGGCGGGAAGAACATGGGCGACCGGCACTTCCGATAGGAGTATCACGCTCTCTGCTTCAGAACGAACCACGCTGCTTAACGCCATGGCAAACCTGAAATCCTTTACCGCCACTATTCAGCTGGTTACCAAAAGCGGCACGACGCAGATTGGCAATGCATCCACCTGCACTTGTACAATCAGCACCACACAGTCGGCTTCCGGTCCTACGATTTCCGGTTTTACCTTTGCAGACACCTATGCAACCACAACGGCTATTACCGGTAATGACCAAGTGCTGATCCAGGGGTATTCCAAACTCACGGTGACCCCAGGTACAGCTACGGCAAAGAACGGTGCTTCCATTGTTTCCTACTCGGCTGTGTGCAGCGGAGTGACAAAATCCAACACAACCGGTGCAGCCCTGGCTCTTGGGGAGATCGGGACATCCGGCACAAGGGACATTACGCTGACGGTGACGGATTCCAGAGGATATACGGCTTCCGTCACAAAGAGCGTAACCGTGGTGGCTTATTCAAAGCCGAAGGTCAACTCTGCATCACTGAGGCGAACCAATGACATCGAAACAGAGATGCAGCTTGTCTTTGACGGCAGCATTTCTCCCATTACGGTGGGCGGCACGCAGAAAAACAGCCTGTTGTATGTACGGTACCGATATAAGCTGACCAGTGCTACTTCCTACAACACTTACACCAGCATTCTCGGCTCCGTTACTGCAAACAGCACCAGCTTTTCCTTTTCCAACTTGGAACTGTGCAATCTCAATTCAGAATCGTCCTATGATTTTCACTTGCAGATCCGCGACAAGCTGGATTCTCATACCTCTCTGGATTTGTACTTTGTGGTATCCCAGGGAACACCTCTTGTCGCGCTGCGTAAAAAAATGGTGGGAATCAACACCCCAAACCCGGAAGCAGCACTCCATGTGGTAGGTAATGTTAAAGTCGAAGGAACCTTTTCAGCAAATTCATTCAGCGGCACCATCCCCGTAGGAAATTTGTCCGGCTCCCTGCCAATCAGTAAAGGCGGAACCGGTGCGACTACTGCTTCTGGGGCGGCAAGCAATCTAATCAGCGGACAGGTCATCTCACCCGGAGCGGTCAATATAGGCAGCAATCGATATTATGTCAGCAACAGCTACGGTATCGATATGAATAATTCCGATGTGATCGGTATAAACGGCCTGTATTTTCAGGATGCCGCTGACTCTGCCGGTGAAGGAATCAACTTTTACCGAAGTTCCACCACTTGGGATAGGTTGTATGCTTATGGTGGTGTCTTATATTTTGCGCCAAACCAGGCGACTGCGACTCATCCCGGTACCCGGTACACGGTTTATCATTCGGGTAATACTGTTGCTGTGGCTGACGGCGGTACCGGGGCAAGCAGTGCGGCATCTGCCAGGACAAATCTGGGAATCGCCGCTACCTCACTTTACAACGGAACCCTGACCAGCGGCAGCATTACCTTTAACTATGGAAACTACAATTTTTATATCATCATCGGAAGGCCGAGCAGTACGGCTTCCCGTGTTTCCCTGGTTGTCCCGAAAATCATGCTGACTACATCCGCTGTTTCGTTCCAAATTGCCGATGAAACGAACTATAAATCCTTTAATCTTTACTACTCCGGTTCAACGGTAACGTTGGCGATACAAGGCGGCAACGGTCAAATCAACCGTGTGTTTGGAGTCAACTGAACGGGAGGTTCTATGAAAGTATTACTGAATGAAGCGGGATATGTCGAAAGCTACGCTCTGGAAGGAGAACTGCTGGGAGCGGTTGAATGCGCTCCCCCGGAAGACCTCACTATTTTTGAAACGCACTTTGCTGCCTTTCACATCCATGACGGTACTCTCGTGATGGATAAAGACCAGCTCAATTCGATGTATGAAGCAGAGACACTAAACGGCTACCGGCTGCAGCGGGAAAAAGACTGCTTTCCAATCATCAATCGGGGGGAGTTTTGGTATGACAGATTGACCGACCAGCAGCGCGAAGAACTGCAGCTCTGGTACCAGGCGTGGCTGGATGTAACCCAAACACAGACCATTCCGGTTAAACCGGAATGGCTGAAATAAGGAAATCGGCACTCCGAAACGGGGTGCTTTTTTCATAGCTATTTTCTTTCAAAAAAGGAGGACAAATCAATGAAATCTATCTGGACCGGCATTCAGATTGCTTTCTCTGCACTGGGAGGATTCCTTGGATGGTTCCTCGGTGGTGCGGACGGTTTTCTTTATGCCCTGATTGCCTTTGTGGTCATCGACTACATCACCGGAGTGATGTGTGCCATTGCGGACAAGAGCCTATCCAGTGAAGTCGGCTTTAAGGGAATTTGCCGTAAGGTGCTGATTTTCACTTTGGTGGGTATCGGAAACATTATCGATGTGTATGTGCTGGGTGAAGTAGGTGTTCTGCGTACTGCAGTAATCTTCTTCTATCTGTCCAATGAGGGCGTTTCTCTTTTGGAGAACTCCGCACATTTGGGCCTTCCTGTACCCGACAAACTCAAAGAGGTATTACAGCAGCTTCACAATAAGGAGGTAAAGTAAATGAATCTCAACAAACTTATTTTCACACAAAACGCCTGCTACAAAGCGGGAAGAAAAATCAAGGTCAAAGGTATCATGGTACATTCCACCGGTGCAAACAATCCGTGGTTGAAACGCTATGTCGGCCCAGATGACGGAAAGCTGGGTAAGAACCAGTATAACAACCACTGGAACACCTATCATCCCGGAGGCAGAGAGGTTTGCGTCCATGGTTTTATTGGCAAGCTGGCTGATGGCTCCATTGCGACTTATCAGACACTTCCTTGGGATCACCGTGGCTGGCACGCAGGCGGTTCTGCCAACGATACGCACATCGGCTTTGAAATCTGCGAGGACGGGCTTTCTGATAAGACCTACTTCAACAAGGTCTATAAGGAAGCTGTGGAACTGTGCGCCTATCTGTGCAAGCAGTATGGGCTGACCGAACAAAACATCATCTGCCACAGTGAGGGCTACAAGAAAGGTATCGCATCCAATCACGGTGATGTGATGCACTGGTTCCCTAAGCACGGAAAGAGCATGGATACTTTCCGAGCAGATGTCAAAGCCCTGCTTAACAGCGGTACTTCTGAGCCGTCCACTAAGCCTGATACGGGTACGGCCATCAAAGCGGGTGACCTTGTTAAGATCACGGGTACTAAGTATTATGGCGGACAGACCATTCCTACCTGGGTGAGAAATCAAAACTGGTATGTGCAGGAGGTTTCCGGTGATCGTGCTGTCATCAACAAGAACGAGAGCGGTACGAATGCTATCATGTCCCCGGTTCGTGTGTCTGATCTGGCTCCTGTGAGCGGTAGTGGTGCCACTACTTATCGTGTCCACACTGTGGCCAAAGGAGACACCCTTTGGGGCATTGCTGTCAAATACCTTGGAAACGGTACACAATACAAGGAAATCAAGACTCTCAACGGCCTGACCAGCGACACCATCTTCAGCGGACAAAAACTGAAAATTCCTAACTAAGCCTAAAGCCCATCGAGCCATTTCGGTTCGGTGGGCTTATTTTTTTTGCTCAAAAAATTAGTGCGTTTTTTCGGCCAAATGGCATATTCACCTCCAGTGGGTAGTGAGGAAGCCCCTCGGATCGGAGGAACCCACTATGACGGATTTGCAGAAAGAACAAATCAAAACCTTGCGTTTACAGGGCATCGGTTATGTAAAAATCGGTGAGGCACTCGGTATTTCAGATAATACGGTACGCTCATTCTGTCGTCGCAACGGTCTGGGCAATGCGGCAAAAAACACGGTTGTCTGCAAGAACTGCGAAAAACTGATAAAAATCATTTCCAAGCAGAAGCCACGAAAGTTCTGCTCGGACGCTTGCCGGATGTCTTGGTGGAATAGCCACCAAGACAGTGTGAATCGGAAAGCAGTATATGAGTACACCTGCGCCCACTGCGGAAAACCGTTCACGGCATACGGCAATAGCGGACGCAAATACTGCAGCCACCAATGCTACATCTCTGATCGCTTCGGAGAGGAGCGTGGTGGCTGTGACTGATGCCTATCGTGCCAACCTGGAATGCTACCTGGCATCCATGCTCCACGCAAAGCGGATGCTGTCGATGGGGATTTTAACCCCGAAGGATTACGCCATAATTGATACAATGCAGGGCGAGAAATTTGGAATATCTTCGTGTAGTATATATCGCGGGATCGACTTGATATATAGTGGCTTCAGAGGTAATATGTCACACTACGAGGAGGTGACAAAATGCCAAGAGCAATAACCATTATACCAAAGCCACCGAAATTGGATAACAAAAAGCGGGTTGCAGCCTATGCCCGCGTGTCGAGCGGCAAGGATGCCATGCTCCACTCGCTGTCCGCCCAGGTCAGCTACTACAGCGACCTTATCCAGAAACACGATGACTGGCTCTATGTTGGCGTGTACGCTGATGAAGCCAAGACCGGCACAAAGGATTCCAGAGCAGACTTTCAGAGATTGATTGCAGACTGCCGTGCCAGAAAAATCGATATAGTGATTACCAAGTCCATCTCCCGCTTTGCACGAAACACGGTCACATTACTACAGACCGTCCGTGACTTCAAAGCCTGGGGGGTGGACATTTTCTTTGAGGAGCAGAATATTCACACACAGAGTTCCGACGGCGAACTGATGATGACCATCCTGGCATCCTATGCCCAGGAAGAGAGCCGATCTGCCAGTGAAAATCAGAAATGGCGCATCAAGCGGAACTTCGAGGAAGGGATGCCTTGGAACGGGGCCATGCTTGGATATCGGCTGAAAAACGGTCGGTACGAGATTATCCCAGAGGAAGCCGAACTTGTCCGCCGTATTTACACAGAGTACCTTTCCGGCGATGGCTACCTTACCATTGCCAAAAGACTGAATGAGGACGGCATCCCGTCACGCTTCGGCAAACAATGGGGTCAATCCGTAATTTCAAAGATACTCAGCAACTACACCTATACGGGAAATCTGATTTTACAGAAAACCTTCCGCGAGAACCACATCACCAAGAAAACCATCATCAATAACGGTGAACTGCCCAAGTACCACGCAGAGGATGCCCACGACGCCATCATCGACTTGGCAACCTTCCAGGCAGTACAGGCAGAGAAAGCAAGGCGGGCGGCTCGGTTCATCAAAAAGCCCACCCCAAAGAAAACATACCCGTTCACAAGCCTTCTGGTGTGTGACAGCTGCGGAAAGAACTACCGCCGCAAGGTCACGAGAACAGGTCCCGTTTGGGTCTGCGGAACTTTCAATTCACAGGGCAAAGCCGCCTGCGCTTCCAAGCAGATCCCAGAGGAAACTCTGCAAAAGGTAACTGCAGAGGTGCTTGGGCAGGCAGACTTTTCAGAGGCATTACTCCACAGGCTCATAAAGAGCATCCTGGTCTGCAGCGGGAATGTGCTGATTTTCCGTTTCTTTGATGGTTCGGAGTTCACACGGATATGGCAAGACCGCTCACGCAGCCAAAGTTGGACGGACGAGATGAAAGCTGCCGCCCGTCAGAAAGCCCTTGAAAGGAGAAACCCCAAATGCCTAAAATCACAATGATACCCGCAACCATAAACCCACTGACGCATCTGCCTTCAGTGGCAGCACGGAAAAGACGTGTCGCAGGATACGCCCGTGTTTCTACGGACAGCGATGAGCAGTTCACCAGTTACGAAGCCCAGGTGGATTATTACACCAAATTCATACAGTCCAAGCCGGAATGGGAGTTCGTGAAAGTCTATACGGACGAAGGCATTTCCGGCACGAACACCAAACGCCGTGAGGGTTTCAAAGAGATGATTGCGGATGCCCTGGCAGGCAAAATCGACCTCATCGTTACCAAGTCGGTCAGCCGATTTGCAAGAAATACGGTCGACAGCCTGGTTACCATCCGAAAGCTGAAAGAGAACGGCGTGGAATGCTACTTCGAGAAAGAAGGCATTTATACTTTTGACGGCAAAGGCGAACTGCTCATCACCATCATGTCCTCTCTGGCACAGGAAGAAAGCCGGAGCATTTCCGAGAACATCACCTGGGGACAGCGCAAGAGCTTTTCCGACGGCAAGGTACACCTTCCATACAAACGCTTCCTCGGCTACGAAAAGGGCGAGGACGGACGGCCTGCGGTCATTGAGAGCGAAGCACGGATTGTACGGCTGATTTACAGGCTTTTCCTTGAGGGCAAAACTCCGGCGGGTATTTGCAAGTACCTGGAAGAGTTGGGCATCCCTTCGCCGGGTGGCAAGCAGACCTGGAGCAAGACCACGGTCACCAGTATCCTTCAGAACGAAAAATACAAGGGTGATGCACTGCTTCAAAAGAAATTCACGGTGGATTTCCTGGAAAAGAAGATGAAACCCAACGAGGGCGAAGTACCGCAGTATTATGTGACGGGCAGTCATCCCGCCATCATTGAGCCGGACGAATGGGAACAGGTGCAGGCAGAGTTCGCCAGACGCAAAACCCTGGGGAAAGCCTACAGCGGCAAGAGCGTCCTTTCTGCCAAGCTGTTCTGCGAGGACTGCGGTGCCTTCTTCGGTCCCAAGGTTTGGCACTCCACCGACCAATACCGCCGCACCATTTGGCAGTGCAACGGCAAATTTGCAAACGAGGAACGCTGCCACACTCCTGTGGTGGACACCGAAACCATACAGCGGCTTTTCATAAAAGCCTACAATCTGATGATGCAGGATCGAGTGCAGATTATAAAGGAAATCGAAGCATGGCGTCAGAAGCTGATGGACTTCGGAACACTGGATGCCGACATTGAACGGCAGCTTGAAGAGACCCAGGTGGTTGCTGAACTGGTCAAGGCGGCGGTCAAGGAAAACGCATCCACGGCACAGTTGCAGGAAGCCTACCTCAAAAAGTACGAAGCCCTTACCAAACGGTACGAGAAAGCGGCTGCGGAACTGGAAAGGCTGCAGAGCCTACGCACCGCCCGCAGTCAGCAGGACAAGAAGATGGTGCTTTATATCCGCACCCTCAAGAAACAGCCGGAGGTAATGCACGACTGGAACGACACCATCTGGACGGTGATGATTGAAAAGGCCATCGTCCACAAAGACGGTCAGATTACCTTTGTATTCCAGAACGGCACGGAAATCAAAGTAGGAGCGTAATAAACACATAAGACCGCAAGACTGCACACCTTTTTGGGTGAACGGACTTTGCGGTCTTGTTTTTACGGTCCTGAGGAATAATTAAAAGATGCACACCCCTTTTGCCAAAAATGCACACCCCACAGACCTTTCGTTAAAAGGTATAGGGGGAGAAAACGTAACAGGCTCCACGGTGACCATTTCAAAATCACCGTAGAGCCTGTTATCGTTAAAAAGTATCGGAAAACCCTTGCAAATAGGGGATTTTGCAAAAAGAAACTGGACACCCGCTTCGATACTCATTGTATCAAAACTGGTGTCCAGTTATGGTCGAGGTGAGAGGATTTGAACCTCCGGCTTCTACGTCCCGAACGTAGCGCTCTACCAAACTGAGCCACACCTCGATAGAAAGAAACCCCGGAAAACCGAGGTTTCAACTGGCTGCGGTACTAGGATTTGAACCCAGACAAACAGAGTCAGAGTCTGCCGTGCTACCATTACACAATACCGCAATACGGGGATTTGTCGGCCAACAAGAACCGAACAAGCAATATTATACCACAAAAAAAACTGTTGTCAAGCATCGATTTCAAAATATTTCAAAAAACTCATCCAATTTCCGGAGAACCCCACTTACATCCCCGACAAAACAAAAAACCGGGCTGAAAACAGTCCGGCTTTTTGTTTTTTGAGAAGGAATAATGAAAAAGAAGGGTATTTATGAAAACGCCTGCACCCAGGCACTTGTACTTGGTCTGCCACGTCTATCGAACCGGTATTCCGGCCTTTCGATAAACTACCGGCAGTTATCATGTCGAGACACATCCTGTCTCTGATTTCCTGTTCGTTTGCTGTGACTACAGTATACCCGACAATTGTGTCCCAATTTTGAAGGGATTGAAAAGAATTGAGAAAAAATCTTGAATAAATTATAAACGCCCCGTCTTTTTCCGACAATTTTCCCGTTTACAGGGATTCAACCGCGGCTCTCTGAATTGCCAAACCGGCCTTATACCGCTTCATAAACTCATTAAAGCCTTTCACCTTTTCTTCATCGGGCTGCTCAATAATTCCCTTATCGCCATGGAACACTTCCTGCTCCAAATATTCTTCCAAAGACTGTCCCGGCTGCTTGCGCACCAGATAGGCTGCCAGCAGTGCAATACCCCAGGCGCCGCCTTCTCCAGCGGTTTCCATTACTGCAACGGGTACATTCATAGCTGCCGCCATAAAGGGCTGGCCCATTTCCCGGGTCTTAAAGTATCCGCCGTGGCCCATGAGCAAATCCAGCTGTACATGCTCTTTTTCAAACAGCAAATCCATGCCGACCTTCAAAGTGGCAACGGCGCTGTACAAATGGGTGCGCATAAAGTTGGCCAAATCGAACTTGCTGTCGGGAGTACGGACAAACAGAGGACGTCCCTCTTCAAAACCGGTAATCGGTTCGCCGGAATCATAGTTATAGGAAAGCAAGCCACCGCAGTCTGCCTCTCCTTCCAGGGACTTGGTAAACAGCATTTCATACAAATCGTGTTTGTTATACTGGATACCCATTCCTTCCAGCACTTCGCCGAACAGGTTGACCCAGGCATTGATATCGGAGGTGCAGTTGTTGCAGTGAACCATAGCCACCGGTTTGCCGGTAGGAGTGGTCACCATGTCGATTTCAGGGTACATATTCTCCAGTGCTTTTTCCAGCACTACCATAGCAAACACAGAGGTTCCCGCTGACACGTTGCCGCTTCTGGGAGCTACGCTGTTGGTAGCTGCCATACCGGTTCCCGCATCGCCTTCCGGCGGGCACATGGGGATTCCGCTTTGCAGGGTACCGGTGGTATCCAGCAGCCGGGCGCCTTCGGGAGTAAGCACGCCTGCATCCTCGCCGGCACTAAGCACCTGAGGCATAATATCATCCAGATGGTACGGCAGGTTTGCTTCGTCCAGCTTTTTGTCGAAGAGTGCTTTCATCCGGCTGTCATAGGTGCCGGTCTCGCTGTCGATGGGGAACATACCGGAAGCGTCACCCACGCCCAGCACTTTTTTGCCGGTCAATTTCCAGTGGACATATCCGGCCAAAGTGGTCATAAAGGACAGACGGGGCAGATGCTCCTCGCCGTTGAGCATAGCCTGATACAGGTGGGCAATACTCCAGCGCTGAGGAATGTTGAACTGGAACAGCTGGCTCAGTTCTTCTGCTGCCTGTCCGGTAATGGTATTCCGCCAGGTACGGAAAGGTACCAGCAGATTGTCGTCTTTATCAAAAGCCAGATATCCGTGCATCATGGCCGAAAATCCGATGGCTCCCACGGTGGTCAGCGTCACGCCATAGGTTTCTTTGACCTCTTCCGCCAACTTGCGGTAGCTGTCCTGAAGCCCGCTCCAAATATCTTCCAGCGAATACGTCCAAACTCCGTTTTCCCAGCGGTTCTCCCACTCATGCCCACCGGAAGCCAGCGGCACGGAATCCGGTCCAATCAGCACTGCCTTAATCCGGGTAGAGCCAAATTCGATTCCCAGCGCGGTCTGGCCGGAAGTGATCCATTCTATCATCTGCTTTTGCTCCATAATCAATCGCCCTCTCTTTTTGATACGAATTTTATGACCGTACTGCACCAATCCACTTGTACGTACATTTTATACTATCATGATACTGTCTTTTCCCGCGAATCACAAGAGTCAAACCTGCTAAAAAGGAAAAACTTTTTTACACAAACCTGACAAAATCCACTCTGCCCGCCACAAATTTCTGATTCTGTTAAAGTCTGGCCGAAAAAAGTCCATGCAGCAGCCTTTCCATCTGCGGGTTTCCCACAAACACGGCCCGCTTTACCGCATCTCGCCCATACCGTTTCCGAATGGCGTCCACGGCGGCGTCAGCTTTGGCTTCCCGAAAATAATCAGACCTGTCAAACAGGCTGAGCTGCCGCACACAACCTCCCCGACAAACCTTTCCGGCCTGTACACCCAACTGCCGGATGGCCCGGCCATTCCAAAGCTGCCGAAAAAGGGACAGGGCGTATTGATACAGTTCCCCGGTAACGGCGGTAGGCACCGGCAGTATCATTTGATGGGCTGCATAGTTCCAATCACAGGTTTTAATCCCTACCGAAAGCATCTGTGCCTGCACCCCGGCCTCCCGCATTCTGGCCCCTACCATTTCGCACAAAGCCAATAAAACCGTTCCCGCTGCCTTTCCGTCCTGCACGTCATAGGCAATGGTGGTACTGTTCCCATACCCTTTGTTTTCTTCCTGCACTTCCTGCACGGGAGAAGCGTCCATTCCGTTGGCATAGGCCCACACCGTTTCCCCAAGTTTTTTCAGATGTTTCCGCAGAAAAACCGGGTTAGCGTTCGCCAGCTCCCCGATGGTGTTGATTCCCAGCAAATGCAACTGTTTTTCCGTGGCTCTTCCTACCGAGAACAACGCCCCGACTGGCAGCGGCCACATTTTTTCCCGGATTTCTTCTGGGAAAAGCGTGTGTACCCGGTTAGGTTTTTCAAAATCAGAGGCCATTTTTGCCAGCAGCTTATTCGTAGAAATGCCTATATTCACTGTAAAACCAAGTTCATCCCAAATCCGCTGTCGGATTTTTTCCGCCGTTTCCACTGGCCTCCCCCACAAAAGCGATGTACCGCTCATATCCATAAAGGCTTCGTCAATGGAATATGGCTCCACAACCGGCGTATATTCCCCCAAAATGCGCAGAAATGCCCGGGAGCACCTCCGATACAACTCATAATCCGGCGGCACCAAAATCAACTCAGGACATTTCCCCAAGGCTTCGGGAATACTCTCTCCGGTTTTGACCCCGCGCCGTTTGGCTGGGATGGACTTTGCCAGAATGATTCCCCGCCGCTGGGACATATCCCCACCCACCGCCGATTCCTGCTGTCGAAGGTCCTCCCCACTTTCTCCGCAGCGCACCCGGCGAGCCGCTTCCCAGCTGAGAAAGGCCGAATTGACGTCTACATGGAAAATTACCCGATTGGTTTTCGAACACATGTTTGCCACCTCCAACTTCATTATACAAACAAATGTTCTTATTTGCAAGCGGGAAATTTTTCTATTCCGCCGGCTGCTTTCCGGCTTCTTCCGCCTTTTGCAGCTTTTTCCGACACAAAAGATGATATCCCCACAGTCCACCTGCAGCTGCAAGCCCTGTTACTACAAATACCCACACAGCCATGATATAGTTTTGTGTCCCCAGTGCATTGCCCACAATGGTGGAAGTAATCACCGAAGGAATTCGTCCCAGAGAGGAAAGAAGCAGAAACATAGGCAGTTTCATGGAAGTCAGGCCAATAAAATAGGTAATCACATCTTTTGGAGTTCCGGGAATGAAAAATAACAGGAATACCAGAATGTTTCTCTTTTCGGGATTGTGAAGAAAGCGGATGGATTCAATTTTTTCCCGGGAAATGAAGGCTTCCACCATTTTGATTCCAAGCAGACGGGTAAAGGCAAAAATCACCGCCGTCCCCACAGCCGCCCCCAACAGGCACAGCAGCAGCCCTTCCACGTTTCCAAACACATATCCGGCAGCGATTTCCAGGGGTTCTCCCGGAATCATGGCCACCACTACCTGCAATGCCATCATACCGGCAAAGGCAAGCCGTCCTATCAGGCCATGGCCGTCCACCCACTGGCGAAAAGCCTCTGGATTTTTCAGGCTGTCAATCATGGGCTTTCCCACCCACACGGCAATTCCGACAAATAGCAGCACCAAAATCACCAGCGAACACAGGCTGACAATCCGTCTCCTTTTTTGATACCCGGCTATGTCCGATTTTTCGGCTTCCGGTTTTTGAGATGTCCATTTCCGCATGATGCGTCTCTCCTTTTTCCAGCCGAGGCATTTCCCCGGCGTTCTGCCGACAGTATATCTCAGAATTACCGGCAAAACCAGAGGACTTCCATGACGAAATTCTTACATTTTTGAAAGAAAAAATAAAAAGCCGCCGTCGCACAGTCCAGCTGTATACAACGGCGGCAAGCACCACACAAAAAATATGTATCCGCTGCCATGCAAACGGAAAATTTGTTGGGAGTGAATCGGATTACTGATAGAATTCCGTTTTCAGCGACCGGGTAAACAAATCATCCAGCGCGGTTTTGGGATCTACTCCCCGGTACAGAGTATCATACACCGCCCGGCAAATGGGCAAATCCACCCCATAATTTTTCCCCATTTGTAAAAGGGCACGCACTGTATAATATCCTTCTGCCAGCTTGGTGTACTCTTCCCCTTTCACGAAGGATTCTCCGAACTGGCGGTTATGGCTGTATTTGGAAAATACCGTGGCTTCATAGTCTCCAAGATGGCACAGCCCATAGGCCGAAAGCTCATTTCCCCCCAGCGCCTGAATCAGTCTTGCTACCTCGCGGGTTCCCCGGGACATTAACGCCCCCTTCAAAGTAGAAAGGTGCAGGCCGTCCAGAATTCCGGCGGCAATACCAATCACGTTTTTTGCCGCCGCACCGATTTCGCTTCCAATCAAGTCCTGCCCGTAATAAAAGCGAATCAGGTCGCTGGAAAACTCGTCCACCAGCATTTTCTTTACCTGTTCGTTGTTGCTGTCAATGACCATACAGTTGGGAATTCCCTGATAAAACTCTTCCACATGGCCCGGCCCCAGCCAGACGGCCACCTCGTTGGAAAAGTCCGTATTATCATTGACCACCTGAGAAAGCCGGCGGCCCGAAGCAATTTCGATGCCCTTCATGCAGAGCACAAAAATTTTATCCGTCAAATCAAGGGGTTTCAGTTCGTCCATCAGCCCCTGCAATCCCTGAGAGTTGATGGAAATGACAATCACCTGGGCATCTTTGGCGGCAGAAATGTCGGTTGTCAGGTGAACAGAAGTGGGAAGCTCCAGCAAATCATTTTTTCTTTCCTGCAAAAAACGCGCCATGGTTTTGGAGCTCTTCCGGCCATACAGGGTTACCTCATGGCCGATACTGTCCAGATACCAGGTAATGAGAGAGCCCCAACGTCCGCATCCGATAACGGTAATTTTCATAGCCGAACCACCCTTTCTCAATATATATTCATTAATGTTTTCTCCACAGAATCCCCTCTGGAAAACCGGTCGGCTTCCTTATCGGGGATATTTAAAATACTGATAATACTGGCACTTAATCATACCGTTATACAGTTTGCGGCGTTTATCTGCCGGGCGTCCAAAACAGTCTTCAAAGGTTTCGTCAGGACTGATAATGGAATAACTCCATCCTCTCTTCGGTACGAACACCTTTCCCATCACTTTGTACAGCTCCTGTGCTGCCTGTACGTCCAATAGCCGCTCACCATAGGGCGGGTTACAGATCACACAGCCATATTCATCCTCGCAGGAAAAGTCCCGGATATCCCTCTTCTCCGCTCGGACCGCGTGAATCACGCCGGCCTTTCTGGCATTTTCCAGTGTCAGGGACACCGCCGCCCCATCAATATCATAGCCGGTTGCCCGGAAAGCAGCGTCCCGCTTTACCAAATCCCGGGCGCGGTTTCTCTCTTCCTGCCACACCCGATTGTCCACTTGTGCCCATTTTTCCGCTGCAAAATGCCGCTGGATTCCCGGCGCAATATTCAAAGCATATAAAGCTGCCTCGGTGAGAAGCGTACCGGAGCCGCAGAAGGGGTCAATAAAGTTCCCGTCAGACCGCACCCGCGCCTGCTTGACCATAGCGGCGGCCAGCGTTTCTTTAATGGGGGCCTCTGTGGAATTCTGCCGGTATCCCCGCTTGTGCAGTCCCGCTCCGGACGTATCCAGCATCATGCTCACCTTATCTTTCATAATCAAAAACTGGATTTGATGAACCGGTCCGGTCTCCTCAAACCAGGAAAGGTGATATTTGCTCCGCAGTCTCTCCACCACCGCTTTTTTGATAATGGACTGGCAATCCGGCAGGCTGTGCAGCTTGGAACTGAGGGAACGTCCCTTGACGGGAAATGCATCCCCTTTATCCAGCCAACGCTCCCAGGGCAGCGCCTTCACCCCCTGAAACAGCTCTTCAAAATTTCTTGCGGGAAAAGTTCCCAAATGTATCAAAATCCGCTCGCTGTACCGGGAGCCCATATTGGCCCGGGCCAGCATATGTTCGTCGCCCTTAAAAAACACGCGTCCGTTTTCCGGACGGACATCCACCGCCTGCATATCCCGCAGTTCTTCTCCAACCAGGCCTTCCACGCCTAACAGGCAGGGGGCTGCCATTTCAAACAGTTCCATCTTGACCTGTCCTTTCTTTCATTCATTCTTTTCGCAATCTTTTTGTTATTGTACCATACCCGCCTCTTTCACGCAACCCGCCCCCAGCGGCTCCTGCCAAAAATCGAATGGGCCGCACAGCTTTCCTGCACGGCCCATTTTCAGTACTTTGTATATTCAGTTTTATTCTTTTGCCCGTGCTGGGCCAAAATGCCGGTTATTCGGAATCCGGCTCCAGAAGGCCATATTTTCCGTCCTTACGGCGATATACCACGTTGATTTCGTTATTATCGGTATTGCGGAACATAAAGAACTGATGCTCCAGCATATTCATCTGCAAAATGGCTTCTTCCACGCTGGCGGGCTTTACATAGAAATGCTTTGTTTTTACAATCTCATATTCCTCGGGCTCTTCGTCCGTGGGCTCGGCATCCTCCGCATACTCCTGCACATACTGATCGATGGCCCCGCTATGGAGACGCTTCTCCAAACGGGTTTTATTTTTGCGGATTTGCCGGCCTAAAGCAGAAATTACCTTATCCAGAGCGTCGTTCATTTCGGAGGCGGTTTCCTCCGCACGACAAATCATGCCCGGCTGGCGAATGGTAATTTCAACCGTCTGGCGATTGCGCTCCAGCGTTACCGTCACGGTTGCTTCTGCATCCTCGTCGAAAATCCGGTCAAAGCGCATGAGCTTTTTCGTAGCCAGCTCCTTAAAGTTGTCCCGCAGGGTAACCTTTCTGCCGATGATCGTAATTTTCATGCCAACATCTCCTAACACTTTTAAACTATGCAGGCAGCTTTCTTATCCGGGAACGGATTTTCCCGGCACAGCAACTCTCCCACAGGGAAACTGCCTGTATCTGTGGTTATAGTATAACACAATTGATAAAAGTTTTAAAGGGTTTTATAGATGAATTGTAAAGAAATTATATCTTTTTTTGAAAGGTATACAGATTTCCGAAAATTCGCCGCGACAGATCGTTTTATAGGAATCACCCGAATCCGGAATTTAGAGTACGGCTTCTCCGTGACGGGTCACATGACAGCCTACATTAACAGCAACCGGCAAGCCGGCAATATGGGTGGGATACTGCTCAATGTTGACAGCCAGTGCTGTCGTCAGGCCGCCAAAGCCCTGAGGCCCAATGTCCAACTGATTGACCGCCTCCAGCATATCTTTTTCCAGCTGTGCATAGAAGGGATCGGGATTTCTTTGGGAAACCGGCCGGCACAAGGCTTTTTTGGCAAGCAATGCGCACAGCTCAAAATCTCCGCCAATGCCAACCCCCAGCATCATGGGTGGACAGGGGTTCGCGCCTGCCAGACGGGCGGTTTCCACCACTGCACCGATAATCTGCTCCCGGGTAGCTGATGGAGTCAGCATAATTACCCGGCTCATATTCTCGCTGCCAAAGCCCTTGGGCGCCACCATCAGCCGCACCTTATCACCGGGCACCAACCGGGTGTGGAGCACTGCCGGCGTGTTGTCATTGGTGTTGCCCCGGCGGATGGGATCGGCCACCACGGAGCAGCGCAGCAAACCTTCTACATAGCCCTGACGAACTCCCTCGTTGACGGCTTCTTCAAAATTTCCATCAATATGGACGTCCTGTCCCACTTCGGCAAACACCACCGCCATACCGGTATCCTGACAAAC